>Ga0100391_1000156_pt1 | contig 82707 bp, 74 predicted proteins | sample CryGeymeta201515_FD_81541 | JGI IMG/M metagenome (GOLD analysis project Ga0100391, IMG submission 81541) | Groundwater microbial communities from Crystal Geyser aquifers in Utah, USA - Crystal Geyser metaG 2015-15 | ecosystem: Environmental > Aquatic > Deep subsurface > Groundwater | place: USA...
GCACGCTCAACGGGACGGGCACGCTGACGGCGAACGATTACGCGCTCTACGGCGCGACGATCAACGCCAACCTCGGCGGCGGCATGCTCTATGTCGGCACCGGGACCTCGCTGCTCAACGGCACCGCGGGCGCGACCAGCGTCGAAATCGCCGGCACGCTCGTCCTCGGCGCGGCCGAACGGATCAACAACAGCGCGATGCTGCAGGTCGACAGCGGCGGCGTCCTCGACCTCGGCGCCTTTGCCGAGACGGTCGACACCGCCGTCATCGCCGGCACGCTCAACGGGACGGGCACGCTGACGGCGAACGATTACGCGCTCTACGGCGCGACGATCAACGCCAACCTCGGCGGCGGCATGCTCTATGTCGGCACCGGGACCTCGCTGCTCAACGGGACCGCGGGCGCGACCAGCTTCGAAATCGGCGGCACGCTCATCCTCGGCGCGGCCGAACGGATCAACAACAGTGCGATGCTCCAGAGCGACAGCGGCGGCATCCTCGACCTCGGCGCCTTTGCCGAGACGGTCGACACCGCCGTCATCGCCGGCACGCTCGACGGGACGGGCACGCTGACGGCGAACGATTACGCGCTTTACGGCGCGACGATCAACGCCAACCTCGGCGGCGGGACGAGCTCGCCCGCCACCACTTCGGCGATCGTCGACGACACGGTCGACACCGTCGCCGCATCGCGCCCGGCCCTGCTCGGCGCCGAAGCGATCGACGGCAGCGCCACGGTGCTGTTCGATGCCGACGGCGGCTTCGGTCTTGCGACGAACTCGGGGGCCATCGTTGCCGCAGTGATCGCGGGCACCGACGACGTCGGCGCCGCGCCGGGCGCGGATCAACAGCGACCGATCACGACGCAGGCGAGCGCGCCGCTCGCCGGCGGCCGCCTCTATGTCGGGGCCGGAACGTCGCTGCTCAACGGCACCGCAGGCGCGCTGACCGTCGAAATCGCAGGCACGCTCGTCCTGGGTGCAGACGAACGGCTCAACGACGCGGCCGCCTTGCAGATCAACAGCGGTGGCGTCCTCGACCTCGGCGCCTTCGCCGAGACCGTCGACACCGCCGCAATCGCCGGCACGCTTGCCGGAACGGGAACCCTGATCGCCAACGAGACGGGCCTGTTCGGCGCGACGATCGACGCCAATATCGCGACCGCCACGCTCGTCGTCGGCGCGGGCAACAGCGTGCTCAACGGCACCGCGACGAGCGACGAGGTGCGCATCGTCGACGGGACGCTGACGCTCGGCGGCGACGAACGCCTGTCGGACAGCGCGATCGTCGGCATCGGCAGCGCCGGCAGCTTCGACCTTGCCGGCTTCGACGAGACGATCGGCGGGCTTTACGGCAACGGCAGCGTCGTTCTCGGCAGCGGTACGCTGACGGTCGACCAGGCCATCGACGCGTCGTTCGACGGGGTCATTTCGGGCACCGGCGGCTTCACCAAATCGGGCGACGGGCTGCTGCAATTGCTCGGCGCGAACACCTATAGCGGGCCGACGCTGGTCAATGGCGGGAATCTCGCCGTCAACGGCAGCCTGGCCTCGACCGTCACCATCGCCAATGGCGCGACGGTCAGCGGCGTCGGGACCGTGGGCGGCCTCGTCGTCGGCGCGGGCAGCATCCTGTCGCCGGGCAACGGCATGGGCGCCTTCAACATCGCGGACAACGCCACCTTCAACGCCGGATCGTTCTACGACATCAACGTTTCGGCGACGTCGTCCGACCTGACGTTCGTCGGCGGCAGCCTGACGTTGCAGGGCGGAACCGTCCGGGTGACGGCCGAAGGCAGCGGTTTCAACCCGTTCTCGCGCTATGTCATCCTCGACGCCGCCGGCGGCGTGAACGGATATTTCGCGGGGGTCACGTCGAACTACGCCTTCCTGACGCCGGGGCTCGAATATTCGGCCAACCAGGTCATCCTGGCGCTGCGCCGGAACGACATCGTCTTCGCCGACGTGGCGATCGGTCCCAACCAGGGCGCGGTTGCCGGGGCGCTCCAGTCGTTGCCGATCATGTCCGATCTCTACACGGCGCTGCTGGTGCAGTCGCCCGAGAGCGCGCAGCGGGCCTATGGCCTGTTGTCGGGCGAGAATTACGCGTCGCAATCGACGACGATGCTCACCGAAAGCCGTCTCGTCCGCAATGCGCTGTTGCGCGAAGGCCGGACCGACGCCGAGGGCGCAGCGCTGTGGCTCGACGCGATGGGCAGCCAGTCGACCTACGACGCCGACGACCGGATCGGGACCGCCCGTCTCGAAAGCGATCGCCTCGGCCTGCTCGGCGGCCTGACTTATGGCGGGGCCGGGTTCTCCGCGACGATCGCGGGCGGCTATAGCGACGCCGACATGCTGACGCGTGCCCGTTCGACCGAAGGCAAGATCAAGACGACCTATGTCGGCGGCCAGGCGAGTTACGTCGCGGGACCGCTCCATGTGCAGCTCGGCGGCAGCCTGGCATGGCACGATATCGCCAACCAGCGTTCGGTCGTCTTCCCCGCCTTCGCCGATGCCCTGTCGTCGACGCAGGACGGCCGGACGCACCAGATCTTCGGTGAAATCGGCTATTCGCTGGTCGACACGGCGGCGCGCATGATCCAGCCGTTCCTCGGTTATACCTATCTCGATACGCAGATCGACGGCGCGACCGAAAGCGGCGGCAGTGCCGCGCTCGCGATCGCATCGGTCGATCGCAACGTCAGCCTGGTCCATGCCGGCCTGCGCGGCTCGGCGCGGGTGACGACGGTCTCGTCGGCGGTTCTGGTGCCCTCGTTCTCGGTCGCGTGGCAGCACGCCGGCGGCGACCTCGCCGGGACCAGCACGGCATCGTTCGCGAACTTCGCGGGTTCGGCCCCGTTCACCGTGACCGGGGCGTCGATCCCGCGCGATGCGGCGCAGGTCGAGGCGGGTCTGAAATTCGACCTCGGCGCGCTGGAATTCGGCGCCAGCTATGACGGGCTGATCGCGAAGGGCTTTGGCGACCATAGCGGGAAGATCAACCTGACGATCAAGTTCTGACGGTTGGCGCCCGGCCCGTTCCGGCGCTGCGGTTCGTCGCAGCGCCGGAAGGGCTCGTCGCATGCGCCTGTCAATCGGTCGCGGGCTCGCGTCAGGGGGTCCCTATGACCCCCGCGCAATCCCGCATGGCCCGAGCCGCGCTCGAATGGACGATCGATTATGCCCCCAAGAAGGCGGGCGTGCCGCGCATGGCGATCATGCGCTTCGAATCGAGCCAGACGATCGCCGGCGATGCCCGCGACGCCCTGCGCCGGGCCTATGAAGGCGCGGGCGTCGAGGTCGTGACCGACGGTGCCGCCGCGCATAGCGTACGCTTCGTCGGCGCCGCCGCGAGCGATCCCCAGCCGGGGACGCTGCGCGTCGTGTGACGCCGGGCGTTACAGCGCCTGCGCCGCCGCCCAGCCGCTCGCCCAGGCCCATTGGAAATTATAGCCGCCGAGCCAGCCGGTGACGTCGACCGCCTCGCCGATGCAATAGAGGCCCGGCACGGCGTTGGCCGCCATCGTCTGCGACGACAGGCCCGCGGTGGCGATGCCGCCGACGGTGACTTCGGCCTTGGCGAAGCCTTCGCTGCCATTGGGGGTGAAACGCCAGTCGGCGAGGCGGCGTTCGGCCTCGGCGAGCGTGCGGTCGGGAATCGCGTTGAGCGGTCCGGCGAGCGCGAGCCGACCGAGCAGCGCTTCGCTCAGCCGCTCGGGAAGCCGCGCGGCGACCTGCCGCTGGATCGTCATGTTGGGCGCCGCGCGCTTCGCCTCGGCCAGCCAGCCGCGCGGCGCGTCGGGCAGGAAGTCGATCGCGACCTCGTCGCCGCTCCGCCAATAGGACGATATCTGCAGGATCGCGGGGCCCGACAGGCCGCGATGCGTGAACAGCGCAGCTTCGCGAAATTCGGTCTTGCCGCAGCGCGCGACGACGTCGGCCGAGACGCCCGACAGTTCGCGGAACAGGACGTCGTCGCCGCCGAGCGTCAGCGGGACGAGCGCGGGACGCGGCTCGACGACCTTGAGGCCGAAGCGGCGCGCGAGGTCGTAGGCGAAACCGGTCGCGCCCATCTTGGGGATCGACGGGCCGCCGGTGGCGACGACCAGCGACGGCGCGCTCGCGCTGCGCGTCCCGAAGCCGACGGTGAAGCGCGCATCGGCGTGATCGAGCGATCCGATCGCGTCGCCGAGCGCGATCTCGACATCGCCCCTGGCGCATTCGGCGAGCAGCATGTCGAGGATCTGGCGCGAAGGGCCGTCGCAGAACAGCTGGCCGAGCGTCTTTTCGTGCCAGGCGATGCCGTAGCTGTCGACCAAAGCGATGAAATCGGCGGCGGTATAGCGCGCCAGCGCCGACTTGGCGAAATGGCGGTTGGTCGAGAGATAGCGGTCGGGCGCGGTGTTGCGATTGGTGAAGTTGCAGCGCCCGCCGCCCGAGATGAGGATCTTCCTGCCCGGCGTTTCGGCATGTTCGACGACGAGCACGCGCCGCCCGCGCTGGCCGGCGATCGCCGCGCAGAACAGGCCGGCGGCGCCGCCGCCGAGGACGATCGCGTCGTAGCGCGCAGGGGAAAGCGGGTTCATCACCTTCGCGCATAAAGCATAAGCGGGGCTGTGCAATCGCGCGCTTTGGCCTAGGCTCGGATGCCGAGGGAGACGGAGATGGGCGAGACGGTCAATATTCGGTCGGCGATGCTGCTGGCGTCGGCGCTGGCGCTATCGTCGTGCGCGGCGGCCAGTGAACCGGTGGCGGGCGTGCCACCGACCGACGCCGTAGCGGCCGAGGATCGCGCCCTGCACGACCGCCTGCTCGTCCTCGACAGCCATCTCGACAGCCCGATGCATTTCGGCCGCGTCGGCTGGGACATCACGCAGCGGCACAGCGAAGCAGGCGACGGCACCCAGCTCGATTTGCCGCGCATGGTCGAAGGCGGGCTCGATGGCGGATTTTTCGTCGTCTACATGCCGCAGGGCGAACTGACCCGCGACGGCTATGCGACCAGCTTCGCCGATGCGCTGCGCCGGACGGCGGCGATCCACCAGACCGTCGCGCGGCATGCCGACGCGATGATGCTCGCGACGACGTCGGACGATGCGCGCGCGGCGCAGGCGGCGGGCAAACGCGCGGTCTTCATCTCGATGGAAAACGGTGATCCGCTGGGCGAGGACCTCTCGCGGCTCGCGTTGTTCCATGGCCTCGGCGTGCGGATGGCGGGGCCGGTCCACAGCCGGACCAACCAGCTCGCCGATGCGGCGACGGGCGAGGCGATTTGGGGCGGCTTCAGCCCGCTGGGCCGGCAGTGGCTCGCCGAAATGAACCGGCTCGGCATGATCGTCGACGGGTCGCATGCGTCCGACGCGGTGTTCGACCAGATGATCGCATGGTCGAAGGCGCCGATCGTCCTGTCGCATTCGGGCAGCAAGGCGATCTACGATCACAAGCGCAACATCGACGACGCGCGGATGAAGATGCTGGCCGATCACGGCGGCGTCATCCTGGTCAATTCGGTGTTCCTCGGGCCGGTCAATTTCGGCGGCGAACTCGGCGACGTGCTCGACGAGATGGACTATATCGAGGACCTGTCCCCCGCCGGGCAGGCGGCGCTGATCGCGCGGCGCAGCGCGCTGATGAAGGCGCACCCGCCGATTACCGACGATTTCGACGACTATATGCGCGCGCTGCTCCATTGCATCGCGGTTGCCGGAGTCGATCATGTCGGCATCGGCGCCGACTGGGACGGCGGCGGCGGCGTCGCCGGGATGACCGATGTCGCGCAGCTTCCCAGGATCACCGCGGCGCTCAAGGCGGCGGGCTATGCGGACGGCGATATCGCCAAGATCTGGGGCGGCAACCTGATGCGCGTGCTCGACGCGGTCGAGGCGCAGGCGCGGCGCGGGGACCCGCGCTAGCGCCCGGGCGCGAAACATTTCGCCTGCGGCATGAAACTTGGCGCCCGCCCGCCCGTTGGGTTGGCATGACTGCGACTAGCGACGATTATCTCTGGCGGATCCAGCGCGGCGAAGGCCCGGTGCTGGCGACCGCGATCCATGACGGCCACGGGCTGCGCGACGAGGTCGCCGCCGCGATGAAGCTCGCCGAGGCCGACCGGCTGCGCGAGGAGGACCCGTTCACCGGCCAGGCGATCGCCGACGTCGCGACGCATATCGTCGCGGGGCGATCGCGTTTCGAATGCGACCTCAACCGCGCGGTCGATACCGCGGTCTACCAGACCCCCGACATGGCATGGGGCCTCGACGTCTGGCAGGGCGTGCCCGATTCGATGCTCGTCGCGCGCTCGCAGGCCTATCATGCCAGTTACTATGCGATGCTCGGCGCCCTGCTCGACGACATCGCCAAGCGCTACGGCAAGTTCGTCCTGCTCGACGTCCACAGCTACAACCATCGCCGCGACGGGCCGGGCGGCGAGCCGACGCCGCAGGACGATGCCCCCGACATCAATATCGGCACCTCGTCGATGCCGCGCGAGCAATGGGCCTGGCTGGTCGATCCGCTGATCGCGGCGATGGCCGAATTCGATTTCAACGGCCGCCGGCTCGACGTGCGCGAAAACGTCGCCTTCCAGGGCAAGGGCGAACAGACGCGCTTCGTTCATGAACGCTACCCCGGCGTCGGCTGCGCGATCGCGATCGAGTTCAAGAAGTTCTTCATGGACGAATGGACCGGCGTGCCCGATGCCGCCGAACTCGCGGCGATGCGCGGCTTCATCGATCGCAGCGCGCAGGTCGCGCGGACGCTGCTCGATGCCGGCTGACGCCGCGGCCGATACGGCTGAAGGCTTCGTCCCCGAATTCGGGCCGGGCGGCGCGCTGCGCCAGCAATGCGGCTGCGAGGGCCGCATCCATATCGACCGGCCGCTGCCGTTCCTCGTCCTCAACCGCTTCGACCCCGAAGATCCCGACAGCCTCGCCCAGCGCATCGCGGTGACGAGTTCGGCCTATGCCGTATGGCCCGAGGGGATCGACGACGAGGCCGCGCTCGAGGGAATCGCAGCCGTGCTCGCGCACCAGGCCGAAAGCTGCCAGCGGATCCTGCTGATTTCGGTCCACGATCGCATCCCGGTCGAAAAGGTCGCGGCGAAGCAGGCCAGGCTGCCCGAATTCACCGCCGCGATCGCCGCGAGCGACGACGCCCCGGCGCAGGCCGCCGCCGACGTGCTGGCAGCGACGCTGGCCAAGGTGAAGGTCGACCTGCGCCACTGCAAGATCGACCGCGCGAGCCCGGAGTTTTTCGAACCCGGCATCGCGGCGCTGGTCGCTTCGGATGAGCGCTATGCGCATTTGTCGCTGGCGCTGCCGCAAAACTATCGCCGTCCCGACGGCAAGGGCATCTATCCCCAGCTGTTCCACGATCTGTCGATCGAGGTGTTCGACGCGCTGCTCAAGGCCGCCGAGGCGTTCATGACGGCGGCGGGCGAGCAGCCGCCGCAGCATCATCGCGCGCTCGGCCGCAGTGCGTTCATCGACGCGGCCAAGTCGGCGGATCGCAAGCTCGACCGCATCTGCCGCAGTTACGATTTCCTGCTCAGCGTTTCGCCGATCAATAGCGAGCAGGCCTATGAAAGGTTTCGCGAGGACAAGTTCCAGACGGCGCCGAAATTCCGGTATCGCCCGCTGACGGTCGATCCCGACCTGGCCAAGCGCGCGCTGTACAGGATTGATCTCGGCAGCGTCGAAGCGCCGATGCTCGAGACGCTGTTTTCCGAAAAGCGGCAGGAGATCGATTACCAGCTGACGACGCTGGCGGCGCGCAACACGCCCAATTTCCGCCACGCGTCGATGCTGCTTTACGGCACCGTCGAATCGGACCTGCGCGATTCGGCGATCGACATATTGGGCAGCAAGCGGCCCAAGTCGGATCGCGCCGGCGGCAGCGTCGATTGTTATGCGGTCGAGGCCGGCGCGCGCGCGCTGGTCGCCGATTATCATGCGCAGGACGAGCGCTTCGACGTCGACGTCGAGCTGCGCGAGGATATTGCGGCGGGTCTGATGGTATCGGGCAACAAGGTGCTGATCTCGACCGCGACCAACATGCCCGCGCACCGGCTCGAACCCTTGCTCCATCACGAGATCAGCATCCACGCGCTGACCTGGGTCAACGGCGCGCAGCAAGGCCTCACAATGTTCCGCACCGGCCTCGCGCAATATGAGGGCGTCCAGGAAGGGCTCGGCGTGTTCGCCGAATGGGCGGTCGGCGGACTGACCTGGACGCGGCTGCGCGCGCTGGCCGCGCGCGTCGTCGGCGTCGACGCGATGATCGCCGGCGCCAGCTTCGTCGATACCTTTCGCCTGCTTCACGAGACGCACGGCTTTTCGGCGCGCGGCGCATTCAACATCACCGCGCGCATCTATCGTTCGGGCGGCTTCGCCAAGGACGTCATCTATCTGCGCGGGTTCAAGACGGTGCTCGACCTGCTCGCCGCGGGCGGCGACCTGACGCCCTATTGGTACGGCAAGATCGCGCCGCAGCACGTCGCCGCGATCGAGGAGTTCGCGCTGCGCGGATTGTTGCGCAAGCCGTTGTTCACACCTGCTTTCCTATCACGCGACGACGTGCAGGCGAGAATCGCCGGCTTTCGCAAAAACCCTTCGCTTTCCTCGCTGCTATGACTGGATCACCGCCATGAAAATCGCATTTTTCGTCAATTCGATGGCCGACGAATACCCCAATTACGCAACCACCGTGCTCGCGGCGCAAGCGGTCGCCCACGGCCATGACGTCTATTACCTGACACCCGAGGATTTCGTCCTCGAGCCGGGCGGCGGCATGTCGGTTCATGTCCGCGCCGCGCCGACCGCGCCCAAGGGCGGCTATGCCGACCACACCAAATTCTTCGCCGAGCTGAAAAAGGTCGCGGGCAAGACGAGCAAGCTCGACATCGCCGAGCTCGACGTGCTCATGCTGCGCAACGACCCGTCGAACGACGCGCAGGACCGTCCCTGGGCCGAGGATGCCGGCATATTGTTCGGGCGCGAGGCGGTGAAACGCGGGGTGATCGTGCTCAACGATCCCGACAGCCTGGGCCGCGCGATCAACAAGATGTACTTCGAAAGCTTCCCGGTCGAAGTGCGCGCCGAGACGCTGATCACCAAGCATCCCGCCGACATCAAGGAGTTCGCCAAGAAGCACGGCGGCAACATCATCCTGAAACCCTTGCAGGGTTCGGGCGGGTCGGGCGTGTTCAAGGTCGACGGCAAGTCGGCGTCGAACATGAACCAGATGATCGAGGCGATCGAGCGCGACGGCTACATCATCGCGCAGGAATATGTGAAGGCCGCGACCAAGGGCGACATCCGCCTGTTCATGATGAACGGCGAGCCGCTGTGCGTCGACAAGAAGTTCTGCGCGCTGCGCCGCGTCCAGTCGCCCGACGACATCCGCAGCAACATCCATGCCGGCGGCAAGGCGGTGAAAGCCGAGGTCGGCGAGACCGAATTGCGCGTCGCCGAGCTGATCCGCCCCAAGCTGATTTCCGACGGCATGTTCCTCGTCGGGATCGACATCGTCGGCGACAAGATCCTCGAGGTCAACGTGTTCAGCCCCGGCAACCTGCACACCTGCAACAAGCTGGCGGGCAAGAACTTCGCCGAGAAGATCATCGCCGGGATCGAGCGCAAGGTCGAGATCCGCAAGGAATTCCCCGGCCAGTTCACCAACCGCGCGCTCGCGAGCCTGTAGGCGGCGCTATTTCGCCGCGTTGGTGACTCGCCTGTCGCGGGTGACATGGCCCTCGAGCCTCGCCGGGTCGAAATAGACGGGCTTGGTCCGGTGGTCGACGAACAGTTGCGCCTGGTCGGTATAATAGGGGCTGTCGGGCCGCGTGCTCGCCGATCCGAACGGCTGGATCGAGCGCGAGCGGACGCTACCGTCGCGCGTCCATTCGACCGCCTGGATGAAGCTGTCGCCGTGATAGACCGAATAGCGGCCGTCGGGATCGACATTCCATAAAGTCGATGCGCGCAGCGTGTCCGAGCCGCCGTCGAGCGGCAGGTCGATCATCGGCGTGCCCTTCATCGCGCCTTCCTCGGGCCCCTGGCGCAGCCGCAGGACGGTGCCGAGCCGCGGATCGAGCGTGCCGAACGTCGTCGCCAAATGGTCGGCCGCCGCGGTCAGCTCCTCGCGCGCGTCGGGCGGCGTTTCGCGGCGATAGGCCTTGCGCATCGCCGGGCGCAGAACGGTCAGCGCAAGCGCGTCGCCGCGCCCCTTGCCGTCGAGCTTCCAGTCCCATTGCGCGAGCAGTTTCTGCGCCTCGGCGAGCCGGCGGTCGCCCCGCGTATCGAGCGCGAGCAGCGATTTCATCCACTCGCCGGCATAGCTCGCGCGGCTGTAGCCGGTATCGTATTTGATCCGCCACAGCACCGGCCAGGTGATCGGCCCGTCGACGCCCTCGAACAGGTCGATCGCCCGGCGCTGACGGTTGGTCATGTCGAGCTCGATGCCCATCAGCGGCGAGAACGCCGCGGGGTCGAGCTCGTCGCCCGGACCCGCCGCGACGAACGGCGTGTTGTTGGCGTTGACGAGATAGCCCGAGGCCGGATTGACGTTCTTCGGATAGGCCGCATAGGGCAAATAATCGTGCCAGATCGCGCGCGAGCTATCGCCCGGCAGGACATTGCGCCAGTCGTAGCCGGCAACGCGCGCGGGGAACATCGCGTTGTAGACATGCGCGATATTGCCCGCCGCATCGGCATAGATGAAATTGGTCGCGGGCACGCCCTGGATCGCCATCGCGCGCTGCCACTCGGCGAAATCCCTCGCCTTGTTGAGGCGGTAATATTGCGTCAGCTGGGTCAGCGTATCGATGCCGGCATAGCGGATCGCGAAGAAGCCGGCGTCGTTCTCGATCACCGGGCCGTGGACCGATCGCAGCACCGTCTTGGGCACCGGCAGAACGAAGGGGCCGAAGCGGACGTGCAGCCAGACGCGCTTCTTCTCGAGCGGCAGCCATTTCCCATCCATTCGGTACTGTGTCACGTCGTCGTTCATGACGAGCCTGTAGACGTCGATCAGATCGGGACGATTGACCGTGTTGGTCCAGCCCAGCGTCTTGTTATGGCCGAGAAAGGGATAGGGCGAGCCGGGGAAGGTCGCGCCGGCGAAGTCCCAGCCCTGCTGCGAATGGACGACAAGCTCGTACCAGGCGACGCCGCCGCGCCACGGCTGGTGCGAATTGCTGATCAGCTTGGTCTTGCCTTGCGGGTCGCGCGACGGGGCGATGGCGAAGGCGTTCGACCCCGCCATGTCGGCATCGGGGCCGACCGGCGAATTGTTCGGCGCGGGGAGCGCGGGGCCGCCTTCCTGCGGCAGGGGTTCGCCCGCGACGAGCTTGCCGATGACGCTGTCGAGGCCGAAGAAGAAGGGCGAGCGCAGCGCGAAACCGGCGGCGATGTCGCGGCCGTTGACGGGGAACAGCCTGGCGAGGCGGATCTCCTCGGGATGGCGGTCGGCATAGAGGTTCATGCCGCGCGCATAGCCGTCGAGCAGCGCGCGGACGTCGGCGGGCAGCGCGTCGTAATGGCGCGCGACGGTGCCGTCGGTGTCGAGCAATTTCGCGGCGTAATCAACCTTGGCGCCTTCGGCCCCGGTCGCCGCGCCGAGCCGCGAACGCGTCATCGCGACGACTTCCTGCAGCGTCGAAAAATCGTCCTCGCTATGCGCATAGGCGATGCCGAACGAGACGTCGGCGTCGGTGGCCCCGAAGATGTGCGGGACGCCGTGATCGTCGCGGACGATGCGCACGTCGTGCGTCATCGGCGCGGGCGCGGCGCGCGCATCGACCGACAGCGGCTCCCACACGGCAAGGCCGACCGCAATGAGCGCGAGCACGACGAGCAGTCCGACCAGACCCGTTTTCCAGCGGCTGCGACGACGCGGGGCGGGGGTCGGCGCTATGGTGCGATCGGTCATCAGGGCTCCAGACGGTTGGCGCCGTGGCGCACGGTTTCGCGGTGGCTTTGGGCGACCGCCAGGCTGCGGTCGCGGATCGTCTCCATGAAGACGAAGTCGCTGTCGATGCGGTCGCGACCGATGGCGACGGTGACATAGCCGCGGCGGCTGGTCTCGGCCCATTTGAGCTCGGGATTGACGCGGCGCAGCGCGGCAACGCGCATCGCTTCGGTCGAATTGGGCAGGTTCGCCTCGAACCCGGGCGAGGAGACGCTGTGGCCGCCGATCTCGACGCCGGCGGGGGTGCCGTCATGCGCGAGGTCGAACGCCCAGGCGTTGTGGCTGTCGCCCGCGAGCGTGACGAAATTGGCGTTGGCATCGAGCGCGGCGGTGAGCAGGCGCGCGCGCGCCGCGGGATAGCCGCCCCAGCTGTCGAAGTTGAACGGGAGCCCGACCTTGGCAGCGGCGAGGCCGACGGCGACGCGCGTCTTGAGGTAGGCGGGCGCGTCGGGCGCGATCCACTGGCCGGTCTCGGGCGGCGAGACGATGTTGCCCATCAGCACCTGTTGCGGGACGATCTGCCAGCGCGTGCCCGCAGCGACCGAGGCCTTGAGCCGATCGGCGATCCACGCCTCCTGCTTCGCGCCCATCATCGAGCGGGCGGGGTCGGACCAGACCGAGTCGCGAAAGCCGACGAGCCTGGCGCCGATATCGCCGCCGCCGGCGAGCGCGGCGCCGAGATCGGGTTGCTCGTCGCGACCGGTGATGCGCGTTTCGGGCATCGTCAGCGTGGCGAGATCGCCGATGCGATATTCCTTCGCGGCGACGTCTAGGACGGGCATCCATTCGCGATAGGCGCGCGCGGCCGCCGCCTTGCGCAGCGCCCAGTCGCCCTCGTTGGCGGGATCGTGGTTCTCGGCGCTTCCATGCCACGCATCGTTGGCGAATTCATGGTCGTCGGGCTGGGCGATCATTGGCGCCATCCGGTGCAGCGCCTGGAGGTCGCGATCGGCGCGGTAGCTGGCGTAGCGCAGGCGATAGTCGGCGAGGACGATCGTCTCGCTGTTCGGCTGGATCATGCGCCCGGGCAGTGCCTCGGCGAGCGAGGGATAGCTGCCGACGCGGTATTCGTAGAAATAGTCGCCGACATGCAGGACGAGGTCGATATCGTCGCGCGCGGCGGCATGGGCATAGGCGTTGAACCAGCCGAACGGCAGGTTGGCGCACGAAAACAGCGCGAGGCGGAAATCGTCGACCCGGTCGTCGGGCAAGGTGCGCGTGCGGCCCGTTGGCGAGACGCTGCCGTCGGGCGCGACGAAGCGGTAATAATACCAGCGGTCGGGGGTAAGGCCGGTGACGACGAGCTTGGCGGTATGATCGGCCTCGCCGCGCGCATCGACCGATCCGCCGCCGGCGACGCGCGCGAAATCGGCGGTGTGCGACAGTTCGGCGGTGAGGCGCGTATCGCTTCCCGCGACATAGCGCGTCCACAGCAGCACCGAGTTGGGCGACGGCTCGCCGCTGGCGACGCCATGGGTGAAGCCGCGCGCGAAATAGGCGGCGCGCGCCGCGCCGGGCAGGGCAAGCGCGCCGAGGCCGAAGGTGCCGAGCTGGAGCAGCAGGCGGCGGTCGATGGTCCGCATCAGGCGATCAGGCCGGCGGCGACGAGCAGCGACACGAACAGGACCAGCGCGATGAGCGAGAAGATGAGCAATATCGCCGTGCGGACCAGCGCGTTGATCCGCGACAGGCGATAGGCGCCCTTCAATTGGCGGTACATGTGGAAGGGCGGGTAGAGCGTGCCGACGATCAGCACCGGCCCGGTCGGCACGCCGACCATCACCGCGACCATCAGCACGACGAGCAGCAGCATCATGAACGCGATCGAAAAGGTCGTGAAGATCATGTGGTCGTAGACGTGGCGCTCGCGCATTCGCCGGCCGACCATCACCAGCCAGACGAACGGCACCGACAGCGGGATCAGCGCCCAGCCGAACTTATAGGCGTTGGTCTTGATCTTGTAGAAAACGAGCGAGGGGTTCTCGCGCGCCTTGCGCACGCCCTGGGCGAGCTTGCTTCCCAGCCAGTTTTTTTCGAGCGATTTGAGTTCGTCGCTCGACGCATCGACGACGGGGCGCTGCGACAGTGGCGCATCGGCTGCCTGTTCGCGATAGCCATCGTCGATGCCGCGCATGAATTCGGCGACCATGTCCTCGCGCGTCGCCGGCTGGTCGGGGTCGGCATTCGGGTCCGATTGCGCATTCTTGGCGCTCATCGCGCGATAGCCGATCATGATCGCGCTTTGCGCCTGTTCGGCCTCGGCAAGGTCGCTGCGCGCCTGGGCCAGCGCCTCGGCATCGAGCTTGCCCGAAGCGATGTCCGCCTGCAGCGCCGCGATCTGGTCGTCGAGCTTTTGCACTTCGTCGGCCAACCTGGTCGCGACATCGGGTCCGGCATTGTCGAGATCGGGCTCGCCGCCGGCGAAGCTGGCGACGCCGAATAGCAGGAACACCGCGAACAGGAACAGGGCCATCGGCGAGACGAAGCGCGCCCGTTCGCCGTGGATATAGCGCCGCGTCAGTTCGCCCGGCCGCCACGCGAGCAGCGGCAGCGTGCGCCAGGTCTTGCCCTCGAAATGGAGGACGCCGTGGAGCAGGTCGTGAAAGAAGGCGCCGAGCGAGCGATGGATATGCGCCGATTGGCCGCAGCCATGGCAATAATCGCCCGCCAGCCGCGTCCCGCAATTGAGGCACAGGCCATGCTCGATATCGGCGGCGGCGTCGTGGCGGCGACCCTGGGCGCGCGACACCGCATGGGCGGCGGCAGCCCCCGTCACGATGTCGCCGATGCCCTCGAACTCTCCCGCCATGGACCACTCCTAACAAGCCTGTCAGCAAAGGCATAGTGCTTTGCTCGGGCGCGTCGATTTGCTAGGCGACGGGGGTGAGCCAGCCCCCCGAAACTGCATGGATATGAGCCGCGTCGGCCTGCTCGGCGGATCGTTCAACCCGGCGCATGGCGGGCATCGCGCGATCAGCCTGTTCGCGCGCCGCGCGCTCGGCCTCGACGAGGTCTGGTGGCTGGTGTCGCCGGGCAATCCGCTGAAGCTCCAGGCGGGCATGGCGCCGTTTCACGCGCGCATGGCGTCGGCGATCGAACAGGCGCGCCGCGCGCCGATCAAGCCGACCGGAATCGAACGCGAGCTCGGTACGCGCTATACCGTCGATACGCTGCGCGGCATCGTCGATCGCTATCCGGCGCATGATTTCATCTGGCTGATGGGGGCGGACAATCTGGCGCAATTCGACCGCTGGAAGGACTGGCGCGAGATTGCGCGGATCATGCCGATTGCGGTCATTGCCCGTCCGGGCTATGATAACGCCGCGATGGCGAGCCCCGCCATGGCCTGGTTGCAACGCTTCGTCCACGATGCCACCGACGCCAAGGACTGGACCGACTGGAGACCGCCCGCGCTCGTGCCATTGCGCTTTCGACCCGATCCGCGCTCGGCCACGCTGCTCAGGCAGTCCGATCCCCATTGGCATCGTCGTTATGCCGGTCGCGTCTTGCGCGATCCCGTGACGCATGCCCCGATTCATGCAGAGGACTCCCCTTGAACCCTATTCCCCCCGCATCCGCGACGTCTTCCAAGGCGACCGATGCCCGCCCGCAAATCGGTAGCGATGCCGATGTCGATGCGCTGCACGCGCTCGTCATGGCGCAGCTCGACGACGACCAGGCGATCGAGGTCGTCACGATCCCGCTCGCGGGCAAATCGAGCATCGCCGACCATATGGTGATCGCCTCGGGCCGTTCGTCGCGCCATGTCGCGGCGATGGCGAACAAGCTCGCCGAGCGGATCAAGCGCGAGGGCGGGCGGCTCGCCCGGATCGAGGGACTGCCGACCGCCGACTGGGTGCTGATCGACGCCGCCGACGTCGTCGTCCACCTGTTCCGCCCCGAAGTGCGCAGCTTCTACAATCTCGAACGCATGTGGCAGGTCGACGAAGCTCCCGCCACCGCCACCCACTAGAGCGCGCGCCGGCGCCGCCGCTGCCGTGCTGCTGCACATCATCGCGCGCGGCAAGATCGGTCGCGGTCCCGAGGCGGAGCTGGTCGAGCGCTATCTGAAGCGCGTCGCGCTGCCGACGCGGATCACCGAACTGCCCGATCGCGGCGGCAAGCTGCCCGCGCCGGCCGCGCCGGGCGTGACCGTCATGCTCGACGAAACGGGCGAGCAGCTGTCGTCGCTCAAGTTGGCGAAGCATATCGAGCGCTGGCGCGACGACGGCATGCGCGAGGGGCGCTTCCTGATCGGCGCCGCCGACGGCTTCGACGATGCCGCCCGCGGCGATGCCGACCTCCTGATCGCCTTCGGCCGCATGACCTGGCCGCACCTGATGGCGCGCGCGATGCTCGCCGAGCAATTGTGGCGCGCCAGCAGCATCCTTGCTAACCATCCCTATCACCGGGAGGGATGATGAAGGCGATCGCGGCAAATCTTGGCTGGGCGGCGGGCGTGCTGGCGGCGCTCGGCGCGGCGTCGATCGTCGTTCCCGCCAATCCGCGCGTATCGACGCCAATCGGCGCTGCCCGTCCGTCCGACCCGATCGTCGTCACCGAACGCAGGGCGCTGGCGCGCGCGCGTCGCCAGGCCGACGAGGCGCGCAGCCGCAGCGCCGTTCTCGACCAGCGCGCCGCCGCCGCCAGCGGCGCCGCCGAACGCGCGCGCGCCAAATCGGCGGCGCTTGCCGCGCGGATCCAGTCGGCCGAGGCCGATATCGGCTCGGCCGAGGCCGAGCTTGCGATCGCGCGCCGCCGCCTCGCGCTGCAGCAGGCGCGGCTCGCCGAAAAACAGGTGCCCGTCATGCGGCTGACCGCGGCATTGCAGTCGCTCGCGCGCAAGCCCCCGGTCGCCGTCCTCGCGCGGCCCGGCTCGGTGACCGACATGGTCCATGTCCGCAGCGTCCTGACCGCGATCCTGCCCGAGGTCGAACGCCGCACCGCGGCGCTGCGCGCCGAACTCGACCAGATGCGCCTGCTCAGCCGCGAGGCGGATCGCGCCGTCGCGACGCTGAAGGCGGGACGAGAGACGCTGGCCGACGAGCGCGCCGCGCTGTCGCGGCTCGAGGCCGAGCGCCGGCTGACCTCGCGGCGGCTCGCGCGCGGCGCGGCGGTCGAGGCCGATCGCGCGATCGCGCTCGGCGAGGACGCGCGCGACATCACCCAGCTGCTCGGCAGCCTGGAGGACGCCGCGGCGGTGCGCGCCCGGCTGGCGGCGCTGCCCGGCCCGATCGCGCGGCCCGCCGATCCGACGCGCGCGGTGCCTGCGCGCCGCGACCCGCCCGCCGCGGCGGCGCGTGCGGCGCGACCGGCCTATCGCCTGCCGGCGGTAGGCAACATCGTTTCCGGCCTCGGCGAGGTGACCGCCAGCGGGCTGCGCTCGCGCGGGCTGACGATTGAAACCATCGCCGGGGCGCAGGTCGTTGCGCCCGCCGACGGCCGCGTCGCTTTTGCCGGCCCCTATCGCAGCTATGGCACGATCCTGATCATCGAACATGACGGCGGCTGGACCAGCCTGATCACTGATCTCGTCGGCCTGACCGTCGCGGTCGGCGACGAGCTGCGCCAGGGCGAACCGGTCGGCCGGACCGGCGCCGACAATCCGCGCATCACCGTCGAGCTGCGCCGCGACGGCAAGCCGATCGATATCGCCGCGCTGATCGGCTAGGGGAGCAAGCGCCGTTCAGCCGCGCTTCAACCCGCCCGGCTATGGCGGGTTAAAGCGATCGGGCTTTGCAAGCGCCGCGCGGCGCGGTTAAGATGACGATTGTAATCAGGATCAGCCGGGCTGCGCCCGCGAACGACGGGACCGACCGAATGAATGCTGCGACCATGCCGGTGAAGAAGAAACGCCTGAAAAGCTGGGCCCCGCTGCTCGCCTTGTCGGCGATCGCGCTGGTGCCGATGGCGACGAGCGCGATGGCGGCGGTCGATTCCGCGACGCAGGACGACCTCGCGCGCTTCATGCGCGTGTTCATGACGGTGCGCGCCAATTACGTCGACACGATCGACGACGACAAGCTGATCGACGGCGCGATCGACGGCATGCTCGCCAGCCTCGACCCGCATTCGGGCTATCTCGATATCCACGATTTCGAAAACCTGCGGCTGCAGACCGACGGCGAATATGGCGGTCTCGGCCTGTCGGTGACGATGGAGGATGGCGTCGTCAAGGTCATCACGCCGACGCAGGACACGCCGGCCGATCGCGCAGGGATCAAGGCGGGCGACTATATCACGCAGGTCGACGGCCAGCAGGTCTATGGCATGACGCTCGACGAGGCGGTCGACCTGATGCGCGGCAAGCCGGGCACCGCGATCGGCATCACCGTCATCCGCCCCGGCCGCGACAAGCCGATCGAACTCAAGCTGGTGCGCGAGATCATCGATCTGAAGCCGGTCAAATGGAAGGTCGTCGACAATGTCGGCGTCATCACCATTCTCGGTTTTTCGAGCGATGCGGGCAAGGACGTGCGCGCGGCGATCGCGGCGATCGACGCGCAGATCGGGCATAAGCCGACGGGCTATGTCCTCGACCTGCGATCGAACCCGGGCGGCCTGCTCGAAGAGGCGATCTCGGTCAGCGACGTTTTCCTCGAAAAGGGCGAAATCGTGTCGCAGCGCGGCCGGACGAAGACCGACATCGAACGCTATTACGCGCGCAGCGGCGATGCCGCCGCCGGCCTGCCGGTCGTCGTGCTGGTCGATGCCGGATCGGCCTCTGCCGCGGAAATCGTCGCCGGCGCGCTGCAGGATCAGCATCGCGGGCTGGTGATGGGCGAAAAGACCTTCGGCAAGGGATCGGTCCAGACGGTCGTGCCGCTGTCGGCCGAAACCGCGCTGCGCCTGACCACCGCGCGCTATTACACGCCGTCGGGCCGATCGGTGCAGGAAGGCGGCATCGCGCCCGACATCCGCGTGCCCCAGCTGAGCGATCCCGACTACAAGACGCGGCCGCGCTTCCGCGAGGCCGACCTGCGCCGCCATCTGGTCAACGAAAAGGCGCTCAAGGACGACGATCTCGAACAGGACGGCAAGGACGATCCGCGCTTCACCGCGACCGCCGAAGAGCTGAAGGCCAAGGGGATCGACGATTTCCAGCTGCACTATGCGCTGACCACGATTGCGCGCACGGCCACCGCCAAGCTCGCCACGGCAAAGCGCTAGCGGCATGGCGATCGTCGCCATCGATCCGGTCGCGCGCAGGCGCCTGCCGGCGGCGCTGGCGGCGCTGGTCATCCCCGCGCTGCTATGGGGCGGGGCGCTGATCAGCCAATATGGCTATGGCCTGCGCCCTTGCGAAATGTGCTATTGGCAGCGCTGGCCGCACGAGGCGGCGATCGTGCTGGCGATGTTCGCGCTGGCGCTGCTGGCGCGCCCGGCGGGGCGCTGGCTCATCATCCTCGCCGCGCTCGCGATCGCAGTCAGCGGCGCGATCGGCGTGTTTCATGCCGGCGTCGAATATGGCTGGTGGGAAGGGCTGACGCGCTGCGCGAGCGCGCGCAGCGGGCCGATCGACATCATGAACATGGAAATCGGGCCGCTCGTGCGCTGCGACGAGGTGCAATGGAGCCTGGCGGGAATATCGCTTGCCGGATTCAATGCGCTGTTCTCGCTCGCTGGCGCGGCGCTCGTGCTGTGGCTCCTCCGACGCGGCGAGCGCGCCGCATGACCGCGCCCGTCGAGCGATCCGCCGTGAGCCGTATCCCGCCCAGCCGGCGCACGGTCGAGGCGATGATCCGCGTCGACCAGGCCGGCGAATACGGTGCGAAGGTGATTTACGAAGGCCAGCTCGCGGTGCTCGGCGATCGGGCGCCCGCCGCGCGCGAGATCGCGGCGATGGCGGCGCAGGAGCAGCGTCATCTCGACTGGTTCGATGCGGAGATTACCCGGCGCGGCGTCCGCCCGACGCTGCTCCAGCCCGTCTGGCGCGTCGCCGGCCATGCGCTCGGCGCGGTGACGGCGGCGATGGGACCCGAGGCGGCGATGGCCTGCACCGTCGCGATCGAGACCGAAATCGATCGCCATTATGGCGAGCAGCTCGATGAACTGGGCGACGACGAGCCCGACCTCGCCGACGCGATTCGGCGCTTTCGCGCCGAGGAGCAGGAGCATCGCGACACCGCGCTGGCCGCCGGCGCGGAAAATTCGCCCGGCTATCCGCTGCTGAGCGCGGCGATTCGCGCCGGTTGCCGTGTTGCCATCGCGCTGTCGAAACGGATATGACGGCGGCGGCATTCGCGTTCGGAAACCCATGCCGCGCGCGAACGGTTCATTGACTGTCAATCGAGTCCTACCCAAGGTGACGCCATGACCAAGATTCGCATTCCATTCGCCTTCGCCCTTGCCGCCATGGCGAGCGGCCTGACCGTCCCCGCCATCGCGCAGGACCCTGCCGCCGCCGACGCCGGCGCCGACACGATCCGCCAGCAGGTGGTGTACGGCGACGACCAATGCACGCAGCCGACCAGCGACAACGAGACGGTGGTCTGCATCATCGTCGTCGAGGCCGAGCGCTATCGCATCCCCGCGATCCTGCGCGGCGATCCCAATGCGTCGGAAAACCAGGCATGGGCCACCAAGATCGAGCGGATCGAAACGATCAGCAGGACGGGCATCAACAGCTGCTCGCCGACCGGTCTCGGCGGCTTTACCGGCTGTTCGCAAAAAATGATCAATGCCGCCGTGGCCGCGCGCAAGCAGGATGCCCGGGTCGACTGGGCGGCGGCGATTTCGGAGCAGCGCCGCGAGCGGATCGACGCGATCGACGCCAATGCGCGCAAGGCCGAAGAGGCGTATCAGAACCAGCTCGCGACCCAGGATGCGCGCGAAGCCGAAATGGCCGCGGCGCGCGCGCGGCTCGAGGCCGAGGAACGCGGAGAGACGGTGGCGCCGCTGCCCCAGGCCGACGGCACGCTCGCCGTCCCGCCGGTCGCCGACGACACCCCCGACGACGACGAATAAGCGCGCGCTGGGGCGCGTCGGTCGCTCAGGCGGCGGGCTTCGCCTTTTGCGCCGCGATCCAGTCCTTCACCTGCCGGTCGAGCACCGCCAGCGGCACCGCGCCCTGGCCGAGCACGCAGTCGTGAAAGGCGCGGATGTCGAATGCGGCGCCCAGTTCCTGTTCCGCGAGCGCGCGCAGTTCGCGGATCTTGAGCTCGCCGATCTTGTAGCCGAGCGCCTGGCCCGGCCAGCTGATATAGCGATTGACCTCGGCATCGATATTGGCCGCGCTCAGCGCGGTATTGTCGGTCATGTAATCGACCGCCTGCTGCTTGCTCCAGCCCTTCGCGTGGATGCCGGTATCGACGACGAGCCGCGTCGCGCGCCACATCTCGTAGCTTAGCCGCCCCATGTCCTTGGCCGGCGTGTCGTAAATCCCCATCTCGATTCCGAGCCGCTCGGCATAAAGGCCCCAGCCTTCGACGAAGGCGGTGAAGAACGCGCCGTTGCGCCGGAAATCGGGCAGGTCGAGCTCCTGGTTGAGCGCGATCTGGTGGTGGTGGCCAGGCACCGCCTCGTGCGCGGTCAGCGCGGGTAGCTCGTAGAGCGGGCGCTGGTCGAGCTTCGATGTATTGACGTAATAAAAGCCGGCGATGCCGCTCTCGGGCGCGCCGGGATTGTAATAGGCGGTGGTCGTGCCCTCGGCAGTCTCGGCGGGAATTTCCTTCACGCCGTACGGCAGGCGCGGCAGCGATCCGAAATATTGCGGCATCAGTCCGTCGTGCTTCTTCGCCTCGAGCGCCGCCGCCGCCATCAGCTCCGCGGGCGTTTTCGCGTAATATTGCGGATCGCTGCGCAGCTCGGCGATGAACGCCGCGCGGCTCGCATAGCCCGCCTTGGTCGCCACCGCGTCCATCTCGGCGCGGATGCGCGCGACCTCGTCGAGGCCGATCCGGTGGATCGCCTCTGCGTCGAGGTCGGTGGTCGTCATCTGGCGCACCTGGAAATCGTAATAATCGGCGCCGCCCGGCATCGCAGATACGCCGACGGTCTGGGTGCAGTGCGGCAGATAGCTGTCGCGATACCATGCGGCGTGCCGGGCATAAGCGGGGTTGATCGCATCGGCGATGGTCGCGCGCGCCTCGCCCTGCATCGCCGCCCATTCGGCATCGCTGGCATCGGCCGGCCGGGACCCGAGGAACGGCTTGTAATAGCGGCTCTTGGTCGGATCGTCGGCGATGACGCCGGTGATCGAGCTTTCGACATTGCCCAGCACGACGCACGGCAGGACGAAACCGTGTGCGATCGCCCGATCGCTGACCGCCAGCGCGGCGTCGTTATAGGCCGGGTATTTGGCCATTCGCGTCAAATAGCTGCGAAAATCGGCCTTGGTGCGGAACGGCAAATTGTCGGCCATGCCGGCAAAAGCCTGGTGCCAGCCCGAATAGGTGGTGAACAGCATTTCGCGCTGACCGTAGCGATTGGCCTCGACCGCCGCCTCGAGCTGCCATTTGAGGATCAGCGCATTGGTGCGGTCGGCGGGCGATAGCGCCGCCAGCGGGATCGCGTTGAGCCGCGCGAGGAACTGCGCCGACCTGGCGGCATAGGCGTCCTGCGCGGCGAGGCTGGGGTCGCCGATCCGGTCGTCGTAGTCGCGCACGCCGAGCGCGGTCGCGAAGGTCGGCGACTGCGACAGCGTATAGGCCCAGCTTTCGTCGATCAGCGCGGCGAGATCCTCGGTCGGTCCGCCATGCGCCGGCGTGGCGAGCGCGCTCGTGGCGAGCGCGATGGCGGTGAACACATGGCGGGGGGACATGGCGGGCTGGCTCCTCGAAACGGGTGACGAGGGCGAGCGTAGCGATCCGCGGCGGCGGCGCAAGCACGGGCGATCGCGCGCGCCGTGCGACGAGGCGAAATCGCTTTCGGGCAAAACATTTGGCATCGCGCCGAATCCCGTTGACCGCGAGGCGCCCGACTTGCGAGAGAGGCGGCACGAGGGTGAGGGTTCCATGGCAACACGAATCATGAAGCGGCAGCAGGCGCTCCAGCCTGATTTGCCGCATGCCGGGCGGCTGGCGCGGCGGATGACGTTCAACATCGCCGCCGCCGTGCTGGTTTATGCCGCGATCCAGCTGTGGCTCGTCATCGGCGCGGTGTCCGAGGGCGCCTCGCGCTTCCTGCCGCATGTCGCGCTCGGCATCATGGTGCTCGGCGTCATCCCCGCCGCGCGCCGGATCGAACGCCGCTGGGCGCGCTTTGCCGAGACCGCGCTGCCGTCGCGGCAACTGTGCCAGAGCTTTCGCAACGAGGCGCTGCGCTTGTGGTGCGCCGCGATCGCGCTGCCCTTCCTGTGGGTCGGCGCGTTCGTCGGCGCCAGCGCCGCGGCGAGCATCGTCCCCTGAGAGGTCGCGCGCGGCGAGAGCGATCGCTGCTTTGACGCGCTTGCGCGCCGTCGCTAGGGCGGCGCGATGCTGACCCTCGATTCCGCGCTCGCGCGCACCGCCGACATCACCGCCCTTGCCACGCGCGCCGGCGCCGATGCCGCCGACGCGCTCTATTATTGCGATGCCTCGACGCAGGTCGAGGTGCGGCTCGGCGCGCTCGAGGACGTCCAGCGCGCCGAGGGCGAGGAAATCGGCCTGCGCGTCTTCGTCGGAAAACGCTCGGCGAGCGTCTCGACCTCCGATTTCGATCCCGCCCGGCTCGGCGAGCTCGTCGCGCGCGCGGTCGCGATGGCGCGCGAGGCGCCCGAGGACGCCTATGCGGGCCTCGCCCCCGAGGACATGCTGCTGCGCGGCGACGCGCCCGACCTCGACCTCGACGACGGCAGCGACGCCGATCCCGAGGCGCTGCGCGCGACGGCGCTCGCAAGCGAGGACGCCGCGCGCGGCGTCGCCGGCGTGACCAATTCCGAAGGCGGCAGCGCCGCGCATAACCGCGTCCGCATCGCGCTCGCCACCAGCCACGGCTTCGCCCGGGCCTATGGCGTCACCGGTCACAGCGTCTCGGCGAGCGTGCTCGCCGGACAGGGCGGCGACATGCAGCGCGATTACGACTGGCACAGCGCGCGGCATCTCGCCGATCTCGACGCGCCCGCGACGATCGGGGCGAAGGCGGGCGAGCGCGCGGTGCGGCGGATGAATCCCGGTCGCCTCGACAGCGGCGCGATGCCGGTGGTGTTCGATCCGCGCGTCGGCAGCTCGCTCGTCGGGCACCTGATCGGCGCGATTTCGGGGCCGGCGATCACGCGCCGGACCAGCTTCCTGCTCGACGCGCTCGGCACGCGGGTGTTCGCGCCGGGCATTTCGATCGTCGAGGATCCGCTGCGCCCGCGCGGCCTGTCCTCGCGCCCGTTCGACGGCGAGGGGCTGGCGACGCACGCCACCCGCATCATCGACGACGGCATGCTGCCCGGCTGGCTGCTCGACAGCGCATCGGCGCGCCAGCTCGGGCTCGTCCCCACCGGCCACGCGTCGCGCGGCATCGGCGGCGCGCCCGGCGTGTCGCCCGCCAACCTCCATATCGCGCCCGGTGCGGTCTCGCCCGCCGCGCTGATCGCCGACATCGCCGACGGCGTGCTGGTGACCGAGCTGATCGGCCATGGCGTCAACCCGGTGACCGGCGACTATAGCCGCGGCGCGTCGGGTTTTCGCATCGTCGGCGGAGAGATCGCCGGGCCGGTCGCCGAATTCACCGTCGCCGGCAATCTGAAGGACATGTTCGCCGCGCTCGTCGCCGCCGACGACCTCGTCTTCCGTCACGGCACCAACGTGCCGACGCTGCGCTGCGACGCGATGACGGTGGCGAGCAGCTAGCATGGCGGTGATCGATCGCACCGCGATGCTCGCCGCGGTCGAGGATGCGGCGCGCCGCGTCGGCGACATGGCGCTGGCGCGCTGGAAGGGCGAGGGCGGCGCCTATCAGGTGTGGGACAAGAGCCCCGGCAACCCCGTCAGCGATATCGATCTCGCCGCCGACGCCGCGCTCAAGACGCGGCTCGGCGCGCTCGATCCCGCCGCCGGCTGGCTGTCGGAGGAGACCGCCGACGATCCCGCGCGGCTGGCGTGCCGCCGCATCTGGTGCGTCGACCCGATTGACGGTACGCGCGACTTCGTCCGCGGCCGCACCGGCTGGGTGGTGTCGATCGCGCTGGTCGACGACGGCGTCCCCGTGCTCGGCGTGCTCTATGCGCCCGCGCGCGGCGAGCTGTGGCGCGCGGGCCTCGGCCTCGGCGCGCAGCGCAACGGTGCGCCGATCGGCGTCGGCGGCTGCACCCGGCTGGCCGGCGCCCGCGTGCCCGCCGACGCGCTCGCGGCCGACGACGCCGACCTCGTCATGGTCGCGAAACCCAATTCGATCGCGCTGCGCATCGCGCTGGTCGCGGCGGGTGAGGCCGATCTCGTCGCGACGCTGCGCTGGGGCTATGAATGGGACGTCGCCGCCGCCGCGCTGATCGCGACCGAGGCGGGCGCGCGGGCGACCGATGCCTTCGGCGAGCGGCTGCTGTTCAACAAGCGCGACCCGCGCGCCTTCGGCGTGTTGGCGAGCGCGCCGGGGATTCATGCCGAGGCGGTCGAGCGGCTGGCCGAACGGGCCGCGCGGATCGCGCCGGCGACGCGCGGATAGCGCGGTCGCACGCCCCGGTTTCGCGCCGCGCCGCGCTTGACAGCAAGGACGACTCACCCTAATTGGGGCGCATTCCGAACACGGAGCCTGTCGGCGGTGCATTTGTTGCGCCCGCCGTCTTTGTGCATTTCGGGGCAGGTGATCCTTTGATCCGCCCCCGAATCGCAGGCTTGCGTGACGGAGGCAACGCTTTGAGATGGGACCGGAGCCGACGGTCTCGTGGAGCTGGGAGAATTTACACTATGGCACGTATTGCGGGCATCAACCTGCCCACCAACAAACGCGTGATTATCGCGCTGACCTATATCCATGGCATCGGACGCACGACCGCGGTCGAGATCGCCGACAAGCTGGGGATCGACCACAGCCGCCGCATCCAGGACCTGTCCGATGCGGAAATCCTGCAGATCCGCGAAACGATCGACGCCGATCATCAGGTCGAGGGCGACCTTCGCCGCGACACCGCGATGAACATCAAGCGCCTGATGGATCTGGCCTGCTATCGCGGCCTGCGTCATCGCAAGGGGCTGCCGGTTCGCGGCCAGCGCACGCACACCAATGCGCGCACCCGCAAGGGCAAGGCGAAACCGATCGCGGGCAAGAAGAAGTAAGCGAAGGCTTTTTCTTCTTTCGCCGAACGCCTGCGGGCGATCGGCACAGCATCAAGATATTAGGCAGGAATTCACATTATGGCACGCGAACCCCAGCGCATTCGTCGCCGCGAGCGCAAGAACATCTCGAGCGGCGTCGCGCACGTCAATGCGAGCTTCAACAACACGATGGTCACCATCACCGACGCCCAGGGCAATGCGATCAGCTGGTCCTCGGCCGGCACGATGGGTTTCAAGGGATCGCGCAAGTCGACCCCTTATGCCGCGCAGGTCTGTGCCGAAGACGCGGGCAAGAAGGCCGCCGAACACGGCGTCCGCACGCTCGAGGTCGAGGTCAAGGGTCCAGGTTCGGGTCGCGAAAGCGCGCTGCGCGCGTTGCAGGCGGTGGGCTTCACCATCACCTCGATCCGCGACGTCACGCCGATCCCGCACAATGGCGTGCGTCCGTCCAAGCGTCGCCGCGTCTAACCCACGCGCATTTTTTCACCGGGACCGCTCTGTCCCGGTGCCGGTATCGTTTTTCGGCCGGATCGAGCAGACCTTAAGGCGAGCAAGGTCACCGATCCCGCCCAACAGATTAGGGGAAGTCCATGACTGTCAACATTAAGAACTGGCAGGAATTGAAGAAGCCCAACAGCCTCGAGATCAAAGCCGGCAGCGACAAGAAGCGCAAGGCCACTTTCATCGCCGAACCGCTCGAACGGGGCTTCGGCCTGACCATGGGCAACGCGCTGCGGCGCGTGCTCCTGTCGTCGCTGCAAGGCGCGGCGATCACGTCGATCAAGATCGAGAACGTGCTCCACGAATTCTCGTCGCTGACCGGCGTGCGCGAAGACGTCACCGACATCGTCCTCAACATCAAGCAGGTCGCGCTCAAGATGGAAGGCGAAGGCCCCAAGCGGCTGCAGCTTTCCGCGACCGGCCCCGCCGAAGTCAAGGCGGGCGACATTTCGGTGTCGGGCGATATCGAGATCATGAACAAGGATCTCGTCATCTGTCATCTCGACGAGGGCGCCACGCTCAACATGGAGCTGACCTGCGATACCGGTTCGGGCTACGTTCCCGCGACCGCCAACCGCCCGGCCGACGCGCCGATCGGCCTGATCCCGGTCGACTCGCTCTATTCGCCCGTCCGCCAGGTCGCCTACAAGGTCGAGAATGCCCGCGTCGGGCAGGAGCTCGACTTCGACAAGCTCAACCTGACGGTCGAAACCGACGGCACGATCAGCCCCGAGGACGCGGTCGCCTATGCGGCGCGCATCCTCCAGGACCAGCTCCAGGTGTTCGTCCACTTCGAGGAAGCGCTCGCCGCCTCTTCGCCGATGATCGGCATGGCCGCGCCCGGCCAGGCGACCGAGGAATCGGATGCCAACCAGCTCAACCGCTATCTGCTCAAGAAGGTCGACGAGCTCGAACTGTCGGTGCGTTCGGCCAACTGCCTCAAGAACGACAACATCATCTATATCGGCGACCTCGTTCAGAAGACCGAGGCCGAGATGCTGCGGACGCCGAATTTCGGCCGCAAGTCGCTCAACGAGATCAAGGAAGTGCTGTCGTCGATGGGCCTGCGCCTCGGCATGGACATTCCCGGCTGGCCGCCCGAGAACATCGAGGAAATGGCCAAGAAGCTCGAGCAGGAACTGCTCGGCTGAACCGACACGCGGTCTTGCGATCGCAACCGGGGTTTGGGCGGCGCCCCTTAACGCCGCCTGGTCTGGGCTGCCTCATACGGGCCCTTAACGAACGAAGGAAATATCATGCGTCATAGAATGGGTGGCAGGAAACTGCAGCGGACGAGCTCGCATCGGACCGCATTGTTCCGCAACATGTCGGCCGCGCTGATCAAGCACGAGCAGATCACGACGACGGTATCGAAGGCGAAGGAACTTCGTCCCTATGTCGAAAAGCTGATCACGCTCGCCAAGAAGGGCGGCCTGTCGAACCGTCGCCTCGCGCATTCGCGCCTGCTCGACGATACGCAGCTGGTGAAATTGTTCGATGTCCTGGCCGATCGCTACAAGGATCGCGCCGGCGGCTATACCCGCGTCATCAAGGCCGGCATTCGCGCCTCGGACTCGGCGCCGATCGCGATCATCGAACTCGTCGACCGCGACGTCAGCGCCAAGGGCCAGGATTCGGGCCCGGTGATGACCGACGACATGGCCGACGCCTGAGCGACCGTCCATTCGACCGATTTATTGAAAAAGGGCTGCGGGCGACCGCGGCCCTTTTTCGTCGCGGGCGGATTCGCGTGGGCGCGATGGTTAAGGTTTCAACCGAAACCATTTGATCGCAGCGGCGGCGCTGGTAGCGTGGAGGCGATTCATCCCCGCGAGGAGCGCCCTTATGATCTCGACCCGCAATATTTTGCTCGCCACCGCCTCGACCTTGATGCTGACGGGGTGCGCGACGATGGAAGGTGCCGCGCCCGCGATGACCACGACCGACGACATGGCGAACGCTGCCGCGACCGCCGAGCTGACCTATCCCGCGACGCGCCGCGGCGAGACGGTGGAGACGCAGTTCGGCGTCGCCGTCGCCGATCCCTATCGCTGGCTCGAAAACGACGTCCGCGAGGATGACGAGGTCGCCGCATGGGTCGCTGCGCAAAACGCCGTGACCGACGCGTATCTCGCGGCGCTGCCGGGGCGGGCCCAGCTCGAGCAGCGGATGACCGAACTGTACGATTACGAACGGATCGGCACGCCGTACAAAAAGGGCGGCCGCTATTTCTACAGCCGCAACGACGGGCTGCAGAACCAGTCGGTGCTGTACGTGCGCGATTCGATCGACGGCGAGGGGCGCGTGTTGATCGATCCCAATGGCTGGTCGGCCGACGGCGCCACCGCGCTCGCCGAATGGGTCCCGAGCGAGGACGGCAGCAAGCTCATCTATTCGATCCAGGACGGCGGCACCGACTGGCGCAGCGTCCGCGTCCTCGACGTCGCCACCGGCAAGCCGTTGTCCGACGAGGTCAAATGGGTCAAGTTCTCGGCGCTCGACTGGGCCAAGGACGGCAGCGGCTTTTACTATTCGCGCTTCCCCGAGCCCAAGGCCGAAGGCACCTTCCAGTCGATTAACACCGACCAGGCGGTCTATTTCCATCGCCTCGGCACGCCGCAGAGCGCCGACGTGAAGCTTTATGCGACACCGGCCAAGCCCGATCTCAACCATGTCGCGCAGGTCAGCGACGACGGCCGCTGGCTGATCGTGACGAGTTCGTCTGGCACCGACGATCGCTACGAGCTCAACCTCATCGACCTCGCCTCACAGGATCGTACGCCGCGGCTGCTGATCCCTGGCTTCGACAACAACTGGTCCTATGTCGGCAACCGCGGTTCGACCTTCTATTTCCAAACCAACCAGGATGCGCCGCTGCTGCGCGTCGTCGCGCTCGACGTGTCGCAGGCCAAGCCGGTCGCAAAGACGATCATCGTCGAAGACGTTTCGGGCGAGCGGGGGGCGACCTTGGACGGCGTTTCGCTGGTCGGCGGCAAGTTGATCGCCAACTATCTCGTCGATGCCAAGACCGAGGTGCGCGTCCACAATCTCGACGGCAGCCTCGTGCGCACGATTGCGCTGCCTGGCATCGGATCGGCGGGCGGCTTCGCGGGCGATTTCGACGACGACGAAACCTTTTTCGCCTTCACCAGCTTCGCGCGCCCGACGACGGTCTATCGCTATGACGTGAAGACCGGCGACGTCGCGGTCTGGGCGCAGCCCAAGGTCGCGTTCGATCCCGACGCCTACAGCGTCGAACAGCGTGTCTACGCCTCGAAGGACGGCACCCGGATCCCGATGTTCGTCATCGCCAAGAAGGGCGTCGATCGCAGCGGCGGATCGCCGACGCTGCTCTACGGCTATGGCGGCTTCAACATTTCGCTGACGCCGAGCTATTCGGTGACGCGCATGGCCTGGCTCGATGCCGGCGGCGTCGTGGCGGTCGCGAACCTGCGCGGCGGCGGCGAATACGGCAAGGCGTGGCACGATGCCGGCCGCCTCGCCAACAAGCAGAACGTGTTCGACGATTTCATCGCCGCCGGCGAATATTTGAAAGCGCAGGGGATCACCGGCAAGGACCAGCTGGCGATCGAGGGCCGCTCGAACGGCGGGCTGCTCGTCGGCGCGGTCGTCAACCAGCGCCCCGATCTGTTCGCCGCGGCGCTGCCCGGCGTCGGCGTCATGGACATGCTGCGCTTCGACAAGTTCACCGCCGGGCGCTATTGGGTCGACGATTACGGCTATCCGTCGAAGGAAGCCGACTTTCGCGCCCTTTACGGCTATTCGCCCTATCACAACATCAAGAGCGGGCGCGATTATCCCGCCGTGCTGGTGACCACCGCCGATACCGACGATCGCGTCGTGCCGGGCCACAGCTTCAAATATATCGCCGCGCTGCAGGCGGCCGATACCGGCCCCGCGCCCAAGCTGATCCGCATCGAAACGCGCGCCGGCCACGGATCGGGCAAGCCGACATCGAAGATCATCGACGAATTCGCCGATATGTACGCCTTTATCGGCTATCATACCGGCCTGTTCGGGAACTAGGCGCCGCTCCCCGCCTCCCTTCCTGAACCTCGGGCAACTGAACCTTAGATAAGCGGCGGGTTCAGCATGACCTCATGGCGAATCGGGTAGAACATCAATCAGAGGCCGGATGTCCGGTCTCATGCGAAGTGTTCCAACGCCCGCTAACCAGGAGGCTGACTATGACTATTTCGAGCAAGATGACGAAAATCGCTCTCGGCACCGCTGCGGCGGGCATGATGGCGACCGCTGCGGTCCCGGCGAATGCCGCCGACCGCTATGATCGCCGTGGCGACGGCATCAGCGCCGGCGAAGTGATCGCCGGGGTGGTGATCCTCGGCGGGCTCGCCGCCATATTGTCGGGTGGCAATCGCGATCGCGATTATCGCGGCGGCACCTATGGCTATGACGATCCCTATTACAACAACGGCTACGACCAGAGCCGCTATGGCGGATCGCGCGCTGCGGTGCAGCAGTGCGTCGCCGCCACGCAAAACGAGGCGCGCCGCTATACCCGCGGTCAGGTCCGGATCACCGACGTGAACAATATCGACCGCAACCGCGGCGGGTACACGATCAGCGGCCGCCTGCAGGTGCACGACAACTATCGCGGCGGACGCTATGATAGCCGCTACGACCGTCGCTACGACAACCGCGCGCGCGTCGACAACGGCTCGTTCCGCTGTCAGATTCGCAACGGCCGGGTCGTCGACGTCGACATCCGCGGCATCCGCTAAACGATCGCCGCAAGGCCAATACGCCGCCGGGTGCCCCCATGCACCCGGCGGTTTTTTCATGTCGGCTGGACAGCGACCGGCGTGCCGCCTATCCGGCGGTCGCATGACAATGCAGCAAGACGCCAGCCCCGACGACAGCCCGTTCGGCGACACCATCCTCATCGTCGATTTCGGCAGCCAGGTGACGCAGCTGATCGCGCGCCGCGTCCGCGAGGCGGGCGTCTATTCCGAGATCGCGCCGTTTACCCAGGCGCAAGAGGCGTTCGCCCGGCTGAAGCCCAAGGGCATCATCCTGTCGGGCAGCCCCGCCTCGGTCCCCGACGCGGGCTCCCCGCGCGCGCCGCAATGCCTGTTCGATTCGGGCCTGCCGATGCTCGGCATCTGCTACGGCCAGCAGGTGATGACGCAGCAGCTGGGCGGCAAGGTCGTCAGCGGCAGCGGGTCGGGCGACGGCGAGCGCAGCGGCGAATTCGGCCGCGCCTTCATCGAGGTCGCCGAGGAATGCGTCCTGTTCGACGGCCTGTGGCAGGTCGGCGAGACGCACCAGGTTTGGATGAGCCATGGCGACAAGGTCGCCGAGTTCGCCCCCGGTTTCCGTATCGTCGCGACGACGCCGGGCGCGCCCTTCGCGCTGATCGCCGACGACGCGCGGCGCTATTACGGCACGCAATTCCATCCCGAGGTCGTCCACACCCCCGATGGCGGGCGGCTGATCGCCAATTTCGTCCGCCACGTCTGCGGCTGCGCGGGCGACTGGACGATGGCCGAGTTCCGCGCCTCGAAAATCGCCGAGATCCGCGAACAGGTCGGCGACGGAAAAGTCATCTGCGGCCTGTCGGGCGGCGTCGATTCGGCGGTCGCGGCGGTGCTGATCCACGAAGCGATCGGCGACCAGCTGACCTGCGTCTTCGTCGACCACGGGCTGATGCGGATGAACGAGGCCGAGCAGGTGCTCGGCCTGTTCCGCGAGCATTACGGCATCAGACTGGTTCACGTCGACGCCGAGGAGATGTTCCTCGACGGCCTCGCCGGGCTGACCGACCCCGAAAAGAAGCGCAAGTTCATCGGCGGCGCGTTCATCGACCTGTTCGAGGAAGAGGCGCGCAAGATCGGCGGTGCCGACTTCCTCGCCCAGGGCACGCTCTATCCGGACGTCATCGAAAGCGTGTCGTTCACCGGCGGGCCGAGCGTGACGATCAAGTCGCACCACAATGTCGGCGGCCTGCCCGAGCGGATGAACATGCAACTGGTCGAGCCCTTGCGCGAACTGTTCAAGGACGAGGTCCGCGATCTCGGCCGCGAGCTGGGCCTGCCAGAGATCTTCGTCGGGCGGCACCCGTTCCCCGGCCCCGGTCTCGCCATCCGCATTCCCGGCGAAGTGACCAAGGAGCGCTGCGACATATTGCGCAAGGCCGACGCCGTCTATCTCGAGGAAATCCGCAACGCGGGGCTTTACGACGCGATCTGGCAGGCGTTCGCGGTGCTGCTGCCGGTCAAGACCGTCGGCGTGATGGGCGACGCGCGCACTTATGACAGCGTCTGCGGCCTGCGCGCCGTCACCAGCACCGACGGCATGACCGCCGACGTCTATCCGTTCGACGCGAGCTTTCTGACGCGCGTGGCGACCCGCATCGTCAACGAGGTCAACGGGGTCAATCGCGTGGTCTACGATTATACGTCGAAACCGCCGGGGACGATCGAGTGGGAGTGAGAAGATAGGAGCTGCAAGAAACCGTAAACAAGCATTTTTCGCAAAGCACCCTTTTTGCTGCTTTTGCGGCGGAACCATTTCCGCAACGACTATTGATCATGTTCCCAATAGGGCCTGTTTTCCTAAGCGCGTCGGGCCGGAAGGGTTTGAATTTCCGGCCTGTAAATCTTGTCAAAACCTTTTGAGGCGGGAGGAACACTTTTTTGCATTTTATTGTCGATTAAGCGACCAAGACGGCTCCAACTACGACAGCGAAACATCTACCCGCTTAATAAAAGGCATTCGCAACAACTTTACTGAGTTTTTCCCTCGCACAAACTTGACGTCTACAGAGAAACGAAGCGCCTTACGCCAACTAGGATTGGAGCGGGCAGCTGGGGTATTTCTCAAAGACTTGCCAATGGCGGTATTTCCTAGAAATCCCGATCCTATGATACGGAAAGTGGGCGCAAAGCTTGGGCTCGCTCTTTATTACCGCCATAAAGGAAAGCCGGCGCCAAGAGAGTACTTTTGCGCATGCTATTGGACTCAATTAGTTAATCGAAAGGTGGTCGATGGCTGGCGGGAGTTCGCTCAAGACTTAACAGGAGTTGTTGTTGGGCAGCGATCCAACACGGACTTGGGTAACCGCTTTCGGTATATTTGGGGGATAGAGGCGGAGGGTATGCCTGATATCTTCGTCGCGATATGCGAGTTTGGCAAAGGTGTCGCAGTGTGTTCTATAGTTGTTGCTCCCGCTGTGTCCGAAGCGACCAATCAAAATGGATGGATCTCAGTCCGCGATTTGGCCCAGGGAGTTGAGCCCAAAGAATGGCTCGAAGCATACAACTGACATTACGATCCGCGGCCAGTTCCGCAACGATTGACGCGGGCGAATCGCAACGTGAAAAGGGCTGGCCGATGGCCGGCCCTTTTCCGTTGGAGACGTGCATGACCCCCACCGCCACGATCCTGCTGCTCGGTTCGGGCGAACTGGGGCGCGAATTCGTGATTTCGGCCAAGCGTCTCGGCTGCTGGGTGATCGCCTGCGATGCCTATGACGACGCCCCGGCGATGCAGCTCGCCGACGGGCGCGAGATATTCTCGATGCTCGACGGCGCCGCGCTGCGCGCCGCGATCGAGCGGCACCGCCCCGATCATATCGTACCCGAGATTGAGGCGATCCGGACCGAGATCCTCGCCGAAGTCGAAGCCGAGGGTTTCCACGTCGTCCCGTCCGCCAAAGCGGCGCAGATGACGATGAACCGCGATGCTATCCGTGATTTGGCCGCGGTCGAGCTGGGGCTCGCGACCTCGCCCTATCGCTACGCCGAAAGCCGCGACGAGCTTGCCGAGGCGGCGAAAGCGGTTGGGCTGCCGCTGGTGGTCAAGCCGGTGATGTCGTCGTCGGGCAAGGGGCAGAGCGTGGTGCGCGAGGCGAACGAGATTGACGCAGCGTGGGATTATGCGGCGGCGGGAATGCGCGGCGACCGCCAGCGCGTCATCGCCGAGGGCTTCGTAGAGTTCGAGTACGAGATCACGCTGCTCACCGTCGCCGCCGCCGACGGCATCCATTTCTGTCCGCCGATCGGCCACCGCCAGGAACGCGGCGACTATCGCGAAAGCTGGCAGCCGGCGGCGATGTCGCTCGCGGCACAGGCATCGGCGCAGGAGATGGCGGGCAAGGTCGTCGGCGCGCTCGGCGGGCACGGCCTGTTCGGGGTCGAGTTTTTCGTCCGCGGCGACGCGGTGATCTTTTCCGAACTCAGCCCGCGTCCGCACGACACCGGCATGGTCACGCTGGTCAGCCAGGACCTCAGCGAGTTCGACCTCCATGCGCGCGCGATCCTCGGCCTGCCGATCGCGCCGATCGTCGCGCGCGGCGCGTCGGCGAGCGCGGTAATCCTCGCCGACCGCGATGCCGACGATTTCGCCTTTGCCGGCCTTGCCGAGGCGCTGGTCGCGCCCGATGCCGACACGCTCGTCGACGTGCGCCTGTTCGGCAAGCCGGCAACGCGCCCCTATCGCCGCATGGGCGTGGCACTTGCCCGGCACGGCGGCGGCGACCTGGCCCGCGCCCGCGCCGCCGCGGTCGCCGCCGCCGATGCGATCACGATCGATTATGGAGACTGACATGGCCGTCACGCTTTACGGCATTCCCAATTGCGACACGGTGAAGAAGGCGCGCAAATGGCTCGACGTCAACGCCGTCGCTTATGACTTTCACGATTATAAAAAGGCCGGCGTGCCGGCGGATGCGCTCGCCGCATGGGTCGATGCGCGCGGCTGGGAAACGCTGCTCAACCGGCGCGGCACGACGTTTCGCAAGCTGTCCGACGCCGACAAGGAAGACCTCGACGCCGCCAGGGCGATCCGCCTGATGATGGCGCATCCGTCGACGATCAAACGGCCCGTCGTCGAGACGGCGACGGGCGATCCGATCGTCGGTTTCGACGAAGACGAGTGGGCGCGGCGGCTGGGCTAGGCCCTGCGCGCTTTGCCTCCGACCAGCTAGTCCTGCCCCTCGCGCGCCAGCGCGGCGAGTTCCTTGCCGCGGGCGCGCGCGGCGCGCAGCGTCTCAGTGATGAGGCTGGTCAGGCGCGCGTCCTCGTCGAGGACGTCGAGCCCGGCCTGCGTCATACCGCCGCGGCTCGCGACCTGCGCGGCGAGCTCGGTCGGGGTGAGATCGCTCTTGGCGATCTGCGCCGCGGCGCTCGCCAGCGTCGCGCGGGCGAGGCGCAGCGCGGTTTCGGTATCGAAGCCGAGCCGCTCGCCGCCGGCGCGCATGGCATCGACGAAGCGATAGAAGAAGGCGGGGCCCGATCCGGTCAGCGCGGTCAGCGCGTCGAACAGGCTTTCGTCGTCGATCCATTCCACATGGCCGAGCGGCGCCATCAGCGTCGCGATCGCCGCGCGGGCGGCGTCCTTGCCCTCGGCGCCGGCAAGGCCGACGACGCCCTGGCCGGTGCGCACCGGCATGTTGGGCATGACGCGCAGCCGCGCGGCGGCGTCGGGAAAGCGCGTGCGCAGATCGTCGATCGTCATGCCCGCGAGGATCGACAGGACGATCGTGTCGGGGCCGATCAGCGCGGCGATAGCGTCGGCCACCTCGGCGAGCAGCTGCGGCTTGACGCCGATCATGAGGATGTCGGGATTGCCCTCGGCCTTGTCGGGCGTCGCGACCACGCGCACGCCCTCGCCGACGCTTTCGCCGCTCGGGCGGATTGCGGTGATGCTGGCGGGATCGAGCCCGCATTCGAGCCAGCGGCCAAGCATCGCGCCGGCCATGTTGCCGCATCCGAACAGGACGATGCGGCGCCCGAAACGGGATAGGTCGTGGGTCATGGCGAGATGGGTTTCCGTGTGGTTGGCCGCGGCGACCGCGAAGTCAGGCCTCGCCGCGGGTGTCGATCAGCGATGCGCTCAACGCCTCGGCGGGCGTCTTTCCGCCCCATAGCACGAATTGGAAGACGGGATAGAAACGTTCGCATTCGTCGATCGCGGTTTCGACCACCGTCTGCGCCTGGGCGAGCGTCAGCGTCGCGTCAGGGCCGAGCAGGATGCCGTGGCGGAACAAGATCATCCCGCTCGACGACCACATTTCGAAATGGCCCAGCCACAGCTGTTCGTTGATCAGCCCGATGACCTCCCAGACCGGCGCGCGCTTCGCCTCGACGACGCGAACGTCGGGAAAGGCGAGCAATTGCAGCACCTGGTCCTCGTCGCGCCAGATCGCGCGCAACTCGTAATTGGCCCAGGACCCCTGCGTCGTCGCGACGATCTCGTCCTCGCCGACATGTTCGTGGGTCCAGCCATGCGCCGCGAAAAAGGCCGCGAGCATGTCGATCGGCGCCGCGCCGGCCTCATCCTCGTCGTAGAGTTCGTCGTCCATCGTTGCGCTTAACGTGCGGCGCCGGGCTTGGCTTTGGCCGATGCGGACCTCGTCGACGGCTTGGCTGCGGTCTTGCCCGCAGCCTTGCCCTCGAGCGCGTCGAGCCGCGCCTTGAGCGCATCGACCTCGGCGCGCGCCTTGGCGGCCATGTCCTTGACGGCGTCGAATTCGTCGCGGGAAACGAAGTCGAGCCCGCCGATCCATTCGCGCGCGCGTTCGCGCGCGCCCGATTCGGCCTCGCGCCCGACGCCGGCGAGCGTGCCCGCGGCACCGTTCAAGATCTTGGCGAAGTCGTCGAAAAAGCGATTCTGCGATTGCATGCTGTGTCTCCTCAGCCGCCTATCTGGGTACGCGCGGCGGGTGTGTGAAGGGCCGCGGCGTCGGGATTGTCGCGCGCGATCGTCAGGTTGAGCATCGCGGCGAAGCCGAGCCAGACCATATAGGGCACGAGCAGCCACGCCGCCGCCTTGCGAATCCGCGCAAACAGGGCGGTGATGACGATCGCCGATGCCAGCATCGCGACGATGACGAAAAACGCCGGCCAGACCTGGTGCAGGCGAAAGAAAATCGGTGACCAGGCGAAGTTGAGCAGCATGTGCGCGACGAACAGCGCGATCGCCAGTCCGCGTCCCGCCGCGCGCCGCGCGTTGAGGATCATCGCGATGGCAAGGCCGAGCATGAGGTAGAGGACCGGCCAGACGACGCCGAATACCCATCCGGGCGGCGTCAGGTCGGGCTTGGCGAGCCGCGCGAACCAGTCGTTGTCGTAGCCCGAATTGGAGATATAGCCCATGAAGCTGCCGAGAATGACGATCAGCGGCACCGTGACCAATGCCCAGCGCACGAACGACATGCGCAACTGTCCGGGGGAAGCGATCTCGTTCATGGTCTCTCCGCATTGGTCTCGCCCGCGTTGCGCGCGGCGATGAGGAACTCGACATTGCCTTCGGGGCCGGTGATCGGGCTTGGCGTGACGCCTACCACGTCCCAGCCGCGCGATACCAGATAGTCTTGGACCGCGTTGCAGACTCTTTCGTGAACCTGGCCATCGCGCACCACGCCCTTCTTGCCGACCTCGTGGCGCGCGGCCTCGAACTGCGGCTTGATCAGCGCGACGAGCCAGGCGCCGAGGCGGGCGAAATCGAGTGGTCGGTCGAGCACCTTGGCCAGGCCGATGAAGCTCGCATCGCAGACGACGATGTCGACCGCCTCGGGGATATGGTCGCGCGTCAGGATGCGCGCGCTGGTGCGTTCATGGACGACGACGCGGTCGTCCTGGCGCAATTTCCAGGCAAGCTGGTTGGTCCCCGAATCGACCGCATAGACGCGGACCGCGCCGCGCGTCAGCAACACGTCGGTAAAGCCGCCGGTCGAGCTGCCGACGTCGATCGCGGTCATGCCAGTGACATCCACCTCGAACGCGTCGAGCGCATGGACGAGCTTGAGCCCGCCGCGCGAGACCCAGGGATGGTCGCGCCCGCGCACGTCGAGCGGGGCGTCGGGCGCGATCTGCTGTCCCGGCTTGTCGATGCGACGATCGCCCATGAAGACGAGGCCGGCGAGGATCAGCGCCTGCGCGCGCGTGCGGCTCTCGGCAAGGCCGAGCTCGACGATCCGCTGGTCGGCACGGACCTTAGCCACGCTGCGCCCGGTCGATCAGCATCCCCGGGGTCAGGATCTGCGGCAGCACCTCGGGCTGTCCGCCGCCTTTGGGATACCACAGATAGAGCGGCACCGAATTGCGGCCCTGTTTGGCGAGCGCGCGCGTCAGCGCGGGGTCGCCATCGGTCCAGTCGCCGACGAGCACCGCGATCCCCTGGCTCGCAAATGCCTTGCGGACCGCGTCCCGGTCGATCGCGGCGGCCTCGTTGGCCTTGCACGTCACGCACCAGTCGGCGGTGAAATAGACGAAGACCGGCGCGTCCTTCGCCCGCAGCGCGGCGAGGCGATCGGCCGAATAGGGCGCGTCGGCCGATGCGGCGCCCGGGCTCGCGGCGATGTGCGGGGCGATCCGCGCCACCGCCAGCGTCGCGACCAGCGCGACCAGCAGCGCCGGCGCGAGCGCGCGCAGCATCGGCGATCCGCCGCGCTGATCGCGGCCCGCCTTCCACAGCGCGAGGACGACGAACAGCGCCGCCATGACCGCGAAGGCGAGCAATGTCGCGCCGCCCTGCCGCCACAACAGCCACGCCAGCGCCACGACGGTGAGGCCCATCGGCAGCGCCATCCAGTGGCGGAAGCGCTCCATCCACGGGCCCGGCCGCGGCAGCCGGTTGCGCAGCGCCGGGACGAAACCGATCGCGAGGAAGGGCAGCGCGAGGCCGAGGCCGAGGCCGCCGAAGATGACGAGCGCGGCGGCGGCGGGCAGGACAAGCGTCGCGCCGAGGGCGGCGCCCATGAACGGCCCGGTGCACGGCGTCGCGACGAAGGCGGCGAGGACGCCGGTCCAGAACGACCCGACCGGCCCGCCGCGCCCGGCGAGGCTTTCGCCGGCGCCGATCCCGGGCAGTTCGAACAGGCCGGCAAGGTTGGCGGTGATCGCGGCGGTCAGCAGGATGAGGACGAAGACGCTGCGGCGATCCTGCAGCTGGAACGCCCAGCCGAGGTTTTCGCCGCCCGCGCGCAGGACCAGCAGCACGGCGCCGAGCGCCACGCAGGTGAGGACGACGCCGCCGGCATAAGCGAGCGCCTCGCGGCGGACGGTGCGCTCGTCGCCGCCGGCGCGCGCTAGGCTGAGCGCCTTGAGGCTGAGGATCGGGAAGACGCACGGCATGATGTTGAGGATCAGCCCGCCGACGATCGCGGCCGCCAGCGCGGCGAGCAGCAGCGACAGTTCGCCCGATGGCTCGGCCGCGCGCGGCGCGATCGCAGGCGCCGCGATCTCTCCGCGTTCGGCGACGAACGACAGGCCCCTGCCGTCGGCGATGGCGAGCGTCGCCGCGATCGGCCCGGCTTGATCGAGCCGGTCGTCGGCGGGCAGCTCGACATAGAGCATGTCGCGCTCGCGCACGAAGGTCTGCGTTGCCGCATAATCGGCGACACCGCGCGTCTCGACGAACAGATGCGGCTTGCCGAGATCGAGCGCGGCGGGGATCGGCACGGCGAAACGCAGCCGCCGGCCGTTGCGGTCCCATGCCACAGGCGACCCCAGCGGTCGCGGCAGCGCGCGGCGATACTCGTCGAAGCGCGCGCGGCTGCCCGCATCGATCGCGCCGTCGCCGGCGCGCATGCGCAAGGTAAAGACGCCGCGTTCGGGCACACAGATCTTGTCGGTGCAGGCGAGCCAGCTGGCGCGCGCCTCGATCGGCAACCAGGTGCCCGGCGCGATATCGGGCGAAATCCTGAGCGTTACCGGCAGCGCGTAGGGCGCTTCGTAGACATGGTTCATCAGCCCGGCGATGACCAGCGTCTGCGGCACCGGGTACGCCAGCTCCCCCGCGCTCACGCCGTCGGGCAGGTCCCATGCGACCTCCATGCCGAGCCCGGCGTCGCCGCCGTTCTTCCAATAGCCGTGCCAGCCGCGATCGGGCGCCATGACGAACGCCAGCGTCACCTCTTCGCCTGGCGCCGGCGCCATCGTCTCGGCCTCGAGCGAGGCCTGGATATGCGCGGGGCTGCTGCCGAAGCCCTGCCCCGCGGCGGGGGCTCCGGCGACCAATGCGAAGGCCGCGATCAGCAGGGAGATGAACCGGGTCATGGCGCGCCTATAGCGGGCCATGCGGTCGGCGTCAGCGTTTCTCGTACAGCGTCAGCCCGTCGCCGAGCCGGTTGTCGCCGATCGCGATCTTGTCGTTGCTCCAGTTGGCGACGAACACGCTCGAGCGCGAGACGCCGGGCGCGAAGGCGGCGACGTTGTCGTCGATCTTCAGCCCCGCCGAACTATGCTCGCCGTCCTCGGCGGCGATCGCGATGAACGCCGAATAATTTTCCTTGTCCTGCCCCTGGATGAACAAATTGCCGGTGATCGATCCCGTCGCTCCTTCGGGCAGGTCGATCATGTAGTTGGTGGCGCTGCCCGCGGTATCGTCGAAGGTCGAATCGGCGACGGTCGTGCGGCGCGAGCGGCTCTTGACGTAATGGCCGCCAGTGCCCTTTTCGAAGCGGCTGCGGGTGACGGTCAGCGAGCCGTAATCGCCGATATAGATGCTGTGCGCGCAATCGAGATCGCGGTCGCAGCGGCCGAGCCGCGAAAATGTCGAGCGCTCGATGCGAATCGACGATGCCGGGTCGTCGGCGCTCAATATGCCCTGCTCGCTGGTGCGGAAATAGGCGTTGGCGACCTCGAGATCGCCCTGTTCGATGCGGATACCTGCGCCATTGCCGTCCTCGACGGCGAGGTTCTGGAAGACGAGCCCGTCGATCCGCGCGCCGCGCCCGCGCAGCACGAGCGTCGCCTTGTCCTCGCAGATGCCGCCGTCGAACACCGCGGTGCCCGCCTCTTCGGCGACATAGGCGATCGTGCCCGCCTCCTGCACCGCGCACTCGCCATAGACGCCCGGCGCGATGCGGATGGTGCCGGCGCCGTCGCCGATCGCGGCGACCGCATCGGCGAGCCGGTCGTAACCGCGCCCGCTCTGTTCGACGGTGAAGGGCGCGTCGGCGCGCTGCGCGAGCGCGGGAACGGCGAGGGTGGCCAGCAGGGCCAGGGTGAGGGCAGGGCGGATCATGCGGCGCATCCTATCACCGGCGGGCGATATCGGTCGAGCGGCTTAACCATGGTTCGATCGCGCCCTCCACCGGGGTCGGCTGCCGAGGGGGTCAGTCGAGATTGGGGCTGAGCCATTTGCGCGCCTGATCGACGGCGATGGCGCGCCGCGCGGCGTAATCCGCGAGCTGGTCCTCGCCGATCCGCGCGACGCCGAAATATTCGGCCTGCGGATGGCCGAAATAGAAACCCGAAACCGCCGATGTCGGCAGCATCGCGAAGCTCTCGGTCAGCGTGATCCCGGTCGCCTCCTCGCCGCCGAGCAGGTCGATCAGCGCGGGTTTCAGGCTGTGATCGGGGCAGGCGGGATAGCCCGGTGCGGGGCGGATGCCGCGATAATCCTCGTGGATCAGCGCCTGGTTGCTCAGTCGTTCGGTGCTGCCATAGCCCCACAGGGTCGTGCGCACATGCGCGTGGAGCACCTCGGCGAAGGCCTCGGCCAGCCGGTCGGCGAGCGCCTTCAGCAAGATCTCAGAATAGTCGTCATTGTCGGCCTTGAAGCGCGCGAGATGCGGTTCGGCGCCGTGGATGCCGACGGCGAAGCCGCCGATCGTGTCGGGCCGGTCGGCGAGGATGAAATCGGCAAGACAGCGATTGGGCACGCCGTCGCGCTTCTTCACCTGCTGGCGCAGGAAGGAAAGGACGGTGCCGTCGTCGAGCACGACATCGTCGCCGTCGCGGCGACAGGCCCACAGGCCGACGCTGCCCCTGGCGGTCAGCCAGTCCTCTTCGACGATCCGCGCCAGCATCGCCCTGGCGTCGGCGAACAGCGACCGCGCGCTCGCGCCGACGACCTCGTCCTGCAGGATCGCGGGGTAATTGCCCGCCAGTTCCCAGCTGCGAAAGAACGGTGTCCAGTCGATATGCTCGACGAGGTCGGCGATCGGCCAGGCATCGAACCGATGCACGCCGGGTTCGCGCGGCGGCGGCGGGGCGAGGCGGGGGTCGATCGACGCGCCGTTGGCGCGCGCGTCGGCGATCGGGACGAGCGCGCTCTGCCCCTTGCGTGCGCGTGCTTCGCGAAGGCCTTCATATTCGCCGACAAAGGTCGCGAGATAGGCGTCGCGTCCCGTTTCGCTGACCAGCGCCGTGGCTACGCCGACCGCGCGGCTGGCGTCGTGGACGTGAATCACCGGCCCGTCATAGGCGGGATCGATCCTCAATGCGGTATGCACCTTCGACGTCGTCGCGCCGCCGATCAGCAGCGGCATATCGAACCCGCCGCGCTGCATTTCGCTCGCCACCGTCACCATTTCGTCGAGCGACGGGGTGATCAGCCCCGACAGGCCGATCATGTCGGCGTCGTGTTCGCGCGCGGCATCGAGGATCGCCTGCGCGGGAACCATGACGCCGAGGTCGATGACCTCGAACCCGTTGCACTGCAAAACGACGCCGACGATGTTCTTGCCGATGTCGTGGACGTCGCCCTTGACCGTCGCCATGACGATGCGGCCCTTGCCGCGTGAATTCTCGTCCTTTTCGGCCTCGATATAGGGCAGCAGGTGGGCCACCGCCTTTTTCATCACGCGCGCCGATTTGACGACCTGCGGCAGGAACATCTTGCCCGACCCGAACAGGTCGCCGACGATGTTCATGCCGTCCATCAACGGCCCCTCGATGACATGGATCGGACGGCCGCCCTTATCGGCGACGGCCTGGCGCGCCTCCTCGGTATCCTCGACGATATGCGCGTCGAGGCCCTTGACCAGCGCGTGCGAGAGGCGCTCGGCGACCGGCCAGCCGCGCCATTCGGCGGCGGCCTTTTCGGCCACCGCGTCGGTGCCGCGATAGCGTTCGGCGAGCGCGATCAGGTTCTCGGTCGCATCGCCGCCATTTGCCGGCGCGCGGTCGAGGATGACGTCCTCGCACGCGGCGCGCAATTCGGGGTCGATCTCGTCGTAGATATCGAGCTGGCCGGCATTGACGATTCCCATGTCGAGCCCGGCGGGAATCGCGTGGTAGAGGAAGACCGAATGCATCGCGCGGCGGACCGGCTCGTTGCCGCGAAAGCTGAACGACAGGTTCGACAGGCCGCCCGAAATGTGGACATGCGGGCAGCTCGCCTTGATCTCGCGGCACGCCTCGATGAAGTCGAGGCCGTAGCGGCGATGCTCGTCGATGCCGGTGGCGACGGCGAAGATATTGGGGTCGAAGATGATGTCCTCGGGCGGGAAGCCGATGCCGGTCAGCAGGCCATAAGCGCGCTGGCAGATTGCGACCTTGCGCTCCCTGGTGTCGGCCTGGCCGCTTTCGTCGAACGCCATGACGACGACGGCGGCGCCATAGGCCATGCATTTGCGCGCCGAATCGAGGAACGCCGCTTCGCCTTCCTTCATGCTGATCGAATTGACGATCGGCTTGCCCGAGACGCATTTGAGGCCCGCCTCGATGACCGACCATTTCGAGCTGTCGATCATCACCGGCACGCGCGAAATGTCGGGCTCGGCGGCGACGAGCAGCAGGAAGCGCGTCATCGCGGCTTCGGAATCGAGCAGTCCCTCGTCCATGTTGACGTCGATGATCTGCGCACCGTTATCGACCTGGTCGCGCGCGACCTCGACCGCGGCGTCGTAATCGTCGGCGAGGATCAGCTTCTTGAAGCGGGCCGAGCCGGTGATGTTGGTCCGCTCGCCGATATTGACGAAACGCGCGCTCTTGGCTGGATCGGACATGGCTGCGGTCAAGCGACGAGCGAAAAGGGTTCGAGACCGGCGAGGCGCGTGACCACGGGTTGCGCGGGGACGGCGCGCGGCGGCAGGCCGGCAACCGCCTGCGCCATCGCGGCGATATGGTCGGGGCGCGATCCGCAGCATCCGCCGAGCACGTTGACCATGCCGGCGTCCGCCCATTCGCGCACCAGCCCCGCGGTCGTCGGCGGTTCTTCGTCATATTCGCCCAGGTCGTTGGGCAGGCCGGCATTGGGATAGGCCATCACCAGCGTGTCGGCGATCGCGCTCAACTGCTTGACGTGGCTGCGCAACTGTTCGGCGCCGAACGAGCAGTTGAGCCCGATCGTCAGCGGCCGGGCGTGGCGCACGCTCGCCCAGAACGCCTCGATCGTGTGGCCCGACAGGTTGCGTCCGCTGAGGTCGGTCAGCGTCATCGACAGCATCAGCGGCAGGTCGCGGCCGAGCGCGTCCTGTGCCTCGAGCGTGGCGAGGATGCCCGCCTTGGCATTGAGCGTGTCGAACACCGTCTCTATCAGGATGAAATCGGCGCCGCCCTCGGCCAGCGCGTCGACCTGTTCGCGATAGACCGCTTTCAACGTGTCGAAATCGATCGCGCGATAGCCCGGGTCGCCGACATCGGGCGACAGCGACAGCGTCTTGTTGGTCGGACCCACGGCGCCGGCGACGAAGCGCCGTCGCCCGTCGCGCGCACGTGCGGCGTCGCAGCGTTCGCGCGCGATCCGCGCGGCGGCGCGGTTGATCTCGCCGACGAGGCGCTCGGCGCCATATTCGGACTGGCTGACGCGGTTGGCGTTGAAGGTGTTGGTGGCGATGAGGTCGGCGCCGGCGCCGAGATAGTCGTCGATCACCGCGGCGACCACCGCGGGCGCGGCGAGATTGGCCATGTCGCCGTTGCCGCGCTGGTCGGCGGCAAGGCCGAGGCCGCCCGCGAAGTCGCCGGCATAGGCGTCGCGGCGCTGCAATTCGGTGCCGAACGGCCCGTCCTTGATCAGGATCCGCGCCGCCGCCGCGTCGAGGAAAGCCTGGCGCGCCGCGCCTGACGAGCCGGTCATGCCGCGCGCTCCGTCGCCGGGGCCGCGTCGACCGGGCGCATGCCGAGCAGATGGCAGATTGCGTAGCTCAGTTCGGCGCGGTTGAGCGTGTAGAAATGGAATTCGCGCACCCCGCCGGCATAGAGGCGGCGGCACATTTCAGCAGCGACGGTCGCCGCGACGAGCTTGCGCGCATCGGGACGGTCGTCGAGCCCGTCGAACAGGCGCCCCATCCAGCCGGGAATCGCGGCGCCGCACATATCGGCGAAGCGCCGCGTCTGCGCGACGTTCGATACCGGCAGGATGCCGGGCACGATCTCGGCGTCGATCCCCGCCGCGCCGACCGCGTCGCGAAAGCGGAAGAAGCATTCGGGGCTGAAGAAGAACTGCGTGATCGCGCGGCTCGCCCCGGCATCGAGCTTGCGCTTGAGATTGTCGAGATCGAACGCGGCATCGCGCGCCTGCGGGTGAACCTCGGGATAGGCGGCGACCGAGATATCGAAATCGCCGATCCGCCTGAGGCCCGACACCAGCTCGGCGGCGCCGGCATAGCCCTGCGGATGCGGGACATAGGCTTCGCCGTCGGGCGCGTCGCCGCGCAAGGCGACGATATGGCGGACGCCCGCCTCCCAATAAGCGCGCGCGACGTCGTCGACCTCGGCGCGGCTGGCGCCGACGCAGGTGAGGTGCGCGGCGGGCGTCAGTCCGGTTTCGGCAAGGATGCGCTTGACCGTCGCATGCGTTCGCTCGCGCGTCGATCCGCCCGCGCCGTAGGTGACCGAGACGAAGCGCGGTGCCAGCGGCGCGAGCGTTTCGATCGCCTGCCACAGGCTCTCCGCCATCGTGTCGCTCTTGGGCGGAAAGAATTCGAAACTGACCGCCAGGTCGCCCGAAAGATCGGCGAACAGCGGCGCGCCCACCGCCCGGCCGGCTTCGCTGAGGTCGTTGAAACTGGGGGTCATGCCGCTTGCCTTATCGTGTCCGAATTGCCCCATCCGCCGCCGGTGTCGCTGTCCGAGCGTCGCCGCGCGAGCCACAGGCACACGGTCAGCTCGCCGCCGCCGATTTCGCTGCGGCGCTCGATCTGGAGACCCTCCGCGGCGAACCATGCGCGCATCTGGTCGTCGGCGAAGCCGAGCCGCGCATGCGCGGCATCGGCGCGCAAGTCCTCGCGCAGGTGCGGCGCGAAATCGGCGAGCAGCGCGATGCCGCCGGGCCGCAGGACGCGCGCGACCTCGCCGATCACGCGCTGCGGCGTGCGCGCATAATGCAGCACCTGGTGGAGGATGACGGTGTCGAAGCTTTGCGGGTCGAACGGCAGCGCGTTGAAATCGCCCTGGATGAAATCGACCGGCGATCCCTGCGGCACCAGCTTGGCGCGCGCGACGCGCAGCATTTCCGAGCTGCGGTCGAGCGCGACGGCGATATCCGCCTGCCGCGCGAACAGTTCGATCATGCGGCCGGTGCCGGTACCGATGTCGAGCATGCGGCCGAGCGGGCGTTCGCCGAGCAGCGCGGCCATCGCCGCCTCGATCTCGCCATCGGGGGCATAGAGCGAGCGGATCCGGTCCCATTCACCGGCATGGTCGTCGAAATAGCGGCGCGCGGCGGCGTTGCGTTCCTCGTGGATCGACGCGAGGGCGCTGCGGTCGGCAGCGACCACCGCGCGCTCGGCCTCGTCCAGCGGCACCGCCGCACTCCAGGCGCGATAGCCGCGCACGGCGTCGCTGTCGGCGATCCGCAGGAAGACCCAGCCGCCCTCCTTGCGCCTTTCGACCAGCCCCGCCTCGGCGAGGATGCGGACGTGGCGCGATACGCGCGGCTGGCTCTGGCCGATGATCTGCGCGACTTCGCCGATCGCCAGCTCGACGGTCTCGAGCAGCGCCATGATGCGCAATCGCGTCGGATCGGCAAGCGCGCGAAAGATGTCGAGAGCGGCGTTCATGGCACCATATAAAGAATTCTTTATATGGCAGTCAATCGGCGCGTTGCGTCGATCCGACCGCGCGAATCGCACTGCCTATTGGACGCGGCGAAGGTTCGCGCCTAATCTGCGATTCCCGATCGGCAAACAGGAGTCGAATATGAAGAGATCGAATCTGGCGGTTTTGAGTGTCACGCTGCTCGCCTGCGGCGTCGTCGCCGGTTGCAACGATCAGGCGAGCGACGCCAAAAGCGATGAAATCGCGACCGGCGAGCAGGTCGAGGATAATGCCGAGGCGGCTGCCGAACGCGCGATGATCGCTGCCGAAAAGGCGATCGACGCCGGTGCCGCCGTCGCCAAGCAGACCGGCAGCGCGGTGCGCGATGCCGCCGCCGACACCGCCGATTCGGCGGGCGACCAGGCACGCGACATCGGCGCGGACGCCGCTGCCGAATGAGCGCCGGCCGTCTCCTCCTTCCGCTGGCGATGCTGGGTCTTGCGGCCTGCGGCGCAAACGACGGCGACCCGGGCCCGGGCGGCGTGACGGCGGGAGAAGCCAAGGCGCTCGATGAAGCGGCGGAGATGCTGGAAGAACGCGGCCGGACGCCCGCCGACGACAGCGCCGCCGAGCTCGAACGCGTCCGCGCCGAGGCGGCGCGGGCGGCGAACGCCGATTAAAGGCGCATTTCTTTCAAACCGGTCGATTTGTCGCGATTCGCTTGCGCTATGGTTGCGGAACCCCTAAACGGGCCGCTGGACCTGGCCTCTTAAGCCGGGTCTGAATTTTAATCGGAGGGAATTTCATGCGTAAGTTTTTCACCGTAGCCCTGGTTGCTACTGCTGCTCTCGGCCTCGCCGCTTGTTCGGAAAAGACCGAAGATTCGGCTGCCAACACCGCTGACGCGATGGGCGACGATATGTCGAACGTCGCCGACACCACGGGCGAAGCCATGGACAACACCGGCGACGCGATGGCCAACGAAGCTGCCGAAGTCGAAGCTGACGTCCAGAACGAAACGCCTGCCGAAGCCGCCGCCGACTAATTCAGCCGGATGGCGATCCTTTACGGGTCGTAGAATAGGAAAGGGCGTACCGCTTCGGCGGTGCGCCCTTTTTCTTGGCCTGCGCTCATCGGGCGGGATCGCCTGCGTGGCACGATCAGGCACTGCGCGCGCGCCGCGCACGGATCGCTTCCAGTCGGCGATAGCTGACGCCGATCGCGGCCGCCTGTTCGCGAATCAGCGCCGACGCTTCGGCTTGTTTGCCGGCACCGTCGGCGATGAACGTGCGGTCGGGATTCTTCGAATCATGCCGGGCCGCCCGGGTCATCGCCGCCATTGCCGCGGGTCCTGCCGAGGTCCCGAAATACGGCAGGATCGTCTCGCCGACGGCGCCGGGAAGCTGGCGGTAATCGATCAGCAGCCCGTGCCCCGCTTGCGCGGCCGCCAGCGCGCTGCGCACGATCGCGTCGATCACCCAGCGCGCGAAATCCTCGGGCGCGACCCGGTCGGCGCCGGCAAGGCCGAAGCTGGCCAGCGGAACCGCGCCGGGGATCGTCTGCATGCCGGCACGGCGCGCATGCGACACCAGCACCTCGACCGGCTCGCGATAGAGAAACGCCCAGCGACAGTCCCCCAGCAGCGCGGCAATGCGCGGCAGCGCAAGCGCATGCCACGAATCGAGCTTGATGAAGCGCCGCCTCGCATGGCCGTTGCGGTCGCGCGTCAACGCCGCCGCCATGCCGCGCACCAGATCGGCGTCGATCGCGCCGTCGAAATGAAGCCGGAACGCGATATCGAGCGGCGGCGGTTCCGAGACGACGACGTGTCCCGCGTCGGCCGCGAGAATCCGGGCGACCAATGTCGAGCCGCAACGCGACATGTGGAACAATAGACCGTCGGGCTGCGATTCCCCGGCGATCGCCCGCACTGCCTCGAACGGGGTCGCGAGCCGCAGCAGCCGGTTGATCGGCAGCGCGCGCGCGCGGGCGACCGATTGTTCGTAAAACGGCTCGGCCAGCGCGGCGAAACCGAAGTGCAGCCATTCGACCAGCAGCTGCCGACCGTCCGAAAAGACCTGCACCGGCAACCATTGCCGCGGCGGCAGCGCCGCCAGCTCGAAGGGCGGCAGGTGAGCGGGGTCGAACGCACCGGCGATATCCGCCTGGCTGAGCGAAAGGCCGAGACGGCCCGCGATCGCGCTGCACAGCTCGGCCAGGTCGCCCTCGTCGGTTGCCGCCATCAGGTCGCGCTGCAGCGCCTCGTCGGCGATGACGGCGGCACGCATCTGTCGATACTCGTCGCGATTGGACATGGGCGATATCCGGCGGCGCGGGATCGACGCCGCTGCAGCGCGTGTCTAACCGCGAACCCGGCCTTGCCGCCAGTCCCAAAAAACAGGGGCCGGAGGATTTCTCCCCCGGCCCCGTAGGTCGCGTATTCGGGCGTCTTGGTCGGCGCGACTTAGAAGTCCATGCCGCCCATGCCGCCCATGCCGCCCATGCCGCCGGGCATGCCGCCGCCGCTGGACTTGTCTTCGGGCAGCTCGCTCACCGCCGCTTCGGTGGTGATCAGCAGGCCGGCGACGCTGGCCGCATCCTGCAGCGCCGCGCGAACGACCTTGGTCGGGTCGATCACGCCCGCCGCGACGAGATTCTCGTACACGTCGGTCGCGGCGTTGAAGCCCTTGGTCTCGTCGTTCTCGCGGAGCAGGTTGCCCGCGACAACGGCGCCGTCATGGCCCGCATTCTGGGCGATCTGTCGCAGCGGAGCTTCGATCGCCTTGCGGATGATGTCGATCCCGCGAGTCTGGTCGTCATTGTCGCCCTTGAGGCCTGCCAGCGCCTTGGTGGCGTAAAGCAGGGCGGTACCGCCGCCGGGGACGATGCCTTCCTCGACCGCGGCGCGGGTCGCGTGGAGCGCGTCGTCGACACGGTCCTTGCGTTCCTTGACCTCGACCTCGGATGCGCCGCCGACCTTGATCACGGCGACACCGCCGGCCAGCTTGGCGAGACGCTCCTGGAGCTTCTCCTTGTCGTAATCGCTGGTCGTCGATTCGATCTGCTGGCGGATCGCCTCGGTCCGCGCCTTGATCAGGTCGCTGTCGCCGGCGCCGTCGACGATCACGGTATTATCCTTGTCGATGGTGACGCGCTTGGCTTCGCCGAGCATGCCGAGGGTGACGTTCTCAAGCTTGATGCCGAGATCCTCGGACACCATTTCGCCCTTGGTCAGGATCGCGATGTCTTCGAGCATGGCCTTGCGACGATCGCCGAAACCGGGGGCCTTGACCGCCGCGACCTTGAGGCCGCCGCGCAGCTTGTTGACGACGAGCGTGGCGAGTGCCTCGCCCTCGATGTCCTCGGCGATGATCAGCAGCGGCCGGCCCGACTGGACGACGGCTTCGAGGATCGGAAGCATCGCCTGCAGGTTCGACAGCTTCTTCTCATGGATCAGGATATACGGATCGTTGAGTTCGACCGACATCTTTTCGGGGTTGGTGATGAAATAGGGGCTCAGATAGCCACGGTCGAACTGCATGCCTTCGACGACGTCGAGTTCGAACTCGAGTCCCTTGGCTTCCTCGACGGTGATGACGCCTTCCTTGCCGACCTTGTCCATCGCCTCGGCGATCTTTTCGCCGACTTCGACGTCGCCATTGGCCGAGATGATGCCGACCTGCGCGATTTCCTTGGTCCCCGACACGTCCTTCGAACGCTCTTTAAGGTTCTCGACGACCTTCTTGACGGCCAGTTCGATGCCGCGCTTCAAGTCCATCGGGTTCATGCCGGCGGCAACCGACTTCATGCCTTCGCGAACGATCGCCTGGGCGAGAACGGTCGCGGTGGTGGTGCCGTCGCCGGCGATGTCGTTGGTCTTCGAAGCGACTTCGCGGACCATCTGCGCGCCCATGTTCTCGAACTTGTCCTTGAGCTCGATTTCCTTGGCGACGGTGACGCCGTCCTTGGTGATGCGCGGCGCACCGAACGATTTGTCGATGACGACGTTGCGGCCCTTGGGGCCGAGCGTGACCTTGACCGCATCGGCCAGGATGTCGACGCCCTTGAGGATGCGCTCGCGCGCATCGCGGGAAAATTTCACGTCTTTGGCAGCCATAAGCTTTCTACCTCTGCTTTCTGTCTAATTTCGAGTGGGAAAACGCATTGCGGGGTCGTCAGCCGACGATGCCCAAAATGTCGCTTTCCTTCATGATGATCAGGTCTTCGCCGTCGATCTTGACCTCGGTGCCCGACCATTTGCCGAACAGGATCTTGTCGCCGGTCTTGACGTCGAGCGGGGTGACGCTGCCGTCTTCGGCCTTGGTGCCCGACCCGGCGGCGACGACTTCGCCTTCCTGCGGCTTTTCCTGGGCGCTGTCGGGGATGATGATCCCACCAGCGGTCTTGGTATCGGCCTCGACGCGACGGACGAGGACACGGTCGTGGAGCGGACGAAATTTCATACGCAAACCCTTGCCTTTCTGTGCTCTTGCGAGCGGATGGTTGAAGAGGTTTGGCACTCGCCGGGGGAGAGTGCCAACAGACCGCCATATGAGGGGGGAGGCCGCGCGGTTCAAGAGGCACGGCGTCGATCGGCGCGAAAGAATCGTCCGTCCCGCCGCGAGAGCGGCGGCGCTCGCGCAATCCCCGGGCCATGGCGGCGCCTAAGCGTTTTACATCGCCAGGGGCCTTGCATAAAGTCGCCGCATGACCCAGCCGACCACCACCGTTCCATCGACCGCCGCCCCATCGAACCCCGACGGCCAGCGCGCGTCGCGATCCAACCGCCAGTTCCTCGGCCGCGTCTGGGCGCTGCTCGTCGGCATCAAGGACGCGTTGGTGCTCGCCTTCATGCTGCTGTTCTTCGGACTGGTGTTCATGATCCTGTCGAGCCGGCCCAATGCCGCCGCGATCCACGACGGCGCGCTGGTGCTCGATCTCGACGGGGCGATTTCGGAACAGCCCGCGGATATCGATCCGTTTGCCGCGCTGAGCGGGCCGCAGATCAGGCAGTATCGCGCGCGCGACATCATCGCCGCGCTCGATGCGGCGAAGGACGACGACCGGGTCAAGGCGATCGTCCTCGATCTCGACCGCTTTCTCGGCGGCGGGCAGGTCACGCTGACGCGCGTCGGCGACGCGGTGCGCGCCGCGCGCGCGGCGGGCAAGCCCGTTTACGCCTATGCCACCGCCTATGGCGACGACGCCTATTCGCTCGCCGCCAATGCTTCGGAAATCTGGGTCGCGCCGATGGGCGGCATGGCGTTTGCCGGACCCGGCGGATCGCGCCTCTATTACAAGGGGCTGATGGACAAGCTCGGCATCGCCGCCAACGTCTATCGCGTCGGCACGTTCAAGAGCGCGGTCGAGCCGTATATCCGCAACGACCAGTCGCCCGAGGCGCGGCGCATGAACCAGGCCTATGCCGATAGCGTGTGGGAGCAGTGGCAGCGCCACATCGCCGCGGCGCGGCCCAAGGCGCAGGCGAGCGCCTTTGCCGCCGATCCCGCCGGCGCGCTCGATGCCGCCGCCGGCGACCTTGCCAAGGCGACGGTCGCGATGGGCCTTGCCGACAAGATCGGCGAGCGGATCGACTTCGAACGCCATGTCGCCAGCGTCGCCGGCACTGGCCCGAGCGACCAGCGGCCCTGGGACTATGCGGCGATCGACCTTGACGACTACGTCGCCGCTCACGAGCCCGACGGCGACGGCGACGAAATCGCGGTGATCCCGGCGGTCGGCACGATCGTCGACGGCGAAGCCGGCGCGGGGACCGTCGGCGGCACGACGGTCGCGCAGAACATCCTCGACGCGGTCGCCGGCGGCGACGCCAAGGCGATCGTGCTGCGCGTCGATTCGCCGGGCGGATCGGCATTGGCGTCTGAGGAAATCCGCCAGGCGCTGCTCACCGCGCGGGCCAAGGGCCTGCCCGTCGTCGTCTCGATGGCCAATGTCGCGGCCTCGGGCGGCTACTGGATCGCGACCGCGAGCGACCGGATCATCGCCGAACCCGATACCATCACCGGCTCGATCGGCGTGTTCGGGGTCATCCCGACCTTCAAGGGCTCGCTCGACAAGCTCGGCATCGGCGCCGACGGCGTCGCGACGACGCCGCTGTCGGGCCAGCCCGATCTCTATGGCGGCACCAACGAACAGTTCGACCGCATCGTCCAGGCGACGGTCGAGGATATCTATCGCCGCTTCGTGGGAATCGTCGCCGACAACCGCAAGCTGCCGGTCGCGCGCGTCCGCGAACTCGGCGAGGGCCGCGTCTGGTCGGGCGGGGCGGCGCGGCAGCTCGGGCTGGTCGATGCGTTCGGCGGCCTCGACGACGCCGTCGCGGCGGCGGCGAAGCTCGCCAAGCTCGACCCCGACGCGGTCCACACGCGCTATTACGAGCCGCAGCCCGACCCCTTTGCCGAGATGATCGCGGCGCTGAGGAGCGGCGAAGAGGACGACAGCAGCGCGCGCGGGATGATCGCGATCATGACGCAGCGGCGCCAAGCGATGCTGGCGAACGCCTTTGCCGATATCGACCGGCTGGCGACGAGCGGCGGCGCGGTGCAGGCCGAATGCCTCGAATGCCGCCCGGCGATCGCGCTGACGGCGCCGGCGCGCTCCTCGCCCGGCCTATGGGCGCGCGTTGTAGCTGCTTTTGCCGGCTGAGGCGTAACCGGGAAGCGCCAGCCCCTTCCAGATCGCCAGCGCGCGCAGGCCGAAGCCCGCGGCGAAGGCGAGGCCGGCGGCGGGAACGATCGCCATTCCGGCAAAGACCAGGCCGATATAGAGCGACGATCCCAGCGCGGCGGCGGTGACGTACAGTTCTGGCTTCATGATGATCGACGGCTCGCCGGCGATGACGTCGCGAATGACGCCGCCGACGCATGCGGTGATGACGCCCATCATCGCGGCGGGGACCGGGTCGATGCCGTATCGCAACGCCTTGGCCGCGCCGAACACGGCATAGGCGGCGATCCCGATCGCATCGAACCAGTCGACCGCCTGGCCTTCCCAGAACCGGTTGGGCGCGATCCACACGATCAAGGCGGCGGCGAGACAGGCGAGCGCGACCGCGGGATCGTGGACCCAGAACACCGGCGCGCCGATCAGCAGGTCGCGCACGGTGCCGCCGCCGACGCCGGTGATCAGCGCGAAAAAGGCGAAGGTGACCAACGTCTGCTGCTTGCGTGCCGCCGCGAGCGCCCCCGAAATCGCGAACACGGCGATGCCGAGCAGATCGAGATAGACGAGCGCGGTCTGGACGAGCGGGGGATCGACGATGGCCATTGCCTCCTTTGACCGGCGGCGAGGATTTCCGCAACCGGCTAAGGCGCGTCGGCGCCCGGCATCGCCGACGGACCCAGTCGGGGAAACATCAGGACGCCCAGCGCGTAGCCGACGATCGCGCTCAGGCCCGCGCCGACGACGGGCGTCGGATACTGGCCGATTATCGACGCCGCCACGAGGCCGCCGATCGCCGCGCTAAAGGCCACGATCGCCAGCCGCGCATCGGCGGGGAGGCGGGGCAGCGCGGTCAGCGGCAGCAGCAGCGCCGCCGAGGCTGCCGCCAGGGCAGGGCCCCAGCCGGGCGAGGCGCGCCAGCCCTCGGCCAGCACGCCCTCGACGAAGCGGACCCCGTCGAGCGGGTCGGCGCGCGACACGGTCGCGGCGAATGCCGTGGCGGCGATGACGAGCACGATCCAGTCGCTCGCGTGGCGACGCCATAGTCCGACGACCAACGTGACCAGGAGCAGCGCGAACGCCGATCCGCGGTCGGGCTGTAGCGCCAGCGCCAATGCGGCCAGCGCCATGGCCGCAGTCGTGGCGATCCGGTCGCCGGCCGATGCCGGCCGGCGGGCATAGGCGACCGCCAGCGCGGGCAACGCCAGCAGCGCGACGTTCACGCTGACCGGCCCGATCGACCACCAGCGGCGGATGCCCTCGACCTCGTGGCCGAACAGCGCGGTCGCCAGCAGAGCGACCGATACGCCGATTGCGATCGTCATGCCCGCTGGCGGCGTTGGCTGACGACGCGCCCGGACCCAGACCAGCGCCATCGCGACGACGATCGCGCCGGCGTTGATCGCGGGCAGGTGAGTTGGCGCGCCGGCGCCGAGCATATAGGCGATGCCCGTCCCCCCGGCGATGCCGAGGCCCCAAAATGCCAGGGCGATCGGGGAGCGGATCATCGGCGCGCTAGATGTGGATCGGCTTGCCCTGGACCGCCATCGCCGCTTCCTTGATGGCCTCGGAATGCGTCGGATGGGCGTGGCAGGTATAGGCGATATCCTCGCTCGTTGCGCCGAATTCCATCGCCAGCGCGGCCTCGGCGATCATTGTGCCGGCGACCGAGGCGATCGCCCAGACGCCGAGAACGCGATCGGTGTCGGCGTCGGCGATGATCTTGACGCTGCCGTCGGGCTCATGATTGGTCTTGGCGCGGCTGTTGCCGAGCATCGGGAACTTGCCGACCTTGACCTTGGCCTTGTCGCCGAGCTTTTCGATCGCCTGTTCCTCGGTCAGGCCGACGCCGGCGATTTCGGGCCAGGTATAGACCACCGACGGGATGACGTCGTGGTTGACGATGCCGGTCTGGCCGGCGATGTTTTCGGCGACGGCGATGCCCTCGTCCTCGGCCTTGTGCGCGAGCATCGGGCCGGGCACGACGTCGCCAATCGCCCAGACGCCGTCGACCGCGGTGCGGAATTCATGGTCGATCTCGATCTGGCCGCGTTCGTTGGTCTTCAGCCCCGCCTTGTCGAGCGCGAGGCCGTCGGTATTGGGCCGCCGCCCGATCGATACCAGGACGCAATCGGCCTCGATCGTTTCGCTCGCGCCGCCCTTGGCGGGTTCCATCGTCAGCGTCGCGGTCTTGCCCTTGACCGCGACCTTGGTGACCTTGGTGCCGAGCTTGAAGTCGAATCCCTGTTTCTTGAAGATGCGGTTGGCTTCCTTGCGGATGTCGGCGTCGAAGCCGGGCAGGATCTGGTCGAGGAACTCGACGCAGGTCACCGTCGCGCCGAGCCGGCGCCAGACGCTGCCGAGCTCGAGCCCGATGACGCCGCCGCCGATCACGACCATATGTTTGGGCACGCTCGCCAGCTCGAGCGCGCCGGTCGAATCGACCACGACTTGGCTTTCGTTGTCGACCTCGACGCCGGGCAGCGGGGTGACGCTCGATCCCGTGGCGATGACGATGTTTTTCGCGGTGACGGTCTTGCCCGCGACGGTGACGCTGTGCGCGTCGGTAAAGGTGGCACGGCCCTTGATCCAGTCGACCTTGTTCTTCTTGAACAGGAAGGCGATGCCGTCGGTCAGCTGCTTGACCGCGTCCTTGCGCTGGTCGTGCATGACGGGAAGGTTGAGCTTGGGGGTCACCTCGACGCCCATCTTCGCCATCGTGCCGTTGGCGGCGGCGTCGTAAAACTCGGACGCGTGGAGCATCGCCTTCGACGGGATGCAGCCGACGTTGAGGCAGGTGCCCCCCAGCGTCTCGCGGCTCTCGACGCAGGCGGTCTTGAGGCCGAGCTGCCCGGCGCGGATCGCGGCGACATAGCCGCCCGGCCCGCTGCCGATGACAAGCACGTCATAGTCGTAAGTCTGGTCGGTCATGTCTTTACCCCTTTGGGATTACAAATCGATCAGGAGGCGCGTGGGATCCTCGATCGCCTCCTTGATCGTCTTCAAAAAGGTTACCGCCTCGCGGCCGTCGACCAGGCGGTGGTCGTAGCTGAGCGCGAGATACATCATCGGGCGGATCTCGACCTTGCCGTCGATCGCGACCGGGCGATCCTCGATGCGGTGGAGGCCGAGCACCGCCGATTGCGGCGGGTTGATGATCGGCGTCGACATCAGCGATCCGAACACGCCGCCGTTCGAGATGGTGAAGGTGCCGCCCGCCATGTCGTCCATCGTCAGCTTGCCCGCCTTGGCCTTGGCGCCGAAATCGCCGATCGTCTTTTCGATCTCGGCGAAGCTCATCGCCTCGGCATTGCGGATGACGGGGACGACGAGACCATTGGGCGCGCTGACCGCGACCGAGACGTCGACATAATCGTGATAGACGATCTCGTCGCCGTCGATCTGGCCGTTGACGCTCGGGATGTCCTTGAGCGCCAGGCACGCGGCCTTGGTGAAGAAGCCCATGAAGCCCAGGCGGACGCCGTGCTTCTTTTCGAACAGGTCCTTGTACTTCGTGCGCGCCTCGATCACCGCGGTCATGTCGCAGTCGTTGAAGGTGGTCAGCAGCGCGGCGGTGTCCTGCGCCGATTTCAGGCGCTTGGCGATCGTCTGGCGCAGCCGCGTCATCTTGACGCGCTCTTCGCGGCGATTAGCATCGCCCGACGCCTTCGGCGCCGCCGCGGCCTGGGCGGGAGCGGGGGCAGCCGCCGGGGCGTCGCCCTGGCGCTTGGCCGCCTCGAGCACGTCTTCCTTGGTCAGCCGGCCGTCCTTGCCGCTGCCCCTGATCCGCGACGGGTCGATGCCGTGTTCGAGGACGAGGCGGCGGACCGACGGCGACAGCGTCGGCATTTCCTTGTCGGCCGGCGCGTCGCCCGACGCGCTGCCGTCGATCGCCGCGCGCTGATCATCGGGCGCCTCGGGCGCGTCGTCGGGATCGCCGTCGCCGCTGGGCGCCGACGTCTTGGCGGCGGCGGGGGCGTCGCTCGCGGCGGGCGCGGGCGCGGGCGACGATGCGGCCCCGCCTTCCTCGATCGTCGCGATGACCGCGCCGACCTCGACGGTATCGCCTTCGGCGGCCTTGTGTTGGCCCATCGTGCCGGCGACCGGGCTCGGCACCTCGACCGCGCCCTTGTCGGTTTCGAGGCTCGCGATCGGTTCATCGACCGCAACCGCGTCGCCCGGCTGTTTCAGCCATTCGCCAATGGTCGCCTCGGTAACCGATTCGCCCAGCGTGGGGACTTTGACTTCGCTTGCCATGAGTGATCGTTCCTCTGTCAGTCGCTCGCCGGGGCGGGCGACGATCCCGCCTTTTTGCGGGTGCGGCGGATTTCCTTGCGGACGTTATGGCCCAGGGCATCGGCGACCAGCGCCCCCTGTTCGGCCTGGTGACGGCTCATCAGCCCGGTCGCGGGCGATGCCGCGGCGGCGCGCCCGGCATAGCGCGCGCGCTTGACCTTGCCCGACAGCTTGCCGAGACAGTCCTCGATCAGCGGCTCGACGAAGCTCCACGCGCCTTGGTTCTTGGGTTCTTCCTGGCACCAGACGACGTCCGCGAGCGCGGGCATGCGCCCGAGCCGCTCGCCAAGCGGTTCGCCGGGGAAGGGGTAGAGCTGCTCGATCCGGATGATCTCGACATCGTCGTCGCCCGCGCTGTCGCGCGCCTCGATCAGGTCGTACGCGACCTTGCCCGAGCACAGGACGACGCGCTTTACCGCCTTGTCGGCGGGTTTCGCGGGATCGGACTTGATCCGCATGAAATGTTCCTCGCCGAGGAAATCCTGCGCGTCGGACACCGCCATTTTGTGCCGCAGCAGCGACTTGGGGGTCATGATGATCAGCGGTTTCCTGAAATTGCGCATCATCTGGCGGCGCATGACATGGAAATAGTTCGCCGGGGTGGTGATGTTGCAGACCTGGATATTGTCGCCCGCGCACAGCTGGAGAAAGCGTTCGAGCCGCGCCGAACTGTGTTCGGGCCCCTGGCCCTCATAGCCGTGCGGCAACAGCAGGACGAGGCCGTTGGCGCGCAGCCATTTCGCCTCGCCGCTGGCGATGAACTGATCGATCATGATCTGCGCGCCGTTGGCGAAATCGCCGAACTGCGCTTCCCACAGCACCAGCGCCTTGGGGTCGGCCATGGCATAGCCATATTCGAACCCGAGCACGCCATATTCGCTCAACGGACTGTCATAGACCTCAAAGCGACCGTGCGGCAGCGTGCCGAGCGGGATGTATTTGGTCTCTTGGCTTTGGTCGAGCCATACCGCGTGGCGCTGCGAGAACGTGCCGCGCCCCGAATCCTGCCCCGACAGCCGCACCGCATAGCCTTCGGACAGGAGGCTGCCCCAGGCCAGTGCCTCGCCGGTCGCCCAGTCGAACCCCTTGCCGGTTTCGAACATCTTCCGCTTGGCATCGAGGATGCGGCCGAGCGTCTTGTGGATATCGAGATCGTCGGGAACCGTCGTCAGCGTGCGGCCGATCGCGTCGAACAGTTTCTTGTCGATGCCGGTCTCGACGTTGCGGCGCGCGGTTTCGGGGTCGGCGGGGGTATGCAGTCCCGACCAGCGCCCGGTGAACCAGTCGGCCTTGTCGGGCTGGTAATCCTTGCCGGCGGCGAATTCGCTTTCGAGATGCGCGGTGAAATCGCTCGTCGCCGCTTCGATCCAGGCTCGGTCGACGACGCCCTCGTCGATCAGCCGCTTGCCGTAGATCGCGCTGACCTTCGGGTGCTGCTTGATCGCGGCGTACATCAGCGGCTGGGTGAAACTCGGCTCGTCGCCCTCGTTATGGCCGAAGCGGCGATAGCACCACATGTCGATGACGACGTCGCGCTTGAAGCGCTGGCGGAAATCGATCGCGAGCTTGCAGGCGAAGGTCACCGCCTCGGGATCGTCGCCGTTGACGTGCAGGATCGGCGCCTGGACGCCCTTGGCGACGTCGCTCGGATAGGGCGAGGAGCGCGCGAATTGTGGGCTCGTCGTGAAGCCGATCTGGTTGTTGACGATGAAATGGATGCAGCCGCCGGTGTTGTAGCCGCGAATGCCCGAGAAGCTGAGGCATTCCCACACGATGCCCTGGCCGGCAAAGGCGGCGTCGCCGTGGATCAGCACGGGCAACGCCTTGTCGTGCTTGCCGATATCGCCCGCCAGCGCCTGTTGCGCGCGGACCTTGCCGAGGACGACGGGATCGACCGCCTCGAGATGCGAGGGATTGGGGACCAGCGACATATGGACGCTGATGCCGTCGAATTCGCGGTCGGTGCTGGTGCCGAGGTGATATTTGACGTCGCCCGAACCGCCGACGTCGTCGGGGTTGGCGCTACCGCCCTGGAATTCGTGGAAGATCGCGCGATAGGGCTTGGCCATGACGTTGGCGAGGACGTTCAATCGCCCGCGATGCGCCATGCCGTAGACGATTTCCTTGACGCCATAGGCGCCGCCATATTTGATGATCGCCTCGAGCGCGGGGATCATCGCTTCGCCGCCGTCGAGGCCGAAGCGCTTGGTGCCGACATATTTCTTCGCGAGGAAGGCTTCCCACTGCTCGCCCTCGATCACCTTGCCGAGGATCGCCTTCTTGCCCTCGGCGGTGAAGTCGACGCCCTTGTCGGCGCCCTCCATCCGGTCCTGCAGGAAGCGCCGCTCCTCGATGTCGGAGATATGCATGTATTCGAGGCCGACATTGCCGCAGTAATTGCCGCGCAGGATCGCGACGATCTGGTTGATGCTGGCGCGCTCGACGCCGAGTACGCCGCCTAGATAGATCGGGCGGTCGAGATCGGCGCCGGCAAATCCGTGATATTCGGGGGTCAGATCGGCGGGCAGGTCGCGATGGCTGAGGTGCAGCGGATCGAGATTGGCGGCGAGGTGGCCGCGCACGCGATAGGTGCGGATGAGCAGCATCGCGCGGATCGAGTCCGACGCCGCGCGTTCGACCGCGGCATCGTCGGGCGCGCCGCCGCCCTTGGCCGCATCGGCGCGCACCGCATCCTTGATCGCGACCGCCATCGCGGTCGGGTCCATCGCTTCGTTGAGCGCGTCGAGATCGGCAAGCGGCCAGTTCGCGCGGGCCCAGCTCGGGCCCTGCCGCTCGTCCTGTTCGAATGTCTGCGCTTCGGCGTTCATGCGGGGCTCCTGGCGGCGCGGCGGCCGGTCATCATCCGGCGAGGACGTCGACCAACGTGGTGCCGAGTTCGCTCGGGCTGTCCGATACGCGCACGCCCGCCGACTGCATCGCCTCGATCTTGTCGTCGGCGCCGCCCTGGCCGCCCGACACGATCGCGCCGGCATGGCCCATGCGACGGCCGGGAGGCGCGGTGCGTCCGGCGATGAAGCCGACGGTCGGTTTCGATCGGCCCTTTTTCGCCTCGTCCTTCAAAAACTGCGCCGCCTCTTCCTCGGCGCTGCCGCCGATTTCGCCGATCATGATGATCGACTCGGTGGCGTCGTCGGCGAGGAACAGCTCGAGGATGTCGATGAAGTTGGTGCCGTTGACGGGATCGCCGCCGATGCCGACCGCGGTGGTCTGGCCGAGGCCCGCGGCGCTCGTCTGGAACACGGCTTCATAGGTCAGCGTGCCCGATCGCGAAACGACGCCGACCGATCCCTTCTTGAAGATGCTGCCGGGCATGATGCCGATCTTGCATTCATTGGGGGTCAGCACGCCGGGGCAGTTGGGGCCGATCAGCCGCGACTTGGATCCTTCGAGTCGGCCCTTGACCTTGACCATGTCGAGCACGGGGATGCCTTCGGTGATCGCGACGATCAGCGGGATTTCGGCGTCGATCGCCTCGATGATCGAGGCGGCGGCGAACTTGGGCGGCACGTAGATGACGCTGGCGTCGGCGCCGGTCGCGTCGCGCGCCTCGGCAACGGTGTCATAGACGGGCAGGCCGATATGCGTGCTGCCGCCCTTGCCCGGCGTGACGCCCGCGACCATCTTGGTGCCGTAGGCGATCGCCTGCTCGGTATGAAAGGTGCCGGTGGCCCCCGTCATGCCCTGCGTGATGACCTTGGTATTCTTGTCGACGAGGATGCTCACATTTTTTCTCCGTTACCGTCATGCCAGCGAAAGCTGGCATCTCGTGCCGCATGAGACCCCAGCTTCCGCTGGGGTGACGGCGACTAATTCAGGCTGCTGTCCAGCTCCCTGCACGCGCCGAGCAGTTCCTTGACCGCGTCGACGCTGACCTGGAAACCCTGCTTGGCTTCGTCGTCGAGCTTGATCTCGACGATGCGTTCGACGCCGCCTTCGCCGATCACGACGGGGACGCCAACATACAGGTCGTCGACGCCGTACTGGCCGGTCAGGTGCGCCGCGGCGGGCAGGACGCGCTTCTTGTCCTTCAAAAAGCTCTCGGCCATTGCGATCGCGCTGGTGGCGGGTGCGTAGAAGGCGCTGCCGTTGCCGAGCAATTTGACGATCTCGCCGCCGCCGCCGCGCGTGCGCTTGACGATGGCGTCGATCTTGTCCTGGCTCGTCCAGCCCATTTCGACGAGGTCGGGGACGGGGATGCCCGCGACGGTCGAATATTGCACGACGGGGACCATCGTGTCGCCATGGCCGCCGAGGACGAAGGCGGTGACGTCCTCGACCGAGACATTGAATTCGTCGGCGAGGAAGTGCCGGAAGCGCGCGCTGTCGAGAACGCCCGCCATGCCGACGACCATGTGGTGCGGCAGGCCTGAAAATTCGCGCAATGCCCAGACCATGGCATCGAGCGGATTGGTGATGCAGATGACGAAGGCATTGGGGGCATGCTGCTTGATGCCTTCGCCGACCGCCTTCATGACCTTGAGGTTGATGCCGATGAGGTCGTCGCGGCTCATGCCGTCCTTGCGCGGCACGCCGGCGGTGACGATGCAGACGTCGGCACCGGCGATGTCGGCATAATCGCTCGTGCCCTTCAATTCGGCGTCATAGCCCGCGACGGGGCCGGCCTGCGCCAGGTCGAGCGCCTTGCCCGCGGGCATGCCCTCGGCAATGTCGAACAGGACGACGTCGCCCAGTTCTTTCATCGCGGCGAGATGGGCGAGCGTGCCGCCGATCATGCCCGAACCGATCATCGCAAGCTTTTTGCGGGCCATAGGTCTTCCTTCATGACGAATTGCAGCGACTCGGCATCTGCCGCGCGCGCGGGGGGACAATGATGAAAGCCGCAATTACGCGGATTGTTCCGCCGCCGCAACCGGGCGGGGGCAACTATCTTTGCGCATTGTTCGCAATATCAATAAGCCCAAGACCTTCGTCCTCGCGAGGATCGCTCGGGCCTAGTCGCCAGCTGTCGTCGCATCGCTGCCATGGCCGAGGTCGAGATAGGCGTCGGAGCGCATCTCGAGCAGGCGCGAGACGGTGCGGTCGAATTCGAAGCGTCCGTCGCCGGCGGGATAGAGGCCGTCGGGCTCGGCGTCGGCGCTCGCGAGCAGCTTGACGCGATATTCGTAGAGCGCGTCGATCAGGGTGACGAAGCGCGCGGCCTCGTTGCGCATCTCGGGGCCCATTACCGGAATGCCGACGACGATTACGGCGTGGAAGGTCCGCGCGATCGCGAGATAGTCGCTCGCCCCGCGCGGCTCGCCGCACAGCCGCTTGAAACTGAACACCGCGACGCCCTTGAGCGCCTTGGGCACATGCAACGTGCGGCCGCCGCCGAGCGCGAGGTCGCAGCTTGGGACATGCGCCTGGTCGCTCGGCGGATAATCGGTCAGGCGGAAGAAGGTTTCGCTCAGCGCCGCCGTCGCCGCGGGGCCGTTGGGGACGTGCCACAGGCCGGCATCGCCCAGCCGGTCGCGGCGATAGTCGGTCGGGCCGTTGAGCGCGACGACGTCGTTCTCCGCCTCGATCGTCGCGATGAAGGGCAGGAAATGCTCGCGGTTGAGCCCGTCCTTGTAAAGATCGCGCGGCGGCCGGTTCGACGTCGCGACGACGGTCACGCCGTGGTCGAGCAGCGCTGTGAACAGTCGCGAGATGATCATCGCGTCGGCCGAATTGTTGATCACCATCTCGTCGAAGGCGAGCAGGCGCACGCCCTTGGCGATCGTTTGCGCGACGGTCGCGATCGGGTCGCCCTGTTCGCATTGGCGGGCTTTTTTGAGCGCGGCGTGGACGTCGATCATGAAGGCGTGGAAATGGACGCGGCGTTTGCGCTCGATCTTCAGCGTCTCGTAGAACAGGTCCATCAGCATCGATTTGCCGCGCCCGACCGCGCCCCACAGATAGGCGCCGCGCGTGCGGTCGGGCTTGCGGTCGAGCAGCCGCGCGATCCAGCCGCGATCGGCGCAGCGCGCCTCGAGCCGGTCCTGCAGGTCGTCGAGCGCCGCGACCGCCGCTGCCTGCTGCGGATCGGGCCTGAGTTCGCCGCCGTCGATGAGTTCCGCGTAGCGCGCGGCGAGACGGGTCATCCGCCCTTCTTCAGCATGCCCGAAAAGCTCGCGACGATGTGCGGGCTGCCGCTGGCGTCTTCGGCGGGCGCCTGGACCAGCCGCCCGCGCAGGAAGACGAGGTGCCTGCTGTCGCGGACGATTTCGACCTCGGCATCGAGCGGCTCGCCGAGCCGGCCCGCGCCGACGAACTGCATTGACAGGTCGACCGTGACGGTGCGCGGCCCCATCGCGATGCCGAGCGTGCGCGCCGCGGCGAACAGCGCGATATCGGCGAAGGCGAGGCTGATCCCGCCATGGACGTTGTCGGCGAGGTTGCTGTGCTGGCGCTGCGGCACGATGCGCACGCGCGCGCTCGTCTTGCCGGTCGGCTGGATCCGCATCGGGCCGAGGAAATGGTTGAATCGCTCGCCTTCGCGGATCTCCCAGCGAAACCAGCCGGGATGATCGGGATCGGGCCCGAACGCGAAGCGCGGGTCGATGTCGGGGCCGGTCACCGGACCTCTCGCGCTCAGAGCCGGCGCTCGACCATCAGCTTCTTGGTTTCGGCGATCGCGCGCGCGGGATTAAGTCCCTTGGGGCAAGCGTTGGCGCAGTTCATGATCGTGTGGCAGCGATAGAGGCGATAGGGATCCTCGAGCTCGTCGAGCCGCTCGCCGGTCATTTCGTCGCGGCTGTCGGCGAGCCAGCGATAGGCCTGGAGCAGGATCGCGGGGCCGAGGAACTTGTCGGCGTTCCACCAGTAGCTCGGGCAGCTGGTCGAGCAGCAGGCGCACAGGATGCATTCGTAAAGCCCGTCGAGCTTGGCGCGGTCCTCGGGGCTCTGCAGCCGCTCCTTGCCCGAGGGCGGCGGCGTCACCGTCTTGAGCCACGGCTGGATCGAGGCGTATTGCGCGTAGAAATGCGTGAAATCGGGAACTAGGTCCTTGATCACTTCCATGTGCGGCAGCGGCGTGATCGTCACCGTCGACTTGCAGTCCTCGATCGCGGTGGTGCAGGCGAGACCGTTCTTGCCGTCGATGTTCATCGAGCACGATCCGCAGATGCCCTCGCGGCATGAGCGGCGGAAGGTCAGGCTGGGATCCTGTTCGGATTTCATCTTGATGAGGGCGTCGAGCACCATCGGACCGCAATCGTCGGTATCGATCTCGAACATGTCGTAACGCGGGTTCTCGCCGCTGTCGGGATCGTAGCGATAGACCTTGAAGCCGCGCGTCTTGCTCGCGCCGGCGGCAGCGGCGTGGCGCTTGCCGTCCTTCGTGATCTTGCTGTTCTTGGGCAATGTGAATTCGGCCATGGATCGCTCTCTTGCTTCGGTTCGCAAACCGCATAGCGGCAATTGCGGCGGCGCGGCAAATATTATCCTGCCCGAATATAGCCGGCGATCGCCTCTGCGCCGCGCACCGCGGCGGGGCGCGGGTCGCTGCGATCGGCGGTATAGTCCATCAGCCGGACCTGCTCGGCGCGGTGGCGATCGCCGATCGCCTGCCACTCGGGCAGCAGCGCGCCGAGCTCCTCGGCCGACGCGACGACGGGGCCGTTGCGCCAGAATTCATAGGCGGGTCCGGCGGCGTCTCCCGCCGCATCGCTATGGACGTCGATGAAGAAGACCGGGCGCGGCCGGTAGAGGAATTCGTACACCTGGCTGCTGACATCGCCGATATAGGCGTCGGCGGCGATCGTGTAGCTCATGTCGAACAGGCGCGGGCTGTCGACGTCGATCAGGATGTTGGGCGCGTCGCGAAACCGCTCCGCGATGTCGGGGCGGCGCCGACCCTTGCGATATTCGGGCGACAGGTGCGTCTTCTTGCGGAACAGCATTACGTGCGGGGCGAAGATCAGATTATAGTGCGGGTGGGCGAGGAACCAGTCGAGCACCGCCTCGCCCTCGTCGTACCAGCTCGACAGTACCGGGTCGAAATGCGGGTTGTAGACGAACACCGGATTGTCGTCGGCGAAGAAGCGTTCGGGCGCGCGCCCGGCAAGGCGGTCGAACTTGGGATAGCCGATGATGCGGCAGCGATCGGCGGGCGCGATGCCGTGCGCGACCATCTGGTCGACCAGCTTGCGCCCCGACAACAGCATCAGGTCGAAATCCTTGAGCGCGGGATGATAGGCGACGTTGCGGTCGCCCGACCCGTGCGGGATATAGGCGAAGGCGGGGCCGGCGGCGCCCCAGCGGCGCTTGAGCATCAGGCAGGTGCGTTCGGTCGAGACGATCATGGCAAAGCCGCGCAGGGCGCGCGCGCCGGCCACCAGCCGGGCAAGCCGCCGCGCAGGGAACAGGCGGTTGAGCGGACCGAGCAGCCGGTCGATGCGCCGGTCGAGCGCCAGCGACTGCCAGTCGAGCGCGGCGACCTGCGCGGCGGTCAGGTGCTTTTCGATCTCCTGCCGGATGGCGTCGCTGCCATAGACGATGACGGTGCGAAGGCGCGGATGGCGTTCGGCGAGCGCGGCGGCGATGCCGATGCTGTGCGCGATCTGGTGCCCGGCATCGTGATTGAACAGAAAGGCGATCGCGGGTCGGTCAGCCATCGCCCGCCTCGTCGTCGGCCCGGGCCAGCGCGCGCAGCAGCGCCCGGCTATCGTGAAAGCGCAGCCGCCGGCGATAGGCGCGCGCCAGTTCGGCGAAAGTCAGCGGCGAGGCGTCCTGCAAGCGGTCGCGATAGAAGGCGAGGGGCGGGCCGTCGCCGCGGTTTTCGGCCTTGCGATAGCGTTCGGCCAGCTTGACGAATTCGCGCCCGAAAAAATGCGCCATCGCAAACGCGGTCGGCGCGTCGATCGGGCCGAGCCGTTCGACCAGCCGGTGCTTGAAGCCGGTCATCGCCTGCGTCATGTCGCCATGCTTGGCGACGTCGAAGCGCTGACGCGTGCGGTTGACCGAGCCCATGATGCTGTCGTTGCGGATGCGATAGTGGAGCCATTGGCGCGGCGCGTAGTAGAAGCTGCGTGCGCGCAGCAGCAGGTCGGGCGTCGTCGCCTGGTCCTCGAACGTCCGTCCTTCGGGAAAGCGCAGGTCGTCGCCCCACAGTTCGCGCTGCGCGACGCGCAACCAGCTGTACATCTTGCGATAGGTGAAGACGCCGCGAACCAGCGCCATGATGTCGCGGCGCGGCCGCCCGCCCAGTCCGGGGAAGCCCTTTTTCCAGAACGGCGGCAGCTTGCGATAATCGAATACGATCAGCGACGGCGCATGACGATCGACGATCTTGCGCAGGCCCGCGATCGCGCCGGGCAGCAGGTAATCGTCCGAATCGACGAACCAGATATAGCGCCCGCGCGAAGCGTCGAGCAGGCTGTTGCGCGCCGCGCTGAGGCCGCGGTTGCGATCGTGCTGCAGGATCGTGAGCGCACCGCCGTGCGCGTCGGCCAGCCGCTCGGCGACCGCCAGCGATGCGTCGGTCGACCGGTCGTCGAGCACGATCACCTCGACATCGCCGCGCCCGTCGAGCTGCGCCATGATCGAGCCGAGGCACTCATCGAGATAGGGCGCGACGTTGTAGACGGGCAGCAGGATGCTGAGCCAGGGGCGCGGCGCGCCGTCGGCCGGCGTCGGCGAAGCGTCGTGCGGACGCAACTGGCCTATCCTCTTCATCGCTGCCGATCACCCCCGCGGTTACGCGACCGCACTAGACATTCAGGGGGGAGCGTGCAAAGGAAAATCCGTGAAAAACGCGCGGTTTTCAGCATTTTTTCCGGGCATTTCGTCGGCCCGCGACGGTCGCTCTTGACCGCGCCCGGGGGCGATCTCGACGCATCGCCCGATTCCGCCGCACGGCGCGGGACGGGGCGGCGGATCCTGCGCAACGGCAGCTGGCTGCTCGCGCCCAAGACGGTCGGCGCGATCCTCAGCATCCTCTATCTCGCGATCATCGCGCGGACGCTGGGGCCCGGCGATTTCGGCATTTTCGCGCTGATCTTCAGCTTCGCCCAGACGGTCGCCGGCATCGCCGCCTTCCAGTCGTGGCAGATCATCATCCGCTACGGCACAAAGCCCGCGATCTACGGCGACAAGCAGGAACTCGCCGCGCTGACCAGCCTGTGCATCGCGCTCGACCTGGCGGCGGTGGCGATCGGCCTGGCGATCGCGATCGCGGCGGTCGCCCTGCTTGCGCAGCGCTTCGGCTGGGATGGCTCGATGCAGCATACCGTCCTGGCGATCACCGTGCTGCTGATCCTGTCGTCGCGCTCGACGCCCAATGGCCTGCTGCGCGTCCATGACGATTTCAGGATTACCGCGCTGGTCGATTCGCTGGTGCCGGTCATCCGCTTCGCCGGCGTGCTGATCGTCTATGCGATCGGCCCCGATATCGTGCGCTTCCTCGTCGTCTGGTCGGTGTCCGAATTCGTGCCGACGCTGCTCGTCTGGGCGCTCGTGCTGCGCAAGTTGCGGCTGCCGCTCGGCGCGATGCTGCTGCGGTCGCCGCGCGCGCATTGGCGGCGCTTCCCCGATTTCGGACGCTATGCCTTGTGGTCGAGCGTCAATTCGACGCTGCGTTTCAGCAGCCAGCATATCATGGTCGTCGTCGTCGGTTTCTTCACCGGTCCCGCCGCCGCCGGTTTCTTCCGCCTCGGCCACCAGCTCGGCCAGGTCGTCGCGCGGATCGCCGACGGCCTGTCGCTCGCCTTTTTCATGGAATATGCGCGGGCAACGCATCACGACGGCGACCATGCCCGATCGATGGTCGCGCGCGTCATGCGCGTGACGCTGGTCAGTGCGGCGACGATGGTCGCCTTCCTCTTCATCGTCGGCAAGCCGGCGCTGGCGCTGGTCTTCGGCGCCGACTATCTGCCCGCCTTTCCCTATGTCATGCTGCTCGGCGCGGCGGCAGCGGTGCAGGTCAGCGCGCTCGCGTTCGAACCGGTGCTGCTGTCGCACGGCCGCGCGCGCGACGCGATGCTCGCCAATCTCGTCGGCACGCTGGCATTGTTCGGCCTGTTGCTCGTCCTCATGCCATGGCTCGGGACGATCGGCGCGGGGGTGGCGGTCCTCGCGGGCGCGATCGTCGGCGCGCTGATGCTCGGCGTCTTCTTTCGCCGCCTGCAGCGCCAACCGGGGGCCTAGCGGGCGGGGTCGCGCCGCGCGAGGATCGCTTCGGCGAGGCGCGCGTCGTCGGGCTTGTCGACATCGATGCACGCCTCGGCCTGCGGCATCGCGACGAGCGTGGCGTCGAGGCCGTAACGGCGCCCGACGCGCGCGATCGCGGCGGGCAAGGTGATCAGCCGCAGCGCCGCGGCGACGAGCAGGCCGGGACCGAACGCCGATATCACCCGCCAGCCTTTTTTGCGGTCCTGTTCGACGCGCCGCCAGACCGCGATCAGGGGCAGCACCTGCGCTCCGCCGATGCGAAACAGGTTGGCGCCCGACCATGCGCCGCCGCGAAACCTCAGCCAGCTGCGCCGCGTATTGGGATAGGCGCGCAGCGCGACGTCGCGTTCGACCATCGCGACCGCGAGATCGCGGCCGTCGGAGGCCGACAGGAAATGATCGATCATCGCGTGCGTCAGCAGCACGTTGTCGGCGGTGGTGATCAGCGCCTCGCCCAGCGTGCCGTCCTCGAGCAGCGCCGACAGCGTCGCCGCGATGCTGTCGCGCGCCTCGACGAAAGCGATCGTCGCATCGTCGCGCCACGCCGCCAGCGCGGGCTCTGCGGCGAGCGCGGGGCTATCCTGCGCGGCGACGACGATGCGCCCGATCGCTGTGTGGCGCGACAGGATCGCGATCATCCGCGCCAGCATCGGTTCGCCCGCGATCGGGACCATCGCCTTGCGGTCGAGCCCATAAGCGGCGGCGAGCGGGTCGGCGCCCGGCCGTTGGCCGGCGAGCACCAGCGCGGTGATGCCGCGCCCCGCGCTCATTCGCCGGCGGCGCGGTGGAGGAATGCGGCGCTGGTCGCGAGCACCGGCGCCTTGCCGCGAAACGGGCGCGACACCGCCATGATGATGTCCTCATGGCCCAGGCCGGGATAGTCGGCCACCTCGGCCTCGACCCCCGCCGCCGTGAGCGCTGCGTAGAGGTCGTGGGCATTGTGCGGTTTGACCGTCACGTCCTCGCCGCCGGTGACCAGCAGCATCGGGGGCGCATCGGGCGTGACGTAATGGATGGGCTGGGTAATCCGCTTGTCGACGACATGTCCCATCGCGTTCTTCGCCGAATCGGAAGTGAAGGGAAGGAAGTTATACGGGCCCGACAGGCCGGCGACGCCCTTGATCGCGGCGCGCGGTACGCCGGCCTTGGCGAGATAACGCGGGTCGAGCGCGACCATCGCGGCGATATGCGCGCCCGCCGAATGGCCCGACAGGACGATCGAATCGGGGTCGCCGCCATAGCGCGCCGCGACCTTGCGCGCCGCGGCGATCGCGGCGGCGCCGTCGATCAGGAAATCGGGGAAGACGTTGCCGGGGACGAGACGATAGCTCGGCACCGCGACGACGAAGCCCTGCGCGGCAAAGGCGCGCCCGGCAAAGCCGTAGCTTTCGCGGTTGCCCTTGTACCAGCCGCCGCCGTGGAAGAACACGAGCAGCGGGAGTGGCTTGTCGGATCTGGCCGCGGGCACGTAGATGTCGAATTTCTGGCGCTCGCCGGGGCCGTAGGGAATATCGCTCGCCGCCTTGCGCGTTGCCGCATCGCCCGGCCAGGCGCTGTCGATGAGGTCGAGCTGGCGCGGCGGTTCGTGGCTGAGCAGCCAGGCGAGCGCGGCGCCGACGACGACCAGCGCGACGATCCCGATGCGCAACATTATTATCCCCCTTGATGGCACTTTCGCACAGCAATGCCGTTATCCCTGCAATGCGCAAGTGCTGGCTCATCGTGAACATCAACAGCGGCAGCTACGACGCCGACGCGTGCGATTCGATTGACGCGGCGCTCGATGCCGCCGGCTGGCCGTGCGATCGCATCGTCCGCTTTCCCGACGACGAGCTGCCCGACCGGGCATCGCTCGACGCCGAGGGCGTCGATCGCGTCGCGATCTTCACCGGCGACGGCACGATCAATTCGCTCGCCACCGCGCTCGAGGGCTGGGGGGGCGAGCTTCTCGTGCTGCCGGGCGGCACGCTCAACCTGCTGTCTAAGCGTCTCCACGGCGACCGCCCGGCCGAGGCGATCGTCGCCGATTTGCTGCACGCCCGCACGACGCGGATTCCGGTCATTCGCGGCGCCGGCGTCACCGCGCTCGTCGGCGTCATCCTCGGGCCGACGACGGCATGGGGCGAGGTGCGCGAAAAGATGCGCCATTTCGATGTCGGCGGCCTGGTAGAAACCGTGCCCGCGGCATGGTCCGAAACGCTTGGCGAGGACGGCGTTCGCCTCGCCGGATCGGACACGCGATACCCCGCGCTCAACCTGACGCCGCTCGCCGACGACATCCTGGTCCAGGGCTTTCTCGCCGACAACGCGGCGCACCTGCTCAGCCACGGCTTCGCCTGGCTCGGTGGCGATTTTCGCGACGGTCCGCACGACGACCTCGGCCGCCAGGCGCGGGTCACGGTCGCGGGCGACGGCACGATCGGCATGCTCTATGACGGCGAGCGCGGCGAGGCCGAAAGCGGCGCCAGCTTCGCGCACGATACACTTGACCTGACGCTGATCGCGACCGACACGCCCGAGGCATGATCAAGCTTTTCCACGTCAGCGATATTCATTTCGGCGTTACCGATCCCGACGCGCACGCCTGGTTCGTGCGCTGCGTCGCCGAAGAACGGCCCGATGCCATCGCGCTGACCGGCGACATCACCCAGCGCTCGACGCATGCCGAATATGCCGCCGCGACGCGGTGGATCGGCGGGCTCGCCGCGCCGGTCAAGGTCGAGATCGGCAATCACGACATGCCCTATTACCACCCGCTCGAGCGCGCCTTCGCGCCCTATCGGCGCTATCGCAAGTTGAAGGCGGCAGTCGAGCGCCCGATCGACCTGCCCGGCGTTGCGCTCGTTTCGCTGCGGACGACGTCGCGCGCGCAATGGCGCTTCAACTGGTCGCGCGGCATCGTCCGTCCGGCGGCGCTCGCGGAGACGCTCGCGACGATCGCGGCGCTGCCCAAGGACGGCCGCATGATCCTTGTCACCGCGCACCATCCGCTGGTCGAGAGCAATACCAAGGGCCAGGCGCTCACGCGCCACGGCGAAAAAGCCTTGTGCGCGCTGGCCCAGGCGGGCGTCACCGCGATCCTGACCGGCCATGTCCACGACGCCTTCGACCTGATGCACCCGACGCGCTTCGGCCCGATCCGCATGATCGGCGCGGGCACGCTGTCGCAGCGCGTGCGATCGACCCCGCCGAGCTTCAACGAACTCACCATCGACGCGGGCAAGATCACCGTCTGCGCGCGCAACATCGGCGAGCTCGATACCGCGGCGATGCAGATCGAGGACGTGCCGCCCGATGCCCAGCCGCCCGGTCCCGACGACCCGATCGCGCGCAGCCAGCCGGTTGAGACCGAAGGTCTGGGCTAGTCGATCCAACGCAAAAGGGCGGCCCCGCAGGACCGCCCTTTCGTTTGTCGATATGGGCTTGGGCTTAGCGCTTCGAGAACTGGAAGCTCTTGCGCGCCTTGGCCCGGCCGTATTTCTTGCGTTCGACGACCCGGCTGTCGCGGGTCAGGAAACCTGCGGCCTTGACCGTCGCGCGCAGCTTGGGCTCGAAGCGCGTCAGCGCCTGCGAAATGCCGTGCTTGACCGCGCCGGCCTGGCCCGACAGGCCGCCGCCCTTAACCGTGGCGACGACGTCGTACTGGTCGCGACGATCGGTGATGTCGAACGGCTGGTTGAGGATCAGGCGCAGCGTCGGACGCGCGAAATAGGTCGCCTGGTCCTTGCCGTTGACCGTGATCTTGCCCGATCCGGGCTTGACCCAGACGCGGGCGACCGCGTCCTTGCGGCGACCGGTCGCATAAGCGCGGCCCTGGGCGTCGAGGATCTGCTCGCGCAGCGGCATCGTGCTGACGATCGGCTCGTCGGCGGGCGCCTCGGCGACCGTGGTTTCGCTTCCTTCGGTCGACTTGGCGTCGGCCGAGTTGGCTTCGGCCGAACCGGCGGCGGCGATGTCCTTCAAATCCGCCAGCGACTGGCGGGTATCTTCCTTGTTGTCGGCCATTATGCGCCCACCTTGTTCTTGCGGTTCATCGAAGCGACGTCGAGCACGGTCGGCTCCTGTCCTTCATGCGGATGCTCGGAGCCCTTGTAGACGCGCAGGTTGCGCATCTGCTGGCGACCCAGGGGGCCGCGCGGGATCATGCGTTCGACCGCCTTTTCGAGGATACGTTCGGGAAAACGACCCTCGAGGATCTTGCCGGCGGGCGTTTCCTTGAGGCCACCGACATAGCCGGTGTGCTTGTAATAGATCTTCTTCTTCAGCTTATCGCCGGTGAAGCGGACCTTTTCCGCGTTGATGACGACGACGTTGTCGCCGCAATCGACATGCGGGGTGAAGCTCGGCTTGTGCTTGCCGCGCAGCAGGTTGGCGATGATCGTCGCAACCCGGCCGACGACCAGGCCCTCGGCGTCGATCAATATCCATTTCTTTTCGACCGTTGCCGGGGTTGCCGGCTTGGTCGTTTTCATCAGCGCCTTCATGGCGTGAACTCCTCATTTGATGCCTGCCCGGCAGAGCCCGTGGGCGCGCCCGGCAAAAAACAAACGCCGCCCCAAGCGGACGGCGCGTCTGAATGGCCCAATGACGCCGAATCGGCGCTGTGTCAAGCTGGAAGCGGCTTTGCTGACAGGTATCGGGTTACCGGCGGACGCGACGAGGGGTCAACTCGTGCAGCTTGCGGGTAAGGAGCCGTCCATCGCGCGTGGCCAGCGTGTCGCGGCTCGAAATGCGCGTCGCCAGCCCTGTCGCGCGATCGATTCGATAGGTGATGGCGCTGACGATATCGGGTTGGCTCACGCCGTCGCTCGTCTCGCTGTGCGTCAGCGTCTGTTCCTCGATGCGCAATGCTTCCGCGTCGGCATCGATCAGCGCCAGGCGGCTATGGCCGGTCGCCCGGGTTTCGACGACATCGCGATGGTGGCTGACGAGGTCGATCGGAGCACCGTCGAGATGGCGGCTCGCAAACGCCATGATCGGATCGAAATCGTCGAACAGCGTCCGCGCCAGGGCTTCGTCGTCGAGCGCCGAATATCGGGCGACGGCGGCGATCGCGAGCGCGCGGTCGCTGCCCGCCTCCTCGCCGCGATTGCTCAGTTCGGCGACGAAGCGCCCGAATATGACGCGTACCGCCGCGGGATCGGCGAGCGCGAGAATCCGACCGGCGGAACTCAGGCGATAGCGGATCGGCTGGTCGAGCATCGGCGCCAGCGTGGCGCGGTAGCGCTCGACGAAGAGCGCCGGCGCGTCGGCCTCGACTCCGACGAGCGTGGCGGTCAGCACATAGTCGCCGTCGCCATCGCCGGGCTCGAAGGCCAGCCGGAAATGGCGCGTGAAGCGCATTTCGGCGCCGCCCGGCTGCGGGTGGACGATATCGATGCGGTAATCGAGCGGCGTATCGAGCGGCGGCGCGAACGGCAGGCGATAGCTCGCCTGGTCGCCGCCGTCCGGGGCGGACGCCGCAGCCGAACCCGATCCGCCGAGCAGGATTGCCGACAGCGCCAGGCCGACGAGGATCAGGCGGCGCGTCATCGGGGCTGCGCCGATGAGCCGATGGCGTGGGCGGCGAGCGTTGCCGTGCAGACGAGCAGGGCGGCGACGAGCTGGTGCGCGACCGCGACCCAGATGGCGACGCCCGTGACGACGGTGGCGATGCCGAGCACGATCTGGATGACGATCAAAGCCTTGAGCGCGAACGCCGTCCGCCGCGCACCGCGGCGCATCGCCTTCAAGGCCAACACGACCACCGCCGCCGTGGCCACCCACGCCCACCAGCGATGGGCGAACTGGACCCAGGCGGGGGTGTCGACCAGGTCGCCGAGCGACGCGAGCGCGGTGCCGGGGGCGAAGCCGCCCGCCGACATCATCGGCCAGTCGGCCGAGGCATGGCCGGCATCGAGCCCCGCGGTGAACGCGCCCCACACCAACTGCACCGCAAAGACCGCGAGCATGGCCGCGACCGATGCCGTCAGGCGCGCGGGACGGGCGCCGTCGTCGGCTGCCAGCCGGCGCAGGTCGGCGGCAGTCCAGACGAGTCCGCCGAGGATCAGGAAGGCGGTCATCAGGTGGACGGCGAGGCGATAATGGCTGACGTCGGTGCGCCCGACGAGGCCCGAAGTAACCATCCACCAGCCGAGCGCGCCCTGCAGCGCGCCCAATGCCAGCAGCGCGCTCAGCCGCGGGCCATAGCCCGGCGGAATCGCGCGGCGGACCCAGAACCACAAGAGCGGGAGGGCGAAGGCGAGGCCGATCAGCCGCCCGAGCAGGCGGTGGAACCATTCCCAGAAATAGATTGCCTTGAACGCGGCGATGTCCATCGTCCGGTTGACCGTCTGATATTCGGTGGTCTGCTGGTAGAGCGCGAATTCGTGCGCCCAGGCGCGTTCGCCCAGCGGGGGTAGCGCGCCCGTCACCGGCTTCCATTCGGTGATCGACAGGCCCGATTCGGTCAGCCGGGTGATGCCGCCGACGACGACCATCAGGACGACCAGCGCGGCGACCGCCCACAGCCAGGCGACGAGCGCGCCCGGGCGGCCGAGGCGCGCGAGCGCCGATCCGGAATCTGGTTGCATGGTCCCCACAGCCGACTCCTTAACCATCCGCCGCGCGTCGCGAAAGCGTTTCGCGACGCGCGCCTTGGAACTTAATTCTTTTCCCCTATGTTATATTGTAACCTTGGGCGTGCCCTGCTAGGGAGCCCGCAGGATGGTTTTTTCGAGGATGGCTCCTTTGCGCATGGCCCTGACGACATTGCGACGGCGTTCGCTCGGTGTGTGGCGCCGGGTGGCGGGTGTGCGCAGTTTCGACGAGATGGCGATCACGCTGTCGGGCCTGTGCCTTGTCCATTGCGTCGCCAGCGCGGCTTTCTTCGCGATGCTGGCAAGTTCGGGCAGCGCCTTGTTCTCGCCCGCGATCCACGAAATCGGCCTTGGCTTCGCCATCGTGCTCGGCGCGGCGAGCCTCGGCCCCGGGCTGATCCGTCCCGGATATCGCGCGCCGGGCCTGTTCGGCATGGTCGGCGTGGCCATCATGACCCTCGGGCTGATCCTTCACGGCCAAGCCGAAATCCTGTGCACGATCATCGGCGTCGCGATCGTCGCGCTGGCGCACGGCCTCAACTACAACCCGCATCACGAGTGATGCCGCGAGCATCGCCGGGCGGGGCGGCGGCGCTTGCGGTCGGACCCGCTTGCGCCTAAATTGCCGTCATGGCCCATCCGCAACCGCACCATCATCCGCACGGCGGCGAATCGCTGCGCGATGCCGCGCGGTCGTCGCTCGAAAGCGCAGGCGAACAGTGGACCGACATGCGCGCCGCGATCTTCGATGCGGTGTCGGACCATGCCCGGCCGGCATCGGCCTATGACATTGCCGACATCGTTTCGAGCGCGCGCGGCAAGCGCGTCGCGCCCAACACCGTCTATCGCATCCTCGACCTGTTCGTCGCCAACAACCTCGTCCGCCGGGTCGAAAGCACCAACGCGTTCATCGCCAACGAACATCCCGGCTGCCTGCACGACTGCATCTTCCTGATCTGCGACAGTTGCGGGCAGACGACGCATATCGACGACGACGCCGTTGCCGGCGGCGTCCGCGATGCCGCGCGGCGGCGCGGCTTCGCCCCCGCGCGTCCGGTGATCGAGGTGCACGGCCGCTGCGACGATTGCGACTGATCGAAGCAGGCACGGGTTTTCATCGACTCGGCCAAGGACCGCCGATAAGGTCGCGGGCATGACCCACCGCCCCGACACCCCGTTGCTCGATACGGTCGACACCCCGGCCGATCTCAGGAAACTCAAATCGTCGCAGCTGCGCCAGCTCGCCGACGAGCTGCGCGAGGAGGTGGTCTCTTCGGTTTCAGTCACCGGCGGGCATCTCGGCGCGGGGCTCGGCGTCGTCGAGCTGACGACCGCGATCCATTATGTCTTCAACACGCCCGAGGATCGCCTGATCTGGGACGTTGGCCATCAATGCTATCCGCACAAGATCCTGACCGGGCGCCGGAGCCGCATGCGCACGATCCGCCAGGGCGGCGGCCTGTCGGGCTTCACCAAGCGCGCCGAGAGCGAATATGATCCGTTCGGCGCGGCGCATTCGTCGACCAGCATCTCGGCGGCGCTCGGCTTTGCCGTGGCCAACAAATTGTCGGGCCGGCCGGGCAGGGGCATCGCGGTGATCGGCGACGGCGCGATGTCGGCGGGCATGGCGTACGAGGCGATGAACAACGCCGAACAGGCGGGCAACCGGCTCGTCGTGATCCTGAACGACAACGACATGTCGATCGCGCCGCCGGTCGGCGGGCTCAGCGCCTATCTCGCGCGCGCGGTCAGCTCGAGCGAATATCTCGGCCTCCGCAGCCTCGCAAAGCGCGTCGCCTCGAAAATCCACCGCCGCATCTACAATGCCGCCGAAAAGGCCGAGGAGTTCGCGCGCGGCATGGCGACCGGCGGGACGTTGTTCGAGGAACTCGGTTTCTATTATGTCGGCCCGATCGACGGCCACAATCTCGACCACCTCATCCCCGTGCTCGAAAACGTCCGCGATAGCGACCAGGGGCCGATCCTCGTCCATGTCGTGACCAAAAAAGGCAAGGGCTATGCCCCGGCCGAGGCGGCGGCCGACAAATATCACGGCGTCGCCAAGTTCGACGTCATCACCGGCAAGCAGGACAAGGGCAAGGGCGGCGGACCGCCTGCCTATCAGAACGTCTTCGGTGACACGCTCGCCAGCCTCGCCGATAGCGACGATCGCATCTGCGCGATCACCGCGGCGATGCCGTCGGGCACCGGCGTCGACAGGTTCGCGCAGGCGCACCCCGACCGCGCGTTCGACGTCGGCATCGCCGAACAGCATGCGGTGACCTTTGCAGCGGGCCTCGCCGCGCAGGGGATGCGCCCGTTCTGCGCGATCTATTCGACCTTCCTCCAGCGCGCCTACGACCAGGTCGTCCATGACGTCGCGATCCAGAACCTGCCGGTGCGTTTCGCGATCGATCGCGCCGGGCTGGTCGGCGCCGACGGCGCGACGCACGCCGGATCGTTCGACCTCGCTTATCTGTGCACCTTGCCCAACTTCGTCGTCATGGCGCCGTCGGACGAGGCCGAGCTCGTCCACATGACCAAGACTGCGGTCGAGCACGACAGCGGCCCGATCGCGCTGCGCTATCCGCGCGGCAACGGCACCGGGGTCGCGTTGCCCGCGGTTCCCGAAGCGCTCGAGATCGGCAAGGGCCGCATCGTCCGCAACGGGCAGAAGGTGGCGATCCTGTCGCTCGGCACGCGCCTTGGCGAGGCGCTCAAGGCCGCCGACACGCTCGATGCCAAGGGCCTCAGCACGACCGTCGCCGACCTGCGCTTCGCCAAGCCGCTCGACGAAGATCTGATCCGCAAGCTGCTGACCAGCCACGAAGTGTGCGTGACGGTCGAGGAGGCGGCGGTCGGCGGCTTCGGCGCCCACGTCCTCACCATGGCGAGCGATGCCGGGCTGATCGATGCCGGCCTCAAGCTGCGCACGATGCGTCTGCCCGACCTGTTCCAGGACCAGGACAATCCCGATCGGCAGTACGACGAAGCCGGCCTCAACGCCCCGCACATCGTCGAGACGGTGCTCAAGGCGCTCCGCCACAACGCGACCGATGTCGGCGAGGCCGGGGTGCGGGCCTGAATCAAAAAGGGCGCCGCAATCGCGACGCCCCCTTCCGAAGTCCATTGCGAAAGGCGTTTAGCCGCCCGGGATCGCCGCGGTCGCTTCCTGGCCGGCGCCTTCGGGGGCGGCGACGATGGCCTGGGTCAGCGCGCCCTTGGCGACGGTGAAATCCTCGGCTGCGGCGACGGTGCTGCGGATGGCGGCATCGCTGCGGCCTTCGCCGGCGCGCCCGATCACGTTCGATTCGACGCTGCTGCGCGGGGCGGGGCCGCCGAACAGTGCCTCGAGCGCCTGCTGCTGCGACGCGTCGACGCCCGACGGGGCGCCCGGCTGCGGCGGCACCAGCGAATATTCGGGCGGCACGACGAGCGGCGCCTGGCGCGCGACCAGATATTCGTCGGGCGCGTTACGGCCGAACAGTCCGCCCCCGGCGCCGCATCCGGCAAGGCCGGTGGCGGCTATCACGATCGAGGCGGTGGCTAGTCTACGCATGGGTCATTCTCCAGTTGCCGCGCGTCACGCGGGCGAATTGCTTTCGTCCATCGTCTTCGATTTGCCGCTGCCTTGCAAGAGGGCGCGTGCGACGAGCAGCAGCACGCCGATCGTGATGGCGGCATCGGCGAGGTTGAAAATCATGAACGGGCGGATGTCGCCGATGTGGAAATCGGCATAGTCGACGACATAGCCGAACCGCACGCGGTCGATGATATTGCCGATCGCGCCGCCGAGGATCAGGCCGAGCGCGATAATGTCGCCGCGTGCGCGTTCCTTCAGCATCCAGTAGACGACGCCGATCGAGATCGCGCCGGTCAGCGCGACGAGGCCCCAGCGCATCGCCTCGGTCTCGGCCTGCATCATGCCCAGCGACACGCCGCGGTTCTCGGCATAGCGCAGGTCGAAGAACGATACGATCTCGAGCGGATCGTCGCGGCGGTTCTGCAGGCTCAGCGGCACGAGGACGACCCATTTGGCGAACTGGTCGAGCGCGATGACAAAGGCGGCGATCAGCGCGCCGATCCGCCGCGAGGCGCGGACGCGCGCGGGGGTGATGGTCGATTCGGTCATCGTCAGGCCAATACGCGTTCGCAGCGCGCGCACAAAGCGCCGTCTTCGTCGACCTCGGGCAGATGCCGCCAGCAGCGCCCGCATTTGGCGTTTTCGGTACGCGTTACCGTGATGTCCTGCGCGGCGGGGTCGATCCGCGCCTGCGAGACGATGCAGATTTCATCCATCTCGACATCGCCCGCGCCCACGACCGGCGGCATCGCGATTTCCGCCTGCAGGCTCGATCGGATCGTCTTTTCACGCCGATAGGGTTCGATCGCCTCGCTCACCGCTTCGCGCGCGGCGATCACCTTGGTCCATTTCGCCGCCAGCGCTTCGTCGCGCCAGTCGGCATTGACCTCGGGCCATTCGAGCAAATGGACGCTGCCCCGATCGGGGAACCGTTGCTGCCACACTTCCTCGGCCGTGAACGGGATGATCGGCGCGGCATAGCGGACGAGCGCGTGGAACAATGTGTCGAGCACGCTGCGATAGGCGCGGCGCTTGTCGGTCCCCTGCGGCGCGGCGGGGCCGATGTCGCAATAGAGGCAGTCCTTGCGGATATCGAACAGGAACGCGCTCAGGTCGTCGGCGGCGAAATTGGTCAGCGCGCGCAGATAGCGGCTGAACTGGAAGGCGTCGGTGGCGGCGCGGATCTCGGCATCGACCTCGGCGAGGCGATGGAGGATATAGCGTTCGAGCTCGGGCATTTCTGCCGGCGCGACGCGCTCGTCCTCGTCGAAATCGGACAAGGCGCCTAGCAGGTAGCGAAAGGTGTTGCGCAGCTTGCGGTACATGTCGCTGGCGCCGCTGAGCACTTCGTTGCCGACCTTCACGTCGTCGAAATAGTCGGTGCTCGCGACCCACAGGCGCAGGATGTCGGCGCCCGACTGGTCCATGATCTTCAAGGGATCGACGACGTTGCCGGTCGATTTCGACATCTTGCGCCCCGTCCCGTCGAGCGCGAAACCGTGCGTCAGGACGGCGTCGTAGGGCGCGCGCCCGCGCGTGCCGCAGCTTTCGAGCAGGCTCGACTGGAACCAGCCGCGATGCTGGTCGCTGCCTTCGAGATAGAGGTCGGCGCGCACGCCCTTGCCGTAGCGCGCCTCGATGACGAACGCGTGCGTGCTGCCCGAATCGAACCAGACGTCGAGGATGTCGGTGACCGGCGTCCAGTCGTCGAGGCTGTAGTCGGGGCCGAGCAAAGCGGCGTGGTCGGCGGTGAACCAGGCATCGGCGCCGGCGTTTTCGAACGCGGCAAGGATGCGCGCGTTGACCGCGTCGTCGCGCAGATACTGGCCATTCTCGTCGATATAGAGCGCGATCGGCACGCCCCAGGCGCGCTGGCGGCTGATCACCCAGTCGGGGCGGCCTTCGACCATCGAGCGGATACGGTTCTTCGAGCGTTCGGGCACCCAGCGAACGCGCTCGATCGCGTCGAGTGCGGTCTCGCGCAGCGTCTCGCCATTGCCCTGGGCAGCGCGAATGTCGGCCTCGTCGGCGCAGCGCGGCACCTGCCGGTCGACCGGCTCGTCCATCGCGATGAACCACTGCGGCGTCGCGCGGAAGATGATCTTGGCCTTCGAACGCCAGCTGTGCGGATAGCTGTGGGTGAAATCGTCCGACGCGGCGAGCAGTGCGCCCGCGGCGCGAAGGTCCGAACAGATCGGTCCCTCGGCGGCGTTGAACGCCTTGTTGATCACCGATCCCTGGCCGCCGAGCCAGCCCCAGTCGTCGGCATATTTGCCGTCGCCCTCGACCGCGAAGACGGGGCTCAGGCCATGTTCGCGGCAGAGCAGGAAATCGTCCTCGCCATGGTCGGGCGCCATGTGGACGAGCCCGGTGCCGGCATCGGTGGTGACGAAGTCGCCGGGGAGGAACGGGCGCGGCTTGGCGAAGAAGCCGCCGAGATGGTGCATCGGGTGGCGGGCGGTCGCGTCTTTAAAAGCCGCTCCTTTAAATACGTACATTCCCTCCCCGGCGAGCGCGTCATCGCTTAGATAAGCGAACGATGGCTCCGCTACAGCTGAAGGCTCGCCCGGTGGTGAAGGGGAAGTAAGGTCATAATCGCCACCATATTCGATCGGGAGCGGTATACCCGACCGGTGGCAGAACTCGGCGACAAGATCGCGAGCCACGATGATATCGATGTTTCCGCCGGACACGTCCACGCAATTGAGCACGACATAATCAGCGGTTTCGCTATACGCCAAAGCCTGATTGACTGGGATCGTCCACGGCGTGGTTGTCCAGATCGCCACGCGCTTTCCGACGAGGCCAGGCGCATTCGGCGCTTCCACAATCTCGAACGCGACATCGATCTGCGTGCTCGTGATATCCTCGTATTCGACCTCGGCCTCGGCGAGCGCGGTCTTTTCGACGGGGGACCACATCACCGGCTTGGCGCCGCGATAGAGCTGGCCGGTCTCGGCGAACTTGAGCAGTTCGGCGACGATCGCGGCCTCGGCCTCGAACTTCATCGTCAGGTACGGGTCGTCCCAGTCGCCCTGGATGCCGAGCCGC
>Ga0100391_1000157_pt1 | contig 82478 bp, 85 predicted proteins | sample CryGeymeta201515_FD_81541 | JGI IMG/M metagenome (GOLD analysis project Ga0100391, IMG submission 81541) | Groundwater microbial communities from Crystal Geyser aquifers in Utah, USA - Crystal Geyser metaG 2015-15 | ecosystem: Environmental > Aquatic > Deep subsurface > Groundwater | place: USA...
ATAGCTGCCCGCCTCGATGCGGTCGGGCATGACGTTGTAGGTCGCGCCGTGGAGCCGGTCGCGTCCCTCGATCGTCAGCGTCGCGCCGCCGATGCCGTCGATGCTCGCCCCCATCGCGACGAGGCAGTTGCACAGATCGACGATCTCGGGCTCGCGCGCCGCATTCTCGATGACGCAGGTGCCCCTGGCGAGCGCGGCGGCCATCAGCGCGTTCTCGGTCGCGCCGACCGAGACGACGGGGAAGCGATAGGTGCCGCCGGCGAGCCGCCCGCCCGGTGCGGTCGCCCTGACATAGCCCGCGGCGATCTCGATTTCGGCGCCGAACGCCTCGAGCGCCTTCAAATGCAAGTCGATCGGCCGGTTGCCGATCGCGCAGCCGCCGGGCAGCGATACCGTCGCCTCGCCGGTGCGCGCGAGCAACGGGCCGAGCACGAGGATCGAGGCGCGCATCTTGCGGACGATGTCGTAGGGCGCCATCGTCGCGGTGATGCGGCTCGCGCGGATCGTCATGACGCGGCCGAAATCCTGCGGATGCGATCCCTCGACCATCGTCGTCGCGCCGAGCTGGTTGAGCAAATGGCCGAAGCTGTCGACGTCGGCGAGCCGCGGCAGGTTGCGCAGCGTCAGCGGTTCGTCGGTGAGGAGTGCGCACGGCAACAGGGTAAGCGCGCTGTTCTTGGCGCCCGAAATCGGGATGCGCCCCTTGAGCGGGTTTCCGCCGCGAATGACGATTTGGTCCATCCCAGTCTCATAGCGCCTCGCGACCGCTGTGCAAGCGCCGGGGGAAGGCTCCGGGCGATGGACTTGTCCGCGCCCATGCCCTAGCGTTTCGCCAGTATCGAACGCCCGCCGGGCGTGGCCGGGGCGCGGCGTTGAACAAGGGAAAGTACAATGTCTGGTAGCTGTTTCGCCGAATATCTGAGCCATTATGTCGCGCTGACCGAGGTCGAGCGCGCGGCGCTCGCGCGGCTCGAGGAAAACAAGCGCGACATGAAGCGCGGCGACATCCTGCAGCGCGAGGGCGATCCGGCCGACGAGATCTACGTCGTCAATCATGGCCGCCTGATGAGCTATGTCCATGTCGACGACGGCAGCCGCCAGATTCTGCGCCTCTATTATGCCGGCGATTCGGTCGGCACCGGCAATGCCATCTACAGCACGGCCTGCGAGACCATCGTCGCGACCGAGGACGCGATCATCTGCCCGTTCGAAAAGGACGCGCTCAAGACCTTGCTGGGCGAGCATCCGCGCGTCGCCGCGCTGCTGTTCGCGCTCAACCAGGCCGAGCGGGTGGCATTGACCGATCGTCTCGCCTCGATCGGGCGGACCTCGGCCAAATCGCGCGTTGCCGCCGTGCTGCTCGATATCCTGCAGCGCCTGCGGATCATGACCGGCGACGCGATCGAGAGTTTCGACCCGCGCCTGACGCAGGAGGAGCTGGGCGACGCGACCGGCCTGACCTCGGTGCACGTCAATCGCATGCTGCGCGAACTGACCGAGGAAAAGGTGATTTCGCGCAAGGGATCGATGGTCCGGGTGATCGACGAGGCGCGGATGCGCGAAGTCGCGAACTACATCGACCGCTTTGCCGACCTCGATTTCAGCTGGCTGCCCGACGCCCGCCCATAGTTTTGCGCCGGTGCGGGACGGCATGACCGGCGCGCGCGCGCCGGAAAGGCGGAATTAAGCCTTTTCCACCGTGCATTGCAGCGGGTGCTGATTGTCGCGGGCGCAGTCCATGACCTGCGTCGCCTTCATCTCGGCAATCTCGTAGCTGTACGTTCCGCACACGCCGACGCCGCGTTGGTGGACATGGAGCATGACCTGCGTCGCTTCCTCCATGTCCATCTTGAAAAAGCGCTGGAGGATGTAAACGACGAATTCCATCGGCGTATAATCGTCGTTGAGGATCAGCACCTTGTACATCGACGGCTTTTTGGTCCGCGTGCGCGTCCTGGTGGCGACGCCGGTCCGGCCGTCGCCGTCGTCGATGCGCGGCGGCTTGCTCGCGGCGCGCGGCACCGAATTTCGGGCGAGGCGGTGGACGTTCGTCATGCGGCGAAGATATGGCACGCCGGGCGCCGGAAACAAGGGGGCAAGGCGCCGCCGCATGCAAAGGGCCGCCCCGCCAATTTGGCGGAGCGGCCCTTGCTTGACGGTGACGATCAAGCCCCGGCGCTTAAGCGGCGGTCTTGATCTTCTCGGCCGCCATCGCAACGCGGTTCGACACCGGCTGCATGCTTTCGCCAACCAGCTTCAGCATGGCTTCGGTGTTCTTCGACGTCTGCGCGACGATCGCGTCGAACGCCGAACGGGCGTAATCGCCCTGCAGCTTGAACATGTCGGCCGGGCTCTTGGCGGCGGCGAACTGCTTGGCCGATGCCGAGGCTTCCTCGAACGACTTGCGCGCGAACTCGGCGGTATCTTCGCCGATCGACTTCAGGCCTTCGGCGGCGATCTTGCTGCTTTCGACGAGCGCTTCGACATTGCCCTTCGAGAATTCGACCATTTCCTCGGTCGACTTCACGCTTTTTTCCATCGCTTCGCGGGTGCGGACATTGGCGTCGGCGACGATCGTTTCGACGCGAGCCTTGGTCTCGGCGCCGACCTTCTTGGCGGTCTCGGTGATTTTCTCGACGGTATCGTTCATCTGGGCGGTTCCTTTCTGAGCGACCTTGCGGGCCGCGGGTTTAAGTTTGCCGGCGGCGGTCTTCGTCGCGGCCTTCGATTTCGTGGTAGTGGCCATGGCACACTCCTTCCTTTGCTGCAGTGCAACATAGACGACCGAGCGATCGATTGCAAGGAAAAATGGTGCAGTGCAGCAAAGTCATTGCGAGGAACCCGCAGGTCGGCCGATTCAGGCGGTCTCGCGCGGTCTAGCGCGTCGTGACGTAGCGGCCGGGGGCGTCCTCGATCGCTTTTTTCTTGCCCTTGCCGGGGATGCGCGCGCCCTTGGCGGCGACCTCGACATAATCCTGTTCGCGGATCCAGTCGAGCCAGTCGGGCCACCAGCTGCCGGGACGTTCCTCGGCCCCGGCGACGAAGTCGTCGAGGCTGGCGACATCGGGATCGTCGTTGGTCCAATATTGGTATTTGTTCGCCTCGGGATGGTTGACCACCCCGGCGATATGGCCCGAGCCGGCGAGCGTGAAATGCTTCGGACCCGACAGATGGTCCATCATCCGCCAGACGCTTTCGGGCGGCGCGATATGGTCCTCGCGCCCCGCCTGGATATAAGCGGGCGTGGTGATCTTCCTGAGGTCGATCGGCGTGCCGTCGACGGCCATCTTGCCCGGCACGACGAGCTTGTTGTCGCGATAGAGGTCGGTCAGATAGCCGCGATGCCATTTGGCGGGCAGGTTGGTCGTGTCGCCATTCCAGTGGAGCAGGTCGAACGCGGGATAATCCTCGCCCAGCAGATAGTTGCTGACGACGTAATTCCAGATCAGGTCGCGCCCGCGCAGCGCATTGAACGTCGCGGCCATGTAGCGGCCGTCGAAATAGCCGTCGGTTTCCATGCTCTCGATCAGCTTGAGATGCTCGGTCCCGGTCATCAGCGCGAGGTCGCCCGCGAGTTCGAAATCGACCTGCGCGGTAAAGAAGGTCGCCGACTTGACCTTGTCGGCCTCGCCGCGCGCGGCGAGCAGCGCGAGCGTCGCGGCGAGCGTCGTGCCCGACACGCAATAGCCGATGGCATGGACGGCATCGACCGACAGCGTGTCGCGGATCGTGTCGATGGCATCGATCTGCGCGGCGACGTAATCGTCCCACGCGATATCGGCCATCGACGCGTCGGCGGATTTCCACGACACCATGAACACGCTCAGCCCCTGGGCGACGGCCCAGGCGACGAAGCTCTTCTTTGGATTGAGATCGAGGATGTAGAAGCGGTTGATCCATGGCGGGAAGATCACCAGCGGCACGGCGAGCACCTTGTCGGTCGTCGGCGCATATTGGATCAGCTGATAGAGCGGCGTTTCGTGGATCACCTTTCCCGGCGTCGTCGCGATGTTGCGCCCGACCTCGAACGCCTCGCTATCGGTGTGCGTCAGCTGGCCCTTGTCGAGATCGGCGAGCATGTGCTCAAGGCCCTTGAGCAGGTTCTCGCCGCGCGTCTCGATCGTCTTTCGCAGCACCGCCGGGTTGGTCAGCGCGAAGTTCGACGGGCTCATCGCGTCGACGAACCCGCGCGTGGTAAAGCGCAGCTGCGCCTTCTGTTCGGGGTCGAGGCCGTCGATCCGGTCGACCGCCTGCTCCAGCTGGGTCGCGATCGCCTCGTAACTTTGCCGGATAAAGGCAAACAGCGGGTTGTCGCGCCAGGCCGCATCGGCGAAGCGGCGGTCGGGCCTGGCCTCGCTCGCGCTCGCCGCGTTGCCGCCCATGCCCGCCATGCCCAGCCAGAAATCCATGCCCTGCTGCCACAGCTTCATCCCCTGGTCGACCATGGCGCCCGGCGACGCCGCGGGCGGCAACGAGGAGGCATCGGTCATCCGGCTCATCAGCTGCTGCGCCTGCGCCGGGTCCCACGACGTCAGCGCGTGGGTCATCAACATCTGCTGCGCGCGACCGATCACGCCGGTCCAGTGCTGTATGTCGGCAAGGCTGGGGATGGCGGCGGTGTCGATGTCGATGGCGTCCTGGTCCATGGCGATGTCCTGTCGTCGTGATCGCGGGCTGGCGCAGCCGCTTGGGGAAAACTATAGCCGATTCGGTAGACCCCGGCCACGGCGCAAGCGCGCCTATGTCCGATAACGATGGCGTAACGATTAATGTCCGAAGAATTCTACCGTATCCGCCGCCTGCCGCCCTATGTCTTCGCCGAGGTCAATGCGATGAAGGCGGCGGCGCGCGCCCGCGGCGAGGACATCGTCGATCTCGGCATGGGCAATCCCGACGGCGCGCCGCCCGCGCATGTCGTCGACAAGCTCGCCGAGGTCGCGCGCAATCCGCACGCGCACGGCTATTCGGCATCGAAGGGTATCAAGGGCCTGCGGAAGGCGCAGGCCGATTATTACGCGCGCCGCTTCGCCGTCGATCTCGATCCCGACCGCGAGGTGATCGTCACGCTGGGTTCGAAGGAAGGCCTCGCCAACCTCGCCCAGGCGATCACCGCGCCGGGCGATGTCGTCCTCGCGCCTAACCCGAGCTACCCGATCCACGCCTTCGGCTTCATCATCGCCGGCGCGTCGATCCGCTCGATCCCCGCCGCGCCGGGCGAGGATTTCTTCCGCCGGCTCGATTACGCGATGCGCTATACCGTGCCCGCGCCCAAGGTGCTCGTGATCGGCTATCCGTCGAACCCGACCGCCTATGTCGCCAGCCTCGATTTCTATCGCGAGGTCGTCGCCTTCGCCAAGCAACACGACCTCATCGTCATCTCCGACCTCGCTTATGCCGAGATCTATTTCGGCGAAACGCCGACCCGGTCGATCCTCCAGGTGCCCGGCGGCAAGGACGTCGCGGTCGAGTTCACCTCGCTCTCGAAAACCTATTCGATGGCGGGCTGGCGGATCGGCTTTGCGGTCGGCAACGCGCGGCTGATCGATGCGCTCGCCCGCGTCAAATCGTACCTCGATTATGGCGCCTTCACCCCGATCCAGGCCGCGGCCACCGCCGCGCTCAACGGGCCGCAGGACATCGTCGCGGCCAACCGCGCGCTCTACAAGAAGCGCCGCGACGTGCTCGTCGAAAGCTTCGGCCGCGCCGGCTGGGACATTCCCGTGCCCGAGGCGTCGATGTTCGCCTGGGCGCCGATTCCCCCTGCGCTCGCCGAGATGGGCTCGGTCGCGTTCGCCAAGGACCTGCTGACCCATGCCGGCGTCGCGGTCGCGCCCGGCGCGGGCTTCGGCGAGGAAGGCGAGGGGTTCGTCCGCCTTGCGCTGGTGGAGAACGAACAGCGCATCCGCCAGGCGGCACGCGGGCTCAAACGCTATCTCGCCGCGCGCGGCGTCGCCGTTCCGCTCGAAGCCGCGCAATGATCGGCGAGACGATCCAGCTCAGCCTTGCGCCTGCCTTCCTGCTGGTGGCGACGAGCGGCATCCTCAACGTCGTCACCGGGCGGCTGGCGCGCGTCGTCGACCGCGCGCGCAACCTGATCGCGCAGCACAAGGAGACTATCGGCGAAGAACACGACCGCGTCGTCGCCGAACTGCGCCTGCTCGACCGGCGGATGGACATCATCAACTGGTCGGTCGGCCTTGCCGTCGCGTGCGGCATCACCGTCTGCCTGATGGTCGCGATGCTGTTCTTCGTCGGCGCGGGGCATATCGATCTCGGCCTATCGGTTTCAGCGGCGTTTATCGTCGCGATGACGCTGCTGCTCGGATCGTTGCTGCTGTTCCTGATCGAGGTGCGGCTCGCGATCCGCACGATCCACGTGCCGATGGAGCTGCTCGAAAAATGACCGAACGCCGCCTGCTGCAGATCGTCGTCGGCCTCGCCTGCGTCGTGCCCTTCTACGCCGGCGGATCGGGCGTGCTGTGGGGCGCCGATTTCATCCCTGGCGACAATATCGTTTCGCAGGATCTCGACAGCCATTTCCGCTATCTCAGCGGGCTGCTGCTCGGCATCGGCATCATGTTCGCCAGCTGCATCCCGCGGATCGAGACGGCGACGGCGCGCTTCCAGACGCTCGGCATCGTCGTTGTCGTCGGCGGCCTCGCGCGCGCCTATGGCATGACGGTGATGGGCGTGCCGTCGGGCGGGCAGGTGTTCGGCCTGGCGATGGAGATCGGCGTCGTCCCCGCGCTGATGGCGTGGCAGGCCAATTTCGCGTGGCGCGATCGCCGCCGGATCATTCGGGCCGAGGCGGCAGCGTCGCCAGATAGCCCGGCGTGATGCGGCGCGGACGCGCCTGTTCGAAGGCATAGCCGGCCGACAGCACCTTGGCGTCTTCCCATTTGCCGGCGATGAAGCTGATCCCGATCGGCAGGCCGCCGGCGCTGCCGCCCGGTACCGTGAGGTGCGGATAGCCCGCGACCGCGGGCAGCGCGCTCGCACTGGGGCCGCTGAATTTATCGCCATCGGCGAGATCGCTGAGCCAGGCCGGGCCGTTGGTCACGCCGACCAGGACATCGACCTTGTGCGTCGCGAGCAAGCGGTCGATCCCGTCGCGCCCGGCGATCCGCAGCGATTTTTCGCGCGCCGCGCGATAGCCGGCGTCGTCGAGCCCCGGCTTGCCTTGTGCCAGTTCGAATAATTCCTGCCCGAAATAGCGCAGCTCGCTGTCGCCGTGCGCGGCGTTGAAGGCGATGACGTCGGAAAGCGTGCGCGTCGCGACACTGGCGGGAAGCGTAGCGAGATAGGCGTTCAGATCGGCCTTGAGCTCGACCATCAGCACCTCGAGCTCGGCATCGCCCAGTTCCTCGGTCCCCGCCTCGCTGTCGTCGATGCGCACGACTTCGGCGCCGCGCGCTTCGAAGATCGCGATGGCGTCGTTGACGACCGCACGGATCGCGGGATCGGTGCCATATTGATCGGTCATCAGGCCGATCCGCTTGCCCGCCAGCCATTCGTCGTCGAGCGCGGCGGCGAAATCGGCCCTGTGCGCGTCGGCATCGGCGGTCGCCGGGTCGGCGGGATCGCTGCCCGCCATTGCGGTCAGCATCATCGCCGCGTCGCGCACGCTGCCCGTCATCGGCCCGGCGGTGTCCTGGCTGTGGCTGATCGGGACGATATGCGTCCGGCTGACGAGGCCGACGGTCGGTTTGAAGCCGACGACGCCGTTGACCCCCGAGGGACAGGTGATCGATCCGTCAGTTTCGGTGCCGATCGTGCCAGCGGCCAGCCCGGCGGCCATCGCCGCGCCGCTGCCCGCCGACGATCCGCAGGTGTTGCGGTCGAGGACGTGCGGGTTCCTGGTCAAGCCGCCGACCGCGCTCCAGCCGCTGGTCGACTTGCCCGACCGGATATTGGCCCATTCGGAAAGGTTGGTCTTGCCGAGGATGATCGCGCCCGCCGCCTTGAGGCGTGCAATCATCGGCGCGTCGCGGTCGGTGACATTGTCGACGAGCGCGAGCGACCCGGCGGTCGTCGGCACGGGGCCTGCCGCCTCGATATTGTCCTTGATCAGGATCGGGATGCCGTGGAGCGGCCCGCGAACCTGGCCTGCGGCGCGTTCGGCGTCGCGCGCACGCGCCAGATCGAGCGCATCGGGCATCGTCGCGATCACCGCGTTGAGCATCGGTCCGGCGTCGTCGAGCTGCGCGATCCGCGCCAGATAGCCGCGCACGATCGCCTCGCTGGTGGTATCGCCGCGCGCCATCGCCGCCGCCAGCTCGGCGATGCCGAGCGTCTCTATGCCCGGCGTCTGGACCGCCCCGCTCGTTGGCGCTGCCGCGACCGGCGCGGCGTCGACGCCCCCCGCGACGCTCATCGGTGCCGTCGCGCACCCGGCAAGCAGCAGTGCGGCGGTGACGGTCGAGATGGATCGGATCATGGCAGGCCCCCTGGTTGAGACCGGACCATAGCGCACGCGATGCAAAGCGCGAGTCCCCATCGCGCCGGTCATGGCCCCTCAGTCGGCGAAGGGATCGCGGACCAGGATCGTGTCCTCGCGCTCGGGACTCGTCGACACCAAGGCGACGGGGCAGCCGATCAGCTCTTCGACGCGCCGCACGTACTTGATCGCGCGCGCGGGCAGGTCGTTCCAGCTGCGCGCGCCGGCGCACGACCCTTCCCAGCCTTTCATCTCCTCGTAGATCGGCTCGACCGCCGCCTGGTCGGCGGCGTGGGCGGGGAAATGGTCGAGGATTTCGCCGTGGAGGCGATAGCCGGTGCAGATGCTGACCGTCTCGAAGCCGTCGAGCACGTCGAGCTTGGTCAGCGCGATGCCGGTGACGCCCGATACCGCGACCGATTGCCGCACGAGGACCGCGTCGAACCAGCCGCAGCGGCGCTTGCGCCCGGTGACGGTGCCGAATTCATGGCCGCGCTCGCCAAGCTTCTGCCCGGTCGCATCGTCGAGCTCGGTCGGGAAGGGGCCCGATCCGACGCGCGTCGTATAGGCCTTGGCGATGCCGAGGACGAAACCGACCGCATTGGGGCCGAGACCCGATCCCGCCGCGGCGGTCCCGGCAACGGTGTTCGAACTGGTGACGAACGGATAGGTGCCGTGGTCGATGTCGAGCAGCACGCCCTGCGCGCCTTCGAACAGGATGCGCTTGCCGCGCGCGCGCGCCTCGCCGAGCGTCTTCCACACCGGGCCGGCGAACTGGAGGACGAAATCGGCGATCTCGGTGAGGTCGTCGATCAGCCGCTGGCGATCGATCGGAGGTTCGCCGAAGCCTGCACGCAGCGCATCGTGGTGCGCGGTCAGCCGGTCGAGCTGGGGTTCGAGATGGTCGAGATGGGCAAGGTCGCAAACACGGATCGCGCGCCGGCCGACCTTGTCCTCGTATGCCGGGCCGATGCCGCGCAGCGTCGTGCCGATCTTGCCCGCGCCGCTGGCGGCTTCGCGCAGTCCGTCGAGATCGCGGTGGAAAGGCAGGATCAGCGCGCAATTGTCGGCGATGTGCAGCGTCTCGGGCGAAATCGCTACGCCCTGGCCGCGCAATTTCTCGACCTCGGCCTTGAGCGCCCACGGATCGAGGACGACGCCGTTGCCGATGACGCTCGGCGTGCCGCGCACGATGCCCGACGGCAGTAGCGAGAGCTTATAGACCTTCTCGCCGACGACGAGCGTGTGGCCGGCATTGTGCCCGCCTTGGAAGCGGACGACGACGTCGGCGCGACTGGCGAGCCAGTCGACGATCTTGCCCTTGCCCTCGTCGCCCCATTGCGCGCCGATTACCGCTACGTTTGCCATCGCGTTTGTCCATCTGCCAGAACCGCAAGCGCCCTAGCGGCTCTCATCCGCGATGTCACCGGATTCCCCCTCCTCTTCAGAGGAGGCGACGCATTCAGAAGCGAAGCGCCTTGACCTTCTTGACGCCTTCGAGCGCGCAGACCTGGTCGAGCACCGCGCCGTCGACCGGCGCGTCGAGCGACAGCATCAGCACCGCATCGCCGCCCCGGTTCTTGTCGGCGAGCCGCCGCCCGAGGTGGAAGTTGCCGATATTGACCCCCGCCGCGCCGAGCGTCATGCCGAGCCGGCCGATGAATCCCGGCGTATCCTCATTGACGATATAGAGCATGTCGCCATCGAGATCGGTCTCGATCCGCGTTCCGGCAATCTCGACGAGGCGCGGCGCGGCGTCGCCGAACAGGCTGCCCGCGACCTCGCGCCGCCGCTGCGGGCCGGTCGCGGTGACGCGGACCAGCGTGTGGTAATCGCCCTCGCGCTCATGGCGGACCTCGCGCACGTCGAGCCCGCGCTCCTTCGCCAGATGCGGCGCATTGACCATGTTGACCGTGTCCGAATAGCTGCGCATCAGCCCGGCGAGGACGGCGGCGGTGATCGGTTTCTGGTTGAGCTGCGCCGCAGCGCCCTCGACCTCGACCGACAGGCTGGTGATGTCCGCCCCCTCGAGCTGCCCGACCAGGCTGCCGAGCTTTTCGGCGAGCGCCATATAGGGTTTGAGCCGCGGCGCTTCCTCGGCCGACATGCTCGGCACGTTGAGCGCGTTGGTGATGCCGCCGTCGCACAGGAAGTCGCTCAACTGCTCGGCGACCTGGATCGCGACGTTGACCTGCGCCTCGTCGGTCGAGGCGCCGAGATGCGGCGTGCAGATCAGGCCCGGCGTCCCGAACAGCGGGTTGTCCCTGGCGGGCTCCTCGGCGAAGACGTCGAGCGCGGCACCGGCGACCTGGCCGCTGTCGAGCGCGTCCTTCAACGCCGTCTCGTCGATCAGCCCGCCGCGCGCGCAATTGACGATGCGCACGCCTTTCCTGGTCTTCGCCAGGGCGTCGCGCGACAGAATCCCGCGCGTCGCATCGGTCAGCGGCGTGTGCAGCGTGATGAAGTCGGCGCGCGTGAGCAGCGTGTCGAGATCGACCTTTTCTACCCCCATGTCGATCGCGCGCTCTGCCGTCAGGAAGGGATCGTAGGCGATGACCTTCATCCTCAGCCCGCGTGCGCGGTCGGCTACGATGCTGCCGATATTGCCCGCGCCGATCAGCCCCAGCGTCTTGGCGGTCAGCTCGACCCCCATGAAACGGTTCTTTTCCCATTTGCCCGCCTGCGTCGAGGCGTCGGCCTCGGGCAGTTGGCGGGCGAGCGCGAAGATCATCGCGATCGCGTGTTCGGCGGTGGTGATCGAATTGCCGAACGGCGTGTTCATGACGATCACGCCCTTGGCCGAGGCGGCGGGGACGTCGATATTGTCGACCCCGATCCCGGCGCGGCCGATCACCTTCAAATTGGTCGCGGCTTCGAGCAGGTCCCTGGTGACCTTGGTCGAGGAGCGGATCGCGAGGCCGTCATAGGTGCCGATGATGGCTTTCAATTCGTCGGGCGTCTGGCCGGTCATCTCGTCGACCTCGACCCCGCGGCTGCGGAAGATCTCGGCCGCCTTGGGCGACATGGCATCGGATATGAGGACTTTGGGCATTATTCCGCCTCCGTCCGAGCGGTGTCAAAGGCCCATTCGATCCACGGCAGCAGCGCTTCGATATCCTCGGCATCGACCGTGCCGCCGCACCAGATGCGCAACGACGGCGGCGCATCGCGGTGATTGTTGATGTCGTAGGCGACTTCGTGCCGTTCGAGCAGCGCCGCGATCGCCTTGGGCAGCGTATCGTCGCCGTCGAGCTCGATGCAGACGCCGGTGTTGGTGCGGCAGGCGGGATCGGCGACCATGTTGCGCGCCCAGGGCGTCGCCTCGATCCAGTCGAACACGATCCCGGCATTGCGGTCGGCGCGCGCGATCATTTCGGGCAGGCCACCGATCGATTCGGCCCATTCGAGCGCGGCGATATAATCCTCCACCGCGAGCATCGAGGGCGTGTTGATCGTCGCCCCGTCGAAGATCGCGCGGTTGAGCGTGTCGCCCTTTTTCAGGCGGAACAGCTTGGGCAGCGGCCAGGGCGGATCGTAGCTTTCGATCCGCTCGACCGCGCGCGGGCTGAGGATCAGCATGCCGTGCGCGGCCTCCGATCCCATCACCTTTTGCCACGAAAAGGTGGTGGCATCGAGCTTGGACCAGTCCATTTCCTGCGCGAAGATCGCGCTCGTCGCGTCGTTGATCGTGATGCCGGTCCGGTCGCCTGCGATCCAGTCGGTATGCGGAATCCGCGCACCCGATGTCGTGCCGTTCCAGGTGAAGACGATATCGTCGCCGGGGTCGATTTGCGACAGGTCGGGCAGATTGCCGTAATCGGCGGTCAGAGTCGTCAGCCGGTCGAGCCTGAGCTGCCTGGCGGCGTCCTGCACCCAGATATTGCCGAAGCTTTCCCACGCCGCCACCGTCGTCGGGCGCGGTCCCAGCATCGTCCACATCGCGCATTCGAGCGCGCCGGTGTCCGATCCGGGCATGATGCCGATGAGATAGTCTTGCGGCAGGCCCAGCAGATCGCGCGACAGGTCGATCGCGCGCTTGAGGCGAGCCTTGCCGAGCGTGGAGCGATGCGATCGGCCCATCACCCGCGTATCGATTTCGGAAAGCTTCCAGCCGGGATGCTTGGCGGTCGGCCCGGACGAAAAACAGGCGCGCGCCGGGCGGCGCGTCGGTCGGTCGGTCATGCTATTCTCTCCTCACAGAGAGCGCGCGCCGCGTTGGGACGGCGTGGCCCGCCGACGGGCATAGAGCAACCGCAAGAGCGGTCAAGGCGAGAGCCCCCGGATCGCGAGAATGCCGGCAAAAAAATCAATCTATCGGTAACCTTCGGGCCTTAAGTCCCACCAAGTGAACAATTATCGCCTTGTCTTGCCGGACATCCTGTTCGCGGCGCCGGTCCTGGCGCCGTTCGCGTTTCATGGCGATTTTTCTCCCGTCTCGTTCGTCGAGGCGGGCTTTCTCGGCATCTGCAGCGTGGTGCTGATGCGCGCCAACAAGGCCGCGACCGCGCGCAGCGTCCGCCTGTCGCGCGAATCGAGCGACGCCACGCGCGCGCTCAACTTCGTGCGCGAATTCGAGGGCAAGGGCCTGGGCTGGTTCTGGGAAACCGATCGCCATGGCCGCCTCGTCTATCTTTCGGATTCGGTGGTCGATCGTTTCGACCGTCCGCGCGAGGACCTCATCGGGCAGAAATTCACCTCGCTGGTCGCCAATGACGACGGTACCGACGGCGGTCGCGAAGGCCGGACCTTGGGGTTTCACCTTTCGCTGCGGTCGCCGTTCAACGACCTGTCGCTGAAAGCGCTGGTCGACGAAGAGCGCTGGTGGGCGGTTTCCGGATCACCGATCGTCGATGACCTCGGCAATTTTACCGGCTTTCGCGGGAGCGGCACCGACCTGACCGAGATGAAACGGTCCGAACATACCGTCAATCAGCTCGCCCGCTACGATCCGCTGACCGGCTTGTCCAACCGCCTCGACATCAACCAGGCGCTCACGCGCGCCTTGACCGGCCACAACGGCCGGCCGCAGCCATGCGCGTTGTTCATGGTCGACCTCGACAAGTTCAAGCAGGTCAACGATACGCTGGGCCATCCGGCCGGCGATGCCTTGCTCGAACAGGTTGCCGAGCGCCTGACCGAATCGGTCGGCAAGACGGGGCTGGTCGGGCGTCTCGGTGGCGACGAGTTCCAGATCGTGTTGCCCAAGCTGACGCTCGAGGCCGAACTCGACGAGCTGGCGACGCGGATCATCGCGCGCCTGTCGCAACCCTATCAGCTCGCCCAGGGCATGGTCCGGATCGGCGCCTCGATCGGCATTGCGATCAGCCACCACGAAGCGGTCGCCGCCAGTGCGTTGGTTCGCAACGCCGATCTGGCGCTCTATGCCGCCAAGGACGCCGGCCGCGGGGTCTGCCGCTTTTACGAGGCGGACATGCATACCTATGCCAACGACCGTCGCGAGCTCGAGGATGACCTGCGCAGCGCGGTCAACAAGGGCGAACTGTATCTCGTCTACCAACCGGTGGTCGAAGTCTCGACCGAGACGATCAGCGGATTCGAGGCGCTGGTGCGCTGGGACCATCCGACCCGCGGACCGATCAATCCCGAGCTGCTGATCTCCATCGCCGAAGAAACCAATCTGATCGTGCGACTGGGCGAGTGGATCTTGCGCACCGCCTGCGCGCAGCTGGCGCAATGGGACGGCAAGCTCAAAATGGCGGTCAACGTGTCCCCGACGCAATTCGCCGCGGAAAATTTCATGGAGGTCGTGATCAACGCGATCGCCGCCAACGGTATCCAGCCGCAACAGCTCGAGCTCGAAATTACCGAAGGCATTTTCCTCGACGGCAGCGACGAGAACATCCGCACCTTCAACCGGCTCAAGGCGACCGGGGTGCGACTGGCGCTCGACGATTTCGGCACCGGCTATTCGGCGCTCGGCTATTTGCAGAAGGTCCCGTTCGACAAGATCAAGATCGACCAGAGCTTCGTGCGCGGGGCCACGCTCAAGGGCAATATGAACTCCGCGATCATCGCCTCGATCGTGTCGCTGGCCGACGCCCTTGAAATGGATACCACTGCCGAAGGCGCGGAAACGCACGACGAGCTCGCGCTGGTGCGCAGCCTCGGCTGCTCGCATGTCCAGGGCTATATTTACGGCCGGCCGATTGATGCGGACGCCGCGACCGCGCTGCTCGATTTGCGCAACGGCAATATCGCGGCCGATGGCTTCAAGACCCATCGCGAGCCGCGCAAGACCGCCTTCCGCCGCGTCGGCGTCGTGCACGACGATTATTGCTACGAGGGACTGGTCCGCAACTTGACCCAGCGCGGCGCGATGATCGATGGTCTCGCCGATGTTCCGCCCGGCACCGAGTTCGTCATCGAGTTTTCCGACCAGGCGCAGGTGATGGCGGTTTCGCGCTGGTCCGACGGCGAGCGGATGGGGGTCGAGTTCGATCGTCCGATCAACGTCGAGGAATTGCGCCAGCGCACCGCATCGAAGGTCGCAACCGGCTGGCGCCGGCGCCGCGAGGCGGGCTGAAGCGACGGCGCGAACGTGGTTTACGCCGCGTAAACCATGCCGCGAAGACCGGCATTAACCCAAGTCTGCCAAACCGGCGTCATGACTAAGCGCCCCTTAACCGTAAACGTCGCGATCGCGGCTTCGCTTTCCATCCCGCTGCTGCTGGCGGCATGCGTCGGCGGCAGCGAAGGCGACCGCGCCGCACAGGCGCCGCCGCGCGCCGCCCCGGTCCAGTCGGCCGCTCGACCGGCCTATCAGGCGCCGCTGACACAAAATCAGTGTTTCGCGAAACTGAAGGCCGCCAAAGTCAATTTCTCCCCGCTCGAGGATCGGACGCAGGACGGCGGCTGCAAGACGATCGATACGATCAAGCTGCTCGATTTCGGTACGCCGACCACCAATCTCGGTGCGATGACCTGCCCGCTGGCCGAGAATTTCGCCGCCTGGGCGCGCTATGCGGTATTGCCGGCGGCGCGCATCCATCTCGGCGAGGAGGTCGTCAAGATCGAGACGATGGGCACCTATAGTTGCCGCAACATCTATGGCGGGCGTTCGGGCCGCCTGTCGCAACACGCCTTTGCCAACGCGGTCGACGTGTCGGCGTTCATCCTTGCCGACGGTCGTCGCATCAGCCTTGAAAGGGACTGGCACGGCAGCGCGCGCGAACGGGCCTTTCTCAAGGCGCTGCATACATCGGCGTGCCGCAGGTTCGGGACCGTGCTTGGACCCGACTATAACGCCGCGCATTACAATCACTTTCATTTCGACATGTCGGGCAACGGCTTCTGCCGCTGAATTCCAAGCTGCTAAAGCGATGGACGCGTGGATGACGAGGCGCTAGCGCGCTTGCCATGACCGACGATAAAAAGATCGAACGCTCGCGTTTCCATCATGCCCGCGAGGATGTGGATTTCGCCAAGGACGGCGTCCACACGCCGCAAACCGAAAGCGACGCGTATCGGCTCGCTTTCCAGGATACCGAATTCCTGCTGCGCGAGGATCTGCGCCCGGTGCGCTTCCAGCTCGAGCTGCTCAAGCCGGAATTGCTGCTCAACGAAGCAAGGATCGCCTCGATGCTCGTCATCTACGGCTCGGCACGCATTCCTTCGCCCGAACAGGCCGCCGAACGGCTTTCGCTCGCGCGGACCGACTACGAGAAAAAGGTCGCCGAGCGGCTCGCCGCCAAGGCCAAATATTACGAGGAAGCGCGCGCGCTCGCACGGCTGGCGTCGCAGGCACCGGTCGCGGCCAATGGCGACCGGCATTTCGTCGTCTGCTCGGGCGGCGGCCCGTCGATCATGGAAGCGGCCAATCGCGGCGCCGTCGACGAGGGGCAGGAGACCGTCGGCCTCAATATCGTGCTGCCGCACGAACAGGCGCCCAATCAGTACGTCACGCCGCACCTCAGCTTTCGGTTCCATTATTTCGCGCTGCGCAAGATGCATTTCCTGCTGCGCGCGCGCGCGGTCGCCGCGTTCCCCGGTGGCTTCGGCACGTTCGACGAGACGTTCGAGCTGCTGACGCTGATTCAGACCGGCAAGGTCAAGCCAATGCCGGTGCTGTTGTTCGGCGAGGAATTCTGGCGCCGCGTCGTCGATTTCGACGCGCTCGCCGAAGAGGGCGTGATCAGTCCCGCCGACCTGTCGCTGTTCCAGTTCGTCGAAACGGCGGACGAGGCGTGGGCGATCATCCAGCGTTTCTACAGCGACGAGGAGAAGGCGGCCGATCCGCCGACCGATTAATCGTTGGCGGTCGCCGACTGGGTGCTGACGGCACCGGCGGCGGGGCCGTCGGCCTGCGCGTCGGCATCGTTGGTCGCGGCGGGATCGGCCGGTTCGCCGGCGCTCGCTTCGTTACCCTCGGGCGCGGCTTCCTCGGCCGGGGCGGCGGGCAGCGGCAGGTTTGACCCTTGCGAGTTGAGATAGGCGACGAGGTTGGCGCGGTCCTCGGCGCTCGACAGGCCGGCAAAGCTCATCAACGTGCCGGGAGCGTATTTTTTCGGGCTCTTCAGCCATGCGTCGAGCGCATCGAAATCCCAGTTGCCCGGAACGCCCTTGAGCGCGGCCGAAAAGCTGAAACCGGCATGCGCGCCGTGCGGCTTGCCGACGACGCCGTAAAGGTTGGGGCCGATGCCGTTGGCGCCGCCCGCATTGATCGTGTGGCAGGCGGTGCACTTCTTGAACACCGCTTCGCCCTTGGCGACGTCGGCAGCGGCAAGCAGGGCGGTGAACGACGGTCCGGTGTCGCCGCCGCCGGCTTCCTCGCCGCCCTCGATGACGAAGCCGGGGGTCTCGGGTTCTTCGCCGTGGAAATATTTCGTGGTGACGATCGACAGGCCCAGCGCCGCGATGCCGCCGAACAGGACCCAGCCGGCAATGGTATTGGTGCGATCGTGCATGATGAGAACTACCCCTGATGAGCGGCGGGGCGGAACCCCTCTAGAATTGGTTGCCGCACCCCATAATGGCGCCAGCCGCGCTCCGCAAGATTTAGTGCTGCAAAAGGAAGCCGCAGCGCGGGTCGTTCGCGACTCCGGCGCGCGCTCAGTCGTCGGCGAGCGGCTGGCCGCTGGCGCAGGTGATATTGCCGGTACCCTTGCCCTTCAGCCTGCACGGCGCGTTGCCCGAAATTTCGATCCGGCCGATCCCGCGCGGCATGATCGTCGCGTCGCGGTCGGCGGTGAAGCGGGCGCTGGCGGAGCCGGTGTTGACGAGGCTGAGCGACTTGACCGCGAGATCATGCGCATCGACGCGGCCCGATCCCTTGATCTGCGCGGTCAGCGTCCGCGCCGAACCCGCGATCGCGATGCTGCCGGCGCCATCGAGGCTGAGCGCCATGGTATCGGCGGCGATGCCGGTGGCATCGAGCCGGCCGGGCCCGTTGAGCCGCAGCGTCAGGTCCGAACTGTCGATGTCGCGCAGCGCCAGCGAGCCGCCGCCGCTGAGCGTCGCCGATTTCAGGCCCACGGTCGTCAGCCTGATGACAACCGGCGTCAGCACGCCGTCGGCGCTGCCCCATTTGCCGTATTGCTTGCGCCGGATATGGAGCGTGCGGTCGCGGATTTCGACGTCGAGCAGGTCGAGCGCGTCGCGGTCGCCGGTGGCGACGGCGGCGACGTGCCGATCCTCGCTGATCTCGACGATATAATCGCCTTCGATCCTGACATGGTCGAAACTGGTCAGGCCGAAGGTGCGTTCGGCCGCCGCCGCTGCCGCGGGCGCGGCGGCGGCGGACGGAGTGACAAGCGCGAGCGCGATGAGCCAGTGCGGGATTTTCATCGTCCGATCATGCGCCCCAATCGCTGAAGACAAGGTAAACGCGCGTTAGTTTTTCGTGGCGAAAGCGATGCCGCCGCCCGCCGCGATCAGCCGCCGCAGCGGACGTTGCCGCTGCCGGCCTTGCTGACGGTGCAATCTTTGGTGCCGGTGACGGTGACGTCGCCGCTGCCCATGATCGCGACGTCGACCTTGCCGGTGGCCCCGATCGCGACATCGCCCGAACCCATCACGCTGATGTCGGCATCGCCGGCGATCAGGCCGGCGGCATCGACATCGCCAGATCCGGCGATATGGATGTCGGTCGTGCCCGCGCGACCTTTGGCCGACAGCGTTCCCGATCCGGCGATGTCGATCGATGTCTTGGTCGCATTCATCGCGCCGCCGACGAGCGCGCCCGATCCCGCGATCGAGAAGCTGACGTCGTTGGCGGCGATCGCGCCGGTGCCGAGATCGCCCGAACCCGACAGCGTCGCCGCGAACGTGTTGCCGGTGGGCGCGCCGTTCGACAGCCGCCCCGACCCCGCCAGCGTCAGGCCATCGACGCGCGGCATCGTCACGACGATCGTCGCCCTGCCGCGGGCATCGCCGTCACCCTGCCAGAATTTCCACTTCCCCTTGCGCTCGCTGCGGATTTCGAGGGTGCCGCCGCCGACAGATAGATCGAGGTCGTCGAGTACGTCCTGCGGGCCCGTCGCGACGACCGCGAAGCCGTTGCCGGGATTGATCGTGACGTTGTGCGGGCCGGCCAGCGTGACCGCGGTGAAATTGGCGAGCGCAAAGCTGCGCTGGCCCGTTTCCGCGTTCCGCGACGACGGCGCCGACTCGCTGGCCGCGTGGCCGCACCCTGCCAGGCAAAGCGCGCCCGCGGCGGTAAGGATAAGCGATGTACGCATGGCATATCTCCTGCTGTGTTAAGCTAACAATACACCAAATCGCATCGCCGCGCAATCGGTCTCGTAAAGACGGAAAGGCCCGCCGCTGCGCAGGGCAGGGCGGGCCTTTCGAACCACATGGCGGCGCCGGGTTCAGTCGGTCTTTTCGGCGTAATAGAGCGGCGCATATTCGTTGAGGATCTCGTGGATCTTGGCGAGCGCGGTCTTTTCGTCGGTTTCCTCCATCGCGCCGAGTTCGCGCGCGAGTCGCGACGAGGCGGCCTCGAAGATCTGGCGTTCGGAATAGCTCTGCTCGGGCTGGTCGTCGGCGCGGAACAGGTCGCGCGTCACTTCGGCGATCGAGACGAGGTCGCCCGAATTGATCTTCGCTTCATATTCCTGCGCGCGGCGCGACCACATCGTGCGCTTGACCTTGGGCTTGGTCTTGAGGACGTCGAGTGCTTCCTTGAGCGTCTTGTTCGACGACAGCTTGCGCATGCCGACGCTTTCGGCCTTGTTGGTCGGAACGCGCAGCGTCATCTTTTCCTTTTCGAAGCGCAGGACGTAGAGTTCGAGCTGCATGCCCGCGATCTCTTCGTTCTGCAGTTCGATGACGCGGCCGACGCCGTGCTTGGGATAGACAACATAATCGCCGACGTCGAACAACAGGGCAGTGGCACTCATAGGGGCAACCTTTCAGGGGGGTGAGGCGACGTGGCGGGCCATGCAGGGGGCTGCACAAGACCAAGGCGCGGCAACCAGAATGCCGCAACCCCCCGTCGCGCGTGAATCCGAAAATCTCCAGCCAAGCGGGCACAAACCCGCGCTTTCCGCTATTATATAGCAGATTCGCAATAAAATTACAATGTACTTGCGCAAGCTGACAGAGCAGCGGGCGGCCTAGTCGCCCTTGCCGGGTTCGGCGGAGAAATATTTCTCGAACTTGCCCTCTTCGCCCTTGTGCGCTTCGGCGTCTTCGGGGGTCTGGCCCGAATTGGTCGTCACATTGGGCCATTCGGCCGAATAGATGGTGTTGATCTCGAGCATCTTCTCAAGCCCGTTCTCGGTATCGGGGAGGATCGCCTCGGCGGGGCATTCGGGTTCGCATACGCCGCAGTCGATGCATTCGCTGGGGTTGATCACCAGCATGTTCTCGCCCTCGTAGAAACAGTCGACCGGGCAGACCTCGACGCAGTCCATGAATTTGCATTTGATGCAGGCTTCGGTGACGACATAGGTCATGGGGCGGCTCTCTCGCTTGCTGGGGACGCCGGTCGGGCGCGTTCGTCCCGACTGCTATGCGTCAGAGAATCGCGCGTCAATATCGTCGGGCTTGATGCGAGCGGTTCGCATTTCCGCGCTCTCGCCGATCGCTTCGTAGCAGGCGCGCGCCTCCGCCGCCGGACCGCGCCGCGCAGGGATCGCCAGCACGCGGATCGCCCGCGGGCCGTGCGGCGTCGGCAGGGTCAGCACGTCGCCCGCCTTTACCGACTGGTGCGCGTTGGCCACGCGGCGCCCGTTGATCCGGGCATGGCCGGCATTGGCAAGCCGCGTGCCGGCGGTGCGCGAGCGCACCAGGCGCAACTGCCAGAGCAGCCGGTCGATGCGCAGTCCGGCGGCGGCCGGCGCTGCGGGCGGGTTACGGTCAGTCCTTGCTCGCCGCACCGCCGAGCATGTCCTTGAGGCCGGCAAAGGGATTGGCGGTCGCGCGCGCCGATGTCGGCCGGGGCCGCTCGCTGCGCGGCGGCGGGGGTTTGGCGGCGCCGGCCTTGCCGGTATTGGAACGAGCGCCCTTTGCGGGCGGAGCCTTGGCGGGGGCCGGGCGGCGCGGCTTGGGACGCGGGCCGGGGCGCTTGAGCCCGCGCCAGGTCCAGCGCGGAACGGCGGGCTCGGCGCCTTCGGTCGGCGCCGGGGCGTCGCCATCGGCGCGGCGGAACCCCATTTCGCGCATCAGCACCGCATAGTTTTCGGCCCGCAAGCCCAGCGAGGTGGCGAGGTCGATCGGGACCGCAAAGTCGCCTGGCGATGCGGCTCGCTTGCCGCGCGCCGTTGCGGCTCCAGCGTCGGCAGTGGCGGCGGGCGCGTCGGGCTTTTCCGCTGCTGGCGCGTCGGCTTCGGCGGGCGCGGCCAGTGCGGCCGAGGGTGCCGTTTCGACCAGCGAGCCAGCCTCGGGCGCCTCGGCGGCGGATGTCGCGTCGGCCGGCTGGGTATCGCTCGCCAATTCGGCGCTCTCGATCACCGGCGCCGCGCTCGCGGGCGGCTTCATGCGGCAATCATGCGCCTGGCGCGCGAGCCGTTCGACCATGTCGATGCGCAGCAGCTGGTCGCCGACGCTGCGAAAACCCGCCAGCTGCGCGCCCATGCGCAGCTGCGGCTCGTCGCCCGCGGCCATGATGACGATGCCGGCGGCGGGCAGCGGCAGCAGCGGCTTTTCGCGCTGGGCGGCGAGCAAGGCGGCGCGCCACTCGGCGGCGGCGGGCTTGAGCAGCACGGGCAGGAAGACGTCGAGCGTGCCGATCACGAGGCCGAGCTTGTGGAGCGGCCCGCGCCCTTCCTTGCCGAGCTGGCGCAGCGCCGGTTCGATGCGGCTGCGCGGGACGATGCCGCCGCCGTCGACGAGCATCGCCAGCACCGCGCGCAGTTCGGGCGGGCTTTCGGCGAGCCGCGCCTGGTCGTCGGCGCTTGCCAGCGGGCCGAGCAGCCGCGCGATCTCGGCCGCGACGAAGGCGCGAAGCCGGTCGGCGATCGCCGCCGTCTCGACCTTGTCGAGCGCCGCGACCGAGCGGTCGAGCCTGATTTCGGGATGGAGCAGGTCGCGCCCCTTGGCGAGCGTCGCGACCGCATGGCCGCGCCAGGTCAGCTGCGGGGCCTCGCCGGGCCGATAGGCCAATGCCATGTCTTCACTCCCTGCCTTGCCGAGCGCGGCCGCGCGCTGGCGCAATTCCTTCGCCAGATGCCTGTCGGCGGCGGCCAGCAACAGCTTCCGGTCGCTTGCCCGCGCGCTGGCGTCAACCGAAAAACGGAAACCCGTCAGCGTCCCGATCGCTTCGCCCTCGACGCTGACGACGCCGTCGGCGGCGACGCTGACCGGCAGCGACGCCGCGCCCTTGCCGAGATCGCGCAGCAGCACCGAGGTGCGCCGGTCGACGAAGCGCTGCGTCAGCTTGATATGCAGCGCGTCGGACAGGCGCGTCTCGATCTCTGCGGCGCGTCCGGCCATGTCGGCGGGATCGTCGAGCCAGTCGGCGCGCTGCGCGATATACGCCCAGATTCGCACCGCCGCGATTCGCGCCGCCATCGTCTCGACATCGCCGACATCGCTGTCGAGCGCCTCGAGCCGCTTCAAATACCAGTCGACGGGGATCGCGCCGTTGCCCGTCTTGCGGAATTGCCAGAGCTGGCGGATCGTGCGCGCATGGTGCCAGGGACCCGTCTTCTGGAAATCGGGCAGGCCGCATGCCTCCCACAATCGAGCGACCATCGCCGGGCTGCGCAGCTCGTCGGCCATGCCGGGGTCGTCGGCGAGCAGCTTGAGGACGGCAAGGTCGGTCGCGAGAGGCGCCGCGCGCAATTGCGCGCGACGCGGCGGCGCCTCGAGATCGGCGATCAGCGCGGCGAGGCTGTCGAAACGCGGATCGCTGTCGCGCCAGTAGAGATGGTCGATCGGGGCGAAGCGATGGTCCTCGATCGCCGCGATTTCGTCGTCGCGAAATCCCGGCTTGGCCTCGCCGCCGATGAAACCGAAGCTGCCGTCGCGGTGATGCCGACCCGCGCGCCCCGCGATCTGCGCCATTTCGGCGATCGTCAGGCGGCGCGTGCGCTTGCCGTCGAATTTGGTCAGGCCGGCAAAGGCGACATGGTCGACATCGAGATTGAGGCCCATGCCGATGGCGTCGGTGGCGACGAGGTAATCGACCTCGCCGGCCTCGAACATGGCGACCTGCGCGTTGCGCGTGCGCGGGCTGAGCGCGCCCATCACGATCGCCGCGCCGCCCTTGAAGCGGCGGATCGTCTCGGCGATCGCATAGACCTGCTCGGCCGAAAAGGCGACGATGGCGCTGCGTCGCGGCAGCCGCGCCAGCCGCGCGGGGCCGGCATAGCTCAGCGTCGAAAAGCGCGGCCGCGTGACGATGTCGGCGTCGGGCAGCAGCGCCGCGACCATCGGGCGCAGGCTTTGCGAGCCCAGGATCATCGTTTCTTCGCGCCCGCGCGCATGGAGCAGGCGGTCGGTAAAGACATGGCCGCGTTCGGGATCGACGCCGAGCTGCGCTTCGTCGACCGCGACGAACGACGCCTCGGCATCGACCGGCATCGATTCGACGGTGCACAGGAAATAGCGCGCGCCGGGCGGCACGATGCGTTCCTCGCCGGTCAGCAGCGCGACCTGGTCGCCGCCCTTGATCGCGACGACGCGATCATAGATCTCGCGCGCCAGCAGGCGCAGCGGAAAGCCCATGATCCCGCTCGAATGCGCGACGAGCCGTTCGACCGCGAGATGCGTCTTGCCGGTATTGGTGGGCCCCAGCACGGCGGTGACCGGCGGGCGGGCATATTGCGACATCCGCCCTAAGTCGCAATTGCGCAGCGCCGGCGCAAGTCGCGAGAGTGTCATGATGCCGGAATACCGCTCGTCGCGGCGATCGGTCGATTCGCCGATTCGCCACCCGCGCGAAACGGCGATTTATTTGACATTAACCTCACTGGCCTACAGAAATCGGGTGATAAGCGGGATGACATGCGAAATTGAAGCACGGGGGACATCGTGCCGCGTCGCCATGCGCGCCGGTTCGGTGTTCGAGGGGTAGGATTTGTTCAAGCAGCACGAGCTCAGCTATGGCAGCACGTCGGGCACGGCGACCTTGTCGCTGACCGACGCGCTTGCGCCGTCGCTGCGCGGCCGCGAACGGCCCGACTGGCGCGAACGCCTGCACGCCCGCATCGAAGCGATCGATTTCGTCCCCGACCTTGGCAGCGATATCGGATCGCGTCCCTGGTGGCGCGGGCTGGCGACGCTCAGCGCCTTGATCGCGTTCGCTTTTTCGACATCGCCCGGCTTTGGCGCGCTGCCTTCTTCGGCGACCCCCGCGTTGCGCGACAGCGACTGGGAGATGGCGCGCGCGCAGGCGATCATGCCGCTCGCTTATGGCGGCGATACCGGTCAGCGCATGGCCGCGACCGACCGCGTCCGCGCGCTCAAATCGACCCCCGAACGCCCGCGGATCGAGGTCGCGGCGATGCTCGGCCAGGGCGATGGCTTCGAACGCGTCCTGAAACGCGCGGGCGTCGGCAGCGGCGATGCCGACCGCATCGCTGAGCTGGTCGGCAACGCGGTACCGCTTGCCGATCTCAAGCCGGGGACCCGATTCAACCTCGTCCTCGGTCGCCGTCCGTCGAAAACGGTTTCGCGCCCGGTCGACACGATGGCGTTTCGCGCCCGCTTCGACCTCCAGCTCGAGATCGAACGCGTCGACGGCGCGATCACCTTGCGCCGCATCCCGATCGCGGTCGATTATACGCCGTTGCGGATTCGCGGCCGCGTCGGCGACAGCCTCTACCGTTCGGCGCGCGCGGCCGGGGCGCCGGCCAAGGCGGTCGAGGCCTATCTCAAGGTGCTGTCGAGCCAGGTTTCGGTCGGGCGCGATATCGGCGCCGACGACGAATTCGACATCATCGTCGATTATCGCCGCGCCGAAACCGGCGAGGCCGAGGCGGGCGACCTCATCTATGCCGGCCTCGTCCGCTCGGGCCGCAAGAACATCCGCATGCTCGCCTGGGACATGGGCGGTCGCCGCCAGTGGTTCGAGGCATCGGGCGTGGGAGAAAATCGCGGCGGTCTCGCCGCTCCGGTTGCGGGCCGTCGCTCGTCGAATTACGGCATGCGCCGTCATCCGATCCTGGGTTATCTGCGCATGCATTCGGGGCAGGACTGGGGCGCCGCCTACGGCTCGCCGATCTACGCCGTGACCGACGGTCGGGTCGTCTACGCCGGGCGCAAGGGCGGTTACGGCAATTTCGTCAGGATCAGCCATGCCGGCGGTCTCGGCTCGGGCTATGGCCATATGAGCCGCATCGCGGTGCGGTCGGGAACGAGCGTGAAGCGCGGCCAGGTGATCGGCTATGTCGGATCGAGCGGCCTGTCGACCGGCCCGCACCTTCATTACGAACTGTATCGCAACGGTCGCGCGGTCGATCCCGCCTCGGTCAAATATGTCAGCCGTGCCGAACTGGCGGGCGCCGAGCTCGCGCGCTTCCGCAGCAAGCTCGACCGCGTAACGCGCGTCGAACCCGGCGCGGCGCTGGCGCCGCTGGCGAGCGCGAGCAAGCGCGCCGCGACCGAAGCCAGCGAAGCCGACCGCCTGCCGGGCTGAGCCAGGGCGGGTGATTGCCAGCCGCCGCCTGTCGGCTTAAGTCCGCGCCATGACGCATCCCAGCTATCCCAGCACCCGCCTGCGCCGCAGCCGCGCCACCGCGTGGAGCCGCGCGCTTCATCGCGAAAACGTGCTGACGCCCGGCGACCTGATCTGGCCGCTGTTTATCTGCGAAGGCGACGGCGAACAACCGATCGCGAGCCTGCCAGGCGTATCGCGCTGGGGCGTCGCGGGCATCGTCGACCGGGCAACCGAAGCGCGCGACCTCGGCATTCCATGCATCGCGCTGTTTCCCAACACCCCCGCCGAACGCCGCAGCGCGCGGGGCGAAGAGGCGGCCAGCCCCGACAATCTGATGTGCCGCGCGATTCGCGCGATCAGGGATGCGCTCGGCGACGACATCGGCGTGCTGACCGATGTCGCGCTCGATCCCTATACCGATCACGGCCAGGACGGGTTGTTCGACGATCGCGGCTATGTCGCCAACGATGCGACGGTCGCTGCCCTGGTCGACCAGGCGCTCAACCAGGCGGCGGCGGGCGCCGACATCGTCGCCCCGTCGGACATGATGGACGGGCGCGTCGGCGCGATCCGCGGCGCGCTCGAAAGCGCCGGCCACGCCAACGTCCAGATCATGAGCTACGCCGCCAAATACGCCAGCGCCTTTTACGGTCCGTTCCGCGACGCGGTCGGTTCGTCGGGACTGCTCAAGGGCGACAAGAAAAGCTACCAGATGGATCCGGCCAACGGCGCCGAGGCGCTGCGCGAGGTCGCGATGGATATCGCCGAGGGCGCCGACAGCGTCATGGTCAAGCCGGGGCTCGCCTATCTCGACATCGTCGCGCGCGTGCGCGACCGGTTCGACATCCCCGTGTTCGCCTATCAGGTGTCGGGCGAATACGCGATGATCGAGGCGGCGGCGGCGGCGGGCGCGGGGGATCGCGACGCGCTCGTCCTCGAGACGCTGATGGCGTTCAAGCGCGCGGGCTGCGCCGGCGTGCTGACCTATCATGCGGCGCATGCGGCAAGGCTGCTCAATGGCTGACCCGGCGCTCGCGACCGAGCGCCTGATCCTGCGCGACTGGACGCGCGACGATATCGATCCGTTTCTCGCCCATCTCAACACGCCGGCGGTGATGCGCTGGCTCGGCGGGGTGCAGTCGCGCGCGAAGTTCCTGGCCGCCTACGACCGGCTGATCGGCTATCGGCGCGATTTCGGCCACACGTTCTGGATCGTCGAACGCAGGCGCGACGGCGGCCATCTCGCGGGCGAAATGCTCGGCTTTTGCGGGCTCAAGCGCAGCAATGTCGTCGGCGCGCCGGTGTTCGGCGATGTCGAGATCGGCTGGCGCCTGCGCGAGGACGCCTGGGGCCGTGGCTATGCCCGCGAAGCAGCGACCGCCTCGCTCGACGCCGCATTCGTCCGTTTCGGTGCGCCCCATGTCGTCGCGCTGACCGTCGCGGGCAATGCCGCGAGCCGGGGGCTGATGACGAGGCTCGGCATGACGCGGCACGCCGAGCTCGACTATCACGATCCCAATTACGGCCCTGATCTCAACCCGACGATCGTCTATCGCATCGACCGGGACGAGTGGCGGGCGCAGCAGGAGAAAGCGTCATGACGCAGCGACCGGACGTCTCGATCATCGCGATCAACGGCAAGGCGCCGCGGATCGACGACAGCGCCTTCATCGCGCCGGGATGCCGCATCATCGGCGATGTCGAGATCGGCCCCGATGTCAGCATCTGGTACAATTGCGTCATCCGCGCCGATGTGAACCGGATCGTCATCGGCGCGCGCAGCAATGTCCAGGACGGCAGCGTGGTCCACTGCGACAGCCCCAAGCCCGGCGCCGATCAGGGCGATGAGGGATTTCCGACGATCATCGGCGAGGACGTGCTGATCGGTCATCTCGCGATGGTCCATGGCTGCGTGCTCGAGGATCGCGCCTTCGTCGGGCTCGGCGCCATCGTGATGGACGGCTGCCGGATCGGCGGCGATGCGATGCTCGCGGCGGGCGCGATGCTGACGCCGGGCAAGGTGATGCCGCCGCGGCAGCTGTGGACCGGGCGCCCCGCCAAATATCTGCGCGACCTGCCCGAGCGCGCGATCGCCGAGATGCGCGCCGGCGTCGCCCATTATGTCGCAAACGGCCGCGCCCATCGCGCGGCGGTCGCCACGCGAGATTAAGCCGGGTTCAGACCCGCCAGCAGCGCCTGCAACGTATTGCGCTGATCGGTGACGATGGCCGCGACCAGCGCTTGGGCCGCCGCCAGTTCGGTCGCGCCGTCGCGGCGACTCGCGTCGGCATGGCCGATGACGAGCGCGTCGAGATCGGCGAGCGCGTCGGTCGCCAGCGCGCCGTCGGCCTCAAGCGCCGACAGCGCGGTCTGCGCCGCGACCCACGCCTCGCTCGATACCGCCGCGCCGCGCGCTTTCGCGACCGCCGCGCGAGCCTCCTCCAGACTGGCTTGGAAGGCGGCATCGGCCGATTTCGCCTGGGCGACCAGTTGCCCGATTCGCGCCGACAGCTCGGCCGCGGGCGGCGGCGGCGGCGGCAGGTCGGGCGTCGCCGGGGGCACGGTGTCGAGGCGTCCCTCGATCGCGCGCGGGCCGAGGTCGGGATAGCCGCCGTCGCCGCCGGTCGCGCACGCGCCGACGAGCAGCAACGAGAGGATCGCGATGGAGCGGGCAAGCGCGTGTCGTGTCATCGCATCGCCTCTATGGGCAAGTGCGCGCGCGGGCAAGCTGCCGCGGGCGACGAGAGCGCCGAAAGCGGCGAAGAAATGCGCCAAAAACCTGCCCCGGTGCATTGACAGATCGCCAAGGCACGGCTAGTTGGCCTGACTTTCCGCGCATCTGCGACCGATTCTTAGCCGGATCGGCCCAGCATCTGCGCGGCACTGACATTTTGAATTGGATGAGACCCATGTTCGCTATTATGCGCACGGGTGGCAAACAGTATCGCGTTGCCGCCGGAGACAAGATCGTCGTTGAGAAGCTGGCTGGCGAAGCCGGCGATTCGATCACGTTCGATGATATTCTGCTCGCCGGCGACGGTGACGACCTCAAGGCGACCAAGGGCCTCACGGTCGGCGCCGAGATCATCGCCCAGGCGAAGGCCGACAAGGTCGTCGTTTTCAAGAAGCGTCGCCGCCACAATTACCGTCGCAAGATGGGCCATCGCCAGCAGCACACGATCCTGAAGATCGTGTCGGTCGGCGACGAGAAGGCGCCGAAGAAGGAAGCGGCCAAGACCGAGGCGAAGGCCGAGTCGAAGCCCGCCGCCAAGGTTAAGGCCAAGCCGGCTGCGAAGGCCGACGCGGCGCCCAAGGCCGAAGCCAAAAAGGCAGCGCCGAAGAAAGCCGCCGCCAAGCCCGCCGCCGAGAAAAAGGCCGCACCTGAGAAGGCCGCGCCCGAAAAGAAGGCCGCGACCAAGAAACCCGCCGCCAAGAAGCCGGCAGCCAAGAAGTAAGACGCCAGCGGCCGCGCACCGCGCGCCCGGCTTGAACGAGGAGTAACCGACAATGGCACATAAAAAAGCAGGTGGTTCGTCACGCAACGGTCGCGATTCGGCGGGCCGTCGCCTTGGCGTGAAGAAGTTCGGTGGCGAAAACGTCATCGGCGGCAACATCATCATGCGCCAGCGCGGCACCAAGGTCTATCCGGGCCGCAATGTCGGCATGGGCAAGGATCATACGCTGTTTGCGCTGATCGAAGGCCGTGTGGCGTTTCACACCGGCAAGCTCGGCCGCAAATATGTGTCGGTCGACATGGCGCAAGCCGCGGAATAACGGACGATTCGATAACGGGATCGTCCACTGGGCGACCCGGGATCATAGCGCTGGCCAGGCCGGTGCATCATCCTACCGAGAGGGAGACGGGTCACCCCGCCTCCCTTTTTTATTGCTCGCAAGAGGCGGGGTCCCGGAAACAAGCCAACACTCCCTCTCAGGTCTGTCGCGATCCTGTCACGTGTCGGTGGCACGGGCGCGGCGAGTGGAGGAGGACGGACGATGTTTCACCGGACCGAGCGGTTGCTGCTCAGACCTGGTTTCACCGAAGATGCGGAAGAGCTGGCGCGGGCGATCGGCGACGAGGGAATCGTCCGCAACCTCGCGTCGGCGCCGTGGCCCTATGAAGAGCGGCATGCGCGCGATTTCCTCGCCAGCGAGCGGCATCCGCTGCTGCCCAGCTTTGTCCTGATGTTGAGGACGCGCGGCGCGCCGCGCATCGTCGGTTCGTGCGGCATCGGCGAAGCGCCCGAGGGCGGCATCGAGCTCGGCTACTGGATCGCGCGGCCCTATTGGGGGCTGGGCTTCGCGACCGAGGCGGCGCGCGCCGTCGTCGCGATCGCGCGCTCGACCGGAATCCGTGCCATCCACGCCGGCCACTTCACCGACAATCCCGCCTCGGGCCGCGTGCTGGTCAAGGCCGGCTTTCGCCCGACCGGACGGATCGAACCGCGCTTCAGCGCGGGCCGCGGCGGCCAGGCCGACTGCGTCCTCTACGAACTGGCGGAGGACAGCGGCGAGGGCGATGTCGGGCCGATCGACGACGACATGACCGATTTTCGCGAGACGATTCGCCTGATGGCCGCCTGATCAACCGGCGCGGGGACGCACGAAAGTCGCGATCCGCCCGCCGTCGAACGGCGCCATGCCGGTCGGACGATAACCCAGCTTGTCGGCGACGCGGATCGACACCGCGTGAGCGGGATCGATGATGCAGCCGGTTTGCGTGACGTCGAGATGGGCATCGGCCCAGTCGAGCACCGCGCGCATCGTCTCGGTCGCATAACCCTTGCCGAAGGCGGCGGCGGCGATCATCCAGCCCGCCTCGGGATAGGCGTCGATCGCGGCGATGCCGCGCTGGGCGTTGAACAGTCCGCACAGCCCGATGCGGGCGCCGCCGGCGCGTTCCTCGACCATCCAGAAACCATAGCCGAACAGCTCCCACACACCGAAATTCATCAGGAAGCGCCGCCAGTTGTCGGCGCGGTCGGGTCGCACGCCGCCGGCATGGCGCATGACGACGGGGTCGCTGCGCAGCGCATCGAACCAGTCGAAATCGGCAAGCGCATAGCCGCGCAGGCGCAGCCGCTCGGTCGTCAGTTCGGGGGCGAGGTGCGACATGGCGTCACTGTGCCCCCTGCGCGCCGCCTGTCAATCAGGCGGCGTGGGCGGCCGTGGCCGGGGACGCGGCGGGCGCCATGATCGCATCGCGATAGTCGCTTTCGTAAAGCTCGATCAACGCGCGGTCGTCGTGTTTCCACGGGTGGAACCCGGGCAGGAACCATGAAGCCCAGGCGCCCGCGACCTGGCGCAACATGCCGGGCCGGACGAAGGCGTAATTCAGCACCCCGAACAGCGCGCGCGGCCCGGTGATGCCGTCCTGCGCGAGCAGGTCGAGCATGCCGCGGATCCGCTTGGTCACGAACTGCTCGGTGACCTTGAGCATGACGATCGACTTGACCTTCCAGCGCCGCCCGCGCGACCAGTCGCGCGTGGCGTGGAGAAAGGTGTCGTAGGCGACGCCCTTGTGCTCGATCTCCTCGGCGGCGTGCCAGCGCCACATCTGCCGCGTCTCTTCGTCGGCGCCGGCAAGGTGGCGCGGATCGGACAGCAATTGCTGCGCGATGATCGCGGTGAAATGTTCGAGCGCCATCGTCACGACCAGGTTGGCGATCGGCGGGCGATGCTTGGTCAGTTCGAGCGATTCGGCGACCGTCGCCTCGATCCGGGCGACGTCGTAGCCGGCGTCGACGACGCGGCGGTTGAACGCGACATGCTCGCGGCTGTGCATCACTTCCTGCTTGGTGAAGGCGCGAATCTCGCCGGCCAGCCGTTCGGGCGTGCCGTCGCGGAACGCCTTGACGCTCTCGACGAAAAACGCCTCGCCCTTGGGAAAGGTCAGCGACAGCGCGTTGTAAAAGGCGGTGGCGAAGGGGTCGTTGCCATTCCACCATCTTTGCTGCACGTTCGGCTGCCGGCGTCCGAAGCGGCGGTCGCGCGGGGTGATGGTCAGGTCGGCTGGCGTCATCGTCTTGCTCATCGATCATATCTGGAGCTAACTTACATAGATGTCAATAGTTAGGAAAAGGCTAAGTCCCGAGGAAAGCCGTTCGGCGGCGCTCAAGGCGGCGCGCGAACTGCTGATCGAAACCGGTCCGCAGGCGGTCACGCTGAAGGCGGTGGCGGGACGGATCGGGCGCACCCACGCCAATCTGCTGCACCATTTCGGGTCGGCTTCGGGGCTGCAAAAGGCGCTTGCGGAATATCTCGGCGAAAGCGTGTGCGACACGATCGGCGCCGCCGTGCTCAAGACGCGCAGCGGCGAGGGCAGCCCGCGCGAGATCGTCGATCTGACCTTCGACGCGTTCGACAAGGAAGGCGCGGGCGCACTGGCGTCGTGGATGTTGCTGAGCGGCAACGAGGACGCGCTCGACCCGATCGTCGAGGCCATCCACCGGCTCGTCGACGACCTTGCGTTGGCCGGTCATGCGGACATCGAATTGCATAACGACACGCTATCGCTGGTGCTGATGGCGCTCGGCGACGCGTTGATGGGCGAAGCGATGGCCTCGGCGCTCGGCCTGCCGCGCACGCGCGCGCGCGAACTGGCGACGAGCCAGCTCGAAGCCTCGCTGCAGCGCTGGAAAGCCGAAAGCGCCTGACGCCGGGCGCGACCGACCGGCTGGGCAAACAAAAAGGGCGGCCATCGCGGCCGCCCTTTTCGTCGTTATCGGATCGCGATCAATGCGCGCCCATCGCGTGCTTCAGGTTGCTCATCTGGTCATGGCCCTGTTTGACCGAGGTGTAGCAGTCGGCGATGCAGGTGCGGATCTCGGGCGACAGGTCGTCCTGCTTCATCGCGTCCTCGAACTTCGACTTGATATGGTCTTCGCCGCGCTCGACTTCGGCGACGATCGCGTCATCGTCACGGTCGCCGGTGATGGCATCGCGCAGCGACAGGAAGACGCGGTGCGCGCCAGCCAGGATGGTGCCGTCGTCCTCGGGATTGCCGCCGGCTGCGCGGACCTTGTCCTGAAAGGTGCGTACGACCTGCTCGCGCTCGTTGGCGCGGCTGGTAAAGGCGGTGGCGAGACCGGCGTTGTCGGTCTTTTCGGCCGCTTCGCGATAGCCGTCGACGCTGTCGAGCGTGGTAGCGATCAGCGAATTGAGCGTGTCCGTATCTTTGTCGGTGAACATCATGGAAAGTCTCCTGGGATTAAGGTGTTGGCTTCACCGTGATCAACGGCCGAGCGCGTCATTGTTTCCCGACCGCGGGCAATCTTCCGTCGCACCTTCGCATCGGTCCGTCGTCTTTCTCCGCGCTGGCTAAACGCGCCGGCTTGGCCTAGATGCGCGACCATGCATTTTCTCGACCAGGCAAAGATCTATGTGCGCGCGGGCGCGGGCGGCGGCGGCGCCGTGTCCTTCCGCCGCGAGAAATATATTCAGTATGGCGGTCCCGACGGCGGCAATGGCGGCAAGGGCGGCGATATCGTGTTCGAGGCGGTCCAGGGCCTCAACACGCTGATCGATTTTCGCTACACGCAGCATTTCAAGGCGCCGCGCGGCAAGGGCGGCATGGGGCGCGACCGCACCGGTGCGGGCGGCGACGACCTGATCGTCAAGGTTCCCGTCGGCACGCAGATCCTCGCCGATGACGAGGACCGCAGCCTGATCGCCGACCTCACCCGCGTCGGCGAGCGCGTCACGCTGCTTTCGGGCGGCATGGGCGGACGCGGCAACGCCAGCTACAAGAGCTCGACCAACCGCGCCCCGCGCCAGCACCAGCCGGGCGAGCCCGGCGAGGAACTGTGGGTCTGGCTGCGCCTGAAGCTGCTCGCCGATGTCGGCCTCGTCGGCCTGCCCAATGCTGGCAAGTCGACCTTCATCAACGCCGTCACCAATGCCAAGGCGAAGGTCGGCGCCTATCCCTTCACGACCTTGCGGCCGCAGCTCGGCGTCGTCGGGCACAAGGGCCGCGAATTCGTCGTCGCCGACATCCCCGGCCTGATCGAGGGCGCGGCCGACGGCGCCGGAGTCGGCGACCGCTTCCTTGGCCATATCGAGCGCTGCCGCGTGCTGATCCACCTCGTCGACGCCAATGGCGACGATCCCGCCGCGGCGTGGAAGACGGTGCAGAACGAGCTCAGGGCCTATGGCGCCGGGCTCGAGGACAAGCCGCAGATCCTCGCGCTCAACAAGACCGACCTGCTCGACGACGAACTCGTCGCGGCGATGAGCGACGAATTGACCGCGGCGGGCGCGCCGGTCCCCTATCCGCTGTCGGGCGCGACCGGCGCCGGACTCGAACCGATCCTCGATCAGGTGCTCGGCTATCTGCCCGACACCAGCTCGATCGAACATCTCCCCGCGCGCGACGAAGATGGCGAGGTCGCCGACTGGTCGCCGCTTTGACGCACGTCGCGACTGGGGATAGCGCGCGCGTCATCGCGATCACCGGCGCGACCGGCTTCGTCGGATCGACGCTCGTCGATCTCGCGGTGGCGCGTGGCCACCATGTCCGCGCGCTGACGCGTCGACCGCAGCCCGATCGGCCGGGCCTGACCTGGATTGCGGGCGCGCTCGACCGGCGCGACGCGCTTGCCGAGCTGGTCGACGGCGCCGACGCGGTCATCCACGTCGCCGGCGCGGTCAATGCGCGCGACCGCGCGGGCTTTGCCGCCGCCAATATCGCCGGAACCGAGGCGGTCGCCGCCGCCGCGCGCGAGGCCGGGATCGCGCGCTTCGTCCATGTCTCTTCGCTGTCGGCCCGCGAACCGGGGATCAGCGACTACGGCTGGTCGAAGGCCGGCGCCGAAACCGCGGTGATGGCGGGAGGACTCGACTGGATCATCGTCCGCCCGCCCGCGATCTACGGTCCGCGCGATACCGAGATGCTCGAGATGTTCCGCCTCGCCGCGCGCGGCCTCGCGCTGTTGCCGCCGGGGGGGCGGCTGTCGGTCATCCATGTCGGCGATCTTGCCGAGCTGCTGCTCGCGCTGGCAACGGCGGGGCGCGATTATTGCGGTCGCATCTACGAACCCGATGACGGCCGTCCCAATGGCTGGTCGCATCGCGGCTTCGCGCGCGCGCTCGGCAAGGCGGTCGGGCGCAGCGTCGCGACGCTCGCCATGCCCGCCTGGGCGCTGCGCCTCGCCGCGCGCGGCGACCGGCTGGTGCGCCGTGGCCGCGCCAAGCTGACGCTCGATCGTGCCGCCTATTTCTGCCATCCCGACTGGGTCGCGCGCGCCGATCGGCGGCCCCCCGCCGATCTCTGGCGGGCGCGCATCGACACCCAGCGCGGCCTTGGCGACACCGCCAAATGGTATCGCGCGCAAGGCTGGCTGTGATGCCGCAGCGCCGACGCAAAATCGCCGTATTCGCTTGCCAAGCCTCTCCCGGCTCGGGCAGTGAACCGGGCAAATCGCTATCAGAGGATCGCATCGCATGACCAGCCGCGCCGAAACCTTCGCCACCGTGAAGGCCCAGATCGAACCGTTCAACGCCAAGGGCGTCGACCTCACCGAGGCGACGAGCTTCGTCGGCGATCTCGAATGGGACAGCCTGACGATCATGGACTTCGTCGCCGAGATCGAGGACGCGTTCGACGTCGTCATCACGATGAACATGCAGGCCGAGATCGAGACCGTCGGCCAGCTCGTCGATGCGGTCGAGAAACTGAAGGATTGAGCCCCCGTCCGTTCGGCCACCCCGACGAAAAGCGAGTTTGACATGACCGAAGCCCCGATGCCCGACAAGCCCGTGGTCCGCGCAGGCGGCAGCCCCGACCTGTTCGCCAAGTTCGACCCGCTGATCAAGCAACGCGAGGATTTGCTCGCGACCGGTCAGCAGGACCCGTTCAGCCTCGTCATGGAAAAGGTCGAATCGCCGACCGTGGCGATCTGCAACGGCAATCGGACGATCCTGCTGGGCACCTACAATTACATGGGCATGACCTTCGACCCCGACGTCATCGCGGCGGGCAAGAAGGCGCTCGACGAATTCGGCTCGGGCACCACCGGAAGCCGCGTGCTCAATGGCACCTATCAGGGGCACAAGGCGTGCGAAGAGGCGCTCAAGGACTTCTACGCGATGGACCATGCGATGGTCTTCTCGACGGGTTACCAGGCCAATCTCGGGATCATCTCGGTGCTGGCGGGCAAGGACGATTACGTCGTCATCGATACCGATAGCCATGCCTCGATCTACGACGGCTGCGCGATGGGCAATGCCCAGATCGTCGCCTTCCGCCACAACGATGTCGCGGCGCTCGAAAAACGCCTCAAGCGCCTCCCCGCCGACGCCGGCAAGCTCGTCGTGCTGGAAGGCGTCTATTCGATGCTCGGCGACGTTGCCCCGCTCAAGGAAATGGTCCGCATCTGCAAGGATGCGGGCGCGATGGTGCTCGTCGACGAGGCGCATTCGATGGGCTTCATCGGCGAGAACGGCCGCGGCGTCGCCGAGGACCAGGGCGTCATCGACGACGTCGATTTCATCATCGGCACGTTCAGCAAAAGCGTCGGCACGGTCGGCGGCTTTTGCGTGTCGAACCATCCCAAGTTCGAAATCCTGCGCCTCGTCTGCCGCCCCTATGTGTTCACCGCCAGCCTGCCGCCGAGCGTCGTCGCCACCGCCGAGACGAGCATCCGCAAGCTGATGCACGGATCGAACAAGCGCGCGCACCTATGGGAAAATTCTAAACGCCTGCACGGCGGGCTCAAGGATCTCGGCTTCACGCTCGGCACCGAAACGCCGCAATCGGCGATCATCGCGGTGATCATGCCCGACCTCGAACAGGGCGCGGCGATGTGGCAGGCCCTGCTCGAGAACGGACTTTACGTAAACCTTGCCCGCCCGCCGGCAACGCCCGCCAACATGACGCTGCTGCGCTGCTCGCTGTGCGCCGAGCACACAGCTCAGCAGGTCAGCGAAATCCTCGGCATCTTCGAGAAGAGCGGCAAGGCGGTCGGGATCATCTGAAGGTCGCGGCGAGACTGTCTCCCTCGCTCGGCGCGCGCCGGTACAGCGCGGCGCTCAGCAGCCACAGGACAACGCAGACGCCGGTGAAGATCAGCGCGAAATAGCCGAGCGTCGCGACGATCAATCCCGCCGCGACCTGTGCGATCGCGCACGCGACCATGGCCCGGGCCATTGCCTCGGGCGCTCCGCGCTTGACCACCCCCGCGAGACCCGCCGCGACGATGGCGAACAGCACGACGCCATAAAAGGCGGCGTTGGCGTCGTTGTCCTCGCGGCCGACGATGCCGACCGCGGCGTTGATCCAGAACGTCATGAAACAGATCCCGACCGCGATCGCGCTGGCAAACGCATAGGGCAGGGCGGTCGCCTTGCGCACGGCGAAATCGAGCACTGCCGCCGCGATTCCGATCGCGACGGCGGCAAAGACGAAATCGCCGAACGTCCACTCGAAGCCCTCGGGACCGATCAGGCTGGCGACGACGGGGATGGTGAACAGCAGCGCGGCGCCGCTCCACAGGGCAATGCGCAAACGCGGCATCAGCGTTGCGTAACGGGCGATCTGGGTGTTCGACATATGCGTGGCTCCTGATATGGTTTGGGTATCGGCTCGTGTGCCAGCCGCGAGCATGAGAGGCATGAGCAAGACATGAGGAATTGCTGAAAAATGGATGCGGCGCGCCTGTGTTTCGGCCCCTTCGCCCTCGACCCGCGCCAGCGTCGCCTGACGCGCGACGGCGTGGCGGTCGAGATCGGGGGACGTTATCTCGACGCGCTGATCCTGCTCGCGCACGATGCCGGCGCGCTGGTCAGCAAGGACCGCTTCATGGACGAGGTGTGGCGCGGCGTGCCCGTAACCGACGAGGCGCTGACCCAGTGCATCCGCACGCTGCGCCGCCTGCTCGACGACGATGCGGCTAGTCCGCGCTATATCGCGACCGTCCCCAAACACGGCTATCGCTTCATCGCCCCCGTCACGCGCGGGTCGGCCGGGGCCGAGCTGCCGATCCCGTCTGAGGGCCGCGCGCGTGCGGCAGCTTGGCGCGAAATCCTGGCGATCGGCGGCGGCGGCACGCTCGGCGGCGCAGTCGCCGGCGTCGTCGGCGGGCTCGCTTATGGCTTCGACGCGTCGGCGCAACCCGCTCAGGCCGGCATGGGCACGATTTCGATCGTGCTCGTGCTGGTCGCGGTGACGATGCTCGTCGCGAGCGTCGGCGCGGCCGGGGTCGCCTTGGGCATCGTGACGGCCAGGACGGCGGTGCGCGCGACGCCCGCCTGGTCGATTGCGGGCGGCGGCCTCGGCGGTCTGTGCGTCGGCGCGCTCGCCAAACTCCTTGGCGTCGATGCCTTGGGCCTGTTGTTCGGCCAATCGCCCGGCAACATCACCGGCGGTGCCGAGGGGCTCGCATTGGGAGCCGCCGTCGGCCTGGCGTGCTGGCTGGCGTTATGGCGGCGCGACGGGTTCGGATTTCAACGCGCGATATCGCTCGCGGCGATCGTCGGCGGCATCGGCGGCATGGCGATCGCGTTGCTCGGCGGGCGGATGATGGGCAGCAGCCTCGCGCTGCTCGCCGAAAACTTCCCGGGCTCGCGCCTCGATTTCGGGCAACTCGGACGGTTTTTCGGCGAAGGCGATTTCGGTATCGTCAGCCGGACGGTGACCGGCGGCCTCGAAGGTGCCTTGTTCGCCGCCTGCATCGTCGGCGGCATCCTGTTCGTCGAAGCCCGCCTCAACGCGGCCGATGCTGCGTCCCTTCCCCGGCGGTGATGAACACCGCGGTCGCGGCGCCGTCGATATCGGCGGTGTGCCAGGTGCCGGGCGGGTTGATGGCATAGTCGCCGGGGCCGATCGTTACGCTGCCCATCGCTCCGTCGATGTGCTCCTGGTGGAGCGTCATCGTGCCGTCGAGGCACAGCACGACCTCGCTCCCGGCGGGGTGCATTTCCCACATGTCCCAATCTTGGGTGAAGCGGTGGCGGGTGACGAGGCGGCCCTCGACGCCATCGGCGGCGTAGCGCTCGCCATAGGCCTGGTACCATGCCATCGCGCCGGTGAATGCGGGCTGCGGAACGGCGGTGGCGCCGAGGCCGAGATGGATCGGGTGAGTGTCGATCGAGTGCGTATTGGCCACGCCGCGTCTCCCGTTATCGGATCGCGCCGCCGCGGATCAGGCGCGGCAGCAGCGACAGCGCGCCGATGATCGGATGGTGGCGCTGCCAGGGTTTGAGGGCGATCTCCATACCCGAATGGCGCGATATTTTCCACGCAAGGTAATCGACGCCGCCGGCATAGGTCGTCGTCGCCTTGGCGAGCCGCGCGAGCGTCAGCAGCTTGCCCTCGCGGCGCCGCCTGGACCAGGCTCGTTCGGCCGCGCCACGCGATAGCAAGGGGCGTTCGATTCCCGCAAGTGCGGCCGGCGTGAAGGCGCGATAGCGCGCTCGATCGGCATCGACGACCGACCCGCTCCGGTCGCCGCGCTCGGCGCGCAGTTCGGCGCCGTAGGTCAGCGCGAATGCGGCCTGCCACAAGGCGAGCGGGTCGGCGTCGATATCGGCATCGGACAGGGGATGGGCCGCCCATAGCAGCGTCGGCGCGGCGCGCGCGACCGCGGCAATCGCCGCTTCGCGCGCCGACCCGTCGCCCGCCCAGACCAGCCGCGACGGCTGCGCGAAGCGCGCCCAGACCGACACATTGTCGGTCTCGGGACCGTTGAGGCGGTGGAAATCGGCTTCGCTCAGCACCGCGACCTTGGCCGCCAGCCCGTCATGCTCGAACGGAAAGACATTGGGCGGCAGGATGCGGTTGGCGAAGCTTTTCCACCCCTTGCCATAGGCGGCGCGATAGTCGGACACGATCAGGTAGAAATCGAGCATCAGCCCGTCGAGATCGGCCTCTCGCAGGCACGATCCATAGAACAGGACGGCACGCGATGCGGGGCCGAACCGCGTTGCGATCGCCGCCGCCATGGCGGTGACGCGCGGGTCGACCGTGGCGCCGAGCTCGTCGGCGACGAGCCGCGCCAGCGCGCTCACGCGGCGAGGCGGAGGAACGGGACGGGGGCGGTCGAGCTCAGCATGATCGGGTCGTTGCCGTGCGCCTGGTACAGTTCGCCGTCGAGGATGACGCTCGACCCAGTTCCGTCGATACGCACGGTGTCGCCCTGCTGGAAATGGACGCCGGTGAATTGTCCGCGGCCGAGCTTGCCCGCGACCGATGCCCACAGACCGCGCACGAGCGAACGCGCATTCTGGTCGACTGCGAACATCTTCATCATTCCCTCGCCCTGGCCCTCGCCGCTCCCGATCTGGCTGTTGAGCAGCATTTTTTCGAGCGTCGTGACGATCACCAGCGAGAATCGCCCGCCGATCGCGGCACGGCGGTCGGTCGTGATCTGCACCGGACGCGCCATCGGCGGCAGGAACCGGCCGCCCGCGCGCACCAGCGCGGTCAGCAGCGCGGCGAACACCGCGAGGAAATGGCTGATGCCGTTGGGCAGGCCGAGCGGATAGATCCGCTGGCGGCAATAGAGCATCGCATCGACCAGCCCGGCACCGCCGACGAACATGCCGAGCACCGGTTTCATACCGTTGCCGTCGGTCAGCGAGATCAGCTTGCGCTGGACGATATGCGCGTCGAGATCGTCGCGTGCGATGCGCACGACTTGCTCAAGCGCCGCGATCGGATCGCCGTGCGCGCCGAGATCGAGCGCGATGAGGTTGGTCTTGCCGTTGGGCAGCACCGCGATCGGTGGCGGCGGGCCGTCGAAATAGGCCCCGGTATAAAGCTCGGTCAGCGCCGATTGCACGGTGCCGTCGCCGCCGTTGATGACGATCACCTTTGGCCTGACCAGCGCGATCGAGGTCAGCGCCTTGCCGATCTCGCTCGCGTCCTCGACCTCGTAGTGGAAGATATCGGGATGCGCCGCGCAAAAATCGCGCACCTCTGGCAATCGCGATCGGTTGCCCGTCGACCGGGGATTGGAGAGGAGCGCGACGTGCGTCATGATGTCCCGATCATCGTCAGCCGATGGGTTCGAACGACAGGCCCTGCACGTAATTGAGCACGACCCGGATCTTTGCCGTCGAATTGCCGACGCGGAACGTCGTCGCGCTCAGGCTCGGCTTGCGCTTGGCGATCAGATCGCCCAGCTTGACGTCGGGATTGCCCGAAAATCCGCCGCCGTCCTTGCGATCGGACTTGCCGTTACCGTTCAGGTCATGGCGGACCGAAACGACGTAATTGCCTGCGGTCTCGACCGGAACGCAGACGTCGACATTGCCCGATGCGGGCACCGCGACATCGACTCGTTCGAGCCAGACGCCCTTGTCGAGGAAATTCGACTTTGCGGCATAAAGCTGCACCCGAACCTTGCCGCTGCGCTGCTTGAGGCCGGCGACCGTGACCAGCACGCCTCGCTCGCCGCTCGCGCAGGTTGCCGCTGCGGGGCCGAGAATGACCGCGTTCGCGGCGACGGGCACCGCAAGAGCGGCGACGCCGAGAGCGGCGGGAATGAAACCAAATTTCAACATGACCTGAAGTCTCCAAAACGTTATAGGCGGCGCGCATCGAATGCGGGCGCCGGCATTTTCATTGGCCCCTATCGCTTTCCCATATCGGGGAAGTTTAAGGCCAAATCATGGTGATCGGGCGACCATATTTTGAAATTCATCACTGCCACCGACCGTTATATCGCCAAGCGCATCGCGTTTCCGCTGGTCGCGACGCTCGTCATCGCGGCGATGCTGCTGGTGCTGGAAAAGATGCTGCGCCTGTTCGACTTCGTCGCCGCCGAAGGGGGACCGGTCAGCGTCGTCTGGCGGATGCTCGCCAATCTGCTGCCCGAATATCTGTCGCTCGGCATTCCGATCGGCCTCTTGCTCGGCATATTGCTCGCCTTTCGCGGCCTCGCGCTCAGTTCCGAACTCGATGTCTTTCGCGCCGTGGGCCAAAGCTATGGCCGGTTGCTGCGCGTGCCGTTGCTCTATGCGCTGGTGCTCGCGGCGCTCAATCTCGCGATCGTCGGCTATGCCCAGCCGCTGGCGCGCTATGCGTATGAAGGCTTGCGCTTCGAATTGCGCTCGGGCGCGCTCGGCGCCTCGATCAAGGTCGGCGAATTCACCAAGCTTGGCCAACGCGTGACGCTGCGGATCGAGGAAAGCCGCGACGAAGGCCGCGACCTGCGCGGCATTTTCCTACGCGCCGAAACCGAAAACGGGACCAGCCTTGCCGCCACCGCTCAGCAGGGACGCTTTCTGGGCTCGGCGGATCCCGACACGATTATCCTGCGCCTCGTCAACGGGTCGCTGGTGCACGATGCCCCCGAATTCGGCAGCCCGCGGATCTTGTCGTTCACCCGCCATGACATTCCGATCGATCTGCCCAAGATCGAAAGTTTTCGGATGCGCGGCGACGCCAATCGCGAACTGACGCTGCCCGAACTGGTGCGCAGCGGCAGCGACCCCGGCGCGCCGCTGGCAACCAGGCTTGAAAGCCGCGCGAACCTGCATTTCCGGCTCGTCGAGGTGGTGACGATGTTCCTGCTGCCGTTCCTTGCGCTGGCACTCGCGATCCCGCCCAAGCGATCGACCTCGGCGCTCGGCATATTCCTGTCGATCGTGATCATCGTGACCTATCACAAGGTCAATGAATATGCCGAAACGCTCGGGGCGCAGGGGAAGGTTGATCCCATCCTCGCCCTGTGGGTGCCGTTCGTCCTGTTCACGTGCCTGGTGCTGTGGATGTACCGGACGATCGCCTTCGTCCCCGGCGGACAGCCGATCGGCGCGCTCGAACGCGTCGCCGCCAAGCTGGGCAAACGGCTGCGCACGTTGCTGCGGCTGAAGCGCACGGCGTTGCAGCCATGATCCAGCAGCTGCATTTCTTTCCCTCCAAAACGCTGGCGCTCTATGTCGGGCGCCTGTTCCTCGTGCGCACCTTTGCGATCCTGATCATGCTGGTGCTCGTCCTGCAGGCGCTCGATCTGCTCGGCGAATCGGGCAAGATCCTGGGCGTCGCGGGCAACGGGCAGGAGGATATCGTGCGCTATCTCGGTCTGCGCGTGCCGCAGATCATCTCCCGGTTCCTGCCCTTTTCGGTCCTGCTCGGGACGATCGTCACGCTCGCGACACTCAACCAGAACAGCGAGGTCGTCTCGATGAAGGGCGCGGGCATGTCGGCGCACCAGGTACTTGCCCCGCTGGTGCTCGCCAGCCTGCTCGTCGCGGCGCTGTCGTTCACCTTCAACGAACGCGTCGTCACGCGCGCCAATACCGCGCTCGGCCAATGGCAGAAGGTGGATTACGGGCAGATTCCCAAGGACAGCAATATCAAGACCAACATCTGGGCGAAGGACGGCGAAAACCTGATTCGCGCGGGCGAGGTCGTCTTGCGGGGCGGCGGCGTCGAGCTGCGCGACGTGCGCGTCTTCGAACGCAGCGACAATGCGATGGTGGCCGAGATCACCGCCACCCGCGCGGTGCCGAGCGGCGATGGCTGGAGGATCGAGGGCGCGCGCCGGTTCGACCTGGCGACCGGCAAGGTCAGCGAGCTGGGCACTTATGTCGCAGGCAAGGGCATTTCGCCCGATCGCTTTACGATGGCGAGCGTCGATGGCGACGAAATGGCGTTCATGCCGCTCCGCGCGGCGATCGATCAGCTCGAAGCGGCGGGCCGTCCGACCGATGGGCTGCGCGCGGCGCTGTGGCACAAGATTTCGGGGCCGCTATCGGCGGTGCTGATGCCGTTGCTCGGCGCGGTCGCCGCCTTCGGCCTGGCGCGGTCGGGCCAGCTCGTGCTGCGCGCGGTGCTCGGCATGGCGCTCGGTTTCGCCTATTTCGTCGCCGACAATTTCGGCATCGCGATGGGCAATCTCGGCGTCTATCCGCCGCTGCTCGCCGCGTGGGGACCGTTCGTCCTGTTCTTCCTCATCGGCGAGGCGGTGCTCGTCCGCACCGAGGAATAGGGCACGCGTCAGTTGCGCGGCGTGCGATCGCCCCGCGAACTGCGCACCAGTCCCGCTACCAATACACGCAGCGACGCATGGTTGGCGCGGTAATAGCTCGATTCCTCCGGTAGCGCGGCGGCCAGGCGGCGATGGGCCTCGCCCAGCGCATGATAGGGCAGCCCCGGCAGTAGGTGATGGAGCGCGTGATAGCGCAGCCCGACGGGCGCCCACAGCGCCGGCAGCGTCGCCGGCGGCGGCACGTTGACGCTGTCGAGATATTGCGCGGTGACGCTCATCGCCTCGCCGTCATTCTCCCACAGATGCGCGACCAAGGTTCGCACCTGGTTGATGACGACCGATCCCGACATCACGCCGAGAAAAATCAGGAAGGCGCGCAGCGGCACGATGCCCGTCGCGGTCATCGTCAGCAGCGCGATCGCCCAGGCGCTCGCGGCGAGTTCCTGCGCGAGCCATTGCCGCTTGAGCGCGCCATCGGCGGCGCGGCGGCGGAACACCGGGTTGATGACCAGCCCCGAATAGCGTTCGACGACGATCCGGCGCAGCGGCGGGATCAGAAACGACAACGGCGTCAGCACGGCGAAGCGGAACAACAGCGCGATCGGCGCGAGCGCGGCGACGACGACGAACAGCGGCACCGTCCACGGCTTCATCAGCGCGAGCGGGAGATATTCGGGGTCCTCGACGGTGCCATAGCGGGTCCGCGCATGGTGCAGGTTGTGCACGCCCTCGTACATGAACGATGGCAGCAGCAGGGGCACGCCGACCAGCGCGTTCCAGCCGAAGCGGAAGCCCGGCACCGCGCTATGCTTGATATGGGTCAGCTCGTGAATGAAACTGCCGGCGCGATAGAGGCCGAGGATCGCGACGATCATCGCCGCGATCATCCAGCCGCTCGACGGCGCCAGGATAGCGGCGGCGAGGGCGCCATAGCCGACGACGACCGAGGCGATCAGATCGGCCCAGTAAATGGCGGGCTTGGCCTGGTTGAGATCGCGCGTGACCGTCGCCGCGGCGCGGATCAGCACCTTGTCGTCGGCGACCGCCGCGCGCGCGGGCGCGCCGGCGGACACGGCACCGGTGACGGAAGTATCGCGATCGAGGGAGAGGCTATGAGTCATAAACACCTTCGTTTGTGCAGCGCACCATTATCCGCATAAAGGTGGCGACATCATGGCATGGCGGTGGCGGCGACCGCGCCACCGGTTGACAAATCGGCCCGTCGCGCGCCACTGCGGCAGCGTCGCCAATCGTCCCGGAACGTCCCTTAATGGCCGAAAATACGCTGATCCTCCATCCCGTCCGAACCAAGTCTGAACGGCGCGAGTTCGTCCAGCTGGCCTATCGCCTCAATCGCGGCGATCCCAATTGGGTTCCGCCGCTGAGGAACGAGATGGCGGGATTGATCGATCCAAGCGAAAATCCCTGGTTCGGCCATGGCGAGGCGCAATTGTTCATCGCCCTGCGCGACGGCCGCTGCGTCGGCCGCATTTCGGCGCATATCGACGCGCTCGCGCTCGCCCAGCCGCCAGAGAACGGGTTCGGGCCGGGTACCGGCAGCTGGGGCCTGATGGAAGCCGAGGACGAGACGACGGCGCACGCGCTGATCGCCCGCGCCGAGGACTGGCTGCGCGACCACGGCACGACGCGGATCGTCGGTCCGCTCAGCATCTCGGTATGGGACGAACCGGGCCTGCTGACCTTCGGTTTCGATCATCCGCCGACGGTGATGATGGGACATCACCGGCCCGAATATCAGGCCTGGATCGAGGCGGCTGGCTATCACCCGGTCAAGTTGCTCAAGACCTGGGAGCTCGACATCACCAAGCCGTTCCCGCCGCTGGTCCGGCGGATCATCGCGGCGGGCGAACGCAACGATCGTATCGCCATCCGCACCGTCGACAAATCGCGGTTCGATGAAGAGGCGGCGCTGATCCTCGGCATCCTCAACGATGCCTGGTCGGACAATTGGGGTTTCGTGCCGCTGACCGATCGCGAAATCGCCTATGCCGGCAAGAAGCTGAAGGCGATCGTCTATGCCGATCTCGTGCGCATCGCCGAATATGACGGCGAACCCGTCGCCTTCATGATCACGCTGCCCGATCTCAACGAGAAGCTGATCGACATGGACGGCAGCCTGTTTCCGTTCGGCTGGGCACGGCTGCTGTGGTGGCTGCGCAAGCCCAGTGTGCGTAACGTGCGCGTGCCGCTGATGGGGGTGGTCAAGCGGCTCCAGGGGTCGCGCATGGCGAGCCAGCTCGCACTGATCCTGATCGACCAGATCAAGCAGGCTGCGGTCGCCAGATACGGCGCCTCGCGCGGCGAGATCGGTTGGATCCTCGAGGATAATCAGGGCATGAACGCGATCGCCGAAACGCTCGAATGCCGGGTCAACAAGATCTACACGCTCTACGAAAAGACGCTTTAGCGTAGTTCCACCCAGACCGGCGCATGGTCGCTGGCCTTTTCGCGCCCGCGATAGGCCTTGTCGACCTGGGCGTCGGTCATGCGGTCGGCGGCCTGCGGCGACAGCAGCATATGGTCGATGCGAAATCCGGCATCGCGCGGCCAGGCACCCGCCTGGTAATCCCAATAGGTCCAGACGCCGCCCGCGGGGTAGCGCAGCCGCAGCGCGTCGGTCCAGCCGTCGCCGAGCATGCGCGCATAGGCGGCGCGCGATTGCGGCTGCATCAACGCGTCGTCGGCCATCGCCGCGACGCTGTAGGTGTCGTCGTCATAGGGGATGACGTTGTAATCGCCGATCATCAGCGCGGGGACTTCCTCGGCCAGGATCTCCCGTCCGCGCTGGCGCAGCCGCTCCATCCAGCGCAGCTTGTAATCGAATTTGGGGCCGGGCTGCGGATTGCCGTTGGGCAGATAGATCGACGCGACGCGCACGCCCATCACGTCGGCCTCGAGATAGCGGCTGTGGTCGTCTTCGGTCTCGCCCTCCAGCCCGCGCCGGACCTCGACCGGCTTGTCGTCGCCGCGCGCGAGGATGGCGACGCCGTTGAAGCCCTTTTGACCGTGCCAGATCGCCTGATAGCCGATGTCGGTGAAGGCGCTCTCTGGAAAGCCCTCGTCGGCGGTCTTGATCTCCTGCAGGCAGGCGATGTCCGGCCGGGTTTCCTCGAGCCATTCGATCAGACGCGGCAGCCGCGCCTTGATCCCGTTGATGTTGAAACTGGCGATCCGCATGGGTCGTGCCTAGGCGGCGGGGGCCGTGTAATCAATCGCCAAGCTGCCAAGGGCTGGGTGGCGCCTCAGACCGAAAAGCTCGATCCGCAGCCGCAACCGGCGGCGGCATTGGGATTGGTCACCCGGAACGACGCGCCGCCCAGGTTCTCGACATAATCGACGACCGATCCCTTGAGCAGGTCGAGGCTGATCGCATCGATCGCGAGCCGGGCATCGCCGGTCTCGCTGACGTTGTCGTCCTCGTCCGGGGCGTCGGCGAGCTCGAACTTATAGGTGAAGCCCGAACAGCCGCCGCCTTCGACCGACAGGCGCAGCAGCGCCGGCTTGCCCTGCTTGGCGGCGATTGCGGCGATCCGCGCTGCGGCGGATTCGCTCAGCATGACGGTTGCGGAAGGGGGCGCGGCGGTGTTCACACGCGCGAGATAGGAGGTCGCCCGGTCGCGGGCAAGGGAGGCTTTGGAATTGGCTCAGTCGTTCGACGGGCCGCCGACGGCGCTTTCGTCGCGCGCGGCGAGCATGATGTCGCGCGGCGGAACGAACGAGAGCGGGTTCACGGCATCGCCGTCGATCCGCACTTCGTAATGGAGATGGCTGCCGGTCGAACGGCCGGTCGAACCCATGAAGCCGATGATCTGGCCCTTGCGGACGCGGTCGCCGGCCTGGACGTTGAGGCGCGACATGTGGCCGTAGCGCGTTTCGATCGAATTGCCGTGGGCGATCTGGATGAAGTTGCCGTAACCGCCGAACCATTCGGCCTTGGCAATGATGCCGTCGGCGGTGGCATAGATCGGGGTGCCGATGGCACCGGGAATGTCGATGCCCTTGTGCGCCTTGGCGCGGCCGGTGAACGGATCCGAGCGCGTTCCGAAGTGCGAGGTCAGGCGCATCGCGGCGACCGGCTCGAGCGAGGGAATGGCGATCGTCGCGGCGACCGGCTGAACGCCGTCCATGCGTTCCCAAGCGTTGAACAGGCGTTCGTATTTCTGGTCGGGGGCGCTTTCCTTGAGGCGGGCGGCGGCGGCGGTAAACGATGCGGCGAGGATGGTATCGGAAGCGTCGACGGCGTTGGCACTGTCATCGGCCAGGGCGGGGCTGGCGGCTCCGGTCAGCAACGAAAAAATTGCGACAGCGCGGAACCATTTTTTGATGAAGATGTTCACTAACCCAATACCCCATAACTTGCCCGTTGCGGCAGGACCGGATCCTGCGGGCTCCTCGATCATCATGGGCGAATATTTTCGTCCCCGCTCGCCGTCGGTTGTGCGGGGCAATGGTCAAGCTGGCAACCAACGCCGGCCATTCTTGCGTTCAGTTGCAACATGTGTGCGTTGAATGGATGAAAACGCGCTTCGTCGTCGGGCCGAGAGCCACCGAACTCCCTAACAAAGCGTAAAAACAGCGCGCTGCCGCATGGGCGATTCAGCGCGGCTAGGACAAAGCTCGTACTGCCTCGATGACGGCGTCGGCATGGCCCTTGACGCGAACCTTGCGCCATTCGCGGGCGAGGTTCCCCTGCGCGTCGAAGAGGAAAGTCGCGCGTTCGATCCCCATATATTTGCGTCCGTAGAGCGATTTTTCGACCCAGGTGCCGAATGCTTCGCAGGCGCGGCCGTCTTCGTCGGACAACAGGCGCACCGACAGGTCGTGTTTGGCGGAAAATTTCGCGTGTTTGGCGACAGTATCGCGCGAGATGCCGATGACGGTTGCGCCTTCCGCCCCGAAGGCTTCGGCGAGTGCGCTGAAATCCTTGGCTTCGGTAGTGCAGCCGGGGGTATCGTCCTTGGGGTAGAAATACACCACCAGCTTTCGCCCCTTGAACGAGGTGAGATGCTGGGGTTCGCCGCTGGCGTCGGGCAGGGCGATGGCGGGAATCGGTGCGCCGGTTTGCATCAGGTCAGTCTCCTTCGATTTTCGCAGCTTCGGTCTCGCCGACCTCGGCCCACCAGTCGGCCACCAATTGCCGGGCGGCGCGATACTGCGCAACCAGCGTGTCCCAGTCGTCGACGCGGCAGGCGCGCGCGATCAGGGTGCGGCGCGCGGCATTGGGCGCAATCAACCCGGGCGCGACAAGGCGTAACGTCACGAGCAGCCGGGTGAGGAAATCGTGCGCCCGGGGCATGTCGGCGGGGGCGAGCCCGGCCTGCGCAAGTGCTTGAACGGCGGCTTGAAGATCGGGGTCGAGTCCTCGCCGTTCGGCCAACTGGGTTACGTGCACCGCGAATTCGAGATCGACGAGGCCGCCGGGGACGAGCTTGGCGTCGAACGGGCCGCGGGGAGGCTTTGCGGCGGCGATATCGCGACGCATCTTGACCGCATCGGCGATCAGCGTGGCGCGATCGCGCGGGCGCGACAGGATCGCGTGGATTGCGCTGTCGATCGCGTCGCGCGCGGCGTCCGATCCATATACGGTGCGCGCGCGCGTCAGCGACATATGCTCCCACGTCCAGGCATTGCCGCTTTGATAGTCCAGGAAACTGTCGACCGAGACCGATAGCGGCCCCTGTTCGCCCGAGGGCCGCAGGCGCACGTCGACATCGTAAAGGCCGCCGGTCGCGGTCGGAACCGACAGGGCGGCGATGATGCGCTGCGCCAGGCGATTATAATAGCGCGTCGCACCGAGCGGGCGAGGCCCGTCGGACTGTGCCGAAAACGTCCCGGTGAACAAGAAGATGAGGTCGAGGTCGCTGGCGTGGGTCAGCGCCCCGCCGCCGAAGCGGCCGAGCGCGAGGATCGCCAGCTCGCTGTCGGCGATCAGGCCATGTGCGCGGCGGTGTTCGGCGATCGCCGTGTCGGCGAGCAGTCGCACCGCCTGTTCCGCAATCGCGGCATAATCGTGCGCGGCATCGATCGGATCGCAGCCGTCGATCAGCCGGGTGCCGGTGGCGAAGCGATATTCGCCGACGACCGCGCGGACCCGGTCGAGTACGGTTTCGTAATCGGGCGCGCCCGCCGCCCAGGCGAGGCGCGCGGCGAGCTCTTGGGGGGCGAGCCGGTCGCCCGCGACATGGCGATCGATCAGCCCGTCGAGCAGGTCGCTGCGCTTGCCAAGGTCGTGCGCCAGCGCCGGCGCGAACGAGAGGATGTCGGTCAGCACCTCCAGCACGCGCGGACGTGCGTCGAGCAGGCGGAACAGGTTGAGCGAGCTCGGCACCTTGGCGAGCACCGCGTCGAGACCGAGCAGCGCGGCGTCGGGATCGGGCGCTTCGGCGAGGCGGCCGACGATATCGTCGAGCATCGTTTCAAGCGCATCCTGCGCCGCGCGGCTGCGCAGTGAAGGATAGCGACCCGATCGCCAGCTTTCGACGATCCGTCGCGCCTTATCGATGTCGGCGAAGCCCGCGTCGTCGAAATGATCGGCCAGCGTCGCGGGCGCGGCTGGCAGGCGGCGATAGTCGTCGGGTTCGATCAACCGGTCGTAAATCGTGCCGATCGCCTCGACCGGTTCCGCGAGCGCCGCGATGAGGCCATCGCCGTCCTCGATGCCGTGCAACCGTGCGACCCGGTCGAGCGCGGCGGCCCGATGGGGCAGGCTGTGCGTCTGGCGGTCGTCGATCATCTGCACGCGATGTTCGATCGTGCGCAACAGCCGATAGCCGTTCGCGAGCACATCGGCCTCGTCGCGCGAAACGATCCCCGCGCCGGCAAGCGCGTCGAGCGCGGGGACTGTCGCGGGCTGGCGCAATGCCGGCTGGCGTCCGCCATGAATCAGCTGGTGCGTCTGCGCGAAAAACTCGACCTCGCGGATACCGCCGCGCCCCCGTTTGAGGTCATAGCCCGGGCCGAATGCCTGGCCCGAGGCGTAATGATCGCGAATCCGGCTGCTCACGTCGCCGATCGCGCGAATCTGGCCGAAATCGAGCGCACGGCGCCATATGAACGGCTGGATCGTAGCCAGGAAGTCGCCGCCAAGTCGAGCATCGCCGGCGGCGGCGCGGGCGCGGATGAACGCTGCCCTCTCCCACGCCAGCGCCTGCGATTCATAATGCGAAATCGCCGCGTCGACGGGCAGCGCGATCGGCGTGATATCGGGGGTCGGCCGCAGTCTCAGGTCGACGCGAAAGACGCGCCCATGCTCGGTCTGTGCGCCGATGACATCGACCAGTTCGCGCGCCAGGCGCTGCGCGCCCTGCGCCGGTTCGTCGCGCGCGCGGCGCGGTACGCGGTCGGGGTCGTAGATGAGGATGAGGTCGATATCGGACGAATAATTGAGCTCGCGGCTGCCCAGCTTGCCGAGCGCAATGACCGCGAACCCGTCGCGCGACGGCGATCCGGCGATCTTTTCGCTGCACCAGGAAAGCGCGGTATCGAGCGCGGCGTCGGCGAAGTCGCTGAGCGCCGCCGTGACCCGTTCGAGCGTCAGTTCGCCGGCAAGATCGCCCAGCGCAACGGCGAGCGCGAGGCGTTGGCGACGGAGGCGCAGATCGACCGGGACAGGACCGGGGGTCGCATTGGCCTCGCTCTTGTCGGCGGCGATGAGAGGGGCCGCGCCGTGAGCGAGAAAGGCGTCGACGAGGTCGCCGTGGCGCCGGATCAGCCCGGCAAGAAACGGCGCATGGCGGCTGGCCCTTTCGAGGGCGTCAAGGCGCGGATCGTCCATCAGCATCGGCTGTAGGGCGCCCGTCGCGCAGAAACAATTTTTGTGTCGCGACTCGCCCAATTGCAGGCGAAGACGATGTGCAATGATCGAAAAGGGGCAGGAAAAGGCCGCTGTTCGGCAACCGTGCGGGCGATGATGCGTTATAAGGTTATGGTTAGTCCTAGTGCAACGATCCCCGGCTCAGCCGATTTCCGTCCGAAGGTGCCGCGCTATGTCGCATTGCCCTCGCGCCAGGACGGCATTTCGCGTGCCTTGCGCAAGACCTTCGGTCGCGGAACGGACCTGCCGACCGACATTGCCGATCTGATCGAGCGGCTGAAGCGAATCGACCGCTGATGCGATGCAAGGGCCAATACGCCGTCAATTGCGACTGAGGTCGTCGACTTCCTGTAAAATCTGCGCGAGGGCGCTCTCGCTGTTCTGATCGCCGCGTGTCCGCGCCGGCAGCTTCCCCGATTCCATCAGATCCTCCAGCGCGGTGCGACCGCGCGCGACCCGGCTCTTGATCGTGCCGACCGCGACGCCGCAGATTTCGGCCGCCTCTTCATAGGCGAACCCGCCGGCGCCGACGAGGATCAACGCTTCGCGCTGCGTTTGCGGCAGCATCAGCAGCGCGCGCTGCATGTCGGTCAGGTCGACATGGCGGCCCTGCGGCGCCGGAGCGGCGAGTGTCCGTTCGGCGACGAGGTCGTCCCATTCGCCCGAAAAACGCGCGCGACGCATCTGCGAAAGGAACAGGTTCCTGAGGATGATAAAGGTCCAGGCGCGCATGTTCGTGCCCGCGCGGAAGCGCTTTCGCGCCGCCCAGGCCTTGAGCAGCGTTTCCTGGACAAGATCGTCGGCGGTGTCGCGATTGCCCGACAACGAGCGGCCGAAAGCGCGCAAATGCGGGATGACCGTACCCAGTTCGACACGGAAACTATCGTCGTCGAGCGTTTCGAACGGCTCAGCGGCGGCGTCTTGCGTCTTGGCGTCGTTCTTGTCTGCTTTGCTCACACCGTTCGTCCGCAAGATGGGCGCGACCCCGGTACGGCGTCGGCTCGTCTCTCTAAGCGCTTAATCATTTTTGGAGAATGACTAATTTCGCTCGGGCCCGATCAGCGCGCAAGAACCATGAAGCCCAGCGCCAATACCGCCAGCACAGTTGAAATTCCAAGGACGTAGCGCACGATGTGCGGGGTGCTTCCGGCGCGGGCGTCGGTATCGGTCTTGCGCACTTCGGGATCCATAACGGCTTCCTAGATGATTGGGCGTCGATGACGCGAAGGGTTAGGCGGGCAGCGTTGCCCGGTCAAAGAACAACGCCTGCGAAATCGCCGCCTTGACCGTCGCCCGCTGGAACGGCTTGGTGATGAGGAAGGTCGGTTCAGGCCGTTCACCGGTCAACAGGCGTTCGGGGAACGCGGTGATGAAGATTACCGGCACGTCGATTTCGGACAGGATGTCGCTGACCGCATCGATGCCCGAGCTGTTGTCGGCGAGCTGGATATCGGCGAGCACGAGGCCGGGGCGGCTTTCCTTGGCCTGAGCCACGGCCTCGTCGCGCGTCACGGCGATGCCGGTCACGTCATGGCCGAGATCGCGGACGATCGTTTCGAGATCCATCGCGATCATCGGTTCGTCCTCGATGATCAGGACGGCGGCACGCGTCTGGTTTTCGATCTCGCTGAGCGCTTCGTCGACGAGGTCGTCGACGCGTTGCGCGCTTTCGGCGATCAGATAGCCCGCATCCTCCGAAGAAAATCCTTCCATCGCCGTCAGCAGCAACGCTTGGCGGCTCACCGGGGTGAGCTTGGCCATGCGGCCTTGGGCGATCGCCTCGGACCCATCGTTGGCGCCGCTGTCGGCGCTATCGCCGCGTCCGTCGTCGGTCGATTGCCAGATCGTCTGAAAGGTCTTGTACAAACCCAAACGCGGTTCGACGTCGGCGGGAAATTCGTCTGGCGCGGCGACGATCGCCTCCAACGTCGCGCGGACGAAGTTGTCGCCGTGATTCTGGCTGCCGGTAAGCGCGCGAGCATAGCGCCTGAGAAACGGAAGGTGCGGCGCAAGTTGCTGACCCAATGACATTTTCTTGTAATCTCCCCAAAAGCGTACGCTGGCGCACGCATCGCCACGTGGCTCTACCGCCACTGTACCATCTCGCGACGTGTGCGAAACCCGTTTCGTAAATCCAATAACGTTCGGAACAAACAAGGCCGAATTTGGTTTCGCAGCCATCGATATAATTCCCGGCTCGTGACCGGGCCACAGGGGTGTTTGTGCAAAAATCTATCGCTTGGCTAACATGGGTGAAACAGGCAAAGGGGAGACCGTGCACGACAATGGCGCGCGCCGAAAAGAGCATTTGATGACCAATTCGAAAGCATCGCAGCCGAAAGCCAAGCCCGCAGCAGCGGCAAAGGACCAGGGCAAGCATGACAATGTTTCGCACAATTTGCGCAAGGTCTATCAAGCCACCGTCGCCGAGGACATCCCCAAGGAAATGCTGGACCTGCTGAAGAAGCTGGGGTGAAGCCGATCGGCTTTGCCTTGTGGTCCCGCGGGCGGAGAAGCCAGTGACCGAGGCGATGCAAAACACAGCGGACGAACCGCTTGTCGAAGCGCTCTCGCCGAACAGGCGGTGGCAGGACTTTTCGACCGAAATCAAGATTCTGCTGGCGCTGGTGATCGGCCTGGCGCCGCTTGGCATCCTCGGCGTGATGGCGACCGTCAAGGGCAATGCGAATGCCGAGCGCGACCGCGCCGCGCTGATTCGCGTCGCGGGCAACGAGCTGACGCGCAATCTTGGCGTCGAACTTGCCTCGGATCGCGCGATGGTGCGTCGCAGCCTCGTCGGCGTTCCCGTCGCCGACCTGTTTCCGGAGGAAGCGCAGCGAATCTGCACCGATATTCGCTTTTCCATGACGCAGCCCGAGATCCCGCCGCCGCAGATTTTTATCGTCGACGGTCGCTTTACCCGCGAACTTTGCCCCGATGAATCGAAGAGCTATTTTGCCACCGACCGGGTGGCGCAGGTCCCGATCGAGGGCCTGCTCGCGATCGACGCGGACAACCAGTTGCTGCTGTCTTCGGTACGTTTCGACGAGCAGGACGAACCTTATGCGGCCGTGCTTGCCTATCGCCCCGAAACGCTCGCGGCGCTGGCTGGCGACAGCGAGATCGACCTGCCCGCGCACAGCCTTACCGTCGTCGGGCGCGGCGGCGATCTGCCGATCATCGACAATAGTCGCGCGCTGCTCGCCGGATCGACCCTCGAAATCCGTCGTCCGATCGGGCAAACCGCACACGAGCTGTCGATTACCGTCCAGCAAGCGGCGATTTCGCGCAACGAACTCGTATCGCTGCTCGCCCCGATCGGCAACTGGCTGCTCGGCGCGGTGCTGGCCTGGGGCATGCTCAGCTTTTTCATCATGCGTCCGCTCAGTCGCCTGCACCGCAGCGTTGCGGCCTATCGCCCCGGTGCGGTGTTCCTGCGCCCGCGCAAACGCCATGCAACCGCCCGCGAGATCGTCCAGCTCGAGGCCGATTTCAGCGCGCTGTCGGAAACCGTCGCCGCCGACAAGGCAGAGCTTGCCAAGAGCCTCGAGCGGCAGACCTCGCTGACGCGCGAAATCCATCACCGGGTGAAGAACAACCTGCAGATTATCGCCAGCCTGATCAACCTCCACAGCCGCGCCGCGCCGCCCGAGACCGAGGGCGCCTATCTGACCATCCAGCGCCGCGTCGATGCCTTGTCGGTGGTGCACCGCAATCATTCGGCCGACGAACCCGCGACCGGCGTCGCGGTGCGACCGCTGATGGCGGAGCTGACCGCAAGCCTGCGTTCGAGCGGGGAACGTTCGGTCGGCTTTCCGGCGATATCTCTTGCCGTCGATCCGCTCGACATCACGCAGGACGTCGCGGTCTCGCTGTCGTTCCTGGTGACCGAACTCGCCGAGCTGTCGTCGGTGTGCGATCCGGCCGCCGAAATCGCGGTGACGGTGGAGAAGGTCGACGACGTCGGCGATGCTTCGGGCGGCGGCAGTCTGGCACGGCTGACGGTGCAGTCGCGCGGGCTGATCGCCGGCGACGCGCACGACGGCTGGGTTGCCGAACGTTATGGCCGCGTCATCACCGGCCTTTCGCGCCAGCTACGTCAGGCGATGGTCTATGACGGCGAGACGGGCCGCTATTGTATCGTGTTTCCGGTCCTCGACGTCCCGGGCGAAGACGACGCCGCGCTGTAATCGGCGCGGAAGCGAGCGGCGAAGGCGGCGAGTTCACCGGCGGCAATAGCGTCGCGCAACGCCTGCATCAGTGCCTGGTAGAAATGCAGGTTGTGCTGCGTCATCAGCATCGCGCCGAGCATTTCCCCCGATTTGACGAGATGGTGGAGATAGGCGCGGCTCCACGTCGCACAGACCGGGCAGGCGCAGCGCTCGTCGAGCGGCTCCTGGTCTTCGTTATGGCGCGCATTGCGAATGTTGACCGGCCCACCCCAGGTGAATGCCTGGCCATTGCGTCCCGATCGCGTCGGCAGGACGCAATCGAACATGTCGACGCCGCGCAGCACCGCCCCGACGATGTCGTCGGGCTTGCCGACCCCCATCAGGTAGCGCGGGGCATCGGCGGGCAATTGGCCGGGGGCGTAATCGAGCACGCCGAACATCGCCTCCTGACCTTCGCCGACGGCAAGGCCGCCGATCGCATAGCCGTCAAAGCCGATATTGGTCAGCGCATCGGCCGAGGCCTTGCGCAGCCCCTCGTCGAGCGCGCCCTGCTGGATGCCGAAGATCGCCCCGCGCGGCCGCCCGGTGTCGATCGTGTCGAACGCGTCGCGCGATCGCCGCGCCCAGCGCATCGATCGCTCCATCGCCGCCGCCTGCGCCTCGTGCGAGCTATCGGTGCGGACGAGTTCGTCGAACGCCATGACGATGTCGGAACCGAGCAGGCGCTGGATCTCGATCGAGCGTTCGGGCGTGATCATGTGCCGGGCGCCGTCGAGATGGCTCTTGAACGACACGCCGTCCTCGCTGACCTTGGCGAGATCGGACAGGCTCATCACCTGGTATCCGCCGCTGTCGGTCAGGATCGGGCGATCCCATGCCATGAAGGCGTGGAGCCCGCCGAGCCGCGCGATACGCTCGGCGCCGGGGCGCAGCATCAGGTGATAGGTATTGCCCAGGATGATGTCGGCCCCGCTGGCACGCACTTCGGCGGGGCGCATCGCCTTGACCGTCGCGGCGGTGCCGACCGGCATGAAGGCGGGCGTGCGGATCTCGCCGCGCGCCATGTGGATCGCGCCCGTGCGCGCGGCGCCGTCGGTCGCGGTGATTTGAAAGGCGAAAGGCGGCGGCGCGGTCATGCCAGCGGCTCGTAGCGGCTGCGACGGACCACGCAAGGGGGGAGGCGCACCGCCGCTTCGCAGGGGAGACAAAGCAAAAGGGCCGGCGCGTTGCCGCGCCGACCCTTCATGCGTCATCGACTGGCGTCGAAATCAGAACTTGAAGCCAAGGCCGACAGTGCCGCGAACGGTGTCGAACGAAACCGTATCGAGACCGACGCTCAGCATCGCATTGTTGCCGACGTCGAACTGGCCACCGACACCGACGAGATAATCGTCGACGACGGTGCTCTGGCCAGCGGCCTTGAACGCCGCCTCGGTCAACAGGCCGCCAGTCAGCTGATCGACGTCGAGGTCGACCCACTGATAGCCGCCCTTGACGAAGACCATGCCGCCGCCGATCTTGTAGCCGAGCTTGGTCGCGACACCATAATCGGCGTCAATCGCGTCGCTACCGAAATGGTAGTTGCCTTCCAAGCCGAGCGTCACGCCGCCGTCACCGACGGGAATGTCCACCCCGGCCTTGGCGCCGTAGATAAAGCCGCCGTCTTCGGGATTGGTGATGCCGATCGCGGTCAGCTCATCGCCGATGCCGAGATCGTGATAGCCGCCCGAAGCAGCGATATAGACGGTGGGCTGCGCAGCGTCCTGCGCCATCGCCGGAGTGGCGAAGGCGGCAACCGCCGCAGCGGCGAGAAATGCGATTTTCTTCATGCTTAATTCCTGTGCTTGAGTGCGCTGGATATCAGCGTACCGCCGGTTAGATAGGTTCGCGCGATTGCGCTGCAATGAACAAATCAAGTTAGATTTCTGAATGCGTGTGACTGTGTCGTCTCGGCAACACACATGATCGGTGGTTTTCCGCGCCATTTGGCTAGGATACGCGTTGCGCTGCCGCACGAAGATCGTCCACGAACGCCCGATAGGCATCATGTTTTTCCGCGTCGGGAAGCCGCAATAGATAGCTGGGATGAACGGTCACCCAGGCTTCGGCACGTTCGGAGAGCGCGAAGGGGCGGCTCCGCGATTTGCCAATCGCCATCGCCTTGCCGAATATCGCGCGCGCCGCCGTCGCGCCCAGCGCAACGGTGACGCGCGGCAGGACCAACGCGCGCTCCTGGTCGAGCCACCAGCGACAGGCGTCGATTTCGCCGACTGCCGGCGACTGGTGAATACGCCGCTTGCCGCGGGCGACGAACTTGAAATGCTTGACCGCGTTGGTAACGTAAGTTGCACCGCGATCGATACCGGCATCGATCAATGCGCGGTCGAACAATTGTCCGGCGGGTCCCACGAACGGTCGCCCGGCAAGATCTTCCTGGTCGCCCGGCTGCTCGCCGACGAACATCAGCGCGGCATCGACCGGCCCTTCGCCGAACACCGTTTGCGAGGCACAGCGGTGGAGCGGGCAGCGCGTACAGCCCTGCGCTTCCCGACGGAGCGCCTGCCATGCGCCGGAGCGGTTCGATCCGGGGGCTGCGGCACTCTGCTGCGCCTCGGCAATCATCTCGGCCTCGCGGGCCTGGGCGCCTGCGACCAGCGCGGGAATGAGCGCGGTCTCGGGCATGTTCTTCCAGTATTTGCGCGGCATTTCCTTCATCATCGCGCCGATCTTTACGCGCGCCGGATTGAAAATGCTGGCATAATAGCTTTTCCAGACGTCCTCGATCGGGTCGCCGCCCGGCGCATCGCCGCGGATCGCGCCCGCGGTCTCGGACAGCGTCTCGCCATCCCAATGGATCGACAGGTCGGGGGTCAGGATCGACCAGCGCATATTGGCGAAACGCTCGACGAAAAAGCGCGCATTGGCGCGCACGATATGATGTTCGGGCTCGAACCATGCGACGAAACGCTGCGTGCCGTCGTCGTCCTCGATCTCGCGAAAGCGGACGAAGGCGCGCATCTTGTGGATATCGCGCCGGACCGCCTTGGCGAGACCCTCGATCCGCTGCATCAGCGGGTCGGCGCGGTCGCTTGCGAAACCGGGGTTGCGCTGGATACGCCACAGCGCGGTATACAGCAGCGCGAAGCGTTCGGGATCGCGATGGCACGCCGCCTGGCGGGCGAGATCAATGAAGTGCCTCGGCGCAGTCAACGCCCGGCTGCGCGCCGTCACCGGCGGCGGCTCGACTGTTTCGCCGAACAGGTCGCCGACATCGCCATCGACCCGCCATTCGACGCGATCGGGGGCGATATCCGCAATCGCGAGCGCGCGGGCGGCGCTGCGCCAGCCATCGAAATCGTCGGTCGCGGCGAGCGTGATCGTCCTGATCGCGCCCGCCGGAGGTCCGCTCAGGCCGCTGCGGTCATTCCCTGTCGTCGCCGGGGTCGACATCTTTCGCCTTGGCCTTTTCCTTCGGCTTGCGATTTTCGAATACCTTGGTGATGCGCGCCTTTTCGGTCTCGCTCAGGCCTTCGGCCGCGGCCGGGAACATCTCTTCCTCTTCCTCGTCGATATGGTGGAGGTAATCGTGCTTGAGCGTCTTGAAACGCGTCAGCCAGCCCGACGAAGACATATCCATCTCGAACAGTTCGGCGATGATGTCCTCGATCTCCTTGTGTTCGGATACGCTGTGCTTGGCGTCCTGGTTGAGATCGGGCTTGGCGAGCATGGAAGCATAAAGAGACTCTTCCTCGGCGGCTGCGTGCGCGCGCACCTCGACCTGGAAGCGTTCGAACAGTTCGCGCCGCCCCTCGCTGTCGCCATGCGTCTTTTCGATCAGGTCGAGCAGCGTGCGGTGGGTTTCGTGGTCGTCGATGAGGTCCTGGAATATTTCGGCCTGCGCCATGTCTTTGCTCCCTGTTTCGTTTCACCCTGCCAACGAGTGCCGCGCGACTTCGTTTCATCGCTCTCGCCTCAGCCGGCGAATAATTCCAGTTGCTCGCTTTTCGGCGCGAGCAGGACGCGCAGATCGGCCCGGTCGGCCAGCAGCGTCGGTCGCCAGTCGGGGGTGACGATGAACGGTCGGATCTTCGCCACCGACACCGTCAGCCGCGCGACGTCGTCGAGCCGCAGCATGCGCCAGCGGCGCGCCGACACGATGCCCTGTACGGCGCGCACGCCGAGGCCGGGCACGCGCAGCAGCATCGATTTCGACGCGCGGTTGATATCGATGGGGAACTGCGCGCGATGCTGCAGTGCCCAAGCGAGCTTGGGATCGATGTCGAGCGGCAGCATGCCGGTCGCGGTATCGGTCGCGCCGACGATTTCATGCGCGGCAAAGCCATAGAAGCGCATCAGCCAGTCGGACTGGTAGAGGCGGTGCTCGCGCATCAGCGGCGGACGTTTGAGCGGCAGCACGCTGCTGGCGTCGGGAATCGGGCTGAACGCGCTGTAATAGACGCGCTTGAGCGCATGGTCGTCGTAGAGGCCGCGTGCGCGCAGGATGATATCGCCGTCGTTCGCGCTGTCGGCGCCGACGATCATCTGCGTCGATTGCCCGCCCGGCGCGAAGCGCGGCGCGTGCCGGTATTTCTTTCGCGCATCCTTGGTGTCGATGATATCCGATTTCATCCGCGCCATCGCGCCGTCGATCCGGGCCGCCGATTTTTCGGGCGCGAGCCGGGCAAGACCACCGACCGTCGGCAGCTCGACGTTGATCGAGACGCGATCGGCATAGAGGCCGGCCTGATGGACCAGCTCGGGATCGGCGTCGGGGATCGTCTTCAAATGAATATAGCCGCGATAGTCGTGGACCTCGCGCAGCTGCCGCGCGACCTCGACGAGCTGTTCCATCGTGTAATTCGACGAGCGGATGATGCCCGAGGAGAGGAACAGCCCCTCGATATAATTGCGCTTGTAGAAATCGAGCGTCAGCGCGACGACTTCCTCGACGGTAAAGCGCGCGCGCCGCACATTCGAAGATTTGCGGTTGATACAGTAATGGCAGTCGAAGACGCAGCTGTTGGTCAGCAGGATTTTGAGCAGGCTGATGCATCGCCCATCGGGCGCATAGGCGTGGCAGATGCCGCTGCCGGTGACCGAACCGATGCCCTTGCCGCCCTTCGACGTCCGCTTGGTCGAGCCCGAAGAGGCGCACGACGCGTCGTATTTTGCCGCATCGGCAAGAATTTCGAGTTTTTGCTGGACGTCGAGCCGGGCCATCTGTTCTTGCTACGTTCTATCTCGCGGCAAGTCCATTGACCAAGGTTAGTCTGGCATTTTTTCCGTCGATTCGAACAGTTCGCTCTTGAACCGGCGCGGACGGGGCGGCTTGTCCCCCGCCGGCCAGCCTTCGCGCTGGCGGGTGCGATCGCCGTCGCTTTCTTCGGTCTGGTCGTGGAACAGCATGACCTGCGTGGGAAAGGGCAGGTCGATGCCATGCGCCTTGGCGGTTTCGTAAATCGCGAGGATGATTCGCGAACGGACGTGGACCTGGTCGGTGCGCGGCGACGCCGTCCACCAGCGCGCCTTGAGGTCGACGGTCGAATCGCCGAGCGCCCAGGGCAAGACCTCGGGTGCGGGTTCGCTCTCGACGCCCTCGACGCCTGCGATCGCGGCGAGGAAATAGTTCGCTGCTTGCGCCGGCGAATCGGCGTAGCCGATGCCGATGTCGATCTCGTCGCGGCGCAGGTCGTAGGCGGTGTTGACGACGACCGGCGAGGTATAGACGTCGCTATTGGGAATGATCACGCGGCGCCCGTCATACGTGCGGATCAGCGTCGCCCGGCTTTCGATATGTTCGACGCTGCCCTCGAAGCCCTTGACCACGATCTGGTCGCCGCGGCGATAGGGGCGGCGGATCAGCAGCAGCAAGCCGGCAAGCAGGTTCTGCAATATGTCCTTGAAGGCGAACCCGATCGCGACCGACCCGATGCCGAGCGCGGCGACGATATCGCCGGGATGAACGGTGGGAAAGACGATCGCCGAAGCGAACAGCAGCGCCATCACCATGAAGCCGCCGAAGACGAGGCTGCCGATGACGCTGCCAAGATCGGGCCGCCGGCGGCGCACCGCGAGCGCGATGACGGCGCGCTTGACCAGGCGGCCGACGATATAGGCGATGACGAGAAAGCCGATCGCGGCGACGACGAACGGGACGCGTTCGATCAACCCCGCAGTCATGACGCCGATCTGCTGCTGGATGATCGAGGCGGGTTGTTGCATGTAGATCGAACCCGCGAACCGCCGCTACGGTTCCGAAACGATCACGGTATCAACAGGCTCGCATCGCCATAGCTGTAGAAACGATAATCCTCGGCGATCGCATGCGCGTAGGCGGCGACCATCGTCTCGCGGCCCATCAGCGCCGACACCAGCATGAACAGCGTCGATTTGGGCAAATGGAAATTGGTCATCAGCCCGTCGATGCCGCGAAAGCGATATCCCGGGGTAATGAAAATGTCGGTGTCGCCTTCGAAGGGGGTGATCGTGCCGTCTTCCTGGCTCGCGCTCTCGATCAGGCGCAGGCTCGTCGTGCCGACCGCGATGACGCGCCCACCCGCCGCGCGGACCGCGTTGAGGCGCGCCGCCGTCGCGGCATCGATCGTGCCCCATTCGGCGTGCATGACATGGTCGTCGGTATCGTCGGCCTTGACCGGCAGGAAGGTACCGGCGCCGACATGGAGCGTCAGCGTCTCATGGCCGATGCCCGCCGTCGCCAGAGCGGTCATCAGCGAGGGGGTGAAATGCAGCGCCGCGGTCGGGGCGGCGACGGCACCGTCCTTGTCGGCGAACATCGTCTGGTAGTCGCTCGCGTCCTGCGCGTCGGTCGGGCGCTTGCCCGCGATATAGGGCGGCAGCGGCATCGTGCCGGCGCGTGCGAGGAGCACTTCGACGGGCTCGTCGCCGGCAAAGCTGAGCGTCATGCTGCCGTCGGCGGCGCGATCCGATGCAGTGGCGCTGACGCCGGCGGCGAAGTCGATGCGATCGCCAGGGCGCACGCGCTTGGCATTGCGTACGAACGCCTGCCAGTCGCGTGGGCCGATGCGCTTGTGCAGCGTTGCGCCGATCCTCGCTTCGCCGCGCCGCCCGTCGAGCTGCGCCGGGATCACGCGGGTGTCGTTGAACACGAGGCAATCCCCCGCGCGCAGCAGCTGCGGCAGGTCGCGGACGATGCGGTCGGACAGCGTCTCGCCGGTCACGCAGAGCAGGCGCGCGGCATCGCGCGGCACGGCGGGGCGCAGCGCGATGCGGTCGGCGGGAAGGTCGAAATCGAACAGGTCAACACGCATGGTGCGCGTGCCCGTGCCGGATTATTGCGAGGCGGGCAAGCCGCTGCCGGGCCTAGCGTGCGCCAGGATTATCACTGCCTTGCGGCGTTTGCGGCTCCAGCATGAACGGCGCGGGCGTCGGCTTGGGCGCTTGCTCGACGAGCATGGCGGCCGGGGGGAGCGGCTTGTTGTCGGCGGCGACCGATGCCTGAACGATCCGCGAGGGCGTCGCCGGCGGTTCGCCGCGATGGATCGCATCGACATATTCCATGCCCGACACGACGCGTCCGAAGACGGTATATTCGCGGTCGAGCGCAAGCCGCGGCTGGAGGACGATGAAGAACTGGCTGTTGGCACTGTCATAGCTTGCCGCGCGCGCCATCGACACGCTGCCGCGCAGATGCGGGTAAATCGACAGTTCCGCGGGCAGGTTGGGCAGGGTGCTGCCGCCATTGCCGGTCCCGGTCGGGTCGCCGGTCTGCGCCATGAAGCCCTCGATCACGCGGTGAAAGACGATCCCGTCGTAAAAGCCGCTGCGCGCCAGTTCCTTGATCCGCGCGACATGGTTGGGGGCGAGGTCGGGGCGCAGCTGGATGACGACGCGGCCGCCGGTCGACAGGTCGAGATTGAGCATCCATTCGGGATTGGCGAGATATTCTTCCGCCGGATTGATCGAAATCGTCGACTTGACCGCTGGCTTGACGTCCGCCGCAGGCGCGTCCTGCGCGACGACGGGGGCGCTCGCGAGAAAGGCAGCGGCAAGGGCAAAAGCGGGGAGAATCTTGGGAAGGCGCATGGTCATCCTAATGGTATGATCGATGGGTCGGACGGCGGTGAGCCGGAGCCGGTCGTATGCAGGGCCGTCGATTAACGGCTCATGACCCTTTTCGTCCAATCTTTTCGACGCGTGCCGCGACCTCGGCGCGCACCGTCGGCATGACGAAGGGAGCGATGTCGCCGCCGTACATCGCGATTTCCTTGACCAGGCGCGACGCGATCGGCTGCAGCGCGACGTCGGCCATCAGGAAGATCGTCTCGATCTCGTCGTTGAGCTGCTGGTTCATCCCCGCCATCTGATATTCATACTCGAAATCGGCGACCGCGCGCAGGCCGCGGACGATGACGCGGGCATTTTCGCGCTCGGCGAAATCCATCAGCAGCGAATCGAACGCGGTGACGCGGACATGATCGCCGATATCGGCGACCTCGCGCGTCACCATCGCCAGCCGTTCGTCGATGTCGAACATCGGCGACTTGCTGGGGTTGGTGGTGACGCCGATGACGAGCTGATCGACCAGCCGCGCGGCGCGGCGGATGATGTCCATATGGCCAAGGGTCACGGGATCGAACGTCCCTGGATAAACGCCCACCAGCATTATCGGTCCCTTTCGACGACGAAGCGCGCGATCGCCCGCAGCAGGTCGGCTTCCTTGCCGAAGCCGGAAAGATGGGCGATCGCCTGGTCGACGAGCGCCCGCGCCTGTTCGCGCGCCCGATCGAGACCCATCAGCGAGACATAGGTTTGCTTGCCGGCCTCCGCGTCCTTGTGAAGCGCCTTGCCCGCGCGATCCTCGTCGCCCGCGACATCGAGAATGTCGTCTGCGATCTGGAACGCAAGGCCGATATCGCGGGCATAGCCGCGCAGCGGCGTGCGGCCCTCGGGCGGCAATTTCGCCATGATCGCGCCCGCCTCGACGCAAAATCCGATCAGCGCGCCGGTCTTCATCTGCTGCAAGCGGGTGATGGTGGCGAGGTCGAAGGCGCCGTCGCCGGCGGCAAGGTCCATCATCTGCCCGCCGGCCATGCCCGACTGGCCGCTGGCGCGGGCGAGCTCGGCGACGAGTTCGCTGCGGACATGCGGATCGGGATGGGTGGCGTCGTCGGTCAGAATTTCGAAGGCAAGCGCGTGCAGCGCATCGCCCGCGAGCACTGCGGTCGCCTCGTCGAACGCCTTGTGCACCGTCGGCTTGCCGCGGCGCAGGTCGTCATCGTCCATGCACGGCAGGTCGTCGTGGACGAGGCTGTAGACGTGAATCGATTCGATCGCGGTGCCGACGCGCAGCGCGCGGTCGCGGTCGATGTGGAACAGGTCGCACGATGCGACGACGAGGAGCGGGCGCAGCCGCTTGCCGCCGCCCATCGCCGCGTGGCGCATCGCCTCGATCAAACGGCTGCGGGGATCGTCGGGAATGGCGAGCAGGCTATCGAAATGGCGGTCGACCGCGTCGGCGACCTCGTCCATCACCGGCTGGATGAAGCTCGTCGCGTCGCCATCGTTGGCGGCATCAAGGATGTCTCCGTCAGGCATCGGCATCAGCCATCGGCATCGAGCGGCCTGGTTCCGGCTGCCGCGCCGTCCGGACCGACGGTGATCAGCTCGATCCGTGCCTGCGCTGCCGCCAAACGCGCTTCGCAATGTTTCTTGAGCGCTTCGCCGCGGGTATAAAGGTCGACCGACGCGTCGAGCGGCGCATCGCCGGCTTCGAGCTGGCGGACGATCGCTTCGAGCTCGCTCATCGCGGCTTCGAAAGACAGCGTGGCAACGGGGGCGGGATCGGTCATGGGGCAGCAATGACGCTGCGACCGGCACCGGTCAAGACCGGGTCGGGGCGGGGCGCGTTGCGTAGCGGGCGATGTCGCTCAGCAGTCGATGCTTGACGCACGCGTTCACTCGCGCGAAAGACCGCCGCATCATGACCAAGATCATCACCATCACCGCCATGGCCGCCAGCGCGCTCGCGCTCGCCGCTTGTAACAACAAAGCCGACGATGCCGCCGCCGATCAGGCCGCCGCGAACGAAGTCGCGGCCAACGAAGCCGCGCCGAGCACCCTGCCGCCGCCGGTCGTCGCTTCGAAAACCTATCGCTGCGCCGACGGCAGCGTCGTCTATGTCGATTTCCTATCGGCAACGGGCAAGCTCGAAGACAGCACGATGGCGAACATCCGGACCGACAACGTCGCCGGCACCGCGACGCAGCTGAGCAAGGCCGACGCCGACGCGCGTTTCGCAGCCGAAGGCTATTCGGTCGCCACGTCGGGCGACAGCACGACGATCGAGGTGCCCGGCAAGAACGCGCAGCTGTGCAAGGCCTGATCGCCCAAGCGATCTTTCCCTACGTTTGACAAGGGGCCGGGCGACCGGCCCCTTTTTCATTGGCCTGACGGCCCCCGCGCTTTATGGCGCGGCCCATGACCGATCCCGTTACCGATACGCCCGCCATCACGCCGCAGATCGTGGCCGAACACGGCCTCAGCGAGGCGGAATATGCCCGCGTGCTCAAGGCGCTTGGGCGTCAGCCCAATATCGTCGAGTTGGGTATCTTCTCGGTGATGTGGTCCGAGCATTGCAGCTACAAGAGCTCGCGCCTCCACCTCAAGAAACTCCCGACGACGGGCCCGCAGGTCATCTGCGGCCCCGGCGAGAACGCGGGCGTCGTCGATATCGGCGCCGGGCCCAATGGCACCAAGCTCGCCGCGATCTTCAAGATGGAGAGCCACAACCACCCGAGTTACATCGAGCCCTATCAGGGCGCGGCAACCGGCGTCGGCGGCATCCTGCGCGACGTCTTCACGATGGGCGCGCGCCCCGTTGCCAACATGAACGCGCTGCGCTTCGGCTCGCCCGACCACCCCAAGACGCGCCACCTCGTCGCCGGCGTCGTCCACGGCATCGGCGGCTACGGCAATTGCGTCGGCGTGCCGACCGTCGGCGGCGAGGTCAATTTCCACCCCGCCTACGACGGCAACATCCTCGTCAACGCAATGACCGTCGGCATCGCCGATCAGGACAAGATCTTCTATTCGGCCGCGAGCGGCATCGGCAATTCGATCGTCTATGTCGGCTCGAAAACCGGCCGCGACGGGATCCACGGCGCGACGATGGCGAGCGCCGATTTCGCCGAGGATGCCGAAGCCAAGCGCCCGACCGTCCAGGTCGGCGATCCGTTCACCGAGAAGCTTTTGATCGAGGCGTGCCTCGAGCTGATGGCGACCGACGCGATCGTCGCGATCCAGGACATGGGCGCGGCGGGCCTGACCAGCTCGAGCGTCGAGATGGCCTCGGCCGGCGGCGTCGGCATCCGGCTCGACATGGACGCGGTGCCGCAGCGCGAAACGCACATGACCGCCTACGAAATGATGCTGTCCGAAAGCCAGGAACGCATGCTGATGGTGCTGAAGCCCGGCCGCGAGGCAGAGGCCGAGGCGATCTTCACCAAATGGGAACTCGATTTCGCGGTGATCGGCGAAGTCACCGATACGGGGCGCATGGTCCTCGAACACCACGGCGAGGTCGTCTGCGACATCCCGCTCGCCCCGCTCGCCGACGACGCGCCGCTCTACGACCGGCCGAGCATGAGCGAGGCCGAGTACAAGGCCTGGGCCAACATCAAACCGCTCGGCGACATTCCGCAGAGCACCGACATCGGCGCCGACCTGTTGAAGCTGATGGCCAGCCCCGACATCGCCAGCCGCCGCTGGATCTGGGAACAGTACGACACGCAGGTCGGTGCCGACACGCTGCAGCGTCCCGGCGGCGACGCCGCAGTCGTGCGCATCCACGGCACAACCCGCGCGCTCGCGATCACCACCGACTGCACCCCGCGCTATTGCTATGCCGACCCCTATGAAGGCGGCAAGCAGGCGATCGCCGAGGCCTATCGCAACCTCAGCGCAGTCGGTGCCATGCCGCTCGCGACGACCAACTGCCTCAACTTCGCCAACCCCGAGCGCCCCGAGATCATGGCGCAGCTGACCGGCTGCCTCAAGGGCATGAGCGAGGCGTGCATCGCGCTCGACATGCCGATCGTGTCGGGCAACGTGTCGCTTTACAACGAGAGCAAGGCGACCGGCGGCGGCAGCGCGATTTTGCCTACGCCAGCGATAGGCGCGATCGGGGTGCTCGAAGACATCGACAAGATGGCAACGATTGCGTTCAAGAATGAAGGCGATTCGATATTCGTCATCGGTGAAAGAAAAGGCCACCTCGGCCAGTCACTGTGGTTGCGAGAATGCCATGATAGAGAGGATGGCCCTGTACCTCCCACCTCTCTTTCGGATGAAAAAGAGGCAGGAGACGTAGTGCGGGCACTGATAGAACGTGGACGCGTAACTTCGGTTCACGATATCTCAGATGGCGGCTTCCTGATTGCTCTGGCTGAAATGGCCTTAGCCGGAAACATTGGGTGCGAGCTGGATGAAGTTCTTTCGACTGCATCCGCATTCGGTGAAGATCAAGGCGTCTATATCGTGACCACCGACGACATTGAGGGCCTGCATCACGATTGCGGTTGGTCTTTTCCTTCATATCGGCGGATCGGGATTGTCGGCGGTAATGCATTGAAGGGGCAGGACGTTAATGTATCCCTCGACGACCTCCGCAAGGCCCATGAAGGCTTCTTCCCGTCGCTGATGGGCAGCGACGCCGCGCTCGCTTAGGGCGGTATCGTAGCTTCGTGACCCGGCCTCCCCGCAAGACCGTCGTTCGCGCGCCCCGATGAAGCCCGCCGACACCGTACGCGATCGCTCCGCATGACGCTCGTGCAGTCCTTCGTGCACTATGGCGGCCATTTTCTCGTGCCGTTCGCCTTCTCTTGGCTGATCTGGCGCGAGCGATGGAAATGGTCGGGGCTGGCGATGCTGGCGGCCAACCTGATCGATCTCGACCATCTGCTTGCCGATCCGATCTTCAATCCCGACCGCTGCAGCATCGGCTTCCACCTGCTGCACGGCTGGGAAGCCGCGACCGCCTACGTGCTGATGCTGGCGATTCCCCGCTGGTGGGCGCGCGCCTTCGGCCTGGGGGCGCTGTGGCACCTGGCGGTCGACGGGATGGACTGTGCGATGCATTCCGTGGCACTTCCCTTGGCATGAAAGACCACGCGACCGTTCCCTACGAGGCCCTGCCCGACCTCTCCGACGAAGACCGCATCGCGCGCGCCAGCGCCTTCCGCGACGCGATCGCCACGCGCCACAGCTGCCGGATGTTTTGCGACGCGCCCGTGCCGCGCGAGGTGATCGAGCAGGCGATACTTGCCGCCGGTACAGCGCCTTCGGGTGCCAACCACCAGCCGTGGCATTTCGCGGTGATCGAGAGTGCCGCGAAGAGACGCGCGCTGCGCGAAGCGGCCGAGGTCGAGGAGCGCGAATTCTATGCCGGCAAGGCATCGCGGGAGTGGATCGACGCGCTCGCCCCGCTCGGCACCGACGACGACAAGCCCTATCTCGAAATTGCGCCCTACCTCATCTGCATCTTCGGCCAGCGGCGGGGCGGGATCGATCCGGGCGACGACAAGCAGAATTACTATGTCACCGAAAGCGTCGGCATCGCCACCGGCTTCCTGATCGCCGCGCTCCACGCGGCGGGCCTGGCGACGCTGACGCACACGCCCAACCCGATGAAGTTCCTCAACGCGCTGTGCAACCGCCCGGCGTCGGAAAAACCGATGATGGTCCTCGTCGTCGGGAAGGTCGCGGACGATGCGACGATTCCGCTCCACGCCACGCGCAAGAAGCCGCTGGACCGCATCGCCTCATGGCTGTAGTAAGGGCTTAATACAGGCCGTGGGGACGGCCGATGGGAGGGGAAGTATCATGGCCACCACGACACCGCCAGAGGTTCGCGAAACCGCGGGCCTTGGAACGCTCGAACGCTATACCGGACTCGACGCGACGCGCGGCTTGGCCGTCATGGGCATCCTCGCGATGAACATCTATGGCTTTGCCGCGCCCGGCGGGGCCTATTTCAACCCCGCCGCCTTCGGCGGCGATAGCGGCATCGACTGGCTCGTCTGGGCGTTCAATTTCGTGTTCGTCGATTCCAAGATGCGCGGATTGTTCTCGATGCTGTTCGGGGCCTCGACGCTGCTCGTCATCCAGCGCGCGATGGCCACCGAGCGCAAGCCAGCGGCCGCCCATTATTCGCGGATGTTCTGGCTGCTGATATTCGGCCTCATCCACTTCTATTTCATCTGGTGGGGCGATATTTTGACGCTCTATGCGATGTGCGGCGCGATCCTGTTCCTGTTCCGCAACCTGTCGGTCAAGGCGCTGCGCCGCTGGGCGATCGGGTTTCTCGCGGTCTCGTTCCTGTTCATGGGATCGCAGGCGGCGTTTCTGCAGATGGCGGCCAATGGACAGCTCCCGCCCGAGGCGATGAATGCACAGATGGAAGAGGGGCTCGAGCAGATCGACGGCTTCTTCGGCGCTTCGCCCGAACGCGTCGCCCGCGATCTCGATCATTTCAACGGGTCGTACGAACAGATCATGGGGAATCGCCTTTACGACAAGACCTGGCAGCCGGTCGGTTCGTTCTTCCAAATCGGTCTCGAAACGCTCGGCCTGATGCTGATCGGCATGGCGCTGTTCAAATCGGGCATGCTGACCGGGACATGGGAACCCGCGCGCTATCGTAAATGGGCGGCGACGTGTTTTGCCATCGCCGTGCCCGCGCTGATCGTGCTGACCTGGTACCAGGTCGGTTCGGGCTATGCCGGAACCGTAATCTTCGGCAGTTCGATCGCCTGGTCGATGCCGTTCGATGTCGTCATGACGATCGGCTGGGCGGCGCTCGCGATGCTGATGGTCGGCCGTTTCGCACGATCGCCTGGGGTGGCGCGCCTGGCCGCCACCGGGCGCATGGCGTTTACCAATTACCTTGCCACGTCGATCGTCATGACGACGGTCTTCTATGGCTATGGCCTGGGATTATATGGCGATGTCAGCCGCGCCGGTCTCTACCTGTTCGTGATCGGCATGTGGGCGGCGATGCTGGCCTGGTCGAAACCGTGGCTCGATCGCTTCAATTACGGGCCGCTCGAATGGCTGTGGCGCAGCCTGTCGCGCTGGAGCGTGCAGCCGATGCTGAGGCGCTCGCAGGTTTAAGGTTTAGCCGCGGCCGAACGCCTGGTTGGCACCGTCGGCGCGGCCAAAGGCGGGGCGTTGGCGCTGGACCAGCGGGTTGGCCTCTTTTTCAAGCGCGTCGAGCGTCGTTTCGAACAGCGGACGCAGCGCGACGACCTTCTGGAGATATTCGTCGGGGGCGTTGCGATGCTCGACGCATTCGCGCGCGAACATCTCGATGTCCTCGGCCAGCGCGGCGAGCTGGTCGGCGCCGAACTGCCGCGCCTCGCCCTTCAGCGTATGCGAGGGCAGCACCAGGGCGGCGGCGTCCTGGTGGCGCATCGCGGTTTCGATCGCGGCGACCGATCTGGCGCCATCTTCGCGGAAATAGCCGAGGATGCGGACGAAGCCGCTGCCCAACCCGGCGCGCGCCGCCCGATAAACGGGCCAATCGACCAGCGGTTCGGCGTCTTGCGACATAAGCTACCCTTGCGATCCGGACGCGGTCTGCGCCCCTTATTCATCGCCTGACTAGCCAGATCGAGTTAATTCCCGGTTACGAACGGCCAAGTTTCGCGCGGGTTGGCCGCGGCGCGCGCGGTCAGCCATGCTTGTCGTCGAATGGGTTTTTCGGCGCGCGCATGGTAAAGCGGATCGGCACCGCGCCGAGCTCGAGCTCGCGGCGAAGGCCGTTGACGAGGTAACGGCGATAGCTTTCGGGCAGCATGTCGACGCGCGTTCCGAACAGGACGAAGCTCGGCGGGCGCGTGCTCGCCTGCGTGACGTAGCGCAGCTTGATTCGCTTGCCCTTGGGCGCGGGCGGCGGATTGGCGTCGAGCGCGCGTTCGAGCCAGCGGTTGAGCCGTCCGGTCGAAATCCGCGTCGACCACGCCTCGCGAGTATCGAACGCGGCCTTGATCAGCGCATCGATACCCTTGCCAGTGGCGCCCGAGACGGTCAGCAGCGGCACGCCCTTGACCTGGGCCAGGCCCTCGTCGAGTGCGGCGCGCACCCCCTGGTAGAGGCCGCTGCCGTTTTCGGCGACGTCCCATTTGTTGAGCGCGATGACGAGCGCGCGACCTTCCTCGAGCACGCGGTCGGCAATCTTGAGGTCCTGCAGCTCGAGCCCCTTGGTCGAATCGAGCAACAGCACGACGACTTCGGCGAAATCGATCGCGTGGAGCGCGTCGGCGACCGACATTTTCTCGAGCTTTTCGGTCACGCGCGCGCGCTTGCGCATGCCGGCGGTGTCGATCAGCCGGACCTCGCGCGATTCGCCGTCATGCTCCCACAGCCAGTCGATGCTGATCGAATCGCGCGTGATCCCGGCCTCGGGGCCGACGAGCAGCCGGTCCTCGCCGAGGATGCGGTTGATCAGCGTCGATTTGCCGGCATTGGGGCGGCCGACGATGGCGAGTTTGAGCGGGCCGTTTTCGAGCGGCCCTTCGTCTTCGGGTTCCTCGTCCTCGCGCTCCATATGCGGACGCAGCGCGTCGAACAACTCGACCATCCCTTCGCCATGCTCGGCGCTCAGCGCGACCGGCTCGCCGAAACCCAGCGCATAGGCTTCGAGCAGGCCGGCATCGCCCGCCTTGCCCTCGGCCTTGTTGGCGACGAGGATCACCGGCGTGTCCGAGGCGCGCAGCCAGCGGGCGATTTCCTCGTCGAGCGGGGTTACGCCGACGCGGGCATCGATCATGAACATCGCGGTGTCGGCGCCGGCGACCGCGGCCTCGGTCTGCATCCGCATGCGACCGGGCAGCGTTTCCGCATCGAGGTCTTCGTAACCGGCGGTATCCATGACGCGGAACTTGAGCCCGATCAGGTCGGCCTCGCCCTCGCGGCGATCGCGCGTCACGCCGGGCTGATCGTCGACCAGCGCCAGTTTCTTGCCGACCAGCCGGTTGAACAGCGTCGACTTGCCGACATTGGGCCGGCCGACGATGGCGAGCATGGGGGGGCGCCGCAGCGGCGCGCGCGGCGCGGCTTCATCGGGTCGGCGCGTGTCATCCTCGCCAGGCATGGCGATCGGTCCTTTCATCGCGGCCGCGGTGCGGCCTCATGTAACGGGCTTAGCGGTAGGCGGTCAGACGCCCATCGTCGTCGAGCAAATAGAGCATGTTGTTGGCCACGACCGGCGAGAGGGTGAACGACTTGCCCGCCTCGCTCTGCGCGTAAATGGCGCCGTCGGCGGGATTGACCTGCGCCATCTGCCCCAGCGTGCTGACCAGAATCAGGCGACCGCCGGCAAGGACGGGTCCCGACCAGCGGATCGGGCCCTTTTTGTCCTCTTCGTTGCGATAGCGCGGCAGCTGGCTGATCCAGCGCACCTTGCCGGTGGTCCGCGCGATGGCGAGCAGCTTGTCGTCGTCGGTAACGACGAACACCCATTCGCCCGCGACCCAGGGCGTCGATACGCCGGCGATCGCGAGTTCCCACAGGCGCTGGCCGGTCACGAGCTCGTAGGACGCCATGCGACCGCCCTTGCCCAGGGCATAGACGCGACCGCGATCGATCACGGGATCGGCATCGACGTCGGTCAGCGTCTCGACCGCGACCGAAATGCGCGTGCGCGACAAGGCGTCGCTCCACAGATTGCGGCCGTTCTCATAGCGATAGGCATTGATTTCGCCCGAGGAAAAGCCCGCGACGACGGTGCCCTGGCCGGCCGCCGGCGCGCCGACGCCGAACACGCTGCCGGCTTCGTAAGCTGCCGATTCCTGCCAGATGATCGCCCCGTCGGCCTCGCCCAGCGCAAACAGCTGATTGTCCTGCGTCATCGCATAGATCTGCCCATTGGCGATCGTCGGCGCGCCGCGCAGCGGTCCCGAAGGCCGCACTTTCCACACCTGACCGCCGTTGCTGGCATCGAGCATGGCGACGTCGCCGGCGCCATTGGTCGCGAAGACGCGACCGCCGACGGCGCTGACGCCGCCGCCGAACAGCGCGTTGCGGATATCCGAATCCTCGCCCGCGATCGATGCCGACCACAGTTGCGCGCCGCTCGACGCGTCATAGGCATGGACGGTCGCATCGACGTCGATGACGAACAGCTTGCCGCCTTCGACCACCGGTGCGGCGGCCAGCTTGACGCGGTTGGTGCTGCCCCCGATCTGAACGCTCCATGCGGGCGTGACGGTGCTGGGGAGGGCAAGGTGGCCCATCGCCTTTTGCGCGTTGCCGCCGGGTTGGCCCCAGGCGGCGTTGGCGGTCTCGGCGGGCAGCACGACGGCGACGCCGGCCAGCGACGGATCGACGGTGGCGCCATCCTGCCCGGTCAGGATGTTGACGCGATCGCCGAGCGTCGGCGTATCCGAATCAGGTGCCTTGAAAATGCTGCATCCCGCCAGAAGCCCGGCGGCGGCGACGGAAACGGTGAGGAGGCGAAAGGGATTGTTCATGGATTATCCTGTCGGTTCGGCCGACTTGGCGGCTTCTTTGGACGAATCGTTGACGGCATCGACGCCGAGCATGCCCGCCATTTGCAGTGAACGCTGTTTGAGGGTCGGCGCGGTATCGTCGCGCGCGGCGATGTCGGCATAGATGCGCCCGGCCTCGCTCCGTTCACCCTTGCGAAGATGCGCGATGGCAGTCATTTCCGCTGCGCTGGCGAACCATGGCGATGCCGGGTCGGTCAGCGGCTTGAGCCGCGCGATGATCGCGTCGGGCTTGAGCGTGTCGAATTCGATGCCGGTGCGGCGGAGCGTCGCGAGATCGCGATAGCTTTGCGGGACGTCGCTATCGCCGGCGATCGCGCCCAGCATGGCGACCGCGCGCTTGGTATCGCCCGCCTTTTGCGCGACGTTGGCGCGGGTGAATCGCGCCGCTGCGGCATAGGCCGGACTGCCCTCGTCGCTAAGCTCGCCGAGCGCATCGGCGGCGCCCGCAGGATTGCCACCCTCGACGCGGTCGAGCGCCTGGACATAAAGTTCGCCCTGTTCGCCGGCCTGGTTCGCCTGGTGCTCGCCATACCACAGCCAGACCGCGAACGCGGCCAGCGCCAGGACGACGACGCCGACGACGACCGGCCCGTAGCGTCTGGCGAAGTCGGCCAACCGGTCCTCGCGGACCGCGTCGTCGACTTCGCGAAGGAAGACATCGTCCTGTTCGGGCGTGCGTGCCAATGTCGTCTCCAAAGAATATCGGTCCGGGCGAATTCCGGGCCGCCGGTTTCCTTAGCGGCGGGCCCGGCAAAGGGAAAGACCCAGCGGCACCGGTGCGTCAGCGTCGAGCTTCAGCTCTTTGGCCGATAGGTCTGATCGGCAGTCGGGAATGAACGCGACCTGACTTCGTGCGCATAGCCAGCGACTGCGCCGGAAATGCGTTCGGCCATATCGTCGAAGCGCTTGACGAAGCGCGGCACGCGCTCGAACAGGCCGAGCATATCCTCCGTCACGAGAATCTGGCCGTCGCATTTGGCCGACGCGCCGATGCCGATGACGGGGCATGCAAGCGCTTCGGTCAGACGATCGGCGATCGATTCCATCACGCCCTCGGCGACGACGGCGAAGGCGCCGGCCTCTGCGATGGCGCGTCCGTCGGCGATGATCTTGTCGCTTTCGGCTTCGGTCTTGCCGCGCGCGCGATAGCTGCCCAGCGCGTTGACCGCCTGCGGCGTCAATCCGACATGGCCCATCACCGGGATGCCGCGCCCGGTCAGGAAGGCGACGGTTTCGGCCATCGCCTCGCCGCCTTCGAGTTTCACCGCGGCGGCGCCGGTTTCCTTGAGGATGCGCGAGGCGCTCTCGAACGCCTGCCCGGGCGACGCCTCATAGCTGCCGAACGGCATGTCGACCGCGACCACCGCGTGATAGCTGCCGCGCACCACGGCGGCGCCGTGCGCGCACATCATGTCGAGCGTGACGGGCACCGTCGAGGGCAGGCCGTAGATCACCTGGCCAAGCGAATCGCCGACCAGCAGCAGGTCGCAATGCGGATCGAGCAATTGCGCCATTCGCGCGGTATAGGCGGTCAGCATGACGAGCGGCTGCTTGGTCTCGCCATCGGCCTTGTGCGCCTGGATCTTGGGAACGGTGAGCCGCTTCATCGGCGCCGGCGTGGGATTGGCGCGGCTGGTCGCGGTGTCGAGCTGGAAGGTCGTGGACATGGGCGATGTGCTAACGCGGCGGCGCGGCAAACGCCAGCCCGTCGCGCCTAGCCGACCGCGACGCCCTTCCAGAAGGCGATGCGATCCTTGATCTCGGCCGCCGCCTCCTTGGGATCGGGATAATACCAGGCGGCATCGCCGTTGCGTGCGCCGCCCGCTTCGATATCGTAATAATGCGCGGTGCCCTTCCACGGACAATGGCTTATCGTCGCGCTGTCGCGCAGATATTCGTCGCGCACGCTCTCGCGCGGGAAATAGTGATTGCCCTCGACGACGATCGTATCGTCGCTGGCGGCGATGACGGTGCCGTTCCATGTCGCCTTGACCATCGCCGTCCTCCTTGCCCCGAACCGGCGGTCAGCTTGCGCGGTGCCCCGCGCTTTGGCAAGAGGCGCGCAGCTCCCACCAACAGCAGCGGAAACCCATGTCCGACCCTCACGACCAGCCCGCCCTCGCCGTCGAGCCGCACCCCGCGAGGATGAGCGACGACGATCGCCACGCGGCGATCGCCGATCCCGGCTTCGGCCGCGTGTTCACCGATCACATGGCATCGGCGCTGTGGACGGCCGAACGGGGCTGGCACGACGCCAAGATCATGCCGCGCGGCCCGCTCTCGGTCGATCCGGCGATGTCGGTGTTGCATTACGCGCAGGAAATCTTCGAAGGAATGAAGGCCTATCGCACCGAGGACGGCGCGATGGCGCTGTTCCGCCCGGGCGAGAATGCCAAGCGCTTCAATGCCTCGGCGCGGCGCATGGCGATGCCCGAACTGCCCGAGGCGCTGTTCCTCGAATCGGTCCGGCGGCTGGTCGCGACCGACGCCGACTGGTTCCCCGGCGTCACCGGCGGCGCGCTCTATATCCGCCCCTTCATGTTCTCGTCCGATGTCCGCCTCGGCGTGCGTCCCGCATCCGAATATCGCTTTCTCGTCATCCTCTCTCCGGTCGGCGCCTATTTTCGCGGCGATCCCAAGGCGATCTCGCTGTGGGTCAGCCGCGACTATGTCCGCGCCGCGCCCGGCGGCACCGGAGAGGCGAAATGCGGCGGCAACTACGCCGCCAGCCTCGTCGCCCAGGCGCAATCGATCGACCATGGCTGCGATCAGGTCGTCTTCCTCGACGCGGTCGAACGCAAATGGGTCGAGGAGCTCGGCGGCATGAACCTGTTCTTCGTCATGGCCGACGGGACGCTCGTCACCCCGCCGCTCGGCGGCACGATCCTGGCCGGCATCACGCGCGACAGCCTGATCGCGATCGCGCGCGACGAAGGGCTGAGCGTGCGCGAAGAGCGTTATTCGATCGACCAGTGGCGCGACGATGCGGCCAGCGGCGCTCTCGTCGAAAGCTTCGCCTGCGGCACCGCCGCCGTCGTCACCCCGGTCGGCGAAGTGCGCGATGGCGACGATCGCTTCACCATCGGCTCGGGCGGTCCCGGCCAGATCACCGAACGCCTGCGCCGCCGCCTCGTCGATATCCAGTACGGCCGCGCGCCTGACCAGCACGGTTGGGTCGAACGCATCGGCTGAAGCAGCGCCGCACGAACCGGCGAGTGGCCGTTGCCATCGCCCGACGGCCGCGATATGGGGCCGTCCACGGTCGCTTTTCCGAAGCGGCGACAAAGCGCGTTGGGGCGTAGCCAAGCGGTAAGGCACCGGTTTTTGGTATCGGCATGCGCAGGTTCGAATCCTGCCGCCCCAGCCACGCGATAGCGGACCCGGCCCCCCGGGGCGCGCGCATCACGAAGCGGCGGCGCGCGATCGGAGGTTCAGGCGGCCGCCCCGCCGAGCTGGCGCAGCGTATCGAGCCATTCGGCGCGGCTCTTTTCGTCACCCTCGACATTGCCGACCAGGCTGTGCGCGACCGGCTTGATGCCGACCAGCTTGAGGATGTTGCGCTCGAAACTCTTGACGCTATGGGCGCCGAAATAGAATCGGTAGAAGAAGGCGGGCATGCCCATCGTCACAACCAGCCGCGCCGAACGACCCTTGAGCAGCGGTTTCGGCATCGTGCCGGGGGCCAGCGCGAAGCCGGGCCGCGCGACCTGCTCAAGGAATGCCTTGAGCAGGGCGGGAACGTCCCCGAGCCAAAGCGGATAGAGAAACACGACATGCTCGGCCCAGTCGATCGCGTCCTGCGCCTCGGCGATATCGGGGGCGGGGGTCCCGTCGGTCCAATCGGCGCGCGAGCGCAGGATCGGCACGTCGATCGTGGCGAGGTCGACGCGGCGGACCGCATGGCCGCCGAGCGTGGCGCCGTCGGCATAGGCATCGGCAAGCGCGTGGACGAAGCGACCGCGGTCGGGATCCGGGTGGCCGTCGACGATCAGGACTTTCTTGCTCATGGCACCAGTCTGCTCGGTCGCCCCGGGATGCGAAATACGTAGCTATCCTAGGTCGCGAGCGAAGCCGGCGCGGGGTCTGGCGATAGGCCGCGCGCATGATCACGATCAGGCCGCCACCCTCATATCGCGGCTCGTTCCTATTCGCTTCGCAGCGCCTCGATCGGCGACAGGCGCGATGCGCGGATTGCCGGCCAGCCACCGAAGACGAGGCCGATGACCGCCGAAAACACGATCGCGCCGATCGCGGTGCCGATGCCGATCGGAGCGGGGAAATCGACCGCATTCTCGAATACGACCGCCGCAATTTTGGCAAGCGCGAGGCCGATCGCGCCGCCGATCATGCACAGGACGGCGGCCTCGACGAGGAACTGGTCGCGAATGTCGCGTTTCTTGGCGCCCAACGCCATTCTGAGGCCGATCTCGCGCGTGCGTTCGGTGACGCTGACGAGCATGATGTTCATGATGCCGATGCCGCCGACGAGCAGCGAGATCGACGCGATCGCGACGAGCACCGCCTGGAAAATCGCGGTCACCTCCGCGGTTTCCTCCATGAACTCCTCGGTGGTGCGGATGGTGAACGGGTTGATGTCCTTGCCGCGGACGCGATAGCGGTCGCGCATCAGCCGCGTCATGTCGCGTTTCGCCTGGCGCAGGCTGAAGCCGTCCTGAAAACCGACGAACAGCATGTGGAGATCGTCGGGCCCCGCCAATGTATCGCCCGCGAAGCGCTGACGCGCGGTGCTGATCGGGACGATCGCGATGTCGTCATTGTCGTTGCCGAAGCTCGACCCCTTCGATTCGAGCACGCCGATGATCGTGAACGGCACGCGGTTGACGCGCACGCTTTCGCCGACCGGATCGTAATCGCCGTAGAGCTTCTCGGCGACGGTGGGGCCGAGGACGATGACGCGCGATGCCGAATTGACGTCGGCGTCGGTGATGAAGCGCCCGCGTTCGGCGGTGATGTTCGACACGACGCCATAGCCAGGCGTCGCGCCGATCGCGGCGGTCGACGTATTGCTGCCCTGCGCCACCAGCTGAACCGATGTTCGCAGCTGCGGCGCGATCGCGCTGACGCCGTCGACCTCGCGCTCGATCGCGCGCGCGTCGCGCATCGTCAGCCGCCCTCGATCCTCGGTGCCGCGCCCGCCTTCGGTATCGGGGCGGGGAAAGACCAGCGCCATGTTCGATCCCAGCGAATTGATCGATTCCATGACCGACACCTGGGCTCCCGACCCGACAGCGACCGCGAGCGTGACGGCGAGCACGCCGATCATCACGCCAAGCGTGGTCAGGATCGATCGCATCAGGTTGGTCCTGAGCGCGGTCAGCGCGATCGCGACGTTGATGCCGTAATTGGCGACGCGGGTGGCGAGACGGGTCATGCCGCGCGCCCCTTGCGACGGTCGCGCACGGGTGTGTCCTCGATCACCTTGCCGTCGCGAAACGCGATCCGCCGCGCGGCATATTGCGCGATCTCCGCCTCGTGCGTCACCAGGATGATGGTGATGCCCTCGTCGTTGAGCGTCTGAAAGATCGTCATGATGTCTTCGGAGGTCTGCGTGTCGAGCGCGCCGGTGGGTTCGTCGGCGAGCAGCATCAGCGGCTGGGTGACCAGCGCGCGCGCGATCGCGACGCGCTGCTGCTGGCCGCCCGACAGCTTGGCCGGACTATGGTCCAGGCGGTCGCCAAGGCCCATTTGCGCGAGCGTCGCACGCGCCCGCGCCAGACGCTCCTCGCGGCCGAGGCCGGCATAGATCAGCGGCACCGCGACATTGTCGAGCGCGCTCGTGCGCGCGAGCAGGTTGAACTGCTGGAAGACGAAACCGATCTTCGAATTGCGCAGCTCGGCGAGCGCATCGCCGCTCATTTCGCGCGTCGCGATCCCGTCGATCAGCACCTCGCCCGACGACGGCACGTCGAGGCAGCCGACCATGTTCATGAAGGTCGACTTGCCCGATCCGCTCGCGCCCATGATCGCGACGAATTCGCCGCGCGCGATGTCGAGCGTGACGCCGTTGACGGCATGGACAGTCTCGCCGCCGATGACGTAGTCCTTGACGAGGTCGCGGGTCGAAACGAGCGGAACGGACATCACTCGGCGCTGGCGTCGGCGTCGTCTTCGTCGGCGTCGTCGCCGGTCAGCGTCTTCGACCGCACGAGGACCTTCTCGCCGGGCTTCAGCCCCTTGACGATCTCGACATGATCCTCGCCTTCGAGGCCGATCATGACCTTGCGCGGCTTGGGCTTATAGGGATCCTCGCCGACCACCCAGACTTCGCCGCCGCGCGTCTGGCGCGCGCCCTTGGCCGCCTTGGCCCGGGCTTCCTGCGCCTTGTCATAGCCGTCGGGGCGGTCGCTCGCACGAGGACGAAAACGCATCGCGGCGGCGGGCACGCGCACCACCTTGGTGCGGCGCCCGGTGACGATCTCCACATTGGCGGTCATGCCGGTAAGCAGCTTGCCGTCCTTGTTGTCGACATCGAGGATGACGAGATAGCTCACGACATTGGCGGTTTCGTTCGCCGATTTGCGGACCTGGCCGACGATCGCTTCGAACTTCTCGTCGGGATAGCTGTCGACGGTAAAGCGGACCGGCTGGCCGGTGCGGATCTGGCCGATATCGGCTTCGTCGACCGCCGCTTCCACCTGCATATGCGCGGTGTCGGCGGCGATTTCGAACAGGTTGGGCGTCTGGAAGCTGGCGGCGACGGTCTGGCCGGGCTCGACCAGCTTGTCGATGACGACCCCGCTCGCCGGCGCGACGATGCGCGTGCGGCTGAGGTCGAGCTGGGCCGACGACAGTTCGGCATTGCTCTGCGAAATCTGTGCGCGGGCGCTTGCTGCCTGGGCAAGCGCGGTGCTCAGCGCGGCGCGCGCGGTGCTCAGCGCGTTCTGCGCCTGATCGAGCGCGGCCTTCGATACGAATCCCTGTTTGATCAGTTCCTGGCTGCGCGCATATTGCCGCTGCTGGACCTCGACATCGGTGCGCGCGCGGATGATCGCGGCATCGGCCTGCGCCAGGGCGGCGCGCGCGACGCCGACCTGCGCCTGCGCCTGCTGGACGCGCGCGCGCGGGCGCGTCGCGTCGATTTCGGCGAGCACCTGCCCGGCGGTCACCGGCGTGTTGAAATCGACATAGACGTTGGTCACCTGGCCCGAGATTTCGGAACCCACCTTGATCGTGTTGAGCGCGCGCAGCTTGCCGCTCGCCGACACCGTCCGCACGACCTCGCCGCGATCGGCGGCCTCGACCTCATATTCATATTCGGGCGGCGTGGGGACCAGGATCTTATAGGCGACGAAGACGACCAAAAGGCCGATGACCGCCGCCCAAATCGGGTGTCGTTTGATCCATGGTCCGAACTTGTTCACCGACGCCTCCCGCTGTTATCGCGACCGCATTGCCACAGGTGTATCATGAATACAATACACTTATCATGTGCCTCGTCGGACGAAGGTTGAGGACGGCGAGCGGGAGTTGCTAGATCAACCCCGTGCCGGTTGATCGGGTGAAAAGAAATGACATTGCGCGGCGCATGCGAGGCAGACCGGCGCGGTTCTCTGCGATGTGGAAATGGTGACCCCTACGGGAATCGAACCCGTGTTTCAGCCGTGAGAGGGCCGCGTCCTAACCGCTAGACGAAGGGGCCGTGGCATCGCGCCCGAGGGACGATGCGGCCGCGATGGTGACCCCTACGGGAATCGAACCCGTGTTTCAGCCGTGAAAGGGCCGCGTCCTAACCGCTAGACGAAGGGGCCACGCGTCGCTGCGTGCGGAGCGCGCTTTAGGTGGGCGTGCGGATTCGGTCAACCCGTTGCCGAGGCTTTGCCGCACATGGCGCTTCATTCGGCCCAGGCGGCGTCTTCGAGAAGCAGCTCGGCGGCGGGGCGCGTGCCCCAGTCGTCGATCTTGGCGCGCCCCGCGATCCACAGTTTCCGGTCGCGCGGCGCGTGGAGTAGTGTCTGGCCGAGTTGGCTTTCGGCGGCGCCGAACGCGATGCCCTTGATGCTGCGCCCGTCCTCGCCGGCAAAGATCGCGCGGACATGGCCGTTACCGACGATATCGCATTTGACGAGCCGCACCGGCCCGGTGGCGATGCGCGGCGCCGGCCAGCCCATGCCATAGGGGCCGCCCGCCTCGATCGCGGTGACATAATCGGGATTGACGCCGCGCGGCGCGAGCACCGCGTCGAGCACCAGCGACTTGTTGCCGCTTGCGGCGGCGACGTCGTTGCCGAGCCGCGCTTCGAGGAAGCTCGACAGTGCGGCGACCTGGTCGCCCATCACCGTCAGCCCCGCCGCCATCGCATGGCCGCCGCCGGCGACGAGCAGCCCTGCCTCCTTTGCGGCCAGGATTGCGGCGCCAAGGTCGACGCCCGCGATCGAGCGCCCCGAACCCTTTCCGCTTCCGTCCTCGTCGAGCGCAACGACGATCGCGGGCTTGCCGAGCTTTTCCTTGAGGCGCCCGGCGACGATGCC
>Ga0100391_1000158_pt1 | contig 82431 bp, 73 predicted proteins | sample CryGeymeta201515_FD_81541 | JGI IMG/M metagenome (GOLD analysis project Ga0100391, IMG submission 81541) | Groundwater microbial communities from Crystal Geyser aquifers in Utah, USA - Crystal Geyser metaG 2015-15 | ecosystem: Environmental > Aquatic > Deep subsurface > Groundwater | place: USA...
CCCTCAAATTCAAATATGCCCCCTTTGCAAAGAAAAAATCCGTAGTACACAAAGCTGAACTCGAAAATTGCCAATCTACTGATATGCAATTATCTTTGTCGGGTTAGCTGCAAGATGGGTTAAGGTTTGATATGAATCTTCGATCATTCAATTTAAAATTCCTCATATAATAAAGCGGAATTTCAGCACCAACTAAAGAGTTTCTACCTTCTAAAAAAAAATCGATCAATCTATCTCTAAACGCTTCATCAGTCTGTAATGCTCTACTAATTTTTTTTACATCCCATTCACTTCTAAATTCCTCTGAATTAAACCTATATCTCAACAATGAGACAACCCTTTTTAGCCTTTCCTCTGATAGCCCAATTAATGAAACAAATGCCTTTAGCTTCTCAAGCGCAGAAAACGTATCATTAGTTGTCAAAAAACTTGAAAGCTGCCCATAATCGGAAAACTGATGACATTTTTGGTTAATATACTTTGTTAAAGGTTCTATTGACAACAGAAAATTATTATCGAACTCATCATCGATCACAAATGACATGCTGTTTTTCCATTCTTCAAATGTTAACTTTTCCATAAAATTGTTCCTATTTTAACGCTATAGGTTCTATTTCAGATTTTATAATTTATAAATTTCATCACATCAATTTTTGAAAGAACTGCCACCATCTGTCGGGCAATTCGTCTTGCAAGGCCAGCTCATAATCAGCTTTCGTACAAGGCACAAAATGATGGCGTTCGAACTTTTTACGATCTTTTCTTCCAAAAGAAAGATCAATCCACCAGCGATCTGTTTTTTTACTTCTCAAAAATATCACATCCTCTTGCTGACCTTCGATGCGCACATTATACTTAGCGAAATCATGGCTTTCAGAGTCAGGAAGGTCATCTTTTCGGTTGGCAAATCCTTCTACAAAATACCAAATCAACTGCGACAATAATTTTGCTGTTATTCTTTGGTGATCATAAGAAGGGTTATATTCAAAAAATCCAATCGCACTCAATTTATCACTCATACCGGCATAGCGTGCCAGCCGGCAGGCTTCATCTCCAGTAAACCCGTTTGGCTCGGCATTGCCATTTCCGGGAGCATCAGAAGCGCGAATAGCAGAGATATCAAAACTCACAATATCAGCATTTCGCAAAAGTGGCTCGGCATCTTCGGGCAAAGATTTAAGCATACCGAGTCGATACACATCAAACAAAAGGTTTTTCATTAATTCAACTGCCTCGGCATCCACATCATAGGTTTGATAACCCAAATTAGAAAAATTGAACAGATAATTTGGTTGATGCATAATAATATGGCTCAAATATGCCTGTGAATTGAGTGGCTCTTCATCCTGTCCGAGATCAAAAATGGGATCGATGGCCGCAATATTTACCAATCGGCCAATATTTTCATAAGCCTTATAAATAGCATAAGTCAAATCCTGACTTCCACCAAGGATTATTGGAACAATATTGTTTCGGATCAGCTGTGCAGCAACCTGACTCAATGCAAAATAGGTATCATCGATGGTGTAGCCTGGTTTGATATCTCCAATATCGGCCATTTTGAGGTTTGGCCAATGATCAAAAAGCTGATAATACGCCTCACGGATAAAGTCGGGAGCTTTGCTGCAACCTTCATTATTCAAAGCATTGCGCTCTTCTTTAACGCCAATGATTGCCAATTTAACACCTTCAAGATCAGGGAAATTATCTTTTTCGTGAAAAACTGTAAGGGTTTCCCCAATTCTTTTACGACCAGGTCGCCATGGCTTTTCGGGTATTTGAACCTGAACAGGTTCCAGGAAAAGACTAAGTTCCATAAGGCTGTTTAAGGGTGATTTGTCGGGCTAAAATAGCAATAAAAACGATAAAACAACAGCCTCGAAGATGTTTAAAAGAATGGATTATTTGCCAGCCTTCTTTCTTGTAAAGCGCTTTTTTGGTGCATTATCCGGATTCTCAACAATTTTCATACAAGCTTCCAGGTCGAGTTTTTCGGGATCAGTTCCTTTTGGGATTTTAAAATTTTTCTTTTTAAAGCTGATATAGGGGCCGTATCTTCCGTCGAGCACTTTCAGTTCGGGTTCTTTATCAAACTCACGGATAATACTTTTTTGATCCTTCTCCCGCTTCAGATCAATCAATTCGATGGCACGATCAGCATCTATTTCGGCCGGATCATCCGTTTTTTGCAGACTATAAAATTTATTGTCATGTTTCACGTAGGGACCAAACCGTCCAATAGCTACGGTCATTTCCTTTTCTTCATAATTACCCAGTGAGCGCGGAAAACTAAAAAGCTTGAGTGCCTCTTCCAGGTTAATGGTTTCCATGGTTTGATCCTTACGTAAGCCGGCAAAACGAGGTTTTTCGTCGGAATCAGTATCTCCAAGCTGAACCATCGGGCCATAACGACCTACTTTTACAAACACATTCTTAGCTGTTTCAGGATCAACACCAAGCAGCTTTTCTCCGCTAAACTTTCCAGCATTTTCGGTAGTATTTTCGATCTTACTGTGAAAAGGTTCATAAAACTCGCTAATCATCTGGTTCCAGGCTTTCTTGCCCTCGGCAATCTCGTCGAACTCTTTTTCAACATTTGCGGTAAAATTGTAATCGATAATGCTATCAAAATACTGACAAAGAAATTTATTTACCAAGGTGCCGATGTCAGTAGGAAATAACTTAGCCTTCTCGAAACCGGTATTTTCCGAATCAGTTTTAGTTGAAATCTTGTCGCTTTTAAGTTGAAGCACCTGATATTTGCGTACAACACCCTGCCGGTCTTCCTTCACCACATATTCACGTTTTTGAATAGTAGAAATTGTGGGTGCATAAGTGGACGGGCGACCAATTCCAAGCTCTTCCATTTTTTTCACCAAACTGGCCTCGGTATAGCGGGCAGGATGTCGTGTAAAACGTTCCTGAGCAGTCATTTCCTTTAAATCAAGCGATTGACCTTTGCTGATTGGAGGAAGCATATTAGTGGTTTCTTCACCATTTTCTTCATCACTGCTTTCCATGTAAACTTTTAGGAAACCATCGAACAATATTACTTCGCCGCTTGCTGTAAAATACTTCTTATTTGTTGAAATTAAAATCTTTACGCTTGTCTTTTCAAGTTGCGCATCAGCCATTTGTGAAGCAATGGTACGTTTCCAGATTAATTCGTATAAGCGTTTTTCGTCATTATTGCCTTTCACCTCAGGCTGATTGAGGTAGGTAGGTCTGATGGCTTCGTGGGCTTCCTGCGCACCCTTTGATTTAGTGCTGTATTTGCGGATTTTTACGTATTTATCCCCATAGGTGCTGGAAATCATTTCTTTTGCCAAACCCAAGGCCAAATCAGAAAGATTAACAGAATCAGTACGCATATAGGTTATCTTACCCGATTCGTAAAGCTGTTGGGCAACACGCATGGTATTGGCCACCGAAAATCCCAGTTTTCTGCTTGCCTCCTGTTGTAGTGTTGAAGTAGTAAATGGCGGAGCAGGAGATTTTTTTGCAGGTTTTTTCTCGATATCGGTAATGCTGTATGAAGCACCAAGACATTGCTCCAAAAATACCTGTGCATCAGCTTCCTTAGCAAATCGTTCCGGTAGTTCGGCCTGTAGCTGATGTTGTTTTCCGTTTACTTTAAAAGTAAAAATTGCCGTTACGCGAAAAGCACTTGAAGACTTAAAATTTTTGATTTCATCTTCGCGTTCAACAATAAGCCTCACAGCAACCGACTGCACGCGACCTGCCGATAGGCTTGGCTTTACTTTTTTCCAAAGCAGTGGTGATAACTCATAACCCACCAGGCGATCAAGCACCCGACGCGCCTGTTGTGCCGAAACCAAATTAACATCAATATTTCTGGGATTATCAATGGCTTTTGTTATCGCTGATTTAGTAATCTCATGGAATACAATTCGTTTTGTTTGCTCTGGCTTCAATTTTAAAGCCTTATAAAGATGCCACGAAATTGCTTCTCCTTCACGGTCTTCATCAGAAGCTAACCATACCATTTCGGCTTCCTTAGCCAATTTTTTCAATTCTGTAACCAGTTTCTTCTTGTCGGCTGATACCTCATACTGCGGCTCAAAACCTTTTTCGATGTCAACACTAAGCTGGTTTTTGCTCAAATCCATTACGTGACCGTAACTGGATTTTACCACAAAATCTTTTCCCAGAAATCCTTCGATGGTTTTGGCTTTGGCAGGCGACTCAACTATGACAAGATTTTTTAGCATCAGTTTCCTTTCTTTTGTTCTTGAACGCAATTGTTAAAAAAATTGCTGCAAAAGTACATGAAATTTTTCATGCGAAAATTCAATGCTTTCTATCAGAAAAACTAAAGATAAAGATATTTAGCCTATCTTTCAATTGAAGCACAAAAACTTACATAATTATATGCAGTGATAATGAAGCCACAGAAATTTAACCTTCAACTTATTTGGAAAGCTGGTCATATTGCGTAATTTTGCCCCTTATTTTCGTGAAATCCAACCACGGGAAACGCTGGTTTTCTGAAAATTTTTTATTTTTTACCCTAAACAACTGAATTTAAAATTACTATCACAAAAAAAATTGTCCATGGATCAGAAAAAAATTGGTGTAGTCGGTTTAGGATATGTAGGCCTTCCGCTAGCTGTTGAATTTGGGAAAATCAGACCAACTGTCGGTTTCGATATCAACAAACAACGCATCAAAGAATTGCGCAACGGCCACGACCGCACATTAGAAACGACAAGTGAAGACTTAAAATCTGCCGTGCAACTGCAATACAGCGAAGCACTTATCGATCTTCAGGATTGCCAGATATTTATCGTAACCGTGCCAACTCCCATTGATAAAAACAAACGACCTGATCTTACTCCGCTGATTAAAGCCAGCGAAACAGTAGGCAAAGTTTTAAAAAAAGGTGATCTAGTAATTTACGAATCAACCGTTTATCCGGGCGCTACCGAAGAAGATTGTGTTCCGGTGCTGGAACAACACAGCGGATTAAAATACAATCAGGATTTTTTCTGCGGCTATTCACCCGAACGTATTAATCCGGGTGATAAAGTTCATACGGTAACCAAAATTAAAAAGGTAACCTCTGGAAGCAATCCAGAAATAGCTGAAGAAGTAGATCAGCTTTATAAAAGTATTATTGTAGCCGGAACCTTCAAAGCCAGCAGTATCCGCGTGGCAGAAGCTGCCAAGGTGATCGAAAATTCACAACGCGATATCAATATTGCTTTTGTAAACGAACTGGCTGTTATTTTCCAGCGTATGGGTATCGACACCAACGAAGTGCTCGAAGCTGCCGGAACAAAATGGAATTTTTTGCCTTTCAAACCAGGGCTTGTTGGAGGACATTGCATAGGAGTTGATCCTTATTACCTCACACACAAGGCACAGGAATTGGGATACAACCCCGAAATTATCCTTGCCGGAAGGCGATTAAATGACAATATGGGTATCGTGGTAGTCAATCAGGTTATCAAGTTGATGATTAAAAAAGGACTGCGAATCGAAGGAAGTCAGGTATTGGTAATGGGCATCACCTTCAAAGAAAATTGCCCCGATATCCGTAATAGCCGTGTAATTGACGTGGTGAACGAACTCAAATCCTTCGGGTGCGACGTAACTGTATATGATCCATGGGCCGATCCCGAAGAGGTTAAAAAAGAATATGGCATTGAGATTTTTACCAAAGCATCTGAATTGGGTAAAAATAAATACAATGCCATCGTAGCTGCTGTTGCTCATGATGAATTTCTTAGTCTCGATTTGAAACTACTCAAGGCAGAAAAAGCTGTTGTGTTCGATATCAAAGCCATTTTGCCTATGGATCAAATCGACGGAAGGCTTTAAGTAAACACATCGCTGCAAGGTGTTTTTTTGTTTATTAGCTTAAGAAAAAATGAAATAATTATCATTTTTTTGGGTTAAAGAAGTTGAATCTTGCATTTTTGCTTTCTTTGAGTTTTGTTGACGTTAAATGTTGCTTTTTTTAGAAAAGCCATACATACATAATCTAAGGTTTAAAATACAATGAACTTAGCCGAACATCCTTTTAATTTCGCTTTGATAGGAGCAGCAGGTTATATTGCCCCCCGCCATATGCGTGCCATAAAAGATACACACAATCACTTGATAGCCGCACTTGATCCTTTTGACAGTGTAGGAATAATTGACAGCTATTTCCCTGATGCCCAATTTTTTACAGAACCAGAACGTTTTGATCGTCACTTAGATAAACTCAGAAGAAAAGGAAAAGGAAAAGTTGATTATGTAAGCATCTGTTCACCTAACTATTTGCATGATGCGCACATCCGTATGGCTTTGCGCAATGATGCACACGCCATTTGCGAAAAACCACTTGTGCTTAATCCCTGGAACATTGATGCCTTGCAGGAAATAGAAAAAGAAAGCGGGAAAAAGATCTACACCATCCTACAGTTGCGTCATCATCCGGCTATTCTGAAATTGAAAGAACAGATAGACCAGAACACAAACCAGAAAAAGCAATACCATATCGAACTACAATACATCACCTCGCGAGGTGCCTGGTATCATCATAGTTGGAAAGGCAAGAATGAAAAAAGCGGAGGAATAGCTACCAATATCGGTATTCATTTTTTCGATATGCTCACCTGGATTTTTGGCGATTGCCAACAAAATATCGTACACGAAAACACACTCGATCATGCTATTGGACGCCTTGAACTCGAAAAAGCAAGCGTAAACTGGCTGCTGAGCATCAACAGCAATCACCTGCCCGAAGAAGCCTGGTCCAAAGGCCTTACAACTTACCGAAGTATCACAGTAGATGGGGAAGAGATAGAATTTAGTGGAGGATTTACCGATTTGCATACACTCAGCTACCAGCATATTTTAAACGGAAGCGGTTATGGAATTGAAGATGCTAAAAAATCCATTCAAATCGTTCACGACATCAGAAACAACAAATAAATACCAACTCAAAAAAACAATACTATGAAAGAAAAAATCGAAACAGCCATCAAAGTAGCAATACAAGCCGGAAAGGCAATCATGGAAATTTACGCAACAGAATTTAGTGTTGACTTTAAGTCGGACAAAACGCCACTTACAACAGCCGACACCAAAGCCGATGAATTGATCACGGCAGCGCTGAGAGAAACCGACCTGCCGATAATCAGCGAGGAAGGCCGCCAAACGCCATATCACCAGCGCGAAAACTGGGAATCGTACTGGCTGGTTGACCCACTGGATGGTACCAAAGAGTTTGTAAACCGTAATGGAGAATTCAGTGTGAATATTGCACTGATAAGCCAAAAGAAAGCTGTTTTAGGAATCATTTATGCCCCAGTAACTGACACGCTTTACTTTAATGATGAACATACAGCTTGGAAACTCGTTCATGCTGAAGGTATTGTAAAAGCAAACAGTTCTTTTGAAAACCTGCGCCGCGAAGCCAGCAAGCTGCCGCTTGAAAGACAAGACAAAGATTTTACTATTGTTGCCAGCCGCTCTCACCTGAATCCTGAAACAACACAATTTATCAACGACATTAAAAAAGAACATGATAATATCCGTATCGTTTCGCGTGGAAGTTCATTGAAACTTTGCATGATAGCAGAAGGTCTGGCCGATGTGTATCCCCGTTTTGGTATCACTTCGGAATGGGATATTGCAGCCGGACATGCTGTTGTATCTGCAGCAGGCGGTCGCGTTGTGGCCATCGCTGATGAATCGCAGGAGCTATCATATAATAACGAACAAATGGAAAATCCGCCATTTATCGCTTATCCCCCTCAAGGATAAAAAAGCCTGGTTTCCTACCAAACGCTGTAACAACTTATTAATGCTGCAAAATCGGGCTTTTTTTCCGTACTTTGCAGCGTTTTTTATGCTATTCTGAATCCTAACTTGCTATGAATAATTACGCAATTAATAACCTGCGCGAACTGGAAGCCGAAGCCATCCACATCATCCGTGAAGTAGCCGCCGAATTTGAAAATCCTGTGATGCTCTACAGTATCGGAAAAGACAGCTCTGTGATGGTTCGGCTGGCCGAAAAAGCCTTTTATCCATCAAAAGTTCCATTTCCATTGATGCACATCGATAGTAAATGGAAATTCCGTGAAATGACTGAATTTCGAGACCGATATGCCAAAGAAAAAGGCTGGAATCTGATCGTTGAATACAACAAAGAAGGCTTTGAATCGGGAATAGGGCCGTTTACGCATGGAAGCAAAGTGCATACCGATGTAATGAAAACACAGGCTTTACTACAAGCCCTCGACAAACATCGCTTTGATGCTGCCTTTGGAGGCGCCCGACGCGATGAAGAAAAAAGTCGCGCTAAAGAACGCATTTACAGCTTTCGCGATCGTTTTCACCAATGGAATCCTAAAAATCAGCGTCCTGAATTGTGGAGTATCTACAACGCCCGCGTTCATAAAGGTGAATCCATCCGTGTTTTTCCGCTTTCAAACTGGACCGAGCTCGACATCTGGCAATATATCCGTCTGGAAAATATCCCTATCGTTCCGCTATATTATGCTAAAGAACGTCCCATTGTGGATATGGATGGAAACCTGATTATGGTAGATGATGATCGCATGCCCAAAGCGCTGGCCGAAAAAGCCGTGATGCGCAAAGTTCGTTTCCGAACCTTGGGATGCTACCCACTTACCGGAGCCATTGATTCAGAAGCTGATACGATAGAGAAAATCGTAGAAGAAATGATGACGGTAACCAAATCCGAACGCACCACCCGCGTGATCGACTTCGACCAGGAAGGCAGCATGGAACAGAAGAAACGGGAGGGGTATTTTTAGCTGTTGGCTATTGGCTATTGGCTATTGGCAAGCAGTTTAATTACGAGAAATTTTAGAATAATGAGAAATTTTAGAAATTTAAACGTTTGGATTTTAGGAATGGAAATTGTTAAGGATATCTATCTATTAACTAAAGATTTACCAGCTTATGAGCAATACGGATTAACAAATCAAATTCGAAGAGCTGCGATTTCAATACCATCAAATATCGCAGAGGGTTCATCCAGAAAAACAAACCCAGATTTTGCCAGATTTCTCGAAGTTGCATTAGGTTCATCTTTTGAAATAGAAACTCAATTACTTATTGCAAATGAACTCAATTACCTTAAAATCGAGCAAACCAGTGATGTTCTTAATAAATTAAGCATCCTTCAAAAACAAGTAAACGCATTAATTACCAAAGTAAGAAGCTAGCGGCCAATAGCCAATAGCCAAAAGCTAATAGCCTATGACTAACATCCAACAATTCCTCAATCAGGATCAGGAAAAAGACTTGCTAAGATTGCTTACTGCCGGTTCGGTAGATGATGGAAAAAGTACTCTGATCGGACGGCTTTTGTTCGACAGTAAAAAGATTTATGAAGATCACCTTTCGGCTTTGGAGCGCGACAGTAAAAAAATCGGTCATGCCGGCGATAAAATTGATTATGCCCTGCTGCTCGACGGATTGAAAGCCGAGCGCGAACAAGGCATTACCATTGATGTGGCTTACCGTTATTTTAGCACAAACAAAAGGAAATTCATCATCGCCGACACTCCGGGTCATGAGCAATACACCCGCAATATGGTCACAGGAGCCAGCACTGCAAACCTGGCTATCATTCTGATTGATGCCCGCAAAGGTGTGATCACACAAACCAAACGACATACTTTTCTGGTTTCATTGCTCGGTATTAAACATATTGTGCTGGCCGTGAACAAAATGGATTTGATGGACTACAGCCAGCAAGTTTTTGATCAGATCTGTAAGGATTACAAACAATTTACTACGCCACTTTCTATTCCAGATATCGAATTTATCCCGCTTTCGGCACTCAATGGTGATAATGTGGTGGATGCTTCTAATCATATGCCTTGGTACAAAGGCAAAAGCCTACTCAGCTACCTCGAATCCGTTCATGTAGTTTCTGATCGCAATTTTGATGATTTCAGGTTACCTATTCAATATGTGCTTCGGCCAAGTCTCGATTTTAGGGGATTTTCTGGTAAAGTGGCTTCCGGAATCATTCGCAAAGGCGATCAGGTGATGAGTCTTCCTTCGCGAAAAACAGCTACTGTTACACGTGTCATAGGCTCGGACGGTGATACTGAACTGGCATTTCCACCTCAGGCTGTTACCATTACCTTATCGCACGAAATCGATCTTTCGAGAGGCGAAATGTTGGTGCATCCGGATAATCTTCCACGTATCGAGCGACAATTTGAAGCCATGCTCGTTTGGATGGACGAAGGTAAAATGGATCCTTACGCAAATTTTTTCCTTAAACAAACTACCCAAACTACACGTGCCCGCCTTGATCAGATCAAATACCGCATCGATGTAAATACACTCGAACAGCATCCCTCTGATGCGTTTGAATTAAATGAAATCGGTCGGGTTGTGCTTACTACTAACAAACCTTTGCTTTTTGATCCATACCACAAAAACCATGAAACTGGCTCTTTTGTCCTGATTGATCCAATCACCAATAACACCTGCGCTGTTGGTATGATCATTGACAAAATGACTACTGACGATTTGTTTTCGCGCATCGCAGATCCTGAAACCAAACGTTTGGTAGAAGGCGGCCAAAGTTTGATCAATGAAGATGAACTTCAACAACGTTATCGCCAAAAAGGTGTAACACTTTGGATAACAGGACTTCACGGAAGTGGTAAAAATTTACTGGCCTATACACTCGAACGTCAGCTGTTTGACAAAGGAGCCACAGTAGTTTTACTGGATGGAAGCACTGTTAGATCAGGCCTTTCAAAAGAATTGGATTATTCGCCAACCGACAGGGCAGAACATATGCGCCGCGTAGCCCATGTTTGTCGCATTTTAAACGATCAGGGTATCATCACGATTTGTTCCTTTATATCACCCAAATCCGAAATCCGCGAACAAGTAGCCGAAATCATCGGAAAAGATCGTTTCAAACTACTATTTATGGATGCCAGCATGGATTATTGCAGAAAAAATAAACCCGAACGCTACGAAAAAGCAGACCAAAATCTGATCAAACATATTCCGGGCGTTGACGAAATTTACGAAAAACCAGTCCATTCTGACATAAATTTAAATCCTGATAATGAATCCAATATAACATATATTTTAAAATTTCTGGAACAGGAAGGGATTTTTCCCATACTTAAGGAATAAAACAGGAATCCGGAAATCTATTATTTTTACAAATTATTTTTTAAACGCAAAAACTCACGATTATGTCAACAAAAAAAGGCCCTGTAAGTGAATTTATCACCCATCATTACCGCCACTTTAATGCTGCAGCATTGATTGATGCCGCCAAAGGATATGAAGCGCATCTTAATGAAGGAGGCAAAATGATGATTACGCTGGCCGGCGCAATGAGTACAGCCGAGCTTGGTGTTAGTCTTGCCGAAATGATCCGTCAGGACAAAGTGCAGATTATTTCCTGCACAGGTGCCAATCTGGAAGAAGATTTGATGAACCTTGTTGCCCATAATCATTACAAGCGTGTTCCAAATTATCGCGACCTGAGCCCGAAAGAAGAATGGGAACTGCTCGAAAACGGATTCAATCGCGTTACGGATACCTGCATTCCGGAAGAAGAAGCTTTCAGGCGCTTGCAGCAACATATTTTCAAAATTTGGAAAGAGGCCGAAAGCAAGGGTGAACGCTATTTTCCGCATGAATATATGTATAAAATGCTGCTATCCGGTGTGTTAGAACAATACCACGAAATTGATCCAAAAAACTCCTGGATGCTGGCTGCAGCTCAAAAGAATATCCCAATTATCGTACCCGGATGGGAAGATTCAACGATGGGAAATATCTTCGCTTCCTATTGCATCAAAGGTGAATTGAAATCAACTACCATGAAAAGTGGTATTGATTATATGGTTTGGCTGGCCAACTGGTACCGCAATAATTCTGCTGGCAAAGGCGTGGGATTTTTCCAGATTGGTGGCGGAATAGCCGGTGATTTTCCTATTTGTGTAGTACCCATGATGTATCAGGATTTGGAATGGACTGATGTGCCTTTTTGGTCATATTTCTGTCAGATTTCTGATTCAACAACAAGCTATGGAAGCTATTCAGGGGCTGTACCAAACGAAAAAATCACCTGGGGAAAACTTGATATCAACACACCAAAATACATCATCGAATCAGATGCTACCATTGTAGCACCGCTGATTTTTGCGTACCTGTTAGCTTGGTAAGTTTAAAATTACTCCAGAAACTAAGCCATCGGCAAACTTATCCAGAAAACCGTTTTTTCAGTCGAATTTGAAACAAAAGAAACTTTACCTCCCAGGTACTGTTCTGTAAACATTTTTATGCTGTAAGTTCCAATTCCTCTGGCTTCTCCTTTGGTTGAAAAAGATCGTTGAAATATTTGAAGCTGAATATCCTGCGTCATAATGGTATCATTTTTAACTGAAATGATCACTTCATTATTGTTTGCAGTTTTAAAACCAATCTGCACCTGTTGATTAGGTTTTGAAGCTTCAACAGCATTCTTCAAAAGATTTAATAAAACCCGTTTTAGGAGTACCGGATCAGTGTTAAAACTTAACTTTTCATGCGCATTCACAAAAACTATCGTGATGGTTTTAGCAACCTGATGATGAGCTATCTGTTGAACGGTTTCAGTAATCAAATTATTGAGATCAACAGCTTTCTTATTCACTTTCAACTCACCTCTTTCGGCAGCAAGTAATTGCCTTTGCGAAATAATTTCTTCGATCAAAACATCACTTAATCGAGATGCTATGGTAAGGTATTCTTTATGCTCGGCCGGATCGTCCGACATCTCCATAAATTCAATAAATCCTCTTAATCCCCCTGCTGTATTGATGATATCATGAAAAAACAAGCGTTCCAAAATTTGCCTTCTCTTTTCATCGCTAAGATCCTCAAATGAAAGTACTACAAAGCGTTTGTTCTGGTATTCGAATGGTGAAGCAGTAACTTTAAAATCGTATGATACTTCTTTATCTCCCTGATTAGCAGTTATTCTGCACTCATTCACCGTTTTATTATTTGTGTTTAAACAATCAAGAATGGCATTAACAGCTCCGCAAACACGGCAAGCTTTTGATGTGCCACATCCACCCGGCATTTCATGAGCATGAATGCAATTGATCAGTTCGCCAGGACGTAATCCCAAAACTTCCTCAAAATCTTTGAATCCCATTGCCTCAAGCAAAGGTCTATTGCCATAAACCACTTGGCGTTGTTGGTTGAGTACAGCAGCAATAAAAGGTAAAGCATTGATAAGCTCATTCACCTGACCAAAACCTGTAAACAAATTGTAATCATGCATTACAGCTTCATGATCAGCCCTTGCGGCGGGAGCAAAAAAAGTATCCATAGCTAAGTGAGTTTTATTACTTACGTAACAAATATACCACTATAATAGCTGATAAAGGACTAAATATGAAAGAAATAAAAAATAATCCTTGTTTACCAACCCGGCACGATTTACCGTATTGTTCAGATATTACGAGTGCTATCACATACCAAACAAGAAATAATATGCCTATCCACAATCCTGTCATAAGTTAGTAAAGGTAATAAATAATGAATAAAACAGGAATGATGATACCGAGCAAAGTGAGCCAGGCACCTCGTGCAGTGATGCCATCAGCTCCTCTTGGAATTAACAAACCACTCAACGCCAACAAAATAAGTGCACCTGCATAAATATCTGAAATCCAAGTCCAATGAATGCTTGGATTATAATGCAGATAATTCATTTCCCTGAACATTAACCTTTTGCGTGTGATATCGATAGAACCCTCACCAGATTCCTGATCAAGCACAGCTATGCCACCATTCAAAAACACTTTCAAATAATCCGGATAAGGATAATAATGCTTGCGATAATCATCTGCAACACCATATTTTTCGAGTATTTGAAGCACTTGTGACTTATTTAATTTACCCGAAACAGGTGCTTCCTGAATACTTTCGGAAATGATAACATAATTTGGATTCCAATCGTGACGGTGGTTGATTGCTATACCTGAAAGGGCATAAATCACTGTCATTCCAAAAAAAAGATAACCGAAATCACGATGCAATGCACGATTCCATTTTCTCCACTTAAAGGGCATAGCTCAGCAGGTAATTGATTATTGTTGATCTTCTATCACTTCAAAGGAAGTGCAAACAATGGAATAAAAAGAAAGCTTGTCGGTTCCTTCTTCGGCCATCATCTCACGATAATCTGAAATTTTTTCCATTGCAGGGTCATCCAAATGCACTCCGGCAGCACGTTCCTCTTCGGTCATAGGTTCGCCGCCACCCAAATGACGAGTTTCATCAATACCTGCTATCACTTCTTCTTCCCATTCGCGCAGGTATTCTTCATCAACGATCATTTCGTCAACAATACCGATTATTTTAAAATCGTAGCCTTCGTATTCGCTGTTAAAGGCCGGTACGCCTTCGCCTGAAGTAATTTTTACTCTTCCCTCTTCCTCAACATCAATCAAAAACAGTTTCTTTCCATCGTGCTTGCAGATATGATCTGTTGTTCCGGTTATGATTACTTCCTTGTCAACAAGTTCCGCGGCTTTTTCATCAAAACTTCCTACTGTGATTACAATTGGTTCTTCAGCAACTCTTGTTTGTGCTGCATTTTCAACTGTTGTCTCAGTTTGATTTTGGCAGGCAACAAAAAATATTGCTACCACAGCCATTAAAAAAAATTTTTTCATAGTATTCTCCTTTGTTCTTGGTTTTGTAGCGACAAAATTAACAATTCTTGCAAGCTTCTTGCTGCTTTAAAGTTGGGTTTTTAGGATATAAAAATTGATATATCTCAGTAAAAAAAATTAATCAGGCATAATAACATCTTCGTCCAGGATGTTTTCGCCATCGTATTTGCGCTCTATTCCATTGGAATAACTGATTATCAAAATTAAAATTCCATCTTCATGATAGCGTTTCCAGTCACCATTTTTACGCCCCATCACATAATTTCCTGTTTCCCGGATTTTGCCGTCGGGATAATAAAAAATGTGTGTGCCATTGGGATTATCATCCACAAAACGTCCTTCAAAAGCAAGTTGGCCATTATTGTAGGTATATTTCCAATTGCCATTGCGCATGCCTGATGAATAATCGCCTTCCATGCGCATATCCCCGGTTTCGTAGAACCATGTGCCTTCTTCCAAGCCTTCGATATAGTCACCTTGTGTAATGATTTTTCCTTTTGGGCTGTATTCTGTTGTAATGCCATCGAGCAGACCATTGAGGTAATTTTCTTCGCGCAGGAGTTTTCCATCACTGTAATACCACTTCCATAAACCCACGGGGCGTCCTTGTTCGTCGTAACTTCCTTTTTGTTCAAGTATGCCATTTGGATGAAAAAATTCCCATTCGCCATTTCGCTCATTATCTTTATAATTTCCCTGTGCTTTGAGTGAACCATCCGGATAATAAAGCTTCCAAAAGCCTTGCCGCTGTCCATTGGCAGCTATAATGCCTTCTGCTATCAACTGACCATTTTTGAAGGTAAATGATTTTTCAACATTTCCTTCCTCGTCAAATTCTCGACGGATACCTTCTGCCACGCCATCGCGATAGGTAGCTTCAACTTTTACCTTTCCGTTAGGATAATAATCGCGTCGCATTTCGAGCAAAGCCAGTTCGCCGGCATCATCCACTTTCTCGCCATCCTGGTATTTAACAATTTCTTTCAAATTACCTGATAAATCATAGGTTTTAAAAAATCCATGTTTTAGGCCATGCCGGTAAACACCTTCTTCTCTCAACTCGCCTGTTTCATAAAACCATTTCCAACGGCCATGTCGTTTTTTATCGCTGTCGTATCTGTTAATTCGCTCACGATCAACAATAAAACCTTTTTGATAAGTTATCAACTCTATGATGTTTCCGGTAGTGTCAAAATGACGGGCTATTCCGCTTTCGAAACCTTGATCGAAAGGAATCAGTTGTAAAGTTCTTCCTTTATAATCAATGCGTTCGCTTAAACCATTTTTAACATCCGATTCAAAACGTTCTATCAAAATATCGTTAGCAAAATAGGTTCGCCGTTCGCCATGTTTCAATCCTTCTTTGTAGGTGATTTCGAGCGTTAGTTTACCGGTTTCATCATAAAATCTCCATAAACTATCCAGTTTGAAATTTTTCCTGTTTCCTTCAGATTTAAGGATTCCAACTTCATAAAAAGTACGCCAATAGCCATCAGGCTGACCATTTACAAGGATTCCTTCACTCGATTTTTGACCATTTGGATAATAAAAAGTAACTGTTGAATCAACTGACTGAGCGATTATATCAAGCTGATAAGCAGCAAAGAAAAGAAGTAAAACAAACCAATACTTCCTCATTTTAATTTTCTCTTGTTGGCGTTACTTTACGTCCGGGTGCCACACGTTCCTTTTTATCCAACTTAAAAATATGATCTCTTTTTACCTTTAAAAGTGCCTTTTCGCTACCTGGTTTCAGGTAATAAGTTAAAGAGTCATAAGTCACCTTTCCAAAACGATCTTTCCATTCCAGTGCAGAAATCTGGTAATTTTTTCGCGGATTTAAGACAAATTTAAGGTTTCTGTTGTCGCCGGCTTCAAAAGCAACATCCAGCGAATTTGAAATAGCATTTTCACAAACTCCGGGCGTGTTTTTTTTAATTTGAATAATTTCGATATAGCGGCCATTTTCAAACTGAATCTCTCCACTGGCAATTTTTGTTTCGTCGTAGGTGAGGTTACGCTGCAAAACAATGGGATGTGAGTTATAAAATTGTACCTCATTGATATTCAAACTATCACTTTCCACTTTCTGACGAATCTGCTGTGTAAAAACAATTGTTTTAGGAGAACAGGAAGGCAATAATATGCTAAAAAGCAAAATAATAGCTGTTAGAGAATAGCATAACCGTTTCATAGGCAATTTTATTTTATAAGACCCATTTTGGCCGATATTTCAAGCATCCGTTCAATTGGAATCTTTGCTTTTTTTATAACTTCTTCAGGAAGCTCAATTGCTGGCTGTTCATTTTTTAGTGCATTCAATAGCTTCTCCATCGTATTGAGTTTCATATAAGGACAATCATTGCAATTGCAAGTTTCATCAGATGGTACAATCAAAAATGTTTTTTGAGGCGAAGCCTGCTGCATTTTGTGTAAGATTCCTGTTTCAGTGGCCACGATATATTTTTGAGTATCATCTTTTTGAGTAAAATTCAATAAAGCTGTCGTAGAGCCAACAAAATCAGCTAATTCCAAAACAGGAGCCTTGCATTCAGGATGTGCAATCAATTTAGCATCCGGATTTGATGCCTTGAGGTTGATCACAGCTTCCGTTGATAAAATATCGTGTACCTCACAAGTTCCGTCCCACAAAACCATATCCCGTCCAGTAAGCCGATTGATATAACCACCAAGATTTTTGTCAGGTGCAAAAATCAGTTGAGCATCTTTCGGAAAAGATTCTACAATCTGCAGAGCATTTCCAGAAGTGCAAATCACATCCGACATGGTCTTAACTGCAGCTGTACAGTTGATGTAGGATATTACTTTGTGATCGGGATATTGCTGAAGAAAAGCACGAAACTCCTCTTCAGGAGCACTGGCTGCCAACGAACAACCAGCTTCCAAATCGGGTAAAACAACTTTTTTGTTGGGATTTAAAATTTTGGCAGTTTCGGCCATAAAATGCACACCAGCAAAAACAATGATAGCTGCTTTTGTTTGAGCAGCTTGTTGTGCTAACCCCAAACTATCTCCCACATAATCAGCAATATCTTGTATTTCAGGAACTTGATAGTAATGCGCCAAAATAATAGCATTTTTTTGCTTTCTTAATTCATTTATTTCTTTTACTATTGCTGACATGACTCGAAATTTTCGATGGTTTATTTCTGCAACAAATTTAGCATAATTCAAACGTTTTTTCGAAAACTCAAATTTTTTCAACAAGGCGAATCACTAATATTATTATTCTTTCTTATTAATTTTTTAAAAAGAAATTGTTATTGTTGTTATACCTGTTGATAAGGTTTAAAAGTTTTTAAGAAAAAATTTGCATAATTCGTTATTCACATTTTATCAACTAAAAAATGATATAATTATTTTACTAAAAACTTAAAAGTCAATATTTAAAAATTTGAAATTAAAACAGTCCTTTTTGTTTTTGTTGATAACTTCTTGTTAATCTCCTTAAAAAATTGTGTTTAAAAGCTGTGGAAAACTGGTGATAAAATCGACTTTATTAACAGCGAAAAAATACAGGCGACATCTATTGTTGATAAAGGTGCAATTATCAGAAGTTAATAACAGCTTATTAACTTTATCAACAACGCTATTGTTGATAAGTAATAACAAACACAAATTCAGTTAATTAGAATTAAACTAGGTTTATTGGCAAACACATAATTCCTTGAATTAAAAGTACAAAAAGTATAAGCCGGGTAAAAATGAATAATTTTGTACGAAATATTTATCAACAATGACAATTGAACTCAAAACTATACCTCTGGCTTCCGATCATGGTGGCTATGAAATGAAAACATTTTTGGCAGAAAAATTACGTATTGCCGGTTACGAAGTAATTGATTTTGGGACACATTCATCCGAAAGCGTGGATTATCCAGATATGATTCATCCACTTGCTGATGCTGTTGCCAAAGGAAAATTTCCTCTTGGAATCATCATGTGTGGAAGTGGAAATGGGGCACAACTGGCTGCAAATAAGCATAAAGGTGTAAGGGCTGCTTTGTGTTGGAATGTAGAATTAGCCAGATTAGCGCGTGAGCATAATGATGCCAATATTTTGTCCTTGCCTGGTCGTTTTATCGCTTTTGATTTGGCCTGGGAAATGGTTCAGGTATTTTTGAGTACCTCTTTTGAAGGTGGACGTCATGATAAAAGGGTAAAAAAAATTGAAATTTAATTTAGCAACATTCTCACTTTGAGCGCATGAACGAAAAAACGAATATTTTTAATAAAAATGCCGAAAAAGTTGCTTTTGACAAAAATCATCGTCAAAAGATCAATTTTAATATTTCCCAATACGATCGTGCTGTTTTAAATGGCAAGCAACGTTATGACAAACTGGAAATAGCCAAACAACGAGCAGCAAATATTAAACATAAAACCTTGTCGCAACTCGACAAATACCTTGTTGAATTTGAAACCAATTTTACCAGAAATGGTGGCAAAGTAATATGGGCTCGACACAGCGAGGAGGCTTGTACACAAATTGTAAAGCTGCTTAAAGAAGAACAGATTAAAAAGGTAGTGAAGTCGAAGTCGATGACTTCAGAAGAAATAAAACTTAACGAGCATCTCGAAAAGCATGGTATTCAATCGCTTGAAACTGATCTTGGTGAATTTATTGTTCAATTAGCCGGCGAAAAACCTTACCATATTGTTACACCTGCCATGCATAAATCCAAGGAAGATGTAGCAGATTTGTATCATCAAAAATTTCAAATTGATGCGGGAAGCACACCTGAAGAGATAACAGCCTATACCCGTTCACTTTTGAGGGATGAATTTCAGCAGGCAGGAGCGGGAATAACAGGAGCTAATTTTCTTTTGGCAGATATTGGTGGCATCGCTCTCACCGAAAACGAAGGTAATGGACTGATGACGATGGCATTTCCTAAACTGCATATTGTAGTAGCCGGAATAGAAAAAATATTGCCTTCGGTAGATGATCTCGACTTATTTTGGCCCTTGTTAGCTACTCATGGCACCGGCCAGCATATGACCGTTTACAATTCAATTGTAACTGCTGCCCGGCAAAAATCGGATAGCTCAACACAGATGGTTGTTGTTTTGCTTGATAATGGAAGGAGCAAATTGCTTGAAAAGAGCAGACAACGTTCTGCTTTGTCTTGTATCAGATGCGGTGCTTGTTTGAATGTTTGTCCTGTTTATAAAAATATCGGCGGATACACTTACGATACCACTTACACAGGACCAATAGGATCAGTAATTACGCCACATATGCAGGATATGAAAGAAAACAAACACTTGAGCTTTGCTTCCTCTTTGTGCGGCGCATGCACCGAAGTTTGTCCTGTTAAAATTCCACTACACGAATTATTGTTACTTAATCGTGCACAAGCAGTAAGCGAAGGATGGACATTACCATCAGAACGGTTTGTAATGAAAAATGCAACAAGGGTGCTCAAAAGTCGCAAACTTATTGATTTTGCAGGCAGCAGTACTAAAAACCTTGTTCTTAAATATTTTTTTAGTTCCCAATGGGGAAACAGGCGAAATTTACCAAAGTTTGCTAAAAAGTCTTTCAGTCAGTTGTGGCAGGAGCGAAGCGGGAAGTAAGAAATATCAGGTTTATTCTCCGATAATTTCAGCTACTTTTTCGCGTAGTTCATTTCCTCTTAGGTTTTTAGCTATAATGATTCCATTTTCGTCCAGTAGTACTGAATGTGGAATAGATTGCACGCCATAAGGTTTTCCGGCAGCATTACCCCATCCAGCCAAATCAGAAACCTGTGTCCAATTCAGTTGATCGGCTTCAATGGCTTCGAGCCATTTTTCACGGTCGGTATCGAAAGAAACGCCAAACACATCAAAACCTTTATCTTTATAATCGTTGTGAATAGCCACAATATTTGGATTTTCGGCGCGACAGGGCTGACACCATGATGCCCAAAAATCCACCAGTAATACTTTTGAACCAATATGATCGCTCAAAGTAATGAGTTCGTTGTCAGGATTTTCTTGCGAAAAATCAACAAAAGGCTGTCCTACTGCCACACGTTTTAAAGTTTTTACGCGATCTGTTAATGCAGTAAGATAAGTTGATTCGGGTTTTTCAGAAAAATTGATAACAATACCTTCAAGTGATTCAAGATCAAATTGATAACTGTTTCTATACACCAAATAATGTGAAACCACATCGGCATTATTTTGCTTTACATAATCAATCAGGTAATTGTTTTTCTTTAGCTCAGTTTTGTCATAAAGTGCTTCAGCTTCAGCCATGGCTTCCTCATTTTGATCGGTAGCAGCTTTGCGATAGGCGTTATAATGTTCCTGTAACTGTTTATCAAAATCCTTATAGGTATCATCAAAAGCTTTTAATCTGTCGTTACTTGCTGAACCTGTGATTTCATATTCGCGAAGATTATTGGCATCGGCTGCCAAAATAATAGCTGCATTTTCCAGAAAAACAGCAATACTTCCACGAACATCTTCAATCGAAATATAATAGATTTCAGGTGAATCAACTGAACCCGATAAAATTGCTTTTCCTTCGAGCAGCTGGGCAGAGTCTTCAACAACCCATGCACCATCCACCCTTTGTTGGAGTTTTATTTTTTTGCCTTCAGCATTACTAATATTTACTTTAAGCTCAAATTGCGCCTGTTCTTGAGGCGATTGGCATGAAATTGCGAATACGCTGATCAATGCTAATATAACAATCGAAAGTAGTTTCATTGGGAAAATGTTTAGATTATGAATGCAAAACTAAGTTTTCTTGATCAATTACTAGCTGTAAAAAAGATGAGCTGAATCAATTTTAGCGTTTGCGTTGTGGCTGAAAAAAATATACTAACATCAAAATTAAGGCTTCTGATAAAGGAGCGCTCAATAAAAGACGATACAGGCTATCACTCAAATGTTGCGGATCAAATGATTCCAAAAGAAATAAAGTCAAATGGTGCAATACGATCAAACTTATGGAATAACTAATAAACCAACGGCTACCCATTTCAGTGATATTAGGCTCTGAGGCGCTTTCGGGCAAAGGTGCGCCTGATGCCAGACGAACGACATAGGGTCTCACAAAAGCAACTAAAACTGTAGCTGCTGCGTGTAATCCGGGCGTTGCCATAAACAAATCGATTGCAAATCCGGTGCCAAAACCTAAAAATAATAACAGCCAATGAGGTATTTTAAAAGGCAAGAGCATAATGAATAAAGGGTAAATGAAAGGATTTACATAACCACCAATAAGGATATGATTGAGCACCATCACCTGTATGAAGATCAGAGCAATAAACCGAAAACTATGGCGTAAAAAATTATTCATCCACGCGAATCATTAAAAGTGAATCCAATTCTGGTCGGTGTTTGTTGTCAACTACATAAACTTGTCGCAGACGGTTAAAATCAGTTGCAAAACGAATGCGAGCCTGATTTAATGCACCATCGTTGCTGGTAATGTAGTTTTCGACCGTTCCTACTAAAATTCCCTCCGGAAATAAGTGAGAATTCCCACTTGTTATTAATGTATCTCCTTTGTTTACAATAAGATGTGTTGGAATATGGTCGATAAGTCCAAAACGATAATCACCACCCTGCCAACTGAGATTAGCTAAATTTCCATTATTTTTAAACCGTACACTAATAGCTGCAAATTTGTGTAGCAAGCTCATTCCAATAGCATAGTTTTTACTCACTCCGGTAATGATTCCGGCTACACCTTCGGGTGAGATAATTCCCATATCTTTTTCAATTCCAGATTCGTAGCCTTTATTCAAGATTATATAATTATTTCTGAAATGTACATTATTACTCACTACTCTGGCAGGTAAATAATGAAAAATGGTATCGTTGAAGTATAATGAATCCTTTTCCGAAAATAGTGGATTATGTTGAAGTTGTTGCCTTAAATAGGCATTTTCCTGAGCAAGTAATTCATTGGTTTGTTGCAGATAAAAATAATCCGTTACCGATTTTTGCATACGATAAAAAACTCCGCTTATGGCGCTGTTCATGGTAAAAGCAGCTGTCCGGTGATAGGCATTACTTCGAAAAAGCAGGTTTAATGCTAAAATTTCGAGTAGCAAAAAGAGCAGCAGTACATGGTGTTTTTGAATAAAACGAATCAGGTTAATCATACCTGTTGAGCTGGGTTCCTGTTATTTAATTAGGAACGGGAATTTATCAAAGTTTTTGAGTGCAATTCCTGTTCCACGTGCAACAGCACGCAATGGATCTTCGGCTACATGTACCGGAAGTTTGGTTTTATGATGCAAACGTTTGTCGAGGCCACGTAACAAAGAACCGCCGCCAGCCAGGTAAATACCTGTACGGTAGATATCAGCCGATAGTTCAGGCGGTGTCATTTCCAAAGCATTAAGCACAGCAGCCTCTATTTTGGAAATACTTTTATCCAGGCAATGAGCAATCTCGGTATAATTCACTTTGATTTCTTTCGGGATGCCTGTAAGCATATCGCGACCATGCACCGGGAATTCGTCTGGCGGATTATCAATACTGGGCAAAGCAGCACCAACTTCAATTTTGATCCGTTCGGCAGTGCGTTCGCCTATGTTGATATTATGTTGTTTGCGCATATATTCTTCAATATCAGCATTAAAGTCGTCGCCGGCAATGCGGATTGACTTGTTGTTTACAATACCGCCAAGTGCGATTACAGCAATTTCACTAGTACCGCCCCCAATATCAATGATCATATTACCGGTAGGTTCCAGCACATCGATGCCGATACCAATAGCAGCTGCCATGGGTTCATGTATCAAACGCACTTCTTTGGCTCCGGCTTGTTCTGCGGAGTCTTTCACTGCTCTTTCTTCCACTTCGGTAATACCCGAAGGAATACAGATAACCATTTTGAGGGCAGGAGGAAACAGCCTGCTTTTGATACCGATCATTTTTATCATTTCACGCATCATATATTCGGCTGCCTGAAAATCAGCAATTACACCATCGCGCAGCGGTCTGATTGTTTTAATATTTTCGTGCGTTTTGCCATGCATCATCATGGCTTTTTTGCCTACAGCTATAATTTTTCCTGTATCGCGTTGTATAGCAACGATAGAGGGTTCATCAACCACTACTTTGTCGTTGTAAATAATAATTGTGTTTGCCGTTCCGAGGTCGATGGCAATTTCTTTATTCAGAAATGAAAATAGTCCCATAAGGCCCTGTTTTTTAATGTTTAAAATGCCTGATTCCGGTAAATACCATACTCATCTGGTGCTGATTACAATAATCGATCGATTCCTGATCGCGCACTGAACCACCGGGCTGCACTATTGCTGTTATACCTGCCTTGTGTGCCAGCTCAACAGAGTCGGCAAAAGGGAAAAAGGCATCAGATGCCATTACAGCATCTTTCAGATCAAATCCAAAGCTCTGCGCTTTGGCGATAGCTTGCTTCAGGGCATCAACCCTTGAAGTTTGTCCTACACCAGCAGCCAGTAATTGTTTGTTTTTTACCAGAACAATAGCATTGGAGCGGGTATGCTTTACCACCTTGTTGGCAAATACCAAATCATCGTATTGACGATTTTCGGGTTGCTTCAGGGTAACTGCTTTCATATCTTTGGCAGTTTCTGTTTTAAGGTCTTTGTCTTGAGCAAGAAAACCGTTTAATGCTATTTTGTATATGCTTTGAGGTAATGCAGCAGGACGCAACCGCAAAATTATTCTATTTTTTCGGGATTGCAGGATTTGTAGCGCATTTTTTTCATAATCACGTGCAAGGACGATTTCAAAAAAGAGACTGTTGATGATTTCGGCGGTTTTTGCGTCTATGATATGGTTGCTAATCAGCACCCCACCAAAAGCCGAAACAGGATCTCCTGCCAATGCAGCTTCATAAGCATCGCTCAAAATATCGCGGCTGGCTATTCCGCAGGCGTTATTGTGTTTGAGAATAGCAAAAGTGGTGTTTTCAAATTCTTTTATCAGGTTGATTCCGGCATCCAGATCGAGCAGGTTATTATAGGATAATTCCTTTCCGTGAAGCTGTTCGAAGAGTTTATCCAGCTCGCCATAAAAGCTGGCTTCCTGATGGGGGTTTTCGCCATAACGCAGTTTTTTTGGATGACTCAAACTCAGCCTGACACCTTCTTCGGCACGACCGCCAAACCAGTTGTAAATAGCTGCATCGTAATGAGAGCTTATTCCAAAAGCCAACCCGGCAAAATGAAGCCTGTTTTCGAGGCTTGTCTCACCATTTTGTGTGTTTAGTAGTGCGATTAAATCGTCGTAGTAGCGCACCGAAGGGACGATGAGTACTTCTTCATAGTTTTTGGCTGCAGCCCTGATCAGCGAAATACCTCCAATATCAATCTTTTCGACGATTTGTTGTTTTTCAGCATTTGCTGCAACAGTTTGTTCAAAAGGATAAAGATCAACAATAACCAGATCAAAGGCGGGTATTTCGTATTGCTCAAGCTGTTCGCGGTGGCTACTTTGTGAACTGCGGGCCAATATGCCGCCAAAAACTTTAGGATGCAGGGTTTTAACACGTCCGTCGAGTATGGAAGGATAGCCTGTGAGCGACTCCACTTCGGTTACCGGAATATTTAATTCCTTTATAAAATTATAGGTTCCGCCTGTTGCAAACAGCTTTATGCCGAGTTGATGCAACAGCTGTGCTATCTGGTCGAGTTTATCTTTGTAAAAAACTGAAATTAAAGCGTTTTTAATTTTTTTCAAGGCTTGCGAATATTTTGATTTTCAGACTGCAAGATTATTAAAAAATGACAGGTGAAGCAATCAATAAGGGCTATTTTTTAGGATAAACTTCATTATACTGATTTCATTGTGCAGGAATATTTTTCTGATGAACGCTTTCCCAAACGAAATACTTATTTTTACAGCCTAAAACAAGCTTATGATTCTGTTACGTCTGATTCTCGAAAGTTTTCATTTTGCTATGTCAGCATTGATAGTAAACAAGGTACGTACGGTATTATCGCTTTTGGGAATCACTATTGGTATTTTTTCGATCATTGCAGTTTTTTCAGTTTTTGACAGTCTCGAGAAAGCCATTCGCGACGACATTAGTTCGTTGGGCGACAATGTGTTATTTATTCAAAAATGGCCCTGGATGATGGGCGGAAATGATTATCCGTGGTGGAAATACTGGCAACGCCCAGAGGCAGATCTGCGTGAGCTTGCCGATTTGCAGCGCCGAAGTAATGCAGCAGAAGCTTTTACTTTTATGGTTGGTGTTTCGCGCAATATCAGCGCAGGAAATATTACAATCGAAAATAGCGGCATCAATGCCGTTTCGCATGATTATAATCGGGTACTATCAATGGATATTGCTTACGGAAGATACTTTACACCACTCGAATCAAAAACCGGGAGAAATGTTATTATCATTGGCGCTGACGTGGCTGAAACACTTTTTCCGGGAGCTGATCCAATTGGTCGTTCTGTAAAGGTTTTTGGGCGTCGCATGGATGTGATTGGCGTGCTTGCTAAAACAGGAGATAATATTTTTGGCAATTCAGATGACAATTCAGCTTTTATTACGATCAATTTTGCCCGAAATGTGATTGATATTCGCAATACGGGAACCAGTATTCTGGCAAAATCGAAACACGGAGTATCTAACGATCAACTCAAAGATGAACTCATCGGGATTATGCGTTCGTTGCGTAAACTGAAACCGGCTGCAGAAGACAACTTTGCTATCAACGAAATGGATATTATCAACCGTGGATTTGATCAGCTTTTTAGCGTGATTGCCATTGTAGGCTGGATTATTGGTGGCTTTTCGCTGCTTGTAGGCGGCTTTGGTGTTGCTAATATCATGTTTGTTTCGGTAAAAGAACGTACCAGCCAGATTGGAATTCAAAAATCTTTGGGTGCTAAGAACTATTTTGTTTTGCTTCAGTTTTTGTTTGAAGCAATATTTTTATCCATTTTGGGTGGTATCGTTGGCTTATTGATTGTTATGACACTTGCTTTGGTTATAAGCAGTGCGACGAGTTTTACAATGGTTTTGTCGCTGCAAAACATTTTGTTGGGGATTTTTGTTTCTGCTTTTATCGGTCTGCTTTCGGGTTTTATTCCAGCCTGGTCGGCATCACGTCTCGATCCGGTTGAAGCCATGAGGTCGAGTTTTTAAATCTGTGTGATTTTACTTGAAGCAATTCGTTTGAGTTTATCAATTTGGTTTTTTAGGTCAAGGCTTGAAAGCTCGGATTTTATTGCTATTTTTACCATTCAAAAAAACAGCCAGTATGGAGAACAGATGGGTATTTAAGAAAAAGGGTGACGAGCAAGTGGTTAACCATCTGGCAGAAATTTTGTCGATCGGAAAACCATTGGCCGGATTACTGGCACAGCGGGATATTCGTACTTTCGATGAGGCAAAATATTTTTTCAGACCCCTGTTCGAGCATTTGCACGATCCTTTCCTGATGAAGGACATGGATAAGGCTGTTGATCGTATTTTGCGGGCTATCGACCGCAACGAAAAGATTCTTATTTATGGCGATTATGATGTAGATGGAACCACGGCTGTCGCGCTCGTTTATTCATACCTGAAAAAGTATTTTAAAAAACGTATTGAGTTTTATATCCCCGATCGTTACGAAGAAGGCTATGGTATTTCTTACAAAGGAATAGATCATGCAGCAAATCACAGTGTTAATCTTGTTATTGCGCTTGATTGCGGCATTAAAGCAGTAGAAAAAATTGCTTATGCCAACGAGCGACATGTCGATTTTATCATTTGCGACCACCACAGACCCGGCGATGAATTGCCTCCGGCAGTAGCGGTGCTCGATACCAAAAGAGCCGACTGTAATTATCCTTTTAAAGAATTATCAGGAGCAGGTGTGGGGTTTAAACTGATTTCTGCGCTGTCCGAAAAACTACAGGATCCATTTGAAGAGCTGGTGAACTATCTCGATTTGATTGCTGTGAGCATCGCAGCTGATATTGTGCCCATATCAGGCGAAAACAGGGTGTTAGCTTATTTTGGTTTGCGGCAGCTTAATACCAATCCGCGGCCAGGCTTCGAGTCGGTGCTTAAATATGCCAATGTGGTTCGGCGCGAAGATGGGGCAGATAAAGACGGAAATGTGCTCAGCCGTGTGCTTACCATAAGTGATTTGGTTTTCTTAATCGGACCTCGTATCAATGCTGCAGGTCGTATTGAAAAAGCCAGTGATTCGGTGAGGCTTTTACTGGCTGATAAAACAAGCCATGCCGAAAAACTGGCCGAAGCCATTAATGATATGAATACCGAACGTCGCAGCCTGGATAATCAAATTACTGAAGAGTCTTTGGCTATGATTGAGGGCGACCAGCTATTAAAAGCAGCGAAAAGCACTGTTTTATTCAACGAAAACTGGCACAAAGGTGTTATTGGTATTGTGGCTTCACGCCTAACAGATAATTATTACCGGCCCACGATAATTCTAACGCGCTCGAATAATTTTGTAACCGGATCAGCGCGATCAGTGAAAAATTTTGATGTGTACGACGCCATTGATCATTGTTCTGATTTACTGGAACATTTTGGCGGTCATATGTATGCAGCCGGCCTTTCGTTAAAGCCAGAAAACCTTGAGCTCTTCCAAAAAAAATTCAATACCTACGTAAATGATCATATCGATGATGAATTACTCATTCCTGAAATAGAAATCGATCTGCCGATTTTGTTTTCTGATATCACCCCAAAATTTATGCGCATACTGAAACAGTTTTCGCCTTTTGGACCAGGCAATATGGCTCCGGTATTTCTTTCGGAGCAGGTGATTGATACCGGACGATCGAAAATAGTAGGACAAAAACACCTCAAGCTCAGTTTGATGCAAAAAACAAGTCGTAGTCAGGCTGTTTCGGGGATTGCTTTTCAGCAGGCGCATCACTATGAGCGCATCCGCAGTGGAGAGCCATTTAGCATCGTTTATCACCTGGAAGAAAATGAATGGAAAAATAAAATCAGTTTACAGCTTAATGTGAAAGACATTAAGTTTGAAGAGGACTAATAATACATTAATATTCAATTACTTACTAACTACTGGCCTAAACTTCTTTGTAAGGTGTGGTTTTTTGTAACTCACGCAGGCTGATGGCAAACCAAATCATCACAAATCCAAAAAATAATGCCAATAATCCACTGATTACAATAAGTGTTTTGGCCACAGCAAAGGGGTTGATCACCAGTAAAAGACCAAAAAGCAAGCTGATTATGGCATTGATAAGAAAGAAATTTTTATATTCTAATCCACTACTCAGGTTTACTAAAGCAATCAGTTGAATGATGCCTGTTATCAAAGCCCAGATCCCAATCAGGGTGATAAAAAAGTTGAGGGTTTCTTCTGTATAAACCAAAATAAGTATACCGAGCAACGAAAACGTAATCGCTTGCAAGAGCATAATACCATAGCGGAAACCCTTAGCGTGACGATTGTAGCTTATCAACCCAAAAACCAAACCAGTAAGTATGATTATAATACCGGTGTAACGCGCTACTACAATCAGTGTATCTTGCGGAAGTGCAAGTGCCAGAATGCCATACAGCAGTGCTACCAGACCGTTTAGCGCAAACGACAACCAGTTTCGTGTGATTTGTGTTTTCATAAATTATGGTTTTGAGGTTAAAATGAATAGTCAAAGATAACTTTTCCAATCAAAAAAAGCCCAAAAATAATAAGACCGATCCCGGCAATTTTATTTAATAGTCTGATCATTATTTGAGTGAAGAATCGCTTGATGGAATATGCACCGTAAGCTTTTAGCAGGTCGCTGAGCAGCACAGTAACTAATGTTCCGCTAAAAAAAGTTGTTAATCGTGTTTCATCTCCGCCCATGCGTGCCGAAATACCAACCACAACGCCTACCCAAAAAATCCAGACGAAAGGATTGACAATATTCATAAAGAAGCCTTTTGCGATATAAGTAAACCAGCGCGGCTCGTTCATTTTTACCGGAAGTTCCATATCTTCTTCTGCATTCTCGTTGGGTTCAGATACTTTTCTTGTAAAAGTTACCAATCCGAAAATTATTAAAATCACACCACTGCTTATTGCAAACCAAAAGTAATTGCTTGGTGCAGTAACAATTTGCACAGCTCCCATCAGGCATAAAACAACCATTATCACATCGTTCAAAAAAATGCCAAAAGCTAAAAGCACTGCCGGCCAAAACCCGCGATGAATACTGGTTTGAACCAGTGCAAAAAAGGCTGGCCCAAAACCAAAGAAAGTAGCCAAAGTTAAACCCAATAAAATGCCTTCAAAAAATAACGCACTCATAAGCAATTAAAAAACATCAGGATTTGGAAATAGATTTCAGGTAATTTTCCCAATCTTCCAATCGTTGGCCTTTTAAAACACGCGGGAATTTATTAGCACTGCCTTCTTTACCCATTTTTTTCATATAATCGTAAAACACTTGCGAAGGTAAAATATCGATAAATAACTCTTTAACAGCTTCCATGCGCTCGACCATATAGTCATCGTTGAGCTGTTTGAGTGATTCATCAATTTTTTGAATGGCGAGTTGTGGGTCTACCTTATCATCTGTGCCCAAATACCAATGGTGCGCAAACAGCGATCCGTGTCGTATGCCAGCTACCGTAAATTCGCGTATTTCTATATTAAATTCCTCCTGTAAAAGCTCGACTGCCCGATTCATATTTTCCTGCGAAAGATGCTCTCCGCACATACTCAGGTAGTGTTTGGTACGGCCTGTTATCACAATTTCGCAGCGACCCACATGGGTAAACTTAATGGTGTCTCCAATCAGGTAGCGCCAGGCACCAGCATTAGTGGAAAGCAATAGCGCATATTCCACATTTTCCTTTACTTCGTCAAGTTTTAGCACATTGAGATTATCTTTCAGGTTGCCATCCTCATCAAAGTTATCTTCGTTAAAAGGAAGAAATTCATAATAAATGCCATTATCCACAATCAATTCCATCGTTCGTCTCTCGAGGCTGTTTTGATAAGCGATGTAACCTTCCGACGCCAAATAGCTTTCGGAGTAAATCATAGGTTTGTTAAATAGCTTTTCAAAACTTTTTACATAAGGTGCAAAAGAAACACCGCTATGAACATAAACTGTTAGGTTTGGCCAAAGATCGTGAATGGTTTTAAGGTTGTATTCCTTAATGATACGCTCAAGCAGGATTTGTACCCATGCCGGAACACCAACAATAACGCCGATATCCCAGCTTGGTGCTTTACGAACCATTTCGTTGAGCTTAGTGACCCATTCGGCTGTCCTCGAAATTCGTTTTCCGGGTTTGTAAAAATGCTGAAACCAAAATGGAAGGCTTCCGGCTGTTATCCCGGAAAGGTCGCCAGCATAATATGTACCATTATATTGAAGGTGCGTACTACCTCCAATCATCAGCATGCCTTTTTCGTAGAAATGAACCGGAAAGTTGTATTTTGAGGTAGATACTAATTGTCTGATACTGGCACGTTTGATGGCGTTTAGCATATCAGCCGTAACAGGAATATGTTTGCTTGATGCTTCGGAAGTGCCGCTGCTTAGTGCAAAGTATTTTACTTTTCCGGGCCAGCTTACATAAGGTTCGCCATTCAAGGCGCGATACCACCATTGTTTGTACATGCTGTTATAGTCGAAAACCGGAACCTTATTTCTGAAGGCTTCGGTTAAATTTTTGCTTTCGAGTATGCTGTCGAAATCGTAGTGTTCACCAAAGGCGGTGAACTGTGCTTTTCGTAAAAGTTTTTTTAAAACAACATGCTGAGCCTGAATGGGTTGAAGATTTTGTTTTTTCTTTTCTACTGGTAAATTCCTCAGCTCGTAAGCCTTTTTAATAATGGTACCAAGTATTGGCATGGGTTTTCGTTTGAGTGTAGCGCAAATGTAGGGATTTTTAGAGATTAGCGCGAAATGAAAGAAGGATTATATAAATCATTGATTTACAACTAATACCTCAGCAATTGGATTAAATAGATACCAACGCTTTGATTGTAAACACTGGCATTTATAGCGTTTGCGAACTTGTTCTCCTTTCCTGAAAGTGCGGCCATTGGGTATTTTGAATACTGTTCCGATGGCAATTTCTTCAATGGTTGGGTTGGTTCTTTGTTTGGTGTCGTATTGCTTCAAGCAACGTGTGAGTTTCAAATCGGATCCGCTGGCGGCTTTGGGGTTGCTCAGATAGCGGATAAGTTCATTTTTTAAATCGACAGGAAAAACTGCTGCTTCAAGATAAGGTGACATTAAATCCTGAAACCATTTTTTCCATTCATATCCATGGGCTTTTACTTTGCTTTTATATTGCTGAAAAACCTTAAGATGAGCAAGTTCGTGCACAAAAGTGATTAAAAACTGATAGGGATTTAAATCGTGATTGAGTGAAATACGATAAGGATTACCAACTTGTTTTGGTGGCCTGAAATCGCCCAATCGGGTTGACCGGCTGGCTGTAATCCGTAAGTTGATGTGTTCTTTTTCGATGCTTTCACACACCATATCAAGCGAGTTAGCAGGTAAGAAACGCTTTAGGATGGCTTTTTCTTCAGGCTTCATAAAAGTCAAATTTATGAGTTGCCGGCACAACAAACGACCAGGAAGGGCATTCATTGCAACGGCTTTTTTTCTTTGGCTTTTGCACTGGCCTGTGAGGGCTGCGAAGGCTCGAACAAGCGGCAGTTAGCAAACAAAAAAGGAAAACAACAACAAACTTTTTCAAAAACATAAAGGTTTTTACACTGGCAAAACTAATGTTTTTTGCTTGAACGATTTAACGCTATTTTTGTTGAGATTACTTAACTGAAACTTACAACTGATACGTAATATCACGAATTAAAAATCAGGTAATCAATGGCTTATTTAACATATATAGATAATTATATATGAAAATAATGTATTTTTGCACACTTATTATTAACTCAAACTAAACTAAAATGAAACAAATTGGAATTGGAATCGCCGGATTGGTTTTTGGCGTGGTGCTGGCATTGTTGATCGTTTACAGCATGGCACCTAAAATGATGCTGATCGAAAGCGAAAGTCCTTATGATTTTAACACCACAGTAGAACGTTTTGAAAAATCTGTAGCCCAGGCCAACTGGAAAATTCCGGCAGTACATGATTTGCAGGCTACTATGGACAAATTTGGTCATGATGTGCGCGCCGTGAAAGTATTTGAGCTTTGCCATCCTGATCATGCTGCAAAAATCCTCAAACAAGATGAGGAAAGAATTGTTAGCAGTATGATGCCTTGTCGTGTAGCGATATACGAGCGCGCTGACGGCAAAGTGTATTTTTCGCGGATGAACTCAAAACTGATGGCCGGTATGATGGGCGGAATTATTGATGAGGTGATGGCAGAGGCTTTTGCTGAAAATGAAGCGATTATAATGGGTGTTATGAAATAGAAACACCTTTATAAAAGCCCGGTACCATCTAAAGCGGCTGGCTTTTTTGTTATGCCATCCGTAATCAGCTTGTGAAGATTTAATGATTTACCGCTTGGGTTTTGAAACTAATTGTTTAGTATTTTTACCACACAAACCAAAACCTAAGTTCATGCGTAAAATTTTGTTGGGATTACTGCTGCTTACAGCTTATTTTACATTTGCACAAAATAATTACAACGCCTGCGGAAGCCAAAGCGGATTGTGGAATTACGACACTGTTTTTGTGAGTTGCGACATCATTGTTCCGGCAGGCGAACAGCTTGTTATTGCGCCAAATACAACCATCGTTTTTGAGGGCTATTTTAGCATGCATGTGTTGGGAAGTGTTGACGCACGTGCCAGCTATAACCATCCTGTAAGTTTTACAATCGCTGATACCAGCGGATTTGGGGATTATCAAAGCACCACAGGCGGTTGGAATGGCTTCAGGTTTGAGCAAACCTTACCCGAAAGCGATTCTTCCATTTTTGAGTTTTGCAGGTTTTCTTATGGCAAGGCGGCCGGCGATTCGGCTAATGGATACGGAGGTGCTTTCAGGATTGATAATTTCAGCAAAATTCGTATTGAACAGTGTTCTTTTGATCATCATTATGCTTTTTATCGCGGCGGTGCTGTTTATGCCAACAAGGCTGATATTTTGATCAGAAAATGCGAATTCCTGAATAGCTTTGCTGGCAACGATGGCATGGATTATGGCTATGGCGGTGCTGTGGCTTTCAGGGCATCACTCCCTGAAGTTTCGGGATCTTATTTCGAAGGGAATGCTTCAACCGGTGTGGGCGGCGCTTTGTCTTTTGAATTTTCCGACCCGAAACTGGTCAATTGCGAGTTTTATCAAAATTACAGTGCCTTGGGCGGGGCTATTGGTTTTATCCGTGCAACACCTGTAAGGCAGGTTGCTAATCTGCTTATTCATGAAAATAGTTCCTTGTTTTTTGGAGGAGGAATAGCTTGTTTGGAGGCATCACCGCATATGACAAATCTAACAATTATCAACAATAGCTCAGCTATGGGCGGTGGATATTATTGCAATGAGCATGCCGATCCTGTTTTGGCCAACAGCATTTTGTGGAACAATACAGCCGGCGACACGCTTGGTTCGCAGGTTTGGATTTGGGATGTGTATTCCGAGCCTGAGTTTCATTATTGCGATATTCAGGGAGGGCTCGATTGGTTTGGCGGAAGTTCATTTATAGGTGTTTACGAAAACAATATGCATGCTGATCCCATGCTTTTTGAGCAGTTTTGGCTGGAAGATTTTAGCCCCTGTATCAATGCCGGAACACCTGATACCACAGGATATTTGATTCCACCAACAGATATTTTAGGCATGGAACGGATCCAATACGGACAAATAGATATGGGCGTGATGGAATATATGATGATGGGTTTGCCGCAACAAATTCAAGCAATGAGCTCCTTGAATATTTTTCCTAACCCGCTTGATTTCAACAGTGTTTGTGAGACTGAGATTCCACTTCCCGGAACGGTGAAGCTCAGCATTTTTGATTTGAATGGCCGATTGGTTTGGCAGCAAACTAATGAAAACTTATCTGCCGGACTTCATCGTTTTTCGCTTAAGGATTTTGTAAAAAATCACCCCAAAAATAACAGACCCTGGCTGCTGAAAATGACTTCCGGTTCGCATACTCAAGCCATCAGATTGATCCATTAAAGCGATAATTTGTGTAAATTTGATCAATGAACTGATCGTTTTAATGCAAAAATGGTTAATGAATTAACTAAAAAATCAATAAAATGGTTAATGCATTGATCGATTAATTGCTTAATTTTGTCTGATCAATATTTAAAGTAATGATAAACAAGCTAATGTATTTTTCTGATAAATTGGTTTCGGAGGTATCAACGGAATTTATCAGGAACAAAATAGCACTTTTGGAAACATCTGACAGGCTAATAGGAATCAAAGGAGCCCGGGGTGTTGGTAAAACGACTTTATTATTACAATTTATAAAGACTAAATTGGCGCGTCACAAAGCTGTATATGTGACTTTGGATGATATATTTTTTTCCGAAAATCGTTTGATTGATTTTATTGATGATTTTGTTGCCCTTGGGGGAGAATATGTATTGCTGGATGAGGTTCATAAATATCCAAATTGGAGTCAGGAGATCAAGAATGCTTATGACCGGCATAGTCAGTTAAAAATTATTTTCACTGGTTCCAGCATCCTAAAGATCAGGGAAGCTTATGCTGATTTATCGCGACGAGCCGTGGTATTTAATTTGGAAGGTTTTTCATTCCGGGAGTACCTCAACCTTAAAACAAATCAATCATTTCCTGTGCTTAAGCTCAGCGACATACTCGAGCATCATCAGGAACTTGTAAAAGATATTTGGAAAACTGTAAAACCATTGGCGTTTTTCGAAGGCTATTTGAGATATGGTTATTATCCGTTTTTTCTTGAAAATCAGGAAACCTATCATCAAAAGTTAAGAGAAATTATTTCGCTTACTCTTGAGATAGACTTACCTTACAATACTGATATCAGCCATAGTAAAATATTTCATATCAAGCAGTTACTATATATTATTGCAGAAAGTGTACCCTTTAAACCAAATATTCAGAAAATTAGCGAAAGAATTGCGACAAGTCGGAATACCTTAAAACAATATTTACATATACTGGATGAGGCTCAAATAATTGCGCTGCTTTTTTCGGAAAAAAAGGGCATGAGTAGTTTGACAAAACCAGAAAAAATATATTTACATCATCCTAATTTAATGTATAGTCTTTCTGAATCTGATGCTGATGTTGGAACAGTTCGTGAAACATTTTTCTTGAATCAATTGTCAGCAAAGCACGAGGTTTTTTATACTGAAAAGGGTGATTTTAGGGTAGATCGGAAATATACCCTCGAAGTAGGAGGGAAAAACAAGGACGCCAAACAAATTCAAGGAATTGAGCATGCTTATCTTGCAAAAGATGGGCTGGAAGCAGGGTTTGGACGTGAAATTCCACTTTGGCTTTTTGGCTTTTTATATTAATTTAGGAGGATAAGATTTCAGAATAAGTACTATTAAACATTAAATATCATGATTAATTATCAACCTTCATCAACACGTTACGATCAAATTCCTTATAATCGTTCCGGTCGATCCGGACTGAAACTTCCTGCCTTGTCGCTAGGATTATGGCATAATTTTGGCGATATCGACGATTTTGAAGTAGCCGAAAATATTATTTTAAAGGCTTTTGATCATGGCATTACACATTTTGATCTGGCCAATAATTATGGTCCTCCACCGGGAAGTGCCGAAACAAATTTTGGAAAAATCCTGCTTCGAAATCTAAAATCTTACCGCGATGAGTTGATTATTTCCACCAAAGCAGGTTACGGCATGTGGCCAGGACCATATGGCGATTGGGGCAGCCGAAAATATTTGCTTGCAAGCCTTGATCAGAGCCTGAAACGTATGGGAATGGATTATGTAGATATTTTTTATTCGCATCGCTACGATCCCGAAACACCTCTGGAAGAAACCATGACCGCTCTTTCTGATGCTGTAAAATCAGGAAAAGCGCTATATGTGGGAATTTCAAATTATCCGGCAGATGCGAGCAAAAAAGCTTTTCAATTGCTTCGCGAATTAGGAACGTCCTGCCTGATTCACCAGGCACGCTATTCGATGTTTGATCGCTGGGTCGAAAGTGAATTACTCAATCTGCTTGAGGAAGAAGGTGTTGGATGTATTGCTTATTCTCCTTTGGCTCAGGGCTTGCTTACCGATCGTTACCTCAAGGGCATTCCTGCCGATTCGCGTGCTGCCCGCGAAGTTTTCCTTACAAGAGAACAGGTGGATCAAGTGCATGAAAAAATAGTGAAGCTTAATCAAATCGCTCAAAATAGAAATCAAAGTCTGGCGCAAATGGCGCTGGCATGGCTGCTGAAAGACGCCAGGGTTACGAGTGTATTAATTGGAGCCAGCAGTACAGCTCAACTGGAAGCAAATCTAAAATCCCTTGATAATATAAACTTTGAAAAAGAAGAACTTCTTAACATAAATCAAGTGCTATCCGGAAATTGATTCCCCTATAGCAGCTAAATAAAAGAAATAGCAGGAGTAAAAACGACCTAATTATCTGAATGTTTACTTTTGTCAGGTTGCTTCTTTGGGTTTAAGGCCTGATGAAGGTAAATATGATACTGATAAGAATGTTTGTGAATTTTTTACACCTTTTAATAAAACCTTTCAAAAAAATGAAAAAAACTTTCCGGATCAGCAGTTTTATCCTGCTGATTATGCTTTCAATTGGGTTGTTAAATCCTTTATTTCAAGATTATAAGAAGGAATCGAAAAGAACAGCTTACGAAAAGCAATTACACGAAGTAATGAAACAAATTCCAACGCAATCGCGCGAGCTGGATACCATTGCTAAAGCAGATCGGCCTGACGTAGCTGCCCTACAAAATTACTTTCAAACGCTCGATCCTGCTTTGGGTGTTGTACCCGTTAAACGGCAATATGCTGCTTACGAGCAGGCACAAATGATCGAAGCTCAAGCCACCCGCAGTCGTGAGTTGATGTGGGAAGGAACCCGCGCCGATATGGGCGGCCGCACGCGTGCCTTGCTCTTCGATCCCAACGACAGTCAGGGAAAGAAAGTTTTTGCCGGGGGTGTCACGGGAGGCCTCTGGGTAAATTACAATATCCTCGACCTGGGGGAAGACTGGGAACCTATTGGCGATTTTTATCCCAATATGGCCATCAGCAGCCTCACTTACGATCCTACCAATCCCATGGTGATGTATGCCGGAACAGGTGAGGCACAAACTGCACGTATCATTTACCGCGAATCCAGTGGACTGGGAATGGGCGTTTTTAAATCGGAAGATGGAGGCGATACCTGGGAAATCATTCCTTCAACTGCTGATTTTGCTTACGTAACTGACGTTAAAGTGCGTGACGAAGAGGGCGTTGGCGTAATTTATGCCGCTGTGGTTTCAGGTAGTTATCAGGGCACTGACCATCAAAGTGAGCCTTCAGACGGTTTGTACCGCTCAACAGATGGAGGCGAAAGCTGGGAACAGGTATTACCATTTATTCCTGGAACAGATGATCCTTATGCACCTGCCATGATAGAAATAGCTTCGAGTGGACGAATTTTTGTGGGAACAACAGAAAACTTACAACTCAAGGGTGGCGCAACAATTTTATGGACAGACGAAGGAACATCAGGCAGCTGGACGGCTTTTGAGGATTATAATACCCTAATTGATGGCGAAAGCTACTACAACATTCCTGCCCGAACCATCATTGCCAGCGCACCCAGCAATCCGGATATTGTTTATGCGCAATTTGCTGCCGGCTATCTCAATAGTGAGAATGGTTTTTATCATTACCGTGGTCGCTACATGGCCAAATCAACCGATGGGGGCGAAACCTGGACAACAATGAACAAACCAGCTGATGACTGGAGCACATTGGCCTGGCATGCTTTTATCCTGAAAGTGCAGCCCGATGATCCTAATGCAGTATTTACTGGTGGTCTTGACCTTTGGAAAAGCTCAAACGGCGGCCAAAGCTGGAATCATATTTCTGATTGGGTATTGATGTATTATGGCGGTGGTGATGAATATGTTCATGCCGATCAGCATCAGATAGCTTTTAGACCTGATGATCCTACTACAGCTATTTTTGGCTGCGATGGCGGTGTTTTTCTCTCGGAAAATGCCCATCTGAGTATTCCAACTTTTACTGAACGCAATCAAAATTATAACACGCTTCAGTTCTATAGCGGAGCAATCAATCCTACAGCCGGGAATGAACAAATGTTGGGGGGCTTGCAAGATAATGGTAGTTTAAAATATATGGGTAACACCCTTGATATCAATGATATGATAAGCGGAGGTGATGGTGCAGCTTGTTTTTGGGATCAAAATGAAGCAAACCTGTACATGACTTCTGTTTATTACAACAGGTATTATTTCTACAAAAACAACAATCAATACGATTATATTGATGGTGGTTCAGGAACTTTTATTTCTCCTGCTGATTATGACTACATCAATAATATACTATATACCAATGCGGTAGATTTTCTGGGCAATTATGCCGGAAGGATTTATCGTGTAACGAATATTGGCAGTCAGGTATCCGGAGGTTTTATTGATCTCGGCACTTTTAACACAATACCTTTTTCACATATCGCATGGTCGCAGCATTCTACACTTGGAAACAGCAACATTCTTGCTGGTACTGGATCTGGAAGACTTTACAAAGTTGATAACGCAAATGCCAGTCCTACAACTACCGAAATAGGAAGCCCTGATTTTCCGTTGGCAAGTGTTTCTGCTGTTGCCATTGGAGGATCAGAGGATACTTTGCTTGTAAGCTTTTCCAATTATGGCGTTTCGAGTATTTGGCTCACATTTGACGGCGGTGAAAACTGGATGGAGCGTGAAGGAAATCTTCCGGACATGCCTGTTCGCTGGGCGATTCTGCATCCCGAAAATTCGGCGCAGGCCATGCTGGCAACCGAAACTGGAATCTGGACTACCAATATGCTTTTTGAAGCAGAACCGCTTTGGGAACCAGCCACCGAAGGCATGGGAAATGTAAGAATAGATATGTTGCGTATGCGCCTGAGCGATAATACGGTAATTGCTGCAACACATGGCAGGGGATTGTTTACAACGACTTGGGAAAAAGATGTTTATACTTTCAAAAGTGAACATCAAAACCAAACAGCCTCCTTTAAGGTTTACCCTAATCCTGTGATCGATTTTGCAGGTTTGGAAACTCATCTCGAAGGTGACTTTGATCTGCAAATCCTTGATATGCAGGGGAAAATTGTTTTGAGTAAAAAGCTGTTTTTGCAGGCTGATAATAATGTACAGATTGATTTGAAACATTTACCGTCAGGACAGTATGTTTTGATATTAAGTAATGACAGTCAGCAGTTTACCCAGAAAATAATTAAAGAATAGCTTACAAATGAATTGGTTGCTTTTTTGGATGGCGGTTTACCTGATCTTGGTTTTGCTATTGGCATTCCGTCATCTGAAAAGCAGCAATCCCGAAACCTATTTGGTTAATAACCGAAGTACACGCTTAGTGCCTTTGGTTTTTACGATTCTGGCCACTTTTGTGGGTGGCGGAACTTCCATTGGCTTGATTGCTATGGGTTACAGCTCAGGCTTTGCAGCAGTTGGCATAGGATTGGCTTATGTGCTTGGTTTCATGCTGATGATGCGCTATGCCGGGAAGATCAGAGATTGGGGAGCACAGGAAAAGATTTATTCCTTTCCGCAATTTTTAATTAGTCGATTCAGTCAAAAATCTGGAAATCAGCAATCTTTTTCCGGATTTGATCGAAGTTTTTCAGCGTTGGTTAGCGGGGTTAACATTTTCATTTTCTTCTTTTTGCTGGCAGCGCAGTTTGTTGGGATGGCCAGTTTGCTGAAGTTTGGTTTCGGCTGGGGCTATCAGTCGGCAGCAGTGCTCTCGGCTGTGATTGTGATTGGCTATACCGCTATTTCAGGATTGTCAGGCGTTATTTACACGGATATGATACAATTTGTGGTGATCTTGATTTTGATTTTTTTCATCTTTCTGCCTGGAATTTTTACGGATACTGAAAACTTTAACCGCTTAAGTGAACTACCTGCCAATATGCTTAACGGAAGCTTTTATGGCTGGACTTTTTTGATTGGTTTACTGTTGTTTTTGTCGCCTTCTGTTTTGGTAAGGATGGATATCTGGCAGCGCATACTTTCGGCCAAAGATGCCAAAACGGCACGCAGAGCCAGCTTGTGGAGCGGTATTGGGATGTTGCCTTTTTATCTCATTTTTCCATTGGTTGGTATGAGTGTTCGCCTTTCGCTTGGCGACCAAATCAATGCCAATGATGCCACCTATCTTTTTCTTGAACAGCACGGGACGCCTTTTTTTCTGGCTTTTGGTGTCACGGGATTGCTGGCTGCATTGATGTCGTCAGGGGATAGTTTTTTAAATATCATAGCTATTTCGGCAGTGCGCGATTTTAGTGGATGGCGTCGTAAAACTGTGGATGATTTGAAACGTGGCCAAAAGCAAATCAGGGTGATGACATTGGTTTTTGGAATAGTTGCATTGGTGATGGCGCTCTTGCTACCTGATATTGTAGATTTGATGGTGGTTGGCATTGGTACGATTGTGATTTTTGTGCCGGTAACGGTTTTGGCATTGATTCATCCGGATGCAAAGCGTTATCAGCGAGCGGCTTTATGGAGTGTGCTGAGCGGTTTTGCAGTAAATACCGGATTCTTTGTTTGGGGTGTGATTGCACCACAACAATTTGAACCCAAATCATCTTTTATCCCGGCCTTTGTGGTGGCTGGGTTAGTTCTATTATTTGGAAAGTTAAGGACAAACACGGTATAAAATGGAAAAACTCACCGTATTTTCTGATATTTATTTCATGCAGCAAGCTTTAAAAGAAGCAGCAAAAGCCGAATTGGAAGGTGAAGTTCCGGTAGGTGCTGTGGTGGTTTGCGACAATACGATCATTGCGCGGGCGCACAACCAAACAGAGCAATTGCAGGATGTTACGGCCCATGCCGAAATGCTTGCTATCACAGCTGCCGCCAATCATTTTGGAGCCAAATACCTCAGCGAGTGCACGCTTTACGTCACGCTTGAGCCTTGCCCAATGTGCGCCGGAGCATTGTATCATGCACAGTTTGCAAAAGTAGCTTGGGCTGCCAGTGATCCAAAAGGTGGTTTTCAGCGATTTGGTAATCTGCTTCATCCAAAAACAGAAGTTCAAAAAGCTTTGCTCGAAGCTGAAAGCAGCGAACTATTAAAACTTTTTTTTAGACAAAGGCGTTGAAAATTACTTGTTCAACAGGCTTTTCAAGAGTTATTAACCATTGTTAATAAGTCTTGTTAATTGTAAGTGAATAAGAAAGGCTTATTTTATCTTGACAAACGACCTCTGATCGCGTATATTTGTGTCAGCAAGTGAGCAAAAACAAGGCAAAGATGAAGAAGCTTGAAGTCCACTTGCAAAAGCGTTCTTCAATAAGTTTCTACATCAATTGGCAAAACACACCGAAAGGAAATTTTTGTCGTTGAGGAGCATCAAAAAAGCCTGATGCGGTGACAGAGCAGCTGAAAAGTTGTTCAATTGTCAAAACGCGAAAATGGAAAGTGAGTAGGGGCGTTGCTACGGCAACAAACAGAAAACTAAATCCGATTGCGGCAACACAGGAGGCGAAAGCCTGAATGGACAGACCGCTCGCAAGCTTGCCAGAATTCACTTAGCTACGGCTGGTGAAGGCTGAACCGGAAGTCGATTCGATCAAAAGAATGGGTTTCCGGTTTTTTTATGTTTAGGTTTAAGCTGCTGATTCTATTTCGTAATAACCGATCCCAGAATGCTATTGATGATGACCAGTTTTTTCTCAATTTTCATTTTTTGATGGATTATCAGCATTTGTTTTTCCTGGTCGGATTCGGTTTTCATCTGTGCATTAAGCTGATCCCTACGCGATTCCAGGATTCTTTTTTTATACATCAGCAAGGCATTATCAAGCATAGCCGGAAGTACTTCCAATTCGGTTTTTACATAGATATTTTTCCGTTTCCAGTCGTGTAGTTCATAAGGTGTGCTTAATAAATCGCTGGCCAGCAGCGCAATATCGGGCTCAGGACTCGAGATAAAAACTTGTGTTTCAGGTATTGTCCCTTCGTCAAGCGAATGAGAATAAATATCCAATATTTTCTGATGTGTGGCATCCTGAAAGCGCAAGAGATCATTTTTTAAATCATTAATCACATAGGCTGCCAACGATTCACTGTATTGAATCGGAAAGCCCTCTTCATCCTGGGTTTCCTGTGTGATTTGTTCATCAGCATGGTGTAACAACAACTTCACCAATTCGCGTTCCTGATGATATCCGGGAGGCAAATCGTCCTCAGGACTTTTGGCTTCTTCTTGTTGCGGTTGTTGTTTGGGGGTTGGCTCTGGAATGGCATTACCAAGGTCTTTTTTCAGCTTTTGCCGCAAGAGTTTATTCAACTCATTCATCAGGGTGTTTTCGGCCACATCCAGCATGCGGCTGCACTCTTTGATGTAAACCGTACGATAAATGGGATCGGGAATAAGCGAGATGGTATGCACGATTTCTTTTACCAAACCGGCTTTTTTGATGGGGTCACTGGCGCTTTCCTTCAAAAGCAGGTCAGTTTTAAAACTGATAAAATCCTTGGATTGTTTTTGGATAAAGGCTTCCACCTCTGCCGTGCGGTTTTTTCGCACAAATGAATCAGGGTCTTCCCCTTCGGGAAGCACTACCACGCGCACATTCATGCCTTCTTCCAAAATCATATCGGTGCCCCGAAGCGAAGCACTGATGCCGGCTTTGTCGCCATCATAAAGCATGGTGATGTTTTGGGTGTAGCGCCTGATCAAACGAATTTGATCGGTTGTGAGTGAGGTTCCTGAACTAGCTACAACATTTTCGATTCCTGATTGATGCATGCTTATCACATCGGTATAGCCTTCAACCAGCAAACACTGATCCAGGCGGCTGATAGCGTTTTTGGCAAAATAAATTCCGTAAAGCGTTTTGCTTTTGTTATAAAGTTGCGACTCGGGCGAATTAAGGTATTTTGCCTTCGATTTATCAGATTGAAGAATACGCCCTCCAAAACCAATCACTTTTCCGGTGAGGTTGTGGATAGGAAAAATTACCCTTGCCTGAAAACGATCATAAAAACGTTCTTCGTTACCCGTGCTGAGTCCTGTTTGTAACAAAGTCTCAATACTATAACCATTTTTAATGGCGTGTTTGCTAAAAATATCCCGACCATCCGGATTATAACCCAACTGAAACTTTATGATGGTAGCCTCTCTGAAATCCCTTTCTTTAAAATAGCTTAACCCTATCGAGCGTCCTTCCTCCGTTTCAAAAAGTGCCTGGCTGAAATATTGCTGCGCAAAGGTGTTTACATTAAACATCTTTTCGCGCGTGTTTTGTGCCATCAATTCTTCGGCAGTTGGCTCACGCTCTTCTATTTCGATATTGTATTTTTTGGCCAGATAACGCAAGGCTTCGGGATAGGAATAATGCTCGTGTTCCATAACGAAGCGTGCCGAATCGCCGGCCTTGCCGCAACCAAAACACTTAAAAATTCCCTTAGAGGGTGATACCGTGAACGAAGGTGTTTTTTCCTGATGAAACGGACAAAGACCAATCAGGTTGCTACCTCTTCGCTTAAGGCTTACAAATTCGCCCACAACCTCTTCAATGCGGGCGGATTCGAGGATGTTGGCTACAGTATTTTTTGGTATCAAGTTAAAAATGCTTTGTTGCGAAATTACAAAAAGAATGTGTATTTTCGTGTGTCAAAAAACCTTGAACTATGAGTAATGTAAAACGTTTGTATCGTTCAACTACCAATAAAGTATTGGGAGGAGTTTGTAATGGAATGGCGAAGTATTTCAGCATGGATCCAACCATTGTGCGATTGCTTTGGGTTTTGTTTACGCTTGTTGGAGGTGCAGGCATTTTGGCCTACATTATCTGCTGGATTGTAATCCCGGAAGAACCTTTTGGAGCTTAGGCTTCAGCCTTTTGAACCAGCTGAGCAATCACTTCGGGATAATATTTGTATTCCAGCTCGTGGATGCGTTGTGCAAGGCTTGAAGGTGATTCATTGGCTTGTATTTCCAGTTGATGCTGAAAAATAATCGTGCCAGCATCATAGTATTCATTCACAAAATGAATGGTGATGCCAGACTGTTTTTCTTTGTTTTTAATTACAGCCTGATGAACTTTTTCTCCAAACATCCCTTTACCTCCATAGGCTGGCAAAAGCGCGGGATGAATATTTATAATCTTATTTGGATATGCCTGAATAAGGGCTTGTGGAATCAACCATAAAAATCCGGCAAGGATAATCCAGTCGATTTGGTTTTTGTGCAGCACATCAAGCAGGGCTTCAGGATTTTTAAAATTTTTTCGGTCGATCAAAATTAGTGGAATGCTAAGCGATTTTGCTCTGGCAATAGCACCAGCATCAGGATTGTTGCATACAACAAGACTTATGTCAATAGCTGGATGATTATTGAAATATTGTGCTATGTTTTGCATATTGGTACCGCTGCCCGAAACAAAAATGGCTAATCTTTTCATGAAGCAAAAGTACAGCAATTCATTTTTAGTTAGAATTCTTGTTAGGCCTAAAAACTATGTTTAAAAGAAAGCATTGGGGTTCCATTTGCGTGAAAAAATTGTACTTTTAACCCTTAAAACAAACCCAAAAAACTTCGCATATGCTGAAAATGCTGGGAGAATACCTCATTTTGTTAGTTGAGATTTTCAAACGACCTGATAAAGGGCCGGTTTTTAGGAGTCGGTTAATGATCGAATTTGTAGGATTGGGTATGGATTCGATTGGTATTGTTGCCATTATATCCATTTTTACAGGTGCTATTGTTGCCATACAAACGGCCTATAATATTGATTCTCCGCTTATTCCGTTAACCATGGTAGGTTTCACAACCCGACAAATGATGATCCTGGAGTTTTCACCTACGATTATCAGTTTAATTTTGGCTGGAAAAGTTGGTTCGCGCATAGCATCCGAAATAGGAACAATGCGTGTTACGGAGCAGATAGATGCTTTGCGTGTGATGGGTGTGAATCCTGCTAACTATTTGATTCTTCCCAAAATAACAGCCAGTATGTTGTTCAATCCTGTACTTATAATTTTTAGTATGGTTTTGGGTATTTGGGGTGGCTGGATGGCATGTATCGTAACGGGCTTGGTAACATCAACAGATTTTATAGCAGGCTTGCGCAGCTGGTTCGAACCTTTTACGGTGACCTATGCCATCATCAAAACACTGGTTTTTGCTTTCATCATTTCTTCCGTTTCGGGTTACCTGGGTTATAATATTAAAGGAGGCTCGGTAGAAGTTGGTGCAGCCAGCACAAAAGCTGTTGTTTACAGCAGTATTTTGATCATATTTTTTGATTTGATCCTCACTCAATTATTGCTCATATGATAGAAGTTAGAAATATTTCCAAGACATTTGGCGATAATAAGGTGCTAAAAAATGTAAGTGCCCTTTTCGAAAAAGGCAAAACGAATCTTATCATCGGGCAAAGTGGTTCCGGAAAAACCGTGATGATGAAAAGCTGTATTGGCCTCATTGATCCTGATGAGGGAGAAATAGTATTTGATCAAAGGCCATTTTCGCGTTTGGTTGAGAAAAAAAAGAAAGATATCCGCAAGGATATGGGCGTACTTTTTCAAGGTGGTGCGTTGTTCGATTCTTTTACTGTGGAGCAAAATGTGATGTTTCCGTTGAATATGTTCACCACAATGAGTTTGGAAGAAAAACTGGAACGGGTCAATTTTGTGCTAAAGCGGGTAAATCTTGAAAACGTAAACAATCTTTATCCTTCCGAAATAAGTGGCGGCATGATGAAACGTGTGGCTATTGCCAGGGCTATTTCAAATAATCCGCAATATTTGTTTTGTGATGAACCTAATTCGGGACTTGATCCCAAAACAGCGGAAGTGATTGATGCGTTGATTAGCGAGATTACAGAAGAATATGATATGACAACTGTTATCAATACGCATGATATGAATTCGGTGCTGCAAATTGGTCAGCGGATAAATTTCCTTTATAAAGGTCAACTTTGGTGGCAGGGAGATATGCATACCATTCTGGAAGAAGAAAACCCTGAATTGAAGGAATTTGTGTTTTCAACTGAGCTAACACGTCGCATTAAAAAATAACCCTATGAATTACATTGATTTGATTATTGCTCTTGTGCTGGCATGGTTTGCTTACAAGGGATTCACCAAAGGTCTTGTGATTGAGCTGGCTTCGCTTGCCGCACTGGTACTGGGCATTTATGCTGCTATGTATTTCTCTGATGTAACAGCGGATTTTCTGGTAGAGTATTTCAATGTTGGAAAAAAATACCTCTCGCTTATCGCTTTTGTGCTCACTTTTATTTTAGTAGTAATTGGTGTCGTTACTGTTGGCAGATTACTCGAAAAAGTGATTGATATTCTGCTGCTTGGGTTTTTGAATAAGCTGGCTGGCGGGGTTTTTGGCCTGCTGAAAGGCATGTTGATTTTAAGTTTGTTAATCATGCTGCTGAATTACATAGGTTTTGGCAGCAACCTGATTGATGAAAAAACCCGTAAAAGTTCGATGTTTTATGAAACTGTCGAAAGTGTAGCACCTATGCTTTACGATCAGCTTGATTTTTTGAAGGATATTGAAGTGGAGCTGCCAAAAGTGGCTTGAAAACAATGAATTAGTTTTTTTTACTGTTTATAGAAACTTGTCATCGGCAGGATAATGCAAATCTGTTTGTTTCCTGATTTTATCCATCAAACTGACCAGGTTTAAACTCATTTGATGCGGCATTTTAGTGCTATCTTTTGCACCGGAAAGCAAACACTGATTCACTTCTTCTATTTCATGAAAATAGCCATTGCCAATGTAAGGTATTTGAATAATTTCATCTGCTTCATCAGGGCGATAGATCCCAATACGTTCGCAATGGTGAAATCTGCTGAAAAGTTTGATTGTTCCTTTACTTCCGTATAGTGTGGCTTCAACAGGAGTATCAGCCTCTGTTGTGGATTCAAGAATTGCCTGAGCACCATTGGCATAGCTTAAAAGCTGCGCACTAAAACTGTCAACATTTTGATTTGTTTTTCTGGTCACAGCTTTGATTGTAGTTGGAATTCCCAGCGTGATCAGGCTGAGGTAAAGTGGATAAATGCCAATATCCAGCAATGCGCCACCACCAAGGTCTTTGTTGAAAACCCTGCTTTCGGGAGCTGCTGTTGATCTGAAACCAAAGTCGGCACGGATATAGGATATTTCACCGATTAATTTTTCGTAAAGCAAATGGATCAGTTTTTCGGTTGCAGGAATAAAACGCGTCCACATGGCTTCCATTAGGAATAAATTTCGTTTTGTTGCTTCTGCAATCATGGCATTTACCTCGCCAAAATTCATTCCCATGGGTTTTTCGCAGAGAACGGACTTGCCATTTTTAAGGCAGAGCATACTGTGCTCAAAATGAAAGCTGTGTGGTGTGGCGATATAAACTACATCAATTTCAGGGTTTTGTACCAAAGCATCATAAGAATCGTGAAAAGAAAATGCTTGGTATTTTTTCGCAAAAGCTTCGGCTTTGATTTTATCACGCGAAGCCACAGCCGCAAGTTTGGCATCCTTTGAAAGGAGCAAATCAGCAGCGAATTTTTCGGCTACTTTGCCTAAACCCAATAATCCCCAATTAATTGACATGTAAAACAAAAGTAAGAAAGATTTACCGTAAATGCCTTACTTTTGATGAACTAAATTATTCGATAATATGGAAGCAGATATTCGTTGGAAGCAACGTTTTCAGAATTTTGAACGAGCTTTTGATCAGTTTCAGAAAGCCGTCGAATTGTCGGGTAAACTATCTGATCTGGAAAAAGAAGGAACAATTCAGCGTTTTGAATTCACACATGAATTAGCCTGAAAAGTGATGAAAGATTTTTTGGAATATGAAGGTATCAGCAATATTACAGGCTCAAGATCAGCCACTCGTGAAGCATTTAATAAAGGTCTGATATCACACGGAAATAGTTGGATGAAGATGATAGAAAGCCGCAACAAGACAGTGCATACTTATAAGGAAAATATTTTGGAGCAGGAATATAAAAACATCGTCGAAGAATATTTTCCGCTGTTAAAAGCGTTTTATAATCACATGAAAACTAAAGTCTGATGTTTGGATTGGATGAAGATTTACGTTCTCAATTTAACATAATTTTTGCTTTATTTCCTGAGATAGAAAAAGTAATTATTTACGGATCAAGGGCTAAGGGAAATTATAGAGAGGGTAGCGATATTGATCTGTGTTTGGTTGGTGATGATTTGAACGAAGCAATCAGGAAACAGCTTTGGCTGATGCTGGATGAACTTAATACACCTTACCTCATTGATTTATCTGTATTTAATCAATTAGAATCGGAAAGTTTAATTGAGCATATTCAACGAGTTGGGGAGATTTTTTATAGGAAACTGGACTAATCAATTGTTTCTAACCTTCACAAGCTCCTAAATCTTTAAACGACCTAAGCCCCCTGCATTCTTTTTCGTAATTTCGCGCCGCAAAACCTTAAAGGATTGATCACTATGTTCAGAACTCATACTTGTGGCGAATTGCGCCTTTCCGATGTTAACAAAGTAGTAACTTTAAGCGGCTGGGTGCAGCGTGTGCGCGACAAAGGCAGTCTGCTGTGGATTGATATGCGCGATCGCTATGGCATCACGCAGATTTTTTTGGAAGAGGGTGTGAGTACTCCCGAACTGCTAAAAAATGCCCGCGAACTGGGTCGTGAGTTTGTGATCCGTGTTGAAGGAACTGTTGTTGAACGTGAATCGAAAAACCCTAATTTGCCTACTGGAGAAGTAGAAGTGCGTCCCTCAAAAATTGAACTGCTCAATGCCAGCAAAACGCCTCCTTTTACCATTGAAGAAAAATCGGATGGAGGAGACGAACTGCGCATGAAATATCGCTACCTTGATTTGCGGCGCAATCCCTTGAAAAATAATTTAATACTGCGCCATAAACTGGCACTCGAAACACGTGCTTACCTTGATCGCCAGGGTTTTCTGGAAATAGAAACACCCTACCTGATCAAATCCACACCCGAAGGAGCCCGCGATTTTGTGGTGCCTTCGCGCATGAATCCCAATGAGTTTTATGCGCTTCCGCAATCTCCTCAAACCTTTAAGCAGATTTTGATGGTAGCTGGTTACGATCGTTATTTTCAGATTGTTCGCTGCTTCAGGGACGAAGACCTCCGCGCCGACCGCCAGCCCGAGTTTACGCAGATCGACTGCGAAATGGCTTTTGTAACGCAAGAAGAGGTACTTAATACTTTTGAAGGTATGGCGCGTCATCTTTTCCGTGAGGTGAAGGGCATCGAGATAGGTGATTTTGAGCGCATGGATTATGCCACTGCCATGAAGCGTTATGGCTCTGACAAACCTGATCTGCGTTTTGGAATGGCTTTTGAAGAACTAAATGACCTTGCTCAGGGTCATGGTTTTAAAGTGTTTGACGATGCCGAACTGGTTGTGGGCATCAAAGCTGAAGGCTGTGCCGAATACACGCGCAAACAACTGGATGCCCTTACCGATTTTGTGAAACGCCCTCAGGTTGGAGCAAAAGGGCTCGTTTATGTAAAATTGAATGCAGATGGTAGTATCAAATCTTCTGTAGATAAATTTTATTCGTCCCAAATGTTGCAAGGCTGGGCCGATCGTTTTGAGGCAAAACCAGGTGATTTGTTATTGATTTTATCAGGAGATGCTTATGCTACCCGCAAACAGTTGAATGAGCTGCGACTTGAGATGGGAAATCAACTGGGATTGCGTGATGCAAAAGTATTCAAGCCTTTATGGGTCACTGATTTTCCATTGCTCGAATGGGACGAAGATACGCAACGGTTTTATGCCATGCATCATCCTTTTACTTCACCCAAACCGGAAGATCTTGATTTGTTAGATATTAATCCGGGCGAAGTGCGTGCCAATGCTTACGATATGGTAATCAACGGGGTGGAAATAGGCGGCGGTTCAATTCGAATTCACGACCGCGAATTGCAGCGCAAAATGTTTGGTATTTTAGGTTTTACAGATGAAGAAGCACAAAAACAGTTTGGCTTTCTGATGAATGCTTTTGAATACGGCGCTCCCCCTCATGGCGGCATTGCCTTGGGTTTTGATAGGTTAACGGCTATGTTTGCAGGCCTTGATAGCATTCGCGATGTGATTGCCTTCCCAAAAAATAATTCCGGCAGGGATATGATGATCGATTCGCCTGGTGCCATTGCTGATGCGCAACTGGAAGAGCTATTTCTGCAATTGAAAAAAGTTGATAATTAGGGATTTAGTTTGAACTTTTAATTAAAAATTCAACTCCCGTTTCAAATCTTTGATACGGCTTTTGCTCACGTTCACCTGATTGCCGTTCGAAAGGATAATCACATAGCTTTCCTTGCCGTATTGTTCCATCTTTTTGATGTGTTTAATCTGTACGATATTGGAACGGTGTATGCGGATAAACTGCTCAGCAGGAAGATGTTGCTCCATATAACTCATGGTGTCTTTTTTCATGAACCTTCCCTCGGGGGTATGGATCATCACATAATCGTCCTGTGCCTCCAGTTGGATTATGGCTTCGATAGGAATCACATGAATCTGGGTGCCATTTTTTACTACGATTCGCTCCAGGGTATCTTGTTGTTCGTGCAGGCTGTCAACTAATTTTTTTACGGTTTTATCCGTTACGGTTTTGTGTTTGAAACGCTCCAAAACCTTATCAACAGCTTGATGCAGCCTTTCCTTTGAAAAAGGTTTAAGCAAATAATCCACAGCATTCATCTCGAAAGCTTTGATAGCATATTGGTCGTAGGTCGTGGTAAAAATGATTTCTGGCAAGTCATCATCCAGCAATTCAAGTAATTCAAAACCTGTAAGCTTTGGCATTTGAATATCAAGGATTACCAAATCGGGTTTATTTTCCTGTATGCCTTTCAGGCCGCTGAAACCATCAGAAAACTCACCAATGATATCAATGGCTTCGTGATCGCTCAAAAAGCGTTGTAGCAGCATCCTGGCCGGAGCTTCGTCTTCGATGATAAGGGTTCGTAAAGCAACTTTCATAACAAGGTGATGTTATTAGCCACAAACTTAGTGTTTTTTACTTTTTTGAAGCGGAATACGCAAAACCACCTCAAATGAAATCTTTTCGCGCTTAATTTCCAGTAAATCAGCACGCTGATAAATTAATTGAAGTCTGTTCCGAATATTTTTTAATCCAATTCCTTCGCCCTTGGGTTTAGCTGCTTCCGGGTCAAAATCGTTTTGGATATGCAATTCAATAAATTGATCGTTGGGCATACAGCGCATTTCGATCAGCACTTCTTCGGTGCTGTGATAAACGCCATGTTTGATAGCATTTTCAAAAAGTGGTTGTAGGATCATATTAGGGATTTCAGCTTGCAAACAGGCTTCCGGAACATTTTTTTCGTACTTGAGCCGGTGGCCGAACCGCACTTTTTCGATATCAAGGTAGCGTTCTATATTTTCGAGTTCTTTTTTCAGACTGGTGGTTTCGTTACGGTCGTGGCTGAGCGAATAGCGTAGGAAATCAGACAGTTTAATAACCATTTCCTGAGCTTTTTCGGGACTGCTCATGGTGAGCGAGCTGATAGAGTTGAGGCTGTTAAACAAAAAATGTGGGTTGATTTGTGATTTGAGGGCGCTTAATTCGGCTTCGCGCACCAGACCGTTAAGTTCGGTTTCGACACGCATTTTTTGCTGGAGGTCTTCATAATACAACATCATATAATATATCAGGATGAAAATGAGGTAGAAAAATGCACCAATAATTGCGCGCCAGGGCAGTGATTCCTGGAGGAAAGCAAGATAAACCTCATTGCTGGGCTCGAGTGCCTGCATCAAAAAATAGCCACTTGCCAACCAAATCGCGATGGTTACAATACCAACCAACATGTGGTTCACGATCAAATCAAAGCTGCTTTGTTGATCTTTCATGTTAAAGCGCAGCACATACCAAATATTAAATCCGATCAAAGCAAGCAAGCCATTGAAAACAACAGCATCGTTGATGCTGGCAGAAAAACTGAGTTCCTGATAATAATTGAGAATGGCTGTTTGGATGAGCATAAGTGTCGCCCAAACAGCCAGGTATATGATGAGGTAGTTGCGGTTTTTTACAAAGGGATTAAGCATAGTAAAAGCCGTTTGTTGTGTTGGTTATAACTTCATTTGGACGGATCAGGCGGGCAATAGTTACAATTAATAGCTTTTAAGTTCAAAGCCGCCAAAGATTACAACACCTTTTATCAGGAGTGTTTTTTCTGTATCCGGGTTAGGTACGGTGATTCGTTTATCGCTGAAACCGCCAAGTATTGAAACCACTTCAGATTTCACTTTCCAGTCGTCGGGAACGATAAGATTTGATCCGCCAAAGAGCACAAAAGTATCAATTACTGCACCTTCGTCCGAAAGTTTGGCTGATTTCATTTCGATATCGCCTCCTCCGAAGATGGCAGTTATTTTGCCTCCCTTAAAGTTATCTGAAGTAACGCGTGTATTACCTCCTCCAAAGATAGCCATCTCATCAATGTATTCATCTGGGTTGGTATGTGGGCTATTGCTCGCATTAAACACATGCTGACGGCTACTGCGATTTGATTTCTCAGTATCATTTTCTCCTCGGCGGGTCAGGATAATAAGACCAATACCGATCAATAATGAGGGCCAGAAGATTGTGCTGAACCGAATGCGATAATCGAGTAGTTCGGGAAGCCAAAACATAATACCCAACCCGATCAGGATAAATCCTGTGGTACGGTTCTGACTGTTCGATAGGGTGATGATCCCAATACCGATAAGCAGGGTTTTCCACGAAATCAGGTAGTAGCTTAGATTAAAAGAAAGTAAATCCAGCTGATCGAGTAATAGTAATCCGCCGGCTAAGATGAGTAGTAAACCCGCTACTACCCGTCTGTCGATTGATGAAGGTTTATTTTCCATGGTGTTTTCGTTTTTAAAAATTACTAATTCAATTTTTAGCGAAAGTACAATACCATGCAATTTAGCTCAATAAAAAGTAGGCGAACAGCAGAAAGTTGTCGGTGAATGGCCGAAAATTTTCAGCCAAAAACGCCGCAGGGAAGCATTAACCGCAATGGAAATATTTACTCACCAGTTTTAAGATCTTTTCTTCGTCTTTACCAATTTCCTGTCGTAGATTTTGATCGTTAAAAGCTCTCAGACTTTTAATGATAAAATTCAGTATTTTTTCAGAAAACACACCATTTTTTGTGTAGAAAGTAAGCTGTTTTTCAAGCGCATGGGCTGATTCGACGCAGCTTGCAGGCAATTGTTCCAGTTCAGCCTGTTTGCCTTTATGTTCCTCATCAAAGATATTAACATCCACATAGGTTTTTTTTGCAAAGTCGAGTGCATTTTCCATGGTGAGGCCATGATGTGCAGCCACTGTTAATCCAGCCATAAGCAGATAAATATCGGCCGATCCGTCAGGTGCCCTGAATTCGACGGTTTGTTTTTGAGTAAAGTCAAGCTTTACTGGTGTTTCCTGCGGATTGGCATCGGCAATCATATCTGTTGCCGTGGTCCAGCCCAGTGGCACACGTACCAATACAGAACGGTTACGATCGCCCCAACAGATATTTGTTGGCGCTTCCTGATGCGGCACAAGCCTGAAATAGGAGGTAGGATTGGCGTTTCCAAAAGCGGTTAAAGAGGATGCCAGGGTAAGAAAACCTGCAATGGCTTTGCGCGCTTCATCGCTTAAATGGCCGTCTTTCATCATCACACTTTTCCCATTTTTCATCAGTCGGGTGTGTATATGCATGCCGCTTCCTGCTTTACCGACGGTTATTTTTGGGGCAAAAGTAATCGTAACGCCATAGCGATAGGCCAGTTTACGCATGATCCATTTGGCAACAACCAATTGATCAGCAGCATCTTCCACATTAGTAGGCAAAAATTCAATTTCGTTTTGTTCGTAGTTTTTACCATCCAGCGAAAAATTTCCTACTTCAGAATGCCCGTATTTGATCTGTCCACCGCTCTGAGCTATCAGGCGCAGTGCTTCGCGACGAAAATCGCCGTATTTGTTAAAAGGTGAAGATTCATGATAACCTTTTTGATTGTCAGCAGGATAGAGTTCTTCTTCCTCTGCAATGATGTAATATTCAAGCTCGCCCATGGTTTCAAAATCTAAACTTGTTTCTGCCTTCATGATTCGATTGGCTTTTTTGAGGATATATTCCGGAGAGCTTTCGAATGGCTTACCGTGGCGATCGTAAAATGAACACAATACATCCAGGGTGGGCACATCTGTAAAAGGATTTACAAAAGCGGTTTTATATTTTGGAATCACATACAAATCACTCGATCCGGCTTCAACAAAAGGAAACAGGCTTGAACCGTCAACCCTTTCGCCCGACGAAAGCAGTGTTTCGAGATGCTCGCGGCTGTTGATAATGAAATTGAGTGTTTTCAACCGACCATCCCAAGCGGCATACCGAAAGTTAATCATCTCAATATCATTATCTTCGATGAAACGAATCAAATCGACACGCGTAAATTCATATGCCGGTTTGTTCAGATATTGTACCAGCGGATTGGGGTTCATTGCAGTGAATTCATTCATAGGTTAAACAATTTAATCAAATGGGCTACAAACATACTAAAAGTGGGCTGATTAGCTAGCGAAACACCTACGGTATCCGGTAATTTATACCCGATTCAAATAAAGAGAGAAAATACGTGTTGGACTTCAATTTTCTTTAAAATTGCCAGACTAAAGCCATTTTTTATACTTTTACCAAACAAAGGTTTTTTAGATTTTTGATCGACCTGAATTTCAATCGTAATCAATCCTAAAATATTTTTTCATGAGAAACGTGTTAGTTCTTTTTTTAAGTCTGTTCTTTTTTGGTTTACAGGCACAGCCGGAATCGTATCAAAAGATTCGTATTGATCTTACCAACAATAGTTTACAGCAAATGGCATTGCTGGATATTCCATTGGATGCCGGTATTTTAAAGGCAGGGCATTTTATTGAGCTGGAGCTGAGTTTATCTGATGTTGAGCGTTTACAAGATGCTGGTTTTGAGCTTACGGTTTTAATTGAAGATCTATCCAGCTTTTATCGCGAGAGGGCGATGGCCGATGAAAACCTTAGAATTGTGCGCAATACGGCCGATGAATTTCCGGTTCCCGAAAACTGGGAATACGGTTCTATGGGAGGGTTTTACACCTATCAGGAAGTGCTAGACAAATTGGATTTTATGGCCGAACAATGGCCTGATTTGATTACTGTGAAAGCACCAATAAATGAAGACTTATCCTCGCACAATGGCAATCCAATTTGGTGGGTCAAAATCAGTGATAACCCTAACGAAAATGAGGATGAACCCGAAGTTTTATATACCGCTTTGCATCATGCCCGCGAAGGAATGGGCGTGCAACAAATGATGTATTTTATGTTGCATTTGCTCGAAAATTATGAAACAGACGAGCGTGTTCAAACCATCATTGATAGTCGCGAATTATATTTTGTGCCCATTCTCAATCCGGATGGCTATGTGTATAACGAGCAAACCGATCCCAATGGAGGTGGCATGTGGCGCAAAAATCGGCGCAATAACGGAGATTCCTGGGGAGTTGATATTAACCGCAACTATGGTTTTATGTGGGGAATGGACAATAATGGTTCTTCGCCAAATCCTAGTAGCGAAACCTATCGTGGTCCTGATGCTTTTAGCGAACCTGAAACACAGAACATAAAGCAATTTGTTGAAGATCATGAATTTATGATTGCACTTAATTATCACTCTTATTCAAATTTATTGCTTTATCCCTGGGGTTTTACCGAAGATCCTTGTCCGGATGATGCTATTTTTCACGCCCATGCCACTTTAATGACGCGCGACAATAAATACGTTTACGGGCCCGGAAGTTCAACCATTTATCCTACAAATGGTGGCTCGGATGACTGGATGTACGGCGAAACAGAGAATAAAAATCAGGTTTTTGCCTACACACCCGAAGTGGGTGGAAGCGGCGATGGCTTTTGGCCTTCGATCAACCGGATAATTCCACTTTGTCAGGAAAATATGATTCAAAACATTTATGCGGCCTTGCTTTCGGGAAGTTTTGGAAAAATTACTGAAACGTCAGCACCCATTATTCCAACAAAGGATTTTCACTTAACATTTGATTTGCAACGACTTGGATTTGGCCAAACAGAAAACTGGACAGTAAGTGTTGTGCCTCTAAGCGAAAACATCATTGATGTAGGCGAACCCCTGTCATTTGGCTTTATGGAGATACTCGAAACCATATCAGATTCTATTCCCATCATGCTGGCAGCAGACATTTTGAGTGGTGATACACTTCAAATGTTGCTTCAACTGGATAATGGTGAGTTTGTGATAACCGATACGCTTGTGAAGTTTTATGGCACTACTTCAGTAATTTTTGAAGATGATGCAGAAGATCTCGTTAACTGGACTTCTTCAAAATGGAACAACACAAATTCTGATTACCATTCACCTGTTGCTTCTATAACCGATTCGCCTAATGGCGATTATAGCAATAATGAAAATAATATGATCACACTCAACGATCCTATCGAAATTCCAAATACCAGCATGGCTTTGTTGCGTTTTTGGGCTAAATGGGAGATAGAGTTCGATTGGGATTATGTGCAGCTTCAGGTGCGCGAAAACGGAATTGGAAACTGGGTTGCACTCGAAGGAACTTATACGCGCTTGGGCTCTAATAACCAGGCGACGGGCGAACCCCTTTACGACGGTTCTCAAAGCTGGGTGCAGGAAATAATTGATCTTACGGCATTTGCAGGACAAAGTATTGAGCTGCGGTTTGTGCTGCGTAGTGATGGCTATGTAACAGAAGACGGCTTTTATTTTGATGATATGGAATTGCTTGTGCTGGATGTAGAAACCAATCTAAAAGCCTTTGAATCCAATCAGAAGAAATTTACATACTATCCAAATCCGGCAAACGAATACCTTAAGCTTAGTATTGATCAGCCGATTAGTGAAGCTGTATCAATTCGACTTTTTGATATGAGCGGCAGGCACATACAAAGCTGGAAAATGAACGAAGGACAAAAACAATTGAATCTTACGCTTTCTGATTTACCTGACGGGACTTATGTGTTGCAAATAGTAGCTACCGGTTTTGTGCAACGCGAAAAACTCACAATACATTGATGTAGCCACAATATTAATGAACAGAAACCGTGAATAGGCAAGAAGCTGAAATAAAATTAAAAAGCACTTTTGGATTTGACCATTTTTATGATGAACAATGGAAAACAATTGATTTATTACTAAAAGGAAGAAGGGTTTTATTAATAGAAAAAACAGGGTTTGGAAAATCTCTTTGCTTCCAATTTCCAGCAACTCAATTTCCGGGACTGACTGTAATTTTCTCGCCCTTAATTGCTTTGATGAGAGACCAGGTTAAAGGACTAAATAGTAAAGGAATAAAGGCAAAATTTATAAATTCAGAACAAACACCAGAAGAAAATTCACAGACTATACAGGAAGCAATAAGCGGTAAATTAAAAATTCTGTATATAGCTCCGGAAAGACAGGAAAACCAAGAATGGATTGAAGCTACAAGAAGAATGAATTTATCAATGATTGTAATTGATGAAGCCCATACTATTTCTGTTTGGGGACACGATTTTAGACCTGCATTTCGAAGGATTATTAACCTTGTCAAATTGTTGCCACAAAATCTACCAGTATTAGCAACCACAGCAACAGCAACAAAACGAGTACAAGAAGATATTGAAAAGCAAATATCCGGGAACATTCAAACTATCCGTGGAGAATTAATAAGAGAAAACTTTAGCTTATATGTAATAAATGTAAAGTCAGAAGATGAAAAACTTTTATGGTTAGCAGAGAATTTGCCAGTATTGGAAGGTAATGGAATCATTTATACAGGAACGAGAGTTAATACAGAAATATATTCACGATGGTTTGAATTTTTAAATATCAAAACAACTGAATATAATGCAGGGCTGGATTCAGATTCACGAAAAGAAATTGAAAACGGATTAATGAATAACAGATGGAAAGCTGTTATCTCGACAAATGCCCTTGGAATGGGCATAGACAAATCAGATATTCGCTTTATCGTTCATACTCAAATACCCGCTTCACCCATACATTATTACCAGGAAATTGGGAGAGCCGGAAGAGATGGAAAACCCACAAAATTGATTTTATTTTATAATTCATCGAAAGATAAAAACGGGATTGAAGAAGATGTTAAACTTCCGAAAGCATTTATTGACGGCGGTCGTCCAGGTATAAAAAATTACAATAAAGTAATTAATGTTCTCAAACAAGAACAATTGGGCGAACGCCAAATTATCAAAGCTACAAACCTTAAGCAAACACAATTAAGAGTCATAAAAGCAGATTTAATTGAACAAGGCATAATAAAAGAAGTTATTTTCGGTCGCTCAAAAAAATATGAATATCAATTTAACGCACCCGAACTCAGCGCTAAAGCATTTGATGAACTAAGAGAACAGAAACTAAAAGAATTAAGTGCAATGTTAGAATACGTCAACCTAAAATCATCCAGAATGAAATTTTTGTGTGATTATTTAGGAGACAATTCACATTCACATTATCAAAATTGTGATAACTCGACACTTGAACGACTAATAGTAAATCCACAGGAAAAAATAAAAGTAAAGTTACAAGAATTTCGAGAGTTATATTTCCCCGAACTAATTGTTGAAAGCACACATTCGAAGATTGTAAATGGAGTTGCTTCAAGTTATTATGGCGTTTCAAGTGTAGGAGCAGCATTACATAGAAGTAAATATGAAAAGGGTGGAGATTTTCCGGATTTTCTCCTAAAACTTACCTTAAAAGCCTACAGAAAAAAATATGGACAAGAAAAATTTGATTTTATCGTTTATGTTCCTCCCACTGAATCAGGTGATCTAGTGAAAAACTTTGCGGAAAAATTATCACAAGTTTTAAATGTTCCAATTTCCCATAAATTGATTAAAACAGGAGTCACTCAACCTCAAAAAGTATTCAAAAATGGCTATCTTAAAAAAGACAATGTAGCTCAAAAATTCAGTTATTCTGAACCAAGTGAAATTGTGGAGAAATCGGTCATTCTATTTGATGACATTTTCGATAGTGGAGCAACAATTAAAGAAATTGGAAGTGTTTTAACTAAATTTGGGGTAACGAAAATTGCACCTTTAGTAATTGCAAGAACTGTAGGTGGAGACATTTAAATAGTTAATTATGAACAAAGAATTAACATATTGGTTGGCTTTGGCTCACGTTCCAAAGATTCAAACAAAAAAGAAAAACGAGATAATTATCCGACTTTTTGAAAAAGGCAAATCAATTATTGACTTTTTTGAATCTGAGCAATCTGTCTGGGAAAAAGATTATGAGTTAAAACAATCAGAAATTGTACTTTTTGAAGAAGCAAAAAAAGAGCTATCAACTTATGCCTTTATGGTTGAAGACTTACTAGAACAAGGTTATAGCATACTCCCAATTACTTCAAAAGATTATTCTCCAACTTTAAAGAAAAACTTGGGTAGAACCTACGCTCCACCTGTAATCTACACAAAAGGGAATCTCCAAATAATGAAAGAAAAATCAATTGCAATTGTTGGCTCAAGAATGGCAAACGATATTTCATTAGAATTTACTGATAATGTTGCAAAAAATGCTTCAAAGGATTACAAAGTTGTGGTTAGTGGTTTTGCTAAAGGGGTAGATAAACAAGCTCTTGATTCAGCCATTAAATACAAAGGACAAAGTATTATCGTTCTTCCTCAGGGGATAGCAACATTTCAATCAGGATTTAAAAAATATTATAAGCAAATTATTGATGGGGATGTTTTAGTCCTTAGTACGTTTTACCCAAAAGCTCCCTGGAGTGTTCAACTGGCAATGGGGCGTAATCCTATCATTTATGGACTTGCTTCCGAAATTTACGTAGCTGAATCGAGTGAAAAAGGTGGGACTTGGTCAGGTGTTATGGATGGTTTAAGAAAAGGAAGAACAATTTACGTTAGAAAACCTCATTCAAGAGAAAAAAACGCAAATAACCTGCTTATCTCAAAAGGTGCGAAAGCTGTTGATATTGAAGGGAATTTGAGTAGTTATGATATTAAAGTCGAAGCTAAAATATTAATTTCTGAACCCGATTTCAATAATACAGAAGAAAAGATAATTGAATTCTTAAAGACAGGCGTTTTTCCCGCAAAAAAAATTGTTGATACACTTAAAATTGATTGGAGTTCAAGGAAAGTAACTGATTTTTTAAAAGGCAGACAGGATATTTTAACTGTAAAAGGCAAACCTTTAAAATTTGCACATAAAAACAGGTCAATTCAATTACAAAAATCATTGTTTGAGTGATAATGAACGAAATACTTTGTTTAACATCTTGTGTGAAACAACAGAAATACAATGTGTTAGCAAACAATACAACACTTAATAAAAATACATATAACTAAACAGATAAATGGCTCGAAATACAAATTGTTTAATATACACATTGATAAGTTTATGATGGAAACCATACAAGTGGGCAGCATAAAATGGCATCATATTCAAAATCCAACAGAAGAAGATTTTGAGTTTTTAAGTAACAAACATCATTTTCATCCTCTTGATATAGAAGACTGTCGCTCACTCAATCAACGTCCTAAAATCGATATTTACGACGATTACTATTTTTTGATTCTTCACTTTCCGAATTTTGATCGCCAGAATATGTTTATTAAGACCAAGGAAATAAAAATGTTTTGGGCAGAAGAGTTTATTATCACAATCGAAAAATCACCCTGGCTCGCAAGTCAGCTTTTTGAAGAATATCAAGAGCTTGGAAAGCAGGAGCAAGAAATAAAAATCGAAACCTCTGATGCTTTTCTTTACAGGATTTTGGAACGTTTGATGCGCGAATCGCTCTATCTTTTACGAAAAGTTGGGCTTGATCTGGAGCTGATAAATCGTGAGCTTTTTAGTAAACGACAAGTAAAAATAATCGAAAGAATTTCGGTTACCCGTAAAAATATCATTTTGATTAATACTATTTTTAAGCCACAACTCAGGCTGTTTCATAAATTTGAAACAGGACAAATCAGCGGTTTTGCCGGCGAGGAAATGGAAGATTATTGGGGTAATATCCTCGACTATTACCAAAAAGTGTGGGACATGACCGAAGATTATGAGGAATTGATCGAAGGACTCTCAAAAACTTTCGACAGTATGCAAACCAATAAAACCAACGAGATCATGAAAATTCTCACCCTGATCTCCTCCATAATCTTGCCTCTTACTTTTATTACCAGCCTCTACGGCATGAATGTGATGTTGCCATTTGCCGAAAACAAAACAGCTTTTTGGCTTTTGCTTGTTGGCATGGCAATGATCAGTGGCCTGATGATCGTTTATTTTAAACGCAGGCGCTGGATGTGATCAAACTAATCATCAAATTAAATGTTATAAATACCTTTGTTTATGAAAAAATCAATTCACCTAACCTTGCAGAGAACCCTTAGTATGATGATCATACTGTTATTCTCTCAACAAATTTTTGCTGCTATGCCCCCACAAATTCCATTAGAGGATTTCTTTAAAAATCCTGAGAAAAGTGCTTATCAAATCAGTCCCAACGGAAAATTTATTTCCTTTATGGCGCCTTACGAAAGCCGGATGAATGTTTTTGTTCAAAAAGCCGGAAGCGATAAAGCAACCCGCATCACTGCAGAAACTGATCGTGATATTGCAGGTTATTATTGGGCCAATGATAACAGAATTTTATTCTTAAAAGACAGTGGTGGTGACGAAAACTTTGCCCTTTATGGAGTGGACAAGGATGGAAAAAACGCCAAATGCCTCACTTGTTTTGAGAATGTGCGCACCCAAATTATTGATGAACTGGAAGATCAGCCCGATTTTGTAATTATTGGACTCAATAAACGCAATGCGGTGGTTTTTGACCCTTATCGGCTCAATATTAAAACAGGCGAAATGGAAATGCTGGCCGAAAATCCGGGTAACATTCAAGGTTGGATGACCGACCATGATGGCAAATTACGTATTGCTATTGCTATCGTTGATGGCATTAACTCTCAATTGCTCTACCGCGATGATGAATCGCAGGAATTTGAAGCCGTCCTTACCACCAATTTTAAAGAGTCGATGAGTCCTGATTTTTTCACCTTCGACAATAAATATTTATACGCCACTTCCAATCTTGGTCGCGATAAATCAGCTGCTGTGATTTTTGATCCCAAAACAGCTAAAGAAGTTGAGGTGCTTTACGAAAATGACGAATATGATGTGAGTGGAATAAGCTACTCCCGCAAACGTAAGGTAATAACTGCTGCCAGCTATACTTCCTGGAAACGCGAACGTCATTTCTTTGATGAAGAATCAATGTCAATGTTCGAAAAAATCGAATCTTTGCTAAAAGGCTACGAAATTGCAATAACTGCCAGCGACAAAGCCGAAGAAACCTATATCATACGTACTTATAGCGACCGCTCGATGGGAGCTTATTATCTTTATGACAAAAAGAAAGATAAACTCACTAAAATTCAGGAAGTAAGCCCCTGGCTCAACGAAAACGAAATGGCTGAAGTAAAACCTATCCAATACCGGTCGCGCGATGGTTTGGTTATTCAGGGCTATCTTACCTTACCCAAAGGTGTTGAGGCCAAAAATCTGCCTGTTGTAGTAAATCCGCATGGCGGCCCGTGGGCGCGCGATAACTGGGGTTTTAATCCTGAAGTTCAGTTTTTGGCCAATCGTGGATTTGCTGTTTTACAGATGAATTTTAGAGGATCAACGGGTTATGGAAAAGCCTTTTGGGAAGCCTCGTTCAAGGAATGGGGACTCAGCATGCAAAACGATATCACCGATGGTGTTTATTGGTTAATTCGCGAAGGCATTGCCGACAAAGACCGTGTGGCCATTTATGGCGCAAGCTATGGTGGTTATGCTACTTTGCAAGGACTTGTAGTTACGCCTACCTTGTATGCCGCTGGTGTTGATTATGTGGGCGTTTCGAACCTTTTCACTTTTATGCAAACCATTCCGCCTTACTGGAAACCTATGTTGGATATGATGTACGAAATGGTTGGTAATCCTCAGCACGAAAAGGCACAGTTTGAAGCCACTTCTCCTGCTATGAATGCCGACAAAATTATTGCTCCTCTTTTTGTGGCTCAGGGAGCCAACGATCCACGTGTTAATATCGCCGAATCGGATCAAATTGTGGAAGCCATGCGCACAAGAGGAATTGAAGTGGAATACATGGTGAAAGACAACGAAGGTCATGGTTTCAGAAATGAAGAAAACCGCTTTGATTTTTATCGGGCAATGGAGGCATTTTTAAAGAATCATCTGCTTAATTAGTGGTTTTTTGGGTTGTTTTATACTATTTTTAGAAAATCGAAAGTTGATCATTTAGGGTAGAAGGCTTACTTTTACCCTAAATTTTTACCTATGCGAAAATTTTCTAAATGGATAGCAATCTTTTTACTCTTGGTTGTAGCAGCGGGAGTGGGTGCTTATTTTTATGCCACCTGGAGGGTAAAAAAGGAGCTTTACAATCAATTTCAAAAAACAACAATCAGTGCGTTTTATGCTTTAAAGATTAAAAGTGTAGGAATTAATTTTCTTACGCAAAACTTGATTTTACGCGAGTTGAGCCTCATTCCTGTTGAAACAATTGATACAGTTGTGCAACAGATTCCTCAGGCGAGTTTAAAAATCAAACGGCTGGTAATAAAGCAATTAGATGTAGAACGACTGCTTAATAAAAAGGAGATTTATGCCAAAGAACTCTTGCTGCATCAACCCAGCCTGGAAGTAGGTGAAATGCCTGATAAAGAGATGTTTCAGGCTAAAAAGAAATCTGATTCGACTAATAATAAAGGTCTTAAAAAAATTGTTTTGGATAGGTTTATACTCGAAAATGGATTTTTGAGTATTCAAACTCCAAATAAAAAGGATAATGAAATATTTGTTCCTTCTGTTAACCTGAAACTTGAGGGCATTCATGTTAATTTTGACAGCATTAGCCACAAACCTGATTTAGGTGTTTCACTGGCTACACAAATGCAAATAGATTCGATAAGCTTTCGGCTTCCGGGTACATATTACAAGCTGTTTGTAAATAAATCCCAAATCCTGCAACAAGAGCAAGAATTGAAATTAACCGGTGTAAAACTATATCCAATTCGGGGTTTACATGCGCAGGCAGTGGGCTTAAGAAAACAGGACGATGTGTTTGAAATTGGATTAAAAAGTGTGAAAACCTACGGACTTGATCTGGACGACTTTCTCAATGGTGATGGTCTTTACCTGCGTAAATTGCTTTTGGAAGAGCCAAAAATTCACCTGATGCGCGACAAACGACTGCCAATGGATGAAGATCGTAGGCCAAAAATGCCACAGCAAGCCATTAAAAGTATCAAGGGGAACTTTGGTATCGACAGTATCGTGCTTCAGAATGCCAGTTTAGTTTATACCGAGTTGATGGGAGAAAAACCTGATACCCCCAGCATTAATTTTGATAGTTTGCATACCCTGATCACGGGTTTTGCATCCTGGGATCAAGCCACTGCTAATCGTCCGGCTTTAGTGGCAGCAAGCAGTGGTGTTTTATTGGGCGAGGCACAATTTGAAAGCCATATCGCATGGCACTTTACAGCAGAAAATAGCTTCGATTTTCATGGACGGTTAGGAAATATGAATGCCCGTGCTGTTAATGTGATCAGCGAAACGGCTACAGGTGCTGTTTTTCGATCTGGTTTTATTGACTCTATTATTTTCAAAGGGCTTGGAAATCAGGATGCTGCTTCCGGAATGTTTGAAATGAGGTATCATGATTTGGTAGTTGATGTGACACAAAAACGTTCCAATAATCCGAATAAGTTTTTAAGTCTTGTTGCCAATTTGATTCTCCGACGCGAAAACCCTGCTGAAGGCGAAGGCGTGCGAAGGGTTCAAATGCAAACTGTAAGGGTTCCGTACAAAGGTTTTTTTAATATGTATTGGAAAACCATCGAAAACGGTTTGCTTAATACGCTTAAACCCGGCAAACGTCAACGCATGAACAAAGATGATGCGCTACGTAAGGAATGGGAAAAGTTTAAAAAAGATATTGCGCAGTAAGGAGTTTCAATTTCTAAACAACAGCAGGATTTGGACTTCTAGATGAAAATAAATTTTATATAAGTCAACAAAGGTGATCCGGTTTACTGATGAATAAGCAATAGCAATGCTTTGATATCACTGTCTGCAATACTTTCTTTATTGGATTTGTCATAAATAGTGAGTAGAAAAACGGTATTGTCAGCTACGTAAAAATGAGTTATAATCCTAGCGCCACCAGATTTTCCTTTTGCTTTTGAGGCAATTGCTAATCGTATCTTGTAGCAGTTATTACCAAGTGCAGTTCCGGTTGTCGGATCCTTTGAAAGTTGACTACCAAGTTCAGCCAGTTCTTTTTTGAGCGAAGGATATTTTTTGATGAGTTTTTTGGCCTCCCTTCTAAATGGTGCAATAGTACTTACTTTATAGTTCATCGAGAAATTCGCCTAAAGGCTGTGCCTTTTGCTTTCCGGCCTTAATTTGATTCACTTCTTCTACAGCTTCTTTCAGTTCTTCGAGCACTTTCACTTTAGTGGGTGTAAGGGGTTTTGCTTTTACGAAATTAAAATTCTTGAGCAACTCCAAAATAAAGGCTGCTTTATCATCTTTTATGTCCAGAAGTATTTTCATGCATCTTATAAATTATCGGATAAATGATTTGCCTCAAAATATGAAGTAATAATGCAAAAATAGGTTAAAAAATTTGATATAGTTAATAATTTTCAGAAGTAAAAGTATGGAAATGTATATAAAAACTACCAGTAAAAGTTATTTCATGCTTAGGGAAAAATAGTAACTTTTAGATGAAAAAAGCAGGTCACAAATTGCCAATCCAAACAAGCAAATCAAATCGCTATTTTTGCAGCATGATTAAAAAACCTCATCCTATTGAGATTATGGCACCTGTTGGCTCGCATGAGTCGCTGATGGCTGCTATACAGGCCGGAGCAGGTTCGGTGTATTTTGGTATTGGTGTCCTGAATATGCGTTCGAAATCGTCTAAAAATTTCACAATTAGTGATTTACAACAGATTGCTGCGATTTGCGAAGCCAATCAGGTGCGCAGCTATGTAACTATCAATACCGTGATTTTTGATGAAGAACTCGAAGAGATGAAACGATTGGTTGATGCTGTAAAAGCCAATGGTATCACCGCTGTGATTGCTTCTGATCAGGCAGTTATTCAATATGCACGACAGCAGGAGGTTACGGTGCATATGTCAACCCAAACCAATATCACCAATATTGAAGCAATTCGTTACTATGCACAGTTTGCCGATGTGATGGTAACAGCCCGCGAACTTAATCTTACTCAGGTAAAATCCATCACCGAAAAAATTCGGCAACAACAAATCACAGGACCCTCGGGCGAATTGGTAAGGATTGAAGTGTTTGTTCACGGTGCTTTGTGCATGGCTGTTTCCGGAAAATGCTACCTCAGCCTCGATTTAATGAATTCCTCCGCCAACCGTGGCGCTTGTTTGCAACCTTGCCGCAGAGGCTACACCGTAAAAGATCGTGATAGCGAGCTCGAAATGGAAGTGGATAACGAATACATCATGTCGCCAAAAGACCTGAACACCCTACCATTTCTGGATAAACTGCTGGATGCCGGCGTCGAAGTGCTCAAGATTGAAGGGCGTGGCCGCTCGCCGGAATATGTAAAAGTTGTTACAAAAGTTTATCACGAAGCGGTTGAGGCAGTATTGGATGGCACTTTTAATCAGGAAAAAGTAAAAGTGTGGGAGGCAAGGCTTTCAGAAGTTTATAACCGTGGTTTTTGGGATGGGTATTACCTGGGCAGAAAAATCGGCGAATGGACTGAATCGTATGGATCACAGGCTACCAAAAGAAAGGTGTATGTGGGTTTGGTATCTAATTTTTTCACAAAGATCGGGGTGGCCGAAATAAAAATGGAAACCCATAGCATGGCCCTGGGAGATGAAATTCTGATTATCGGACCAACAACAGGAGTCGTTGAGGAGCAATTAGCAGAAATAAGGGTGGATTTGCAAAAGGTTGAGCAGACTAAAAAAGGTGATTTATGTTCCATCCCTGTCAATACGCTGGTTCGCAGAGGCGACAAGGTTTACAAACTACTCGAAACCAAATCTCAAAACCAATGATTACGCAAAACTTACACACACACACCCTGTTTTCTGATGGCAAATCCACACCTGAAGAGCTTGTAAAAGCTGCGATTGATTCCGGACTAAAAAGTTTAGGTTTTAGTGATCATGCGCCTGTGCCTTTTCAAAATTCTTTCAGCATTGCCGAAGGAGAATTGTCAAAGTATATCGCTAAAATTCAGCAACTTAAAAATGAATATGCCGATCAGTTAGAAATTTTACTTAGCCTCGAAGTGGATCATATCCCTGGATTAATGGATGATTTTTTTGTTAAGAATAAGGATTTAAAGCTGGATTATTCCATTGGCTCTGTTCACTTGGTTGGTGAGCATGAGCCGGCAAATCTGTGGTTTATCGATGGGTCTAAGCGCGAAATTTATGACGACGGTTTGCGGCAGTTTTTTGGTAATGAGATCCGCCAAGCGGTAAAAGCTTTTTATCATCAAACCAACCGGATGCTGGAGCAGCAAACACCTGATATTATTGGTCATTTGGATAAAATCAAGATGCACAACCAGAATCGGTTTTTCCGTGAGGACGAATCCTGGTATCGTGCTTTAGTGCGCGAAACAATTCAGGTAATCAAAGAAAAAGAGGTTGTTGCAGAACTTAACACACGTGGTAAATACAAAGGCCGGTCCGAAACGCTCTTTCCTTCGGATTGGATATTAAGGGAAATGAAAGCCTTGAATATTCCGGTCGTCATTAGTTCAGATGCGCATCATGCTCAGGAAGTTGTTTTGTTATTTGATGAAGCGGCTAAGGCATTGAAAAAGGCTGGCTATCGCAGCATCTGGAAATTCCAGCACAAACAATGGCAAGAGATACCGCTGCTGTAACAATCATTTTAGTAAATTTACTGGTTTTTATACTTTTACACCTGACTTAAACGTTTACCTCAAGTGAATTTATATGCTCAAAAAAAGCGTTGGAAGATAGTTTTGGCCATTATAGCTCTGGTCATTATTGGAGCATCAATCTATTATACCAATTTGCTTGTTAATCGTTTCGCCGTTCAGGAGCGCACCCAAATAAGGGTTTGGGCTGATGCTGTGCAGCGACGTGCCAGCCTGATGAACATCACAGAGGCTTTTTTTGATGAGGTACGCGAACAGGAGCGCAAACGTATCGAGCTTCTGGCTCAGGCTTATCGCCGATTGCTGATTGCAGCACCCAATGAAAATTTAAATTTCTATCTCGAAATTATTTCAAACAATACAAGCATCCCTGTTCTTATTACAAACGATTACAATAATATTCAATGGAGCGCAAATTTGCCGGCTCATCAGCAGGAAATGGATAGCTTAACACCCGAATTATTAGCCGAATACACTGTTTATGAGCCTATTGAAATAAGCTTGTCGGGCGACCGCAAACAAATGTTGTATTATAAAGAGTCGCGCATTTTTACTGAAATGAAAAATGTGTTAGACGATTTGGTGAGTTCGTTTTTTAATGAGGTAGCTTTAAATGCGGTTAGCGTACCGGTTATCATAACTGATAGCACAAAAAATCAGGTGATACAGTTTGGAAATCTCAATAAAGGCAGTATGCTTGATGCTAATTTTGTGCAGCAACAGCTTGATGAAATGGCTTCTGAAAATACCCCAATTTCTATCAATTTGGAAAATGTTGGTAAGACGTATATCTTTTACAGAAGTTCCGACTTACTGCTTCAGATGCAATTTTTTCCCATGTTTCAAATCCTGATTATTACCTTGTTTTTGGTGATGGCTTACCTGCTTTTTAGCTACGCCCGGCGATCGGAACAAAATCAGGTGTGGGCAGGAATGGCCAAAGAAACAGCGCATCAGATTGGTACGCCATTATCGTCGCTAATGGCATGGATAGAATTGTTGAAATTGCATCCTACAAAAATAGAAGGCGTAGATGAAATGGAAAAAGATGTTCAACGCCTCGAAACCATTACTGAAAGGTTCAGTCGCATTGGTTCTTCACCTGTTTTGGAGCCTGCTAATATCAAGGAGGTGATCGAAGAAACGATTGATTACCTCAAAAAGCGCAGTTCCAGAAAAATTACCTATCAGCTCGAAATGCCAAATCAGCCGATCATAATACCACTAAATACATCTCTTTTCAGGTGGGTGATTGAAAACCTATGCAAAAATGCCATTGATGCCATGAGTGGTCAGGGAACCATTACAATCAGTATGCAAACAGAAGAACGTTACCTGATAATTGACGTACAGGATACTGGAAAAGGCATGCACAAATCCGTTTTCTCAGCTGTTTTCAACCCAGGATATACCAGTAAAAAGCGTGGCTGGGGACTTGGCCTTTCACTGGCCAAACGCATTATCAAAGACTATCACAGAGGAAAGATTTTTGTGAAAACATCTACCATCAACGAAGGCACAACTTTTCGCATCATGCTTCGTATGAACTGATTTTTGGCTACTTAACTCCTCCAAAAACCAATAATGGAATAGAAGAGCGAAATAATAATTTTCGACTCAATTCAGGCTCAAACAATTGCGAAAGCAGATTTTGCTTTTTAGCAGTAATAGCCAACACATCAATTTGATGATCCTGAATAAAACGTTCTATACCATCCAAAACATCTCCACTTTCGAGCAGCCCACACTCCACATCAAAACCCTGATAGAAATGATTAAAATGTTCGCGCATGGTTCGCATACGTGTTTCGTCAACGACAATGCTGCCCTGTTGATGAATATGTAGGCAGTAAATACGGGCATTAAAAGGCCTCACGAAAGTCATCAATCGGCTTAAACTATCAAAATCAGTGTCGTCAAAACTGGTTACATAAAGCAGTTTTTTTGTTTGTTCAAAGCTGCTTTCGTCATAAGATGGTGGAATTGCCAGCACAGGAATCTTTCCTTTTGAGATAGCTTTGAGGGTGGTGCTGCCAAAAAAACCTCTTTCGAAGCGTTGTTTGCCTTTGGTTCCCATCACAATAAGCCCGGGTTTGTAGTGATGTGCCACAGCCGAAATAGCTTCTGAAGCATTTCCCCTGATCAAATCAAAATCTACATCAACACCTTTGATGTGCTTTCTTTTTATCTGCAGTTTCAACTCTTCCTGAAAAAGCTCAAGGCGCTCTGCTGCTTCGGCTTCGGCAGTTTTAAGTTGTGCTTCAATATCAGTTTGCATGGCATACATTTCGCCCCAGGCAAAATGTTCGGCAGCTACCGGCATCCAGGCGTGCATCAGCCTGATATCGGCTTTCATAAATGCCGCCAGTTTAAGCGCATAACGTGCTGCTTTCTCACTTTCGTCCGAGAAATCAACCGGAACCAATATGCGCCTTACGCTACGTAATAATGTGATACTTTTTTCCTTTTCACTTCCGCTAGCGTGTACCAGATCACTTATATAACGCTGTGAATCAGGAAGATCACTCTCGTTTACGTGCAGTATTACTTCTGTGGTAGATCCTGCTGCCTGACTTAAAAAACAAGGAATGCCTTCTGATTCAAGACGAACTTTGATCAATAATGCACGTGAATAGGTAAAGGTGCCAAGATTGATTATAGCGGGCTCATTCAAGACGGATTTTTGCATATTATGGATTATTAAGCGTTTTTTAGCTCCAAAAAGCCATCTAATATACAAAAGATTAGGCCTGAAAGCAAAAATAATTTTTACAACTTCATTCACAACACTACAAATCAGTGCTTATGCAGATTTAAAAATCCTCTAACAAGCAGGATGCATACATTTTATCTGGAGAGAAATCTTGTTATGTCGTTAATTCAGACTATCTTTGCCGCCCCAAAAATATCTGATAATGAACTCAAAAGATCAATCCGGAAAGAGACCCCGCATCCAAAAATCTGATGAACGCAGCAAGGATAAACCGGAAAAAAGCCGGTTTTCGAAGCCTTACCGCAAAGAAGAGGAAGACGGCAGGAAACCGGAACGCAAACCTTATAAATCAGTAGGAAGTAAAGAACAACGATCTTCATACAGTAGGAGTGCCGACGACCGATCAGGAAATGACAGAAGTTATCCAAAACGACACTTCGGCAAAGACAGAAATTCAGCTGACAGCGAACAAGGTGCTTACAGAGAAAGACCTTCGAGAAGAGATGGTCGCAATTTTGAGCGCCCCGAACGTGAGGACAGGACGGGTAGCGACAGAAATTTTCCCAGACCGCAGTTTAGTAGGGACAGAAGACCTTCTGACAACGAAAAAGGCGGTTACAAAGAAAGACCTTCGAGAGGAGGTGATCGTGGTTATGAACGCTCGGAACACGATGATCGTCGGGGAAAAGATTCATATGGTAAAAGGTCTTTTTCGCGCAGTACAGCTACTCCAAAAGGCTTTGAAAGAGAAGATAATGGTTTGATAAGGTTGAATAAATACCTTGCCGATTCAGGGGTATGTTCACGTCGCGAAGCCGACAAACTGATTGAGGCCGGAGCAGTTACCGTAAATGGAAAAGTAGTGACCCAAATGGGAACCAAAGTAAACCGTGGTGATAAAGTGGCTTATGGAGGTCAAACCCTGAAACGCGAAGTGCTTCGCTATGTGTTGCTTAATAAACCCAAAGGCTTTTTAACAACTGCTGATGATCCTATGGATCGCAAAACAGTGATGGAATTGGTTGCCAAAGCATGCGACGAGCGCATTTATCCTGTTGGCCGCCTGGATAGAAATACACTTGGTCTGCTTTTGCTAACCAATGACGGCGAATTGGCCAAAAAGCTGACACATCCAAAATATGGTGTAAAGAAATTGTATCATGTCACGCTGGATAAGGCGCTTACAAAAAATGACCTGATAAAAATTGCCGACGGGATTGAATTGGAAGATGGCCTAATAAAAGCCGATGCTATTGCCTGGGTTACAGGAGTTGAATCGAAAAAAGAAGTTGGAATTGAACTGCACTCCGGCCGTAACCGAATAGTAAGACGTATTTTTGAAAGCCTGGGTTATAAAGTTGAAAAACTTGATCGGGTGCGTTTTGCCAGCCTCACCAAGATCAATCTCCCGCGTGGCCATTGGCGTCATTTATCCGAAAAAGAAGTGTCGATGCTTAAAATGCTGAAGTAGAAATTTTTAAAAGCAAAAAAATGCCGGAAATTTAATTCTCCGGCATTTTTTATACACTTAAAGATTAATACCTGTTAATGCAATTCAGATCGTTAAATGCAATTTTCAAACGTTCGATCATAGCTTTTTCGCCTTCGCGAAGCCATTTGCGCGGATCGTAGTATTTTTTATTTGGGCTGTCTTCGCCTTCCGGATTGCCAATCTGGCCTTGCAGGTAATCGTGATTTTTTGCTTCAAATTTGCGTATTCCATCCCAATATGCCCATTGTGTATCGGTATCGATATTCATTTTTACCACACCATATCCAATGGCTTCTTTGATTTGAGCCGGCTCTGATCCCGAACCACCATGAAATACAAAATTCACCGGATTGGGTTCTGTCTTGTATTTTTCCTGGATAAATTTCTGGGAATTATGCAAAATAATAGGCTGTAGTTTCACATTGCCCGGTTTGTAAACACCATGCACGTTTCCAAAAGCTGCAGCAACAGTAAAGCGATCGCTAACACTGCTTAGCACTTCAAATGCACGAGCTACTTCTTCGGGTTGTGTATAAAGTTTTGAGCTGTCAACGCCGGCATTGTCCACACCATCTTCTTCGCCGCCGGTGATACCCAGCTCTATCTCGAGTGTCATACCCATTTTCGACATGCGTTCGAGGTAGTGCTTGCTGATTTCAAGGTTTTCTTCCAGTGGTTCTTCCGAAAGATCAAGCATATGCGAGCTAAATAAGGGCTTCCCGTGTTGTTTATAAAAAACTTCGCCGGCATCAAGCAGGCCATCAATCCAGGGCAGGAGTTTTTTAGCTGCATGATCGGTATGCAAAATAACGGGTACGCCATAGTATTCAGCTAATTGATGAATATGATGTGCCCCAGAAACTGCTCCGGCAATGGCTGCTTTTTCGCCTTCGTTCGATAGGCCTTTGCCAGCATAAAAGGCGGCACCACCATTTGAGAATTGGATAATTATAGGTGAATTCACTTCACGTGCAGCCTCCAATGCGGCATTAACAGAATTGGTTCCAATAACGTTTACAGCTGGCATTGCAAAATGCTCTGTTTTGGCAAATTTGAAAATGATTTGCAGGTTGTCGCCGCTGGCAACACCTGGTTTTACGAGATCTGATAATTTGTTTGACATGGTTAAAAAATTTATGTTATGAATATGTTTGATTGTTATTTCGGCGTTTTAGCAGGCTGATTCAGTTTGCTGACTTTATCGAGTTGATTTTTTATAATCGTCATCAGTTCATTTTTATTTATGGGCTTGGCAATGTAATCATCAAAACCTGAATCGAGCATTTTTTCGCGATCGCCAGCCATGGCATAGGCCGTTTGGGCAATAAAAGGGATGTTTTTATAAACCGGAAAATCTGCCTTTATCTTGTGCATCAATTGAATACCATCCCAGGGTGATGGCAGGTTGATATCGAAAAGCATCACTTGAAAAACGTGATTTTTTTTGTGGCGTTCCCGAATGATTTTAAGTGTTTCTTCTCCGTCAACTGCCATGGTGATATGTCCGGCTTTTTGAAGTATTTTTTGGAGAACAAGACGGTTCATGCGGTCGTCTTCAACGATAAAGATATCCAGCTTACCGATTTCAGGAGCATTTGGAATGGGAAATGCTGACGCAACATTTTGCTTTTCTGTATTACTGCTAATGCATGGCAAACTGACTGTAACTGTTGTACCAACATTGCGCTTGCTGTCGATTTGAATTTCTCCCTGCATCAAATCGAGCAATCTTTTGGCCAGTGGAAGACCAAGTCCGGCACCTTGATACGAGCGGCCATAGCCAGAACTTTCCTGCCTGAAGGCTTCAAAAATATGACGCTGATAGGCTTCTTCCATACCTACGCCTGTATCTTTTACCTTAATAAATACGCGATTGCTTTGATGATCATATTGACTTTGTATCGTAACAAAACCTTCGTTGGTATATTTGATGGCATTATCGACGAGGATGTGAAAAACCCGCATCAGCTTGGCATTATCAGCAATAATAGCAGGAACCTCTTCTAATTTAGCTTTAAAAGCCAGCGCTTTTTCGTTAGCAGAGAAGCTGGACAGATCGATCACATTTTGTAAAATTTCATTTATCGAGCATTCATGCAACTCCATATCAATATCATTAGCTTCGATGCGACTGATATCTATGATATTATTGAGTAAGTTAAGGAGGCGATCGCCACTTTGCTGAATTCCCTGGGCATATTCATAAAGCACTTTGTTTTCCTTGAGCGATAATTCTGTTTCCAGCAAGCTCGAAAAACCAATGATACCATTGAGCGGAGTACGGATTTCGTGGCTCATATTGCCTAAAAATGCGTTTTTTAAATAATTGGCATCTTCTGCTTTTTTGAGGGCAAGTTTGAGCTTGAGGTCTTTTTCGCGTCTTTCATTCAGTCGCGACTCCAACTCAGCAGTTCGGTTTTTTACTTCTTCTTCAATTGCGGATTCTTTTTGCTGATATGCTTTCAAAAGCTCTTGTTGCTCAAGCTGAAGCATACGAAGGTTGTTTTGGAGCTTTTTGCGGGCAAAAAATAAAAAAACAGAAACAATGAGCAATAAAGACAATGAAGTAATCAAAACAACAAATGGCCATTCGATAAGTTTTTCCTGTTTTTTTTCTAAAAGTTCTGCAAACGGTTTCGATTGCTGATTAACAGCTTCATTTTCTTGTTGTGTAAAAAGCTTAAGGGCTTGGTTTAGCTTATCATTGGCGTTTTCGTAATTATTTCGATTCGCATGTATTTGAGCAAGAAATCGCAATGCATTGATGCGATTTTTGCTGTAATTTGCATGCTGTTGTGTGTCAGCAATCACAGCCTGTAAATATTGCAGCGCTTTTGTTGTATCGAAACTAAGGTAGGCTCTGGCAAGATCCAAACGTAAACTTGCTTGCTCGTTACTTGCAGATTCGGAAAGTTTTTTTTCGAGACTGTCAATGGTAATAACAAGGCGTGCTGATTGCGCAGTGGTATTTTTAAAAAGTCCCGAAATAAACAGCATTAGAAATACCAACAAAGCCAATTGAGTTGTTGCAAAGCGTTTGTATATTGCTGTAATTAAGTTGATCAACAGTTGGTTTTGCATAGCTGCCATAATTTGCCTACACAAAGTTAAACTAAATTTTGTATCTGTGTTTTATTGCTGAAATTCAGCATACGTTTTGAGCGATGCAATTTGCCGTACTCAAAAAGCTTTTGATGTTTTATCGTTCAGATTGGGAACGGGAGGTACCGAAAAGTTCCTTTCATATTATTCTCAAATCCCTCATTGTGAAATAATTAACACTATTCTTATTTGGTCTAAATAACCGTTTTTTGAATTAAGTTGTATCTTTACCCGTTTTAATCTAAGTTTGAATTTGTGTTATATTCTGGAACAGAACAACATACAATTACATTATGATCAAAAAAGTTTTAGTAGCCAACAGGGGCGAGATTGCCATTCGCATCATGCGTTCCTGTAGAGAAATGGGCATTGAAACCGTAGCTGTTTTTTCTGATGCTGATCGCACTTCGATGCATGTGCGTTATGCTGATCAGGCCTATTATATTGGTCCATCACCTTCAGCAGAAAGCTATCTTCGTATGGATAAAATAATGGAAATAGCAAAACAATCTGATGCCGATGCCATTCACCCCGGATATGGATTTTTATCTGAAAATGCCTCCTTTTCGGCTTTATGCCAGAAAGAAGGCATTATTTTTATTGGTCCTGATCCGTATGCGATTGAAACAATGGGCGATAAGATTACTGCCCGAAAAACGATGATTGCTGCCGGTGTACCCGTTGTACCGGGTACTACAGAGCCTATTACTGATCTTAAAAAAGCTGTTGAGATAATTCAGGAGATCGGATTACCGGTGATGATAAAAGCCAGTGCTGGTGGTGGAGGAAAAGGAATGCGCCTTGTGAAGGAAGAATCAAAAATTATTGAAGCCGTTTCATCAGCACGATCCGAAGCTAAGGCGGCTTTTGGTGATGATGCTGTGTATATCGAAAAATACATTTCATCGCCACATCATATTGAGTTTCAGGTTTTGGGCGACAAACATGGCAATGTCGTGCATTTATTTGAAAGGGAGTGCTCGATTCAGCGGCGTCACCAAAAAGTAGTTGAAGAAACTCCTTCTCCTATCATGACTCCTGAAGTGAGGGCTAAAATGGGCGAGGCTGCAGTGGCGGCTGCCAAAGCTGTAAATTATCAAGGAGCAGGAACTATAGAGTTTATAGTTGATGATAATCTCAACTACTATTTCCTTGAGATGAATACCAGGTTGCAGGTTGAACATCCAATAACCGAGAGGGTAGTAGGAGTTGATTTGGTAAAACAGCAGATTAATATTGCTAATGGTTTGCCGCTGACTTTTAAACAGGAAGATTTGCGGCAAAGCGGATATGCTATCGAAGTGCGCATTTATGCCGAAGATTCTGATAACAATTTTATGCCATCTCCGGGTGTAATCAAGCATATCACCGAACCGCTGGGTTTGGGTGTGCGTCATGATGGATACGCCTATGAAGGTTATGAAATTCCCATGTATTACGATCCTATGATATCGAAATTGATCGTTTGGGGCGAAACCAGAACTGAAGCCATTGCCAGGCTTAAACGAGCGCTTTACAATTATAAAATTACCGGCGTAAAAACTTCTATACCGTATTTGCATCGTATCCTGGAAGTTCCTGCTTTTGTTGAAGGGCGTTACAACACCCATTTTATTGAAGAAAATCAACAATACCTCAAACCCCGCACAAATTGCAGCGGACGATGTGAGGACGTGGCTGCCATCACGGCCTTTTTTGATTATCTGATTAAGCTTGAAAATTTGCAGCCATTGGCTCCAACTAAAGAACTGGGCAGCAGCTGGAAAGATTTTGGTCGCAAACGCTCTATTTTGAGATTGTAATTTAAATAAAACTGTGAAGAAATGTCGTACGAAATTAAAGTAAACGATCGCATTGTTCAGGTTGAGCTGCTCAGCAGAAAAGGCAATCAGATCCAGGTAATGCTTGACAATAAGCTTTATGAGCTTGATATTGTTGAGGTTGAGCGTGGTGTTTATAGCATAATTCACCAGAATACTTCTTTTAATGTGGAACTGGTCGAAGCAAAAAATGCTAAGAATTATACTGTAAACACACTTTACGAATCATTTGATGTTCAAATTATTGATGCAGAAGCTAAATACCTGATGAGTCGTAAAAAGGATGATGGTGAGGACGAAAAAGTAATAGCCTCACCAATGCCCGGTAAAGTAGTGAAGGTACTTGTAAAAGAAGGTGATGAGGTGAAAGCCGGCGAAACCGTGGTAATTGTTTCGGCAATGAAAATGGAAAGCGAATACAAGGTGAAACAGGATCGGGTAATTAAAAAAGTGCTGGTAAAAGAGGGAGATACGGTTGCCGGAGACCAGCCAATGGTAATTATCGAATAAAAATCAACAGTAAAACAGAAAGCCATGTCAATAGAAAACAAATTCAAACTGCTTCAGGAAAAAGATCAACAAGCTGAGCTGGGTGGCGGAGAAGATCGTATCAACAAACAGCATGCAGCCGGGCGCAAAACTGCCCGCGAGCGACTGCTCGACCTGCTCGATCCCAACACTTTTGCTGAGATTGACAAATTTGTTACTCACCGCTCCACTGACTTCGAAATGGATAAGCAAAAATTTTTAGGCGATGGTGTAGTTACCGGATACGGCAAAATTGATGGTCGTCTGGTGTATGTTTTTGCACAGGACTTTACTGTCTTTGGTGGCTCGCTAAGTCGTGCCAATGCTGATAAAATTGTGAAGGTCATGGATCTGGCCATGAAAATGGGAACGCCGGTAATAGGTCTTAACGATTCAGGAGGTGCCCGCATTCAGGAAGGTGTGGAAAGCCTGGGTGGCTATGCAGACATCTTTTACCGCAATGTGATGTCGTCTGGTGTTATTCCTCAAATATCGGCTATTCTCGGACCATGTGCCGGGGGTGCCGTGTATTCGCCGGCCATTACCGATTTTATCATGATGGTAAAAGATACTTCCTACATGTTTGTTACCGGTCCTGATGTGATTAAAACAGTCACGCACGAAGAGGTTACAAAAGATGAACTTGGTGGTGCTATGACGCACAACTCCAAAAGCGGCGTGGCTCACCTGATGGCCGAAAATGATGAGCAGGCCATGATGATGTTGCGGGAGCTGATGAGTTTTCTGCCCTCCAATAATATGGAAGACCCACCAGTGAAGGTTTGCACAGATAATATCAATCGCGAAGACGACAGCCTCGATAGCATCGTTCCCGATGATCCAAACAAACCCTACGATATGCAAGATATCATCAGCAAAGTGGTTGATGATCATCATTTCTTTGAAGTTCAGCCGTATTATGCTAAAAACATCATTATTGGATTTGCCCGACTTGGCGGAAAACCTGTTGGTATTGTTGCCAATCAGCCCGATGTGCTGGCCGGTGTGCTGGATATCGACAGCTCAACAAAAGCCGCTCGTTTTGTGCGTTTTTGCGATGCCTTTAATATTCCTTTGATCACTTTTGAAGATGTGCCGGGATTTTTGCCGGGTACCACACAGGAGTTTGGTGGTATTATCAAGCATGGGGCAAAATTGCTGTATGCCTTTGCTGAAGCAACTGTTCCCAAAATTACTGTGATTACGCGAAAAGCATATGGCGGAGCTTATGATGTGATGTCGAGTAAACATATTGGTGCCGATATGAACTTTGCCTATCCTACAGCCGAAATTGCTGTAATGGGCCCCGAAGGCGCTGTTAATATCATCTACAAAAACAAGCTGAGTGAGGAAGAAAGGCAAAAAGCCATCGCCGATTATCGCAAAACTTTTGCCAGCCCCTATAAAGCTGCTGCTTTAGGTTTTATCGATGAAATAATTTATCCGCACCAAACCCGTAAAAAGCTGATTCAGGCGCTTGATATGACACAGTCGAAAACCAAACTTAATCCACCCAAAAAGCATGGAAATATTCCCCTATAATACTGGGGATAAACTGTTTTATAGAGCCGGTCAATTGCTGATCGGCTTTTTTATTGCTGAAAAATCTGATAAAAACTTTCCATGGATTTAATGAATGATCTGTTGATAATCGGATCCTGAAGCCAGCGTGGAAATTGTGGATCGGCTGTTGAGTAGGCTGAAAAAGAGGCATAAGTAAGTTTTGGGCTGATAGCATATACTTTCCAAATACTTTCGTAATGTCCAAAATCATTCACATTGCATTCGTAGGGAGGTTTGTAGCGGTTGCTGCTGTTAATTCTGAAAATCGTCATAGGTAAAAATGGATGATGCTCTTCCAGTACTTCGGTAATGAGGTATTTATTCCGTAAAGGCCAGGGTAATTTAAAGATTGTAAAAATTACCCAGAAATGCTTATTGTGTTGCATAAGTAATTGGGTTTCATCGGCATGATGCATCCATTGAGGAAGTCTTTTGTAATCCTTGATAACTTGCGCAACTTCATCCAATGTGGTATTATGGAAAAACATTTGCGCTTGGCGTTCGCGTACCTGTTTACCGTTTTCGAGATATAGCCAGCGTTGTTCAGGAATCAATAAGCTGCTTGTACCCATCGATTCCCATTGTGTTTTTGACATTATAGCAACATTTTCTTCTGAAAAGTCAATGGGAGGTACAGACAGGGCATTACAAATTTCATGCGGTAGAAGAAGCACCACCGCAATGATAACCAGCCAAAATAAATAGTTTTTTCTCATACAATTTGTGTAAAAGTAAGTTAAACACACAAATCACGCAATGATTCAATGTGTTTTGTGTTAGGAATACATTTAATTGCTGTCTTAAAATCCATGGCAGATGGAATATAGCGTAATTTTGCGGATGTTTTTTACAACCGAAATATATGATGACGCTTGAGATTTTTGACGGAGAATTTTATAATTGGGTAATTTTGCCCCTGTTAATCGCTTTAGCGCGCATGATGGATGTAACGGTGGGCACTATACGATTGATATTTGTGTCGCGCGGCTACAAATACCTTGCTCCAATGCTTGGTTTTATTGAGGTAATTATCTGGCTGCTGGCGATTGGACAAATCATGCAGCAGCTCGACAATATCATGAGTTATATTGGTTATGGAGCCGGTTTTGCCATGGGCAATTATATTGGCATTAGGCTGGTTGAAAAAATGTCGATCGGAACTGTTGTGATTCGAATTATTCCAAAAAAAGATACTGCTAATTTGATAGCTCATCTGCGTGAAGCAAATTATGGTGTAACCGCTGTTGATGCCACAGGAAAAAATGGACCGGTACAAATGTTGTTTAGCATAATTAAAAAGAAAGATCTTGCCGATGCCTTATCTATTATCAATCAGCATAATCCGCAGGCATTTTATACCATTGAAGAAGTACAGCGCGTAAACGAAGGCTATTTTAGAGCAGCCCAAAAAAGATCCTTTTTTACAGGAGGGATTTTTAACACAGGCCAGTTGCGTAAGTGATAAACATAAGTTAATCCGGCACGCTTTTTGGTGTTTTTATGCTGTAAATCAACACCTAGAAGCCATGATCAGTTACAAAACACCACAGGCTGATCTTGAGAATAAGAGGAGCCTGTTTTTTGAAATCGGATTAGCTTTAACCTTATTGGGTATTTTTCTTGCCTTTCAGATTAAACGTCCGTCCCACACAACAGTGCTTGATTTTAAGCGGGGAGAGATGAATATCATCCAGGAAGAAATGATTCAAACGCATCAATCAACGCCTCCGCCGCCATCTAAAGCTCCCATGCAGCAGATTACGCTTTTAACAGTTGTAGAAAACACCGAAGAGGTGCAAACCGATCTGCAAATTCAGGCAGAGATTGACCAGCAAACTGAGATTCCGGAGTATATCCCCGTCGAGCGGCCAGCTGATGAGGAAAATATTCAGGAAAAGGAGATTTTTTATATTGTTGAAGAACAACCTGAATTTCCGGGAGGCGATGTTGCCCGCATTACTTATTTTGCCAATAACATCCGCTATCCTGCAGCAGCACGTGAAAGGGGTATTCAGGGAATTGTTTATGTTGGTTTTGTTGTTGAACCAGACGGATCGGTATCACAGGTAGAAGTATTAAGAGGCATTGGCGGGGGCTGCGATGAAGAGGCCTTGCGTGTTGTAAAAAACATGCCGCTCTGGAAACCTGGTAAGCAGCGCAATATCCCGGTAAGGGTGCGTTTTACTCTTCCGGTGCGATTTACCCTGCTCTAAAGCGCTTCGCACTCCTTTTGATGCTGGTGTTTGCTGAGATATTATTTGCATCTTTGCAGCGTGAAATCAATAAAGCTTA
>Ga0100391_1000162_pt1 | contig 81190 bp, 65 predicted proteins | sample CryGeymeta201515_FD_81541 | JGI IMG/M metagenome (GOLD analysis project Ga0100391, IMG submission 81541) | Groundwater microbial communities from Crystal Geyser aquifers in Utah, USA - Crystal Geyser metaG 2015-15 | ecosystem: Environmental > Aquatic > Deep subsurface > Groundwater | place: USA...
ATAAAATTGTAAGAAAATAATTTATTAGTTTTGTGTTTTGTACCTTTTACTATGAGCCGTAATTACAAATTTCACAATCCTGAAGGCTTATATTTTGTCAGTTTTGCTGTAGTAGGTTGGTTAGATGTGTTTACAAGGAACGAGTACAAAGATTTATTTTTAGAAAGTTTGGAGTTCTGTCAAAAAAATTATAATACCCCCACAAAATGTGGCCACTTGATTAATTGAAAAAGGATAAAATTGTAAATTGAGTTAACCCTTTATTCTGATTGAGAATTCTTGCCCGAAATCTTTTTAGCGGAAGGTTTTTGCATTTTCATACTTTCACCTACTTGGTTAGCCGCTACAAACGAAGCAACCATGTTGTTGAGCATTTCACTGCCGGCTTGTGGCGAATTAGGCAACAATATCAGGTTGGAGTTGGTGTCTTGTCCGATGGATTGCAAAGTGTCGTAATGTTGGGTAACCACGATGAGCGCAGAGGCTTCCTGTGAGTTGATACCCACTTTGTTGAGCACATCAACACTTTCTACCAAACCACGGGCAATCTCCCTGCGCTGGTCGGCAATCCCCTGTCCTTGTAGCCTTTTGCTTTCGGCTTCAGCTTTTGCTTTTGCCACGATACGGATTCGGGATGCTTCGGCTTCAAATTCGGCAGCCGTTTTTTCGCGGTCTGCCGCGTTGATCCGGTTCATCGCATTTTTCACCTGTATATCCGGATCGATGTCAGTTACCAAAGTTTTGATGATGTCATATCCATAACCCATCATCGCTTCGTTGAGTTCACCCTTCACCGCGATGGCGATGTCATCTTTGCGCTCAAATACATCATCGAGTTTGAGTTTTGGAACTTCTGCGCGCACCACGTCAAACACGTATGACGTAATTTGGTCGTGGGCATATTCCAATCGGTAAAAAGCATCATATACCTTGTCTTTGATGACCATAAACTGCACAGAAACCTTGAGTTTGACAAACACATTGTCTTTGGTTTTGGTTTCAATCAACACATCCAATTGTTGAATTTTGAGGTTGATACGCCCGGCTATTCTGTCAAAAACCGGAATTTTAAATTGCAATCCGGAGTGGCGGACACTGTTGAATTTACCAAACCTTTCGACCAAAGCAGCCGTTTGTTGTTTCACGGTAAAAATCCCCGCGAAAACAATAATCAAGGCGAAAAATAAAATAATGGGCAACACGTAACTTTCCATGGCAAAGCGTTTTTAAAATGTTTCTGTTAAGGTACTGTTTTTTTTTGAATATAAATTCTGTTTATACCGAAAAATGTTTGATGGCATTTTCGATTCTCCGGATGGTTTCTTTTCTGCCAATAAGGGCTGCTATGTCAAAAAGATGCGGTCCTTTGAGCGCGCCGACCAAACTCAAGCGGAAAGGTTGCATGATTTTCCCCATACCGATTTCGTCTTTCGTCAGCCAATCTTTCACCGCGTTTTCTATTACTTCGGATTGAAAGGTTGCTGTGTTTTCAAGCAATTGAATTAACTTATGCAACAATTCTGAAGTGTCCGGTTTCCAATTTTTGGAGGCTTTTTCATCATAATTTTCAGGTGCCTCAAAAAAGAAAAAACTCAAATCCCATAAATCAGCCGTGAACGTTGCCCGTTCTTTGATCAAGCGCACAATTTTTTCAACATCAACTTCTTTAGCACGGATGTTTTTCGCTTCTAAAATCTTTTGAAACTCCTTGGCGACTATCGCGTCATCTTGTTTGACAAAATATTGATGCTGAAACCATTTGGTTTTTTCGGGGTCAAATTTGGCTCCAGATTTATTCACTTTTGAAAGATCAAAAATTTTGATTAATTCATCCATAGAAAATATTTCCTGTTCCGTTCCCGGATTCCAACCCAAAAGTGCCAACATGTTGATGACGGCTTCCGGCAGATAGCCTCGTTCACGATAACCGGACGAAATTTCGTTTGTTTTTGGGTCATTCCATTCGAGCGGAAAAACAGGAAAACCCAATTTGTCGCCGTCGCGTTTGGATAGTTTTCCGTTCCCGACGGGTTTTAAGATCAATGGGAGATGCGCAAACTCTGGAGTTTCCCAACCAAAAGCTTCGTATAGTAAAATGTGCAGCGGAAGAGATGGCAACCATTCTTCGCCGCGAATCACATGGCTGATATTCATCAAATGGTCATCTACGATGTTTGCCAAATGGTAGGTAGGCATACCGTCACTTTTAAACAAAACCTTGTCGTCCAATTGGTTGGTTTCTACCTGTATATCACCACGGATGATATCCGAAAATTCGAGTGTTCGATTTGTGGGTGTTTTAAATCGGACTACATATTCTTCTTTGTTTGCGATTCTTTTTTGGGTTATTTCTGGAGAAATCGTCAAACCGTTGTCTAACTTTTTTCTGTTGTGGTGGTTGTAAATAAAAGTTTTTCCTTTGGCTTCGTGGTCTTTTCGATGGGATTCAAGCGCTTCATTGGTGTCGAACGCAATGTATGCCCATTCTTTGTTTAAGAGTTCATCCACATATTGTTTGTAGAGATTTTTGCGTTCACTTTGTCGATAGGGACCGTAATCTTTTTCTTTTCCCACGCCTTCATCAAATGGAATTCCGCACCAGTTTAGCGATTCGATGATGTATTCTTCTGCACCCGTTACATAACGAGCTTGATCGGTATCTTCGATGCGCAATAAAAAATCACCGCCGTGTTTTTTGGCGAATAAATAGTTGAACAATGCGGTTCTTACCCCGCCAATGTGTAAAGGTCCGGTCGGACTGGGCGCAAATCGCACCCGAACGCTCTTTTTCATGGTTTTTTGTTTCTCCTGCAAAGATACAATTCTACCTTGTTGAAGATTGAGATAAAATCAATTTTCAGCAATCGGAACCATTTCTTTTGGTATGCGTTTATTCATCAGATGAAACCAAAGTGGCGGGACGAAAGCAATAACCATCGAAGCCGGGTAACCAAACGGCAGTTGCGGGCTCGTTTCGTTGCAATTCAGCAGTTGGTAATGTTTGTTTGACTTGAAATGATGATCGCTGTGCCGCGTGAGTTCGTACAGCACGATACGGCCCAGCGCATGATTGGAATTCCACGAATGAATTTCGGCCACACGGTCATAACGGCCTGATGGCCGAAGGTTTCTTCTCAAACCGTAATGTTCGATGTAGTTGATGGTTTCGAGAAGCAAAATACCCGTTAGGGCTGCAAAAAGTGACAATATCAAACCATTTTCACCAAAAAAAGCAAAGACGGTTGTGCCATAAACAAAATGAATCAGTGTAAACCAAACCATATCGTTTTTAAGTGAAAGCGTAGAACGATTTTCTAGCTTGTTCAGTTTCGATTGAATGCGCCAAGCTTTGCTGTAAGTGCCGGTTATCGATTGAAGCCAAAATGCAAAAAGCGATTGGTTGTATTTGGCCGTAGATGGATCAGCTGGCGTTCCGACATCGAGGTGATGTCCGTGGTTGTGTTCTAGGTAAAAATGAGTGTAAAAAGTCGGTATCAAAAGGAGTTTTCCCAGCATGCGTTCTACCCAAGCATCGCGATGCCCCAATTCGTGCGCAACATTGATGGCATTGGAACCAAATACGATGCCGACACTCAGTGTAAGCCCAATGATTTCATAAGTTTGTAGATTTTCCTGCGTTGTTAAACAAAGTGCCCAAACTAAAATTCCGTAAACAATCGGAATGTTAAGAAAGAGCATAATGTCGTATATTTTTTCACCCGATTTTTTATCCGCTTCATTTTTATCCAGATTTTCGGTATTTTGTGGTAGAAGTATTTCAAGCAAAGGAATTAATACAAACGAAAAAACAACCACTGCATACATGGCGTAACCCTTTTGACTAATGCCCAATGCGGCAACCAACGGGATGCTGTAAGACCAGAGATATTTCATCTTAATGCTGATTTAGAGTTTAAATATAAAGAAATAGGTTTTAATCTATCCTTCTTGTTTGGAAATATTTAACGACTTTTCTAACGAAAAAATCTTAAATTTAGCACCTTAATTTTCTTTTGTGAATCAGGTAGACGATATATATCAAAAATTAGAGCGTTTTATCAAAAAGTATTATACCAACGAATTGATAAAGGGGAGTATTTTGTTTATCAGTTTCGGGTTGCTCTACTTGTTACTGACTTTGAGTTTTGAGTATTTTTTTTGGTTGAATAAACTTGGTCGTATGATTCTGTTTTGGTTTTTCCTTTTGACAGAATTGTTTCTGTTGTTTTGGTTTGTTGCGCGTCCGTTGTTCGCTATTTTTACACTTAAAAGAGGGCTTGATAAAGAGCAGGCCGCCAAAATTATCGGCAAACATTTTTCGGAAGTAAACGATAAATTACTCAACCTTTTACAGCTTAGTTCCTCCACTCATAAAGACGAATTGTTGTTAGCTGGAATCGAGCAAAAAGCAAAGGAGTTGAATCCAATACCTTTTCATCTCGCCATTAATTTCAAACAAAATATTAAGTATCTGCGTTATACTGTGCTTCCGCTTCTGGTTGTTTTTGCAATAGTCTTATCTGGCAAACTCGATTTTTTCGACAGTTATCAGCGCGTTGTCCATTATCGCACAGCTTATTCTCCACCCCCACCTTTCGAATACTTAGTTTTAAATAAGAATCTTTCGACTATTCAATATCAAGACTTTCAGTTGATTGTCAAAGTTGTTGGTTCTGTTTTGCCATCCGACATTTCTATTGTTGTGGAGGATCAAACGTATTTGCTCAAACAAACAGGTATTGACACCTACACCTATCTGTTTTCAAGGCCGCAAGAAGATCTTAATTTTCATCTGGTTTCCAACGGTTATTCTTCTAAAGAATACACTTTAAAGACAATCCATGCGCCATCTATGCTTCAGGTTAAAATGATTTTTGATTATCCTGCATATACAAAAAAACGGAACGAAATCTTCCTAAATGCCGGGAACGTTTCTATTCCGGAGGGAACTGTTGTCACGTGGAATATCAGCACAAAATCTACTTCAAATATATTGTTTGTGAATCAACAAGATTCTATCTCGCTTGATGGAAACAATGATTTGTTTATTTATTATAAAAAAGTATTGTATAGTTCTCGTTATTCTTTAATTTCTTCAAATAACTCTCTTAAGCATTACGAAAAGTTAGATTATCAAATGGAGGTTATAAAAGATGAATATCCTCGGCTTAATGTAAAAAAATGGATTGATTCTATCCGTCCGAAAAATGTTTTTTTTGTAGGAGAAGCGAGTGATGATTACGGGCTAAAAAGCATAAGAATGGGCTATTATCCTACTTCAGATAAGTCAAAAATAAAGTTTCTTTCTTTGCCTTTTCAGAATAATTCTGTAAGCCGTTTTTCGATTGCTTTTCCTGATACACTTTCGCTTGTTTCTGGTCAGACTTTCGATTTGTTTTTCGAAGTTTACGACAATGACGCTGTTCATGGAAGTAAGAAATCAGTCAGTGAAGTTTTTTCTTTCGCTAAAAAAACACAAACAGAAGAAAATTCAGTTTCACTAAACCAACAAAGAGAACTCATGCAAAAGATTCGCAAGACAGCTAATGTTTTAGAGCAAGTTGATAAACAAATGGAAGAACTCAACAAGTTGCAAATGTCTAAGGATAAGCTTTCTTGGAATGAGCAACAGCAACTCAAAGATATTATCAATCGACAAAAGCAGCAAGAGAGTATGATGAAGAGTTTTTCTGAGGATCTGCTTAAAAACTTGCAAAACAATGATGATGAACACAATGAGATGAAGCAAACACTTAAAGATCGTTTAGAAAGCAATAAAAGAGAAGCAGCGCAAAACGAGAAGTTATTGGAAGAACTTCAACGAATTTCCGATAAACTGAGTCAATCTGAACTAATCGATCGGCTTGAAAAATTATCGAATCAATCTAAATCACGAAAGAAAAGCTTGCAGCAATTGTTGGAACTTACCAAACGTTTTTATGTTTCACAGAAACTTCAAAATTTAACTAATCAGTTGGATCAACTCGCAGACAATCAGGGCAAAGTTGTCGAAAAGCTTGATATACAGACAAATAAGAGTGAGCAAAACTCCTTAAATCTTCAGTTTGAAGTTTTTAAAAAGCAATTAGGTGAGTTGATTGAAGAAAACAACGGGCTTAAAAGACCTATGAAATTAAGTCGTGATCTAATAGCTGAAAAGCAAATTTCGAAAGAGCAACAACAAGCTCTGAAATCTATTACAGACCAAAAACCAGCAGACGCAAAATCACATCAAAAAAACGCTGCTGATAAGATGAAAGAGTTAAGTGAATCCATGCAACAGAATATGGCATCGGGACAAGGTGAGCAACTTCAAGAAGATTTGGATGTGCTTCGTCAAATACTAGATAATTTGGTTTCATTTTCTTTTATGCAGGAAGCCTTGTTTGATAAAGTTTCCACCTCCGATCAATATGCAAAAGCCTTATCTTCGAATATCAAGGAACAATATGCTTTAAGAGAAAATTTTCAACACATAGACGATAGTTTGTTTGCTCTTTCAATGCGAAGATCCGAATTTTCAGATTTAATAAATAAGGAGGTACAAAATGTATATGAAAACATCGACAGATCCCTAGCTCAACTTTCAGAATATGAAAATTATAAGGCAATAGCATCACAGCAATATACTTTAACATCAACCAACAAATTAGCCGATTTTTTAAGTGATATTTTGGAGAATATACAAGAGCAGATGTCTTCATCCGCTTCTGGATCTCAGTCAAAGGACTTTCAATTACCCGATATAATAAAACAACAGCAATCCATTAATGAGACTATGCAGCAGACAATGGATGATCAAAACGGTAAAGGAGATAAAAAACAGGGCGATAAAGGGGATGAGGATGGCAATAAAAAAATGGAGAAAAAGGGTAAGCAAGCCGGCCAACAAGAGGGTCCATCAAACCAGGGTAATGGTGAAGATACAGAATCAAATTATCAAGAAATTTTGGAAATTTACAAACAACAGCAGTTATTAAAATTTCAATTGGAAGATCTTATTAAACGCGAAGGTTTGACTCCTCCAAGTTCAAATCTTTTAAAACAAGTCGATCAAATTAGCCAGGAATTATTAATGAAGGGCTTTAACAACCAAACGCTCTCAAAAATGATAAATTTTAAACATCAATTACTTAAACTGGATGATGCGTCCAACCAGCAAGATGAAGATAAAAAACGCAAAGCCGAAACCAACACTCAGAATTTTTCACCTAATGAATCCATCCTATTAGAACTTAAACAATTTTTTCAAGAAGATGATATTTTAAATCGACAAGCATTACCTTTGCGGCCTGTTTATAAGAATAAAGTCAATCGTTATTTTATACGAACAAATGATACGCTACACTAATCAAACACCTTTCCGATTAACAGATAAAAGAGCTATCACCAATTGGTTGAAAAAAGTTATACAATCTGAAGGTTTTAGCCTTGGTGAGATTGAATATTTTTTTTGCACAGACAATCAGCTTTTAGAAATCAACCGTACGAATCTAAATCATGATACGTACACAGACATCATTACTTTTGATTATACAGTTTCGAAATTAATTAATTCTGACATTTTTATTTCAATTGAAAGAGTACGAGATAATGCTGCTGTTTTCAATATTGATAAAACGCTAGAATTGCGCAGAGTGATGGTTCATGGCATTTTGCACTTATGTGGTTATAATGACAAATTTAAAGAGCACAAGATTTTGATGACACAAAAGGAAGATGAAAAGCTTCAAATGTTTCACGTGAAACCATGAGTATGTTTGCCGATAAATATGATGTGATTGTGGTAGGTGGAGGCCATGCCGGATGCGAAGCAGCAGCTGCCGCCGCCAACATGGGATCAAAAACCTTGTTGATTTCCATGAATCTTCAGAACTTAGGTCAGATGTCATGCAACCCTGCGATGGGTGGAATTGCTAAAGGGCAAATAGTTCGTGAAATAGATGCCCTTGGTGGTTATTCAGGAATCGTAAGCGATCGATCGGCTATACAATTTCGGATGTTAAATAAATCCAAAGGTCCTGCAATGTGGAGTCCCCGCACCCAAAATGACCGTATGCTTTTTTCCGAAACTTGGCGATTGATGTTGGAGCAAACACCTAATCTTGATTTTTACCAGGAAATGGTAAGTGGGATTATTGAAGAGTCTGGAAAGATTAAAGGCGTGGTAACCGCGCTTGGCATAAAAATATTTTCAAAATCGGTTGTCTTGACCAATGGAACTTTTTTAAACGGATTGATACACATTGGCGACCATCAATTTGGAGGTGGTCGTGCGGGTGAATCTGCTGCTTATGGAATTACCGAGCAGTTGATCAAACTGGGTTTTGATTCAGGTAGAATGAAAACCGGTACACCTCCCAGAGTTGATGGTCGATCTTTGGATTATACAAGATTTGAAGTACAGCCCGGTGACGAAATCCCAAGCAAATTTTCGTATTTGCCTATCACTAAACCGTTGTCGAGGCAACGTCCTTGTCACATAACTTATACCAGTCCATTGGTGCACGATTTGTTGCGCGAAGGATTTGACCGCTCACCTATGTTCAATGGCCGCATTAAAAGTATCGGGCCGCGATATTGCCCATCTATAGAAGATAAAATTAATCGTTTTGCCGATAAAAATCGTCATCAACTTTTTGTTGAACCCGAAGGATGGAAGACGGTTGAGGTGTATGTGAACGGATTTTCAACCTCTTTGCCAGAGGAGGTTCAATTTAAAGCATTACGAGCTGTTCCCGGTTTCGAAAGGGTTAAATTTTTCCGCCCGGGTTACGCCATAGAGTACGATTATTTTCCGCCTACCCAACTCAAAAGTACCATGGAAACTAAACTGATTGACGGGTTGTATTTTGCAGGTCAAATAAACGGCACTACCGGTTATGAAGAAGCAGCATCTCAAGGGTTGATGGCGGGAATCAATGCGCATTTAAAAATCAATGATAAAGATCCATTGGTCTTGAAACGCAGTGATGCTTACATTGGTGTTTTGATTGATGATTTAATCACGAAAGGTACAGAAGAGCCATATCGTATGTTTACTTCACGGGCAGAATACCGCACACTTTTGCGACAAGACAATGCCGATTTGAGGCTTACAGCAATTTCACATGAATATGGATTGGCTTCGGACGAACGCCTTCGATTGGTTCAAACGAAAGAGAAACAAACAAATTCTTTTGTCAAATATTTGAAAGAAACCAGCGCGAGCCCCGAACAGATCAATCCTGTTTTTGATGGTAAAGAGTCCGCACCAATCAATCAATCGGATAAACTTTTTAAATTTTTATCCCGTCCCAATTTGACTTTGTATGATTTTGCCGGCTTACCCCAAGTAGATGTTTTTATGCGAGATAACGAGATTACTCCCGAAGTAGCCGAACAAACGGAAATCCAAATTAAGTATGCCGGGTACATCGAGAAAGAACTGCAACAAGTACACAAAATAAAAAGATTGGAAGACATCCTAATCCCAACAGATTTTGATTTCGATCGTATAAAATCACTATCTTTTGAAAGCCGCGAAAAATTTAAAAAAATCAAACCGGAAACACTCTCTCAAGCTTCGCGGATCAGTGGGGTTTCACCCAGTGACATTTCTGTCTTGTTGGTTTACATGGGTCGTTAAGCAAAAATGATTCACGTGGAACAATCAACCAAAACGACTTTTTTAGATCCCAAAACTCATTTTTTGAAAGTGAAAGACTTTTCTGTTTCCGGAGAAAATTTCGACCTTTTTTACAATGCCGATAAATCGATTTTGATTACTTCGCCTCAGCCCGGTGAAAACAAAATCGGTACATATTATGAAAGCGAAAATTATATTTCACACACTGACGGGCGGAAAGGTTGGTTTGAAAAAGCTTATCAATGGGTCAAATATTTTTCATTAAAAAGAAAACTTAAACTAATCAATCAACTTCATCCAAGTAGAGGAAAACTCTTAGATATCGGTTCCGGAACCGGTGATTTTTTAGTCACAGCAAAGAAAAACGGCTGGATGGTTTTGGGAATTGAGCCTAACAAAAAGGCAATGAAAATTGCTGCGAAAAAAGGGGTTGATGTGCTGCCCAATATAAATGATTTAGAAGAAAAGCAATTTGACTTGATCACACTTTGGCATGTGCTGGAGCATCTACCCGAACTCAAATTGCAGTTGAATAAATTTCACAAATTGTTAAAACCTAATGGGTTTTTGATCGTAGCCGTTCCAAATTTTAAAAGTTATAGCGCATCGCATTACCAATCTTTTTGGGCAGCTTATGATGTGCCGAGGCACTTTTGGCATTTTTCTCAAAAAGGAATGATAAAACTTGTTTCAGAAATTCAAATGGAAGTTATTAAAACCTTGCCTATGAAATGGGACGCGTATTATGTTAATCTTCTTTCAGAAAAGTATAAGCATGGACACATGAAGATATTTTCAGCTTTCTTTTATGCTTTAAAATGCAATCTATCCGCCAGAAAAACCACAGAATATACTTCGATTATTTATTGTATCAAAAAAACGGCAAATAAGCCTTTATAAAAGCTTTTTTAAAAGAAAACACACAATGAACCCTTACTGTTTTTGTTTTAGCTGTTAAGAGCCTGTAATTAAGCAGTTTTTGATAGAAAAAAATAATGATAAGTATTTTTATTATAAATTAAAACTATTAATTAGTTCAAAAATTTTTTATTCCGTTTATCAAGCAAACTTTCCTACTTTTGCCAAATTAAATTAAACACCATCATGAAAAAATTATCAATTCTTTTTTTATCAACTTTTTTTCTGTTTTCATGCAATCAGGGGAAAACTGCTTTTGTTGATTCCCTAAAATTACTTAAGGACTATAAAGAGACTCAAGACATTCAAAAGAAATTTGAAAAAAAATCAGACTCCTTGAAAGCTGGGTTTGATGCGCTGTCTCAAAATTTTCAAAAAGACGTTCAAGATTATCAAAGTAAAATGGCTAAGATGTCTGACAAAGTGAAACAAGAAACGGAACAAAACCTAGTCGGAAGACAACAACAAATCCAACAAATGCAACAAGTGGAAGGGCAACGCTTCCAACAAGAATCGCAAGCGTCTATGGATTCACTGCTTTCAAAAGTTAAAAAATTTGTCAGCCAATACGGCAAAGACAATGGCTACGACTATATTTTTGGTTCAAATGAAACTCAAAATATCCTTTACGGTTCTGAAAAAAATGATATCACAGCGACAATTTTGGAAGCTTTAAACAAGGCTTACGAAACTAAAAAATAAGCTTGAAATATAAATACCAAGTGAAAGAACCGCTTTTTGAGCGATTTTTTTATTTTAAAACTTTTACAATTTTGTCAAAAATAAGCATCGGGTCAATCGAACGCATACAATTTTCATAACCTTTAGGCACTGTTTTTCCAAAAACAGAAGTTGGGATTTGGGGATAACAGGCGCGGTCAGAAAACAGTGCATTCTCCAACGGCTGGCCATAGGGATAATAGCCAGCGAACGGATGAGTCACACCCCATAAAGTGATGGTTTCTACGCCGAAATTTGCTGCCAAATGAGCGTTTCCCGAATCCATAGAAAGCATTAAATCCAGGCCTGAAATCAATTCAAGTTCTTCTGCAAAAGTCAGCTTACCGGCAATATTATGCGTGTTATTCGTGTTATTTAAAAAAAAACTTAGCGCATCAACTTCATTCGCTGCGCCAAAAAGTAGCATCGTGTAATTTTCGGATTTGTCCAACAAACGAATCACTTCCAACATCAAATCTTTCGGGTAAGTTTTGGCGGGGAATATGGCAAAAGGAGCAATCCCAATCAACTTTTTTGAAGTGTCTATTTTTAGTTTAGTCAACAGTTGATCCGTGGGCTTTTTCGGGAGCAATGCATTTCTGTCAAGCGTTAAGCCTAACCCTAATTTTTCAAAAACTTCCGCATAGCGTTGGTGGGTCGTTTTGAGTTGCTTCCAAACTTTATTTTTAGGCCTTGTCAATCTTTTTTTATCGAGCCGTCCTTTGTGAATAGGCTTAATCGCTGTGCCACTCAGCCAAAAGAGAAAATCTAAAATCATGCTTCTCAACACTTGATGCAAATCGGCGACAGCATCAAAACGATGTTTTTTCAAATCCCGGAAAAGCCGAATCAATCCTGCAAAACCTTTGTGCCGGTTTTTCAAATCGACCGGGAAAACATCAACTTGAGGAATGTCTGCAAACAAGGGTTTAAAAAAAGGACGCGTCAGCAGGGTGATTTTGGTATCCGGATACTGGCGAGTTAAAGCCCTTAAAATAGGAACGGCCATGGCCACATCACCGAGTGCTGACAGCCGAATGACCAAGATGTGGGCGGGTTTTTTCAACAGAGAAAACGGTTAGGGATTTGATTTTTTGTACAAAACCGGATTTAGGTTTTCATCGTTGTACATTTTCATTTGCTTGTACAATTTCATGTGCTTTTTGCCCGATTCGATGTCTTTCAAAAGTTGGTCGATGGCAGCGGACAGGTCAGCATGTTGCAAAAGCAGGATGTCTAATTTCTTCTGACAGGCAATTCGATGTGCTTCAGTGGCTTCTGCCCGATTCGCTTCTTCACGCATGTGATATATTTTGAGTGCCAAAATAGAAAGCCGATCAATAGCCCAAGCAGGTGTTTCGGTATTGATTGTTGAATTTTGATGGGGAACAACCGATGCGTATTTCTTTAAAAAATAACTGTCTATAAATTCCACAAAATCGGTTCGATCTTGGTTTGAAGCATCGATTTTCCGTTTGAGTTTCAACGCTTCGGCCGAGTCTATGTTTGGATCGCGAATAAGATCTTCAAAATGCCACTGTACGGTGTCTATCCAGCATTTTCTGTATAATAAATGTGGAAGTTGATTTTCAGGATAAGGATTTGTAAAAGATTGGTTGACATCGTCAATAACATGATATTTTTGAATGACTTCATCAAAAATTTGATTGGCTTGTTGCGAAAACATAATCGTAAATTTTATACAAAGATAGTCTTTCTGTTGATTTTGATTCCTTACCAAAACACCAAGCCAATCATTCCAATTAAAATTAAAAAGAGATAGGATTCGAGCATTAATTTTTTCTTATAATCTTCTACAAATGCCACGGAAAGAACGCTTAAAAAAGGTATCATTAGCAGAATAACATCGGGATGAACTTGATGGGATAAAAAATAAACAGCCAACGAAATAAAATAACCAACAACTATATGCTGTCTGGTTTTTTTCTGATTGGATGCCTTCAGTTTGAGTTTTTTGACATAAAAATAAAGTGAAAACAAAGCCATACAAAATGTAATGACCATGAACCAAAATGTCTTATGATTCATCCAGATTACAGAATAATTGGTTGTATCGATTGTAAAAAAATTTGTAAAATGGTCGATTTTATCAAATAAAAAGCAATAGGCAAAAACCGGAAATAACACCGAAAAGGAAGCAATAAGTGGAATAAGCCACAATCGGGAGGGCGCACCGTTAAAATCTAACAAAGCAAGGTAGAGGAGCACAAAAAACAGGATTATCCAAAAATTAAAAAACATTCCAACGGTAAGCCAAAAAGCTGCATCAAATATTTTTTGGCGAAAGTCAACTGTCGTGCGGAAAGCTAGGATTCTTCTGACTGCCAAGACTACAAAAATCAAGGGCCAAATGGCATCAGGTTCGATATTTAAATGCATGACACCTATCAAATAGCAAACAAAGAAAAACAAAGCGAAGTGGTTATTTTGTGTGAGTCTGTTTTTGTACGTGATAAATTCCAAAAGCCAAAGACAGAAAAAAAGCAAAAAAGCAGAGAAAAAAGTATTAGAAAAAAAGGTAAAATCGGTGTCCTCAGTATATCGCAGTTGCGACCATAGGAGTGCAACAGTTAGCACAAAACCCAAAATCAAAAAGTTGAAGGGTTTAGATTTCCCGAAGAGGCTTGTTATCATGCGTTGTTTTTATATATTTGCACTATCTATTTCCAAAATTATGAAAAGTTTTTTTGAAGGCATTCAGGATTTTTTTACGGCGATTTTATTTAATCCCTTAGATCACGTTCGTGCGCTTGAATTGAAAAGTTGGTGGATGGCAAATACGGTCAATTTTATTTTTATAATTATCGGTTTTGTTGCGGCCATTTATTGGATCTATCAGTTGAAAATTTTCGATGATAGAGGTGAAGAAAACAAAGACATTTCCTCACATTCTTTCTTGTAAGTCCAAGCCCAAGTCTTTTCGGTAATATAGATTTTTGAAAGAAATGTTCTCTATGCTGTTGTAGGATTTTTCTAAGGATTCTTTGTAGTCATCACCGAAAGAGGTAACTGCCAAAACCCTTCCGCCGTCTGTCAGCACTTCACCGTTAACTTCTTTTGTTCCGGCGTGAAACACCAAGCTTTGATGCACCTTATCCAATCCGAGTATGATTTCTCCTTTCTTGTAGGCCTCCGGATATCCGCCCGAAACCATCACGACTGTAGCAGCAGATCTAACGTCAATTTCCAATACGATTTCGTTGAGTTTACCCAACGAAGTAGCCTCTAAAAGCGCAACCCAATCAGATTTTACCCTTGGAATAACCACTTCTGTTTCTGGGTCTCCCATACGCACATTGTATTCGATTACAAATGGATTATCATCCACTTTCATCAATCCGATAAAGATAAATCCCACAAAGGGGATATTTTCTTTTTTCAATCCTTCAATGGTCGGGATGACAATACGGTTTTCCACTTTTTTTAAAAAGCCGGATGTTGCGAAAGGAACTGGTGAAATGGCTCCCATTCCGCCTGTATTCAAGCCTGTATCGCCTTCCCCAATGCGCTTGTAGTCTTTGGCCGTCGGTAAAATTTTGTAGTTTTTACCATCGGTCAATACGAAACAACTGAGTTCAATCCCCTTCAAAAATTCTTCAATGACTACTTTGTTGCCGGCATTTCCAAATTTTCCCTCTGTGAGGATGTGTTTTAATTCTGCTATTGCCTCTTCCCTATTATCCAAAATAAGCACGCCTTTTCCTGCCGCCAATCCATCTGCTTTCAATACATAAGGTGGTTGGAGTGTCTCTAAAAACCGGCATGCAGAATCTAATTGCAAAGAAGAAAAACTTTGATATGCAGCGGTGGGAATCCGATGGCGAACCATAAAATCTTTGGCAAATTCCTTGCTGCCTTCCAATTGTGCCGCACGCGCTTCGGGGCCAACAATCATTACCTTGTTCAGTTGTGGGTCTTTTTTGAAAAAATCGCAAATTCCTTCTACAAGTGGAACTTCCGGTCCTACCAAAACCAAATTTATATCATAAGCAACAACGACTTTTTTGATAGCTTGAAAATCAAGCACATCGATGGGTAAGTTGGTAGCTATTTTGTCTGTTCCGGCATTGCCGGGCGCAACGTAAAGTGAATCGCATCGCGGGCTTTGTTTGATTTTCCATGCAAATGCGTGCTCTCGCCCGCCTGAACCTAATATTAAAATATTCATCTCTGGGTTTTAGTTCCACAAAAATAAGTTTCTTTTGTAAGTGAAAAGGATTAATTTCACACAATTGTAAATTTTATTTCTGTGAATATTTTTGATTGGTCGCTCAAACTCAAAGGATTTCCTCTTGTGGAAGCCCAAAATAAAATTCAGGAGATCCAAGCGCTTTCAGATACCGATTATGAGCGGTTTATCAATCGGCAAAAGGAAGAAATTTTACAACATCATATAGGCAACAATCTTAACTATCAAAATTTCATAGGAAAGAAGTATCCTCAAAACTGGGAAGATGTTCCCATAATGACCAAGGCCAATTTTCAAAAACCGTTGGCGGAGCGATTGAGCAAGGATTTTTCTACTAAAAATGTGTACATCAACAAAACCTCCGGATCGAGCGGTCATCCGTTCATCTTTGCCAAAGATAAGTTTTGCCATGCACTCACTTGGGCTATCATCAAGAATCGATTCGGCTGGTATGGAGTCGATTTTAACCATTCATTACAAGCACGATTTTATGGCATTCCCTTAGATTTTACGGGTTATTATAAAGAAAGATTTAAAGATTTTTTGGGTAACCGCTTTCGATTTAATATTTTTAATTTGAATGAAGATGCGATGGATCGATATGTGCAAGTTTTTGCAGAAAAGCCTTTCGATTACATCAACGGCTACACCAGCCCGATTGTTTTGTTTGCCAAACATTTAAAACAACGAGGGATAGTACTGAAAGAAATTTGCCCAAGCCTCCAAGTTTGTATGACCACCAGCGAAATGCTTTTTGCAGACGACCGAAAACTGCTTGAGCAACAATTTGGCATTCCCGTTGTCAACGAATACGGTGCTTCCGAATTAGATTTGATTGCGTTCGAACATCCAATCGACGGTTGGCTGGTGAATTCGGAAACACTTTTTGTCGAGATTTTAGACGCGTGCAACAAGCCTGTAAAGAAAGGGCAAGAAGGAAAAATCGTAATAACTTCATTGTACAACCGGGCGCATCCATTTATCAGGTATGAGATCGGAGACCTCGGCACACTTGCGCCTTATAGCTCTTTCAAAAAACCGGTGCTTCAAAAATTAGTGGGAAGAACCAGTGATTTTGCGATACTTCCTAACGGAAACAAGGTGCCGGGCTTGACGTTTTATTATGTAACCAAAAGCGTGATGGAGGGAAGTGGCGATTTGAAAGAATTTGTGGTACATCAGCCTGAAAAATCAACCTTTGAAATAACCTATGTCAGCAACGATGAATTTTCCGATATTCAAAAAGACAAGGTTAGGCAAGCACTCGAAAAGTATGTGGGAGCTGATTTAGAGTTGGTTTTTATTAAAACCGATAAACTCAACCGGACAAAAGCAGGGAAGTTGAAACAGTTTACCTCTGCGTGTTAGGCAATGTTAGTAAGCCTTTTCGTCTCCTTTCAGAATATTGATAACCGTTTGGATGATGATTCTAAAATCTAACAGCAACGACCAGTTTTCAATGTAGAATACGTCATACTTAAACCGATTGATAAGCTCTTCGTTGGATGAAATCTCGCCACGATAGCCCTTCACCTGAGCCAGTCCCGTGATGCCCGGTTTGACACTGTGGCGAAAGACAAAATTAAGTTTATCTAATTTTTTTGCATACGTTTTGGTATATTCAATCATGTGTGGGCGTGGCCCCACGATAGCCATATTTCCCAAAAACACGTTGAAAAATTGGGGAAATTCATCAAGGCTGGTTCTTCGTAAAATCTTTCCAAATCCGGTGACGCGATGGTCGTCTTTGGTCACCTGCATCTGTTGATCCTCATCCCCGCTGTTTAAGGTGCGAAATTTGTAGCACCAAAATTCTTTGTAGTTGATACCGTGCCGTTTGTGTTTGTAAAAAACGGAGCCATTAGAATTTATTTTTATCAAAAGGGCAAATAAAGGAATCATCCAAGAAAGTATAAATAGAATCACCAACAACGAAAAACCCAAATCAAAACTTCTTTTTACAAACTTGCTAACCGGCTGATTTATAGTGGGTTCTGGCAGCGAGAGTACCGGTTGATATTCATAATAGTCTGTTTTAAGTTTTTTGGTGAAAAACTTATGGGTATTGGGTATAAATTTCAAATTACATTGATGACTGTCCGCATATTGTATGTAGTTGTCTATTTCATCGTCGTTTAAATCATCCAAAGCGCAGTAGATTTCATCAATCGGAAACCCATTCAACTTTTTAAGTGCTTCCAAGGCACTTTTGTCGGGTGAATTTTCTAAAACATCAATTAAGTTGTATCCCAAATCTTTCTTTTTCTTAAAAAAAGACTCGAGTTGATGTGCAGCAGTATTGTTTCCCACAATCACCACGTTTCTAAAATTTCCGCCGAAAACAGAACGATATTTTCTCAACAAAAAGTAAATACCTAATTTAAAACTCGCGATAGACAAAAATGAGGTTGTTAGAAAAGTTAATGTTGCGATGACCGAAACTTGTTGATCTTTAAAAAAACCGAAATAGGCGAAAGTTGTAATGCCGAAGAGTAGGTATTGACGACCCAGTAAAGAGAAAATTTTCAGTACAGAAGTAAATCGATAAACTTCATAATATGAGAGAGAAAACGCAATGGTCAACCAGGATAACAATTGATAAAGTAAAAAGTAATCTATATCAATAGGGTCGGAAAAACACAACATCGCAATGAGTGCAACAACAAAAATATCGAAGGCCACCAGCATTGGCCGTATCAACCATGAGTATCTCCCTCTGACGAAATTCATAAATTATCGATTGTTGTATTTCGAAAAATCCTTGTGTTCGTGTTTAAACAAATCTTCTTTTGACAAATTTTTAAAATATTCGAAGGTGATTTTCATGCCTTCTTCCCGACCCACTTTAGGCTCCCAGCCCAACAGTTTTTTGGCACGGGCAATATCGGGTTGGCGCTGCATGGGGTCGTCTTGTGGCAATTCTCTGAAAACTATTTTATGTTGCGTACCCGTCAGTTTGATGATTTCTTGTGCAAATTCCAAAATAGTGACTTCATTGGGGTTGCCAATGTTAACAGGCTCGTGATAGTTGCTCATCAACAAACGATAAATTCCTTCTACTTGGTCATCCACATAACAAAAAGAACGGGTCTGTTTGCCATTGCCAAAAATGGTTAAATCTTCACCACGCAGGGCTTGTCCCATAAAAGCAGGTATCACGCGGCCGTCATTCAGTCGCATCCGCGGCCCATAGGTGTTAAAAATACGCACTATTCGGGTGTCTAACCCGTGAAAACGGTGATACGCCATGGTAATAGATTCCTGAAAACGCTTGGCTTCGTCATATACACCGCGCGGCCCGATGATGTTTACGTTGCCGTAATAATCTTCATTTTGCGGATGCACCAAAGGGTCGCCATACACTTCGGAAGTGGAAGCGATTAGGATGACTGATTTTTTTTCTTTGGCCAATCCCAACAAATTATGCGTGCCGAGCGAACCAACTTTCAGCGTTTGAATCGGGATTTTAAGATAATCTATCGGGCTGGCGGGTGAGGCAAAATGCAGTATATAATTGAGTTTTCCGGGTACATACACAAATTTGCTGACATCGTGATGGAAAAACTCAAACCGCTCCAAATGAAACAAATGTTCGATGTTTCGCAAATCTCCCGTAATCAAGTTGTCCATCCCAATGACGTGAAAACCTTCTTTGATAAACCGATCGCAAAGATGCGATCCTAAAAATCCGGCGGCACCGGTAATGAGTATTCTTTTTGTCATATGGGTTTCTTTAGCGCAGTTTAGTAAAGTCGAAATGTACTAAAATTTTTAAGAAAATGATAACACAATCGACTTATATACAGTTTATAACCATTTATTGACATCAGAGAGTGCTTTTTGCCACGAACGAAGCTCAAATTGAAAGGTTTTAGCAAATTTTGAAGAATTCAAAACACTATAATTTGGTCTGGCGGCCGGTGTGGGAAAATCATCCGTGCAAATAGCTTCAAGGTTTACATTGAGTTTGCTTTTTTCAAAAATTTCTTTAGCAAAGCCGTACCAAGTCGTTTCGCCGGAGTTGCTAAAATGATACAAGCCGTAATGGTTTTCTTCGGCATTGACAATCGCAAGTATGGCTTTTGCCAAATCTATTCCCGAAGTTGGGCTTCCGAATTGATCATCCACCACGCGGATTTTTTTCTTTTCACTTGCCAAACGAAGCATGGTTTTCATAAAATTATGGCCAAATTCGCTGTACAACCAAGAAGTTCGAAGAATGTAATGCGCATCTAAGTTGTGTTGAATCCACGTTTCGGCTTCCAATTTTGTTTGTCCGTAATATGTTTGCGGATGGGGCACATCCGTTTCGAGATAAGGAGATTTTTCGGCTCCATCAAACACAAAATCTGTCGAAAGTTGGATGAGTTTCACGCTGAATTCCTCACAAGCCTCAATGAGGTTTTTGACACCTTCCACATTGATTTGATAAGCTTCTTTTCGATGGCTTTCGGCCAAATCTACCTGTGTAAATGCCGCCGTATTGATGCAAAAATCCGGTTTGTGTTTGTGAAAATAGGCAAAAACCGCGTCATTGTCAGTGATGTTGAGCATCGCACGATTTTCAAACAAAAAAACATGGCTCGACGACTCCGAAACCACTTTCCGAAGACATTGTCCGAGCTGCCCGTTTGCGCCGGTGATGAGGATGCGTTTCATGTGTTTATTTTATTGTTTTTTAGCGGCCTCATGGAACACCCTAAACAATCATTTCCGTGTGTATGAATGTTATTCCCGTGGGTGTTTCATTTCAAAACATTTTCAAAACCCGGCAACGACAAATCTTTATCCGAAACAATCATTTTTTTGGTAGGAATTTTCCAATCGATGCCAAGGGTTTTGTCGTTATAACGGATGCCCGTTTCTGAGGCTTGATTGTAAAATCGATCACATTTATATGCGATGATAGCCGATGTACTCAACACCGAGAAACCGTGCGCAAATCCTTTGGGAATATACAATTGTAAGAAATTTTCAGCAGACAAGACAAGGGAAAAATGCTTGCCGAAAGTCTTGGAATCCGTTCGAATATCTAAAGCCACATCCAATATTTCGCCAGAAATAACTCGTATTAATTTGGATTGAGCCCAATCGCCTGTTTGATAATGCAGACCGCGTACCGTTCCGTAGTTTGAAAAAGATTGGTTGTCTTGAATAAAGCGGATGTCCAAATCGGTGGTTTTTTGAAAATCAGCCTGATTAAAACTTTCAAAAAAATAGCCGCGATGATCCCTGAAAACTTTGGGCTCTAGAATCAAGCAACCATCCAGAGGAGTGTGTTGAACCTTTATCATTCGTTTGTCTGAATAAGATTGCGAAGATACACGCCATAACCGCTTTTCACAAGAGGTTCGGCGAGTTTGAGCAGTTGTACATCATCGATATAACCCATTTTATAAGCCGTTTCTTCAATGGCACCGATTTTCAAACCTTGCCGCTTTTCGATGACTTGGACAAACTGCGCCGCTTGCATCAGCGATTCAAAAGTGCCGGTATCGAGCCAGGCTGTGCCGCGGTCTAAGATACTGACGTGCAACTTGCCGCGATTCAAATAAACTTTGTTGATGTCTGTAATTTCCAATTCGCCTCGCGCACTTGGTTGGATATTTCGGGCGATGTCAACCACCTCGTTGTCATAAAAATAAATACCCGGCACTGCGAAATTGGATTTTGGATGTTCGGGTTTCTCTTCAATAGCGGTGACCAAACCGTTTTTGTCAAATGACACCACGCCGTAGCGGGCGGGGTCTTGCACGTGGTAGGCAAAAATATGCCCGCCCGACGGGTTTGCGGCTTGTTTAAGGATGTTGTCCAGCCCTGAACCGTAAAAAATATTGTCGCCCAAAATCAAAGCTACAGCATCTTTTCCGATAAAACCCGCCCCGATGATAAAAGCTTCTGCCAATCCGTTTGGCTGAGCTTGTTCGGCATAGGAAAACCGGCATCCCAATTGGCTTCCGTCACCGAGCAATTTTTCAAACAACGGCAAATCAGTAGGGGTGGAAATAATGAGAATTTCTCTGATGCCCACACTCATCAGTGTGGCAACCGGATAATAAATCATCGGTTTGTCATAGATGGGCATGAGCTGTTTGCTCACGGTCAAAGTAAGCGGATGCAAACGCGTTCCGGAGCCGCCGGCAAGGATGATGCCTTTCATAGTGTTTTGTTTTCGATAATTGTTTGAACATACCACCGCACCGTTTTCTCAATCCCACTTTCAAAATTTTCGGCGGCTTTCCAACCCAATTCGGTTTCTATTTTGCTCGCATCGATGGCATACCGTAAATCGTGTCCGGCGCGATCTTTTACAAAGGCGATTTGGTCTTGGTAGCTGCCGGTATTTTTTGGCTTGACACGGTCTAAAAGTGCACAAATGTGTTGTGCGATATGGAGGTTTGTCCGTTCGTTTCGTCCACCTATGTTGAAGGTTTCGCCGGGTTTTCCTTTTTCAAAAACCAAGGCAATGCCCTTGCAGTGGTCTTCTACGTACAACCAGTCGCGTATGTTTTGCCCGTCGCCGTAAATAGGGATGTTTTCACCCGAAAGGGCTTTGCGAATGATAGTGGGGATTAATTTTTCCGGATGTTGTTTGGAGCCGTAATTGTTGGAGCAATTCGTTGTCAATACGGGCAAACCATAGGTGTGGAAATAACTGCGCACCAACAAGTCGGATGAAGCTTTAGAGGCGCTGTACGGGCTGTTTGGCGCGTAAGTGGTGTTTTCTGTAAACAAACCTTTTGGTCCTAAACTCCCGTAAACTTCATCTGTCGAAATATGGTGGAAGCGACTGTTTTTAAATCCGTTTTTAAATACATGCGGATTTTCCAACCAATGTTTTTTGGCAACATCAAGCAAGGTAAATGTACCGAAAATATTGGTTTGAATGAAGGTGTCCGGTTTTTCAATGGAATTGTCCACATGCGACTCGGCGGCGAAATGAATCACACCGTTTATTTGGTGTTGATCAAACAGCTTTTCAACCAAATTTCTGTCGCAAATATCACCTTCCACAAATAGATGATTTTCAAGCGGAAAAACGTTTTGCAAGTTATCGAGCGTGCCGGCATAGGTCAGCTTATCCAAATTGACAAACAGCCAATCGGGATGTTGTCGAGTGTAATGTTCCAAAAAATTGGCACCTATAAAACCCGCTCCTCCGGTGATTAAAATCCGTTTTTTAAACATCTTGCGGTGTATTTATCAATTTCTTGCGTTTATTTCTCTTTTTGATATTGAGAAATATCTGATGAAGTATTTTTTCTGTAATCAGATAGGTTGGTTTTACGCCGGTAGTACCCAATCCGCCCGATGCCAAGGTGCTTCCGGTTTCTAAAGGATTATCTGAGGCGTAGTAGGCGTAGCGAACGATTACATTTTTGGAAATACTTCGTCGAATTTTGGAAGCAGATTGGATGGCTTTTTGGTAATGTGCACCTTCCATTTCCAGACCAATCACATTCCAAGTACTTTCTTGGAAAAATTTTAGGATGTCTCTATTTTGCAGAGAAGTACCTAAAACACTGATCATAGTGCCTTCGCAAACAGGAATGCCACAACCTTCAAAATCGGCTTTACTTAAGAGATTTTGAAAGGGATAATTGTCGGCTGTCCCTTCAAAAACGTGTGCTTTGGGAATCATGATATCGCCTTTCTTTCCATCGAGTATGCCGGCTTTGCCCATGATGGAAACTGATTTTACATTTAAAAAATATTTTTTATCAGCTGTATTATATGGCTTTAACAGTTCGTCTATGGTTTCAAAAGCTTGTTCGCCAAAGGCGTAATCCATCACAATTAGCACGGGTTTTTCGGTATCATTTTCAAAAATCGAAAAGTCAAAATTTGTCTTGCTGAAATCTAGTTGAGAGGTGTCAAAAATTTGCACATCGATGTTTGTTCCCGAAGTATCCGGAATGAAAATCATGCCTTTGGATTTGGCTAACTTCTCCACTTTCATGCGCAAAGCTTGTTGATTTGGCAAACTCAATTCTTCATAAACACCGAAGGCACCTTTTTTGTCATAGAGTGCTTTGAGAGCTTCTTTGGCAAAAATGGAATTCATCACCGAGTGCATATTCGCACTGATGATGTGCAAAGGCTTGTGAAGCAATTCTTTGGATAGTAAAGTTTTCTTGATGTTGTTGGCCCAAATTTCACCGTGGATATGATGGCCGAGACGTTCGCGAAGAATCGGGCTAAAGGTGATGGTGCGCTTTTCACCGTCATTGACTTCTTCAATTCCGAGTTTACCTAACCAATACATAATGTGTAACAAGCGATCCGGATTGGATTCAGTTGCAAACAATTGATGGGCATTTTTCACTTCTTCAAAAGTTCTGCCCATGATGTTGGCCAAATGTGCCACGGCGATTTCGCACTCTTCCATGGTCAGTTTTTTTTTGCCTAATGCGATAGCTTCTATTTTTTGCCAATCGCGACTGGTTTGACCTTGGTCTGTTATTAATATGCGACGGGCAATCTTTTGTGATTCGATAAAGAGAAAGGTAAGATGTGTCAGGATGTCGTAAATATCCGATCGGCCTCTGGTAATTTCTATATTCATTTGATCATGGTCGATGCGATAACAATTGCGTCTTCTTTTTGGGGGTATGATAACTTGAAAGTGAGATTTATCTAAGCCTTCCGATGAGGTTAGATTGATAAAGCGGCAGGCTTCGATTCCTTCGGGTAATCTGTCTATGACATAAAGCAATCCGTTTATTTCGGTTTTTTCTTCTGCGATGGAACCGTAAATTTCGGGAAGCAGCAGCAGCAGTGCTTCGCGTAAGGTTTCACCTGAAATTCCCATTGGCTTGTAGAAACCGCGATTAAAGAGGTGTCGCATGGTGATGTACATGCGCTCGATGGCATTTGTTGATTCCTGTGCTCGAGAACGGATATTGTAGTCTATGTGTTGCATTTTTTTTGCAAATTTATAATTTTTATTCGATGGGTTTAATATGCTTTTGTACAAGTGGAGCAACCCCGGAGTTTGTCAACTATGTTTCTGTCATTGGACAATCTTGGTACTTTGTTTTGTCCTCCCAATTTTCCCTGTGATTTCATATAGTCAATAAAACCATTTTTGGCCACTTGTGTAATCACTAAGGGGCGGAGGATGTTTCCCTGAATCAAATCAAAATAATAAGTATTTTGTTTTTGCATTTCAAGGTCAATAGCCGATGCAAAAGCGGCCAAATTTTCAGGTACATTTTCAAATTCGATAAACCATTCGTGGTATGGAAGCCCTGTTTTGGGCGTAATTTGAGGAGCGACCGTAAATTCGGTTATACGCACAGGCGTGTTTTCAGTTGCTTTTTGCAAAGCATGCTCTACTTCTTTAGCGATCACATGTTCCCCGAAAGCTGAAATAAAATGTTTGATGCGGCCGGATACGATGACTCGGTGGGGGTTTTTGGAAACAAATTGGACAGTATCACCTACGTTGTATGCCCAAAGCCCGGCGTTTGTCGATACAATCAAAACGTAGTTTACGTTCAATTCGACTTCTTCGAGGGTCAATCTTTTTGGCTTCTCATTGAAAAAGTCTTCAGCTCGTATGAATTCGTAGAAAATACCGGCATCTAACAACAATAACATTCCCTTTTCTTTCTGCAAATCTTGAAAGGCGAAAAAACCTTCAGAGGCAGGGAAAAGCTCGATGCTGTCCACTTTTCTTCCGATAAGAGCCTCAAACTTGGCACGATATGGCTCAAAGTTCACGCCGCCATATATGAACAAATTGAAATTCTTAAAAACTTCGCCAACTTTTTTTCCGGTTTTGACCTGAATTTTTTCAAAGTACATCTGTACCCACGAAGGAATCCCGCTGATGACTCGCATGTCTTCTCGAAGGGTCTCGTCAACAATGGTATCTACTTTGGTTTCCCAATCTTCAATGCAATTGGTTTCCCAACTCGGCATTCGGTTTTTCTGTAGATAAGCAGGGACATAATGTGCGACAATTCCGGATAACCTACCTACTTGTATGCCATTTTTCTCATTCATTTTGGGGCTTCCTTGCAGGAAAATCATCTTGCCATCCACAAAACTTGAATTTCCGGTTTCTGCAATGTAGCACAAGATGGCATTTCGAGCGGCTTCGATGTGATAGGGCATTGATTCTTTGGTAAGCGGTATGTATTTCACCCCGGAAGTGGTTCCTGAAGTTTTGGCAAAATAGAGTGGTTTGCCTTTCCATAAAATATCCGGCTCGCCGCCGACTACTTTTTCAATCCATGGCTTGAGCTCTTCGTAGTCTCGAACGGGCACTTTTTCAGCAAAATCGCGATGGGTTTTAATGTTTGAAAAACCATGTTCTTGCCCGAATTGGGTGTGTTTTGCATCGCGGATGAGTGAGTCAAAAACGGTTTTTTGAGCAGCAAAAGGGTTAGTAGCCCAACGGTTTATTTTTCGTTTGATATGGGCTGCAAAAAGGCGCGCAACATAAGATTTGACAGACATGGTTATTTAAAATCTATAAAGTTTGTTGGGTTGATGGGAAAACCATTGATCCATAATTCGAAGTGCAGGTGAGGGCCGGTTGAAAGTTCGCCAGTCGATCCGGCAAGCGCTACTACTTCACCCGATTCAACCAAATCTCCTTGTTGTTTAGTGAGTGAACTGTTGTGTTTGTAGGCCGAGATGATGCCATTGCCGTGGTCGATAATGACCACATTGCCTGTGTCAGGGGTCCAATCTGCAAAAATCACAGTACCGTCAGCCGCAGATTTGATGGGTGCATTCTCAGGAACAATCACATCAACCGCAAAATGCTTGGTTTTGGGATTGTAACCGTCAGAAATCGATCCGGAGACAGGAGGGGACAAAACGATTCCAATTTTGGAGCGTGTGTTGGCGAAAATATTGTATTTTTCTTCTTGTTCAACAACTCTTCTCAAAATAGAGTCTTCTCGAGAGGGGGCGAGATCAAAGTTTTCGGGATCTGTCGATATTGCATTAAAAATGGAATCCCTATTGATGCTCTCAATTTTAACAACTCCGGTCAAAGCCTTTTTAATGGAATTGAGATACAGTATATTGTTTCCGAGTTCTACTTCCAAAGAGTCTGTCAGCAACGAAAGTTCGACAGCTTTTTTCTTCAGAATGGTCGAAGAGTAACCCGGTATGTACTCTCTAAGTGGTGTGAAAGCGATTAATACAGTAGTTCCAGCAATAAGCAAAATGACAGAAACGCTGATAAGTACAAACAAGTTGAGTTTTGTCAATTTGAATGACAACCGCTCCTCAAAGGTTTCTTCGTTGAGGATGACCAACCGATATTTATGAAGCAGCTTTTGCCTTAGCGTACTTTTTTTGAATGATTTTTTTTTCTTCATAACGAAAAACAAATATACTGATAACTATTTCGAGAATAAACCAAGAAAAAAAGATTTTTGATATACTATGATGCTAATTGAAATTTCTTATTACCTTTGTTAGATAATTTTTTGAATCATGAATCAACTATCGGTCATTCTCGGGGTTGTTGGACCACAACAAGTAATATTGATAATTGTAATCTTATTGTTGCTATTTGGAGGCAAGAAAATACCTGAATTAATGAGAGGCCTCGGAAGTGGTATTAAAGAATTTAAGAATGCGGCCAAAGAAGATCCGGATGCAAAAAAGGATTCAGAAACAAAACCGTAAGAATTTATACAAAAATTGTAAGAACCGTCCCAAAAGGCGGTTTTTTTGTTGAATATTTTGGAAGTAAGTTAAAGGAATTTTACCGAACGTAAAATCGATTCAAGTTCAAAGACATTGTCTCTTTTGAGTGCAGAAGGAGCAAAAACAAAACCTTCCAAAACCAGCAGTCTTTTGTTTGTTTTGTCATCGATGAGGTAGCTCACATAGGGGCCTGCCATAAAATCGCCTTTGACTTCCCAAGTACCTTTGGTTTCCCAACATGTTCTGCCGTCTAACATGTCTTTGTTGATAAATGGAGAATAGGCTTCTTCTGTTATCAAATAACTGCCGTCAGTAGGACCTGGAATCCGCTCTTTTCCGATAGAATCCCTCGTTTTGATTACAAAATTAAGGACATCTTGTTCATTTGAAAAATCGCGGTAAGGCAGTTCATAAGTGACAATGTTCATGTGCCCTTCTTGTATGGTTTTGCGAATCCAAAAAAAACTTTTCGTCTTGGTAGCATAGCGATAGGCTGTGGGTAACGGTAAATATATTCCCAACGAATCTTTTAAACTTTTGTCTGAGAGCAATGATTTATTAATTCTCCGGATGGTTTCTATGACATCACCTGATTTAAAATTATCGATGATTTTATCTGAATTTTGCCGGATTAAATGGATTAAATCAGATTCAGTTTTCCCAACGACAAACACAACTTTTTGCGGTTTGGCATAGACATTTTCCTGCATGGAGAATTGGTTTTCATCACCCAGTTGGGCAATCAAAATGTTCCTCCCCTTGGTTGTAAATCCCGAAAAAGTTTTGGGAGGTAAATGACTGATGTTAAAAACGGGCTCGTCTTGGGGGAGACCTTCCGTGGGTTTTGCCAGCGAATCGCGTATTGCATTTCCAACGGCTCCTTCCCAAAGATTGTTGTCAACCACCACATTGAGCGTGCTTATCCGGCCGTTTGAGTCAGGTAAAATCTTTAGGTTTGAATTTTTGTCCGTTTTCTTATCACAAGATAGGATAAATGCGGTTACTGCAAAAAATAAAAAATATTTCTTCATAATTTGGATACTTAGCCAGCATTTAGCTTTTGAGTTTAAGCTTCATTCCGGGCTTTAGTTTATTACCGCGAATATCGTTCCACTTTTTGATATCTTCTACCGAAATTCCCGGAAATTTTTGTGAAATGCTCCACAGAGAATCCCCACTTCTCACAATATAGTGCATTTCATCGCTTATTTCTGCTGTTTTTATGTTGTCAGTTCTTGTCGAATTTTCGGTCTTAACAGTCTTCACACCGGGGTTATTCGTGTAAATCGTCAAACGTTGCCCAACTCTCAACATATTGCTTTTCAAACCATTCCATCTTTTAAGATGATTGACCGTTGTTCCATGCCTGTTTGCGATAGCACCTAAGTTATCCCCACTTCTGACTCTATAAACCGTCGATGAACTAAGCTCTGTAAATTCGGGAAGTGGCTTTTCTGTTTTTTCTGATTCTTCTTTCAAATAAGCATAAATATCTGTTTCATTATTCACAAAAAGGCCTGCATGCATTTTCGGAAGTCGTAAAGTGTATGATTTTCCTTTTATGTAAGGAATTGTTTTGATTTTATAAGAAGGATTCAAAAAAGCCAAGTCATCTTCTGAAATACCCAAAATTTCTGATACTTTTTTTAAGGGGAGGTTTTGTTTTACGTGGATGGTGTCAGTTTCAAAGAGTTTAATTTGTTCTCTTCCCCTTTCAAAACCATGTTGTTCAGCATACTCAAAAATATACATGGTCGCCAAAAAAGCAGGAAGATAACCTTGTGTTTCCCTCGGAAGATAGAGCCTGAGATTCCAATAATTTTGATATCCACCCGAGCGCCGGATTGCTTTATTTACGTTTCCCGGTCCCGAATTGTATGCCGCCAAAACCAAATCCCAATCGCCAAAAACCTGATACATATCGGATAAGTAACGCGTGGCAGCAACAGTCGATTTAACAGGGTCTGAACGGTCATCCACATAAGAATTCAGTTCTAAGCCATACAATTTACCGGTTTGAAACATGAATTGCCACAAACCAGTTGCGCCAACTCTTGATCGTGCAAGCGGGTTAAGAGCCGATTCGATAATGGCTAAATATTTGATTTCCAACGGAACATTTTGAGCATCCAATTCCTTTTCGAACAGAGGGAAATAATACTCGCTCAGATTCATTAATCGTTGGAGAGATTTTCTTCTTTTTTTCAAAAAAGTGTGAATGACTTGTTCCAAAATAGGATTGTACACCACATGAAACGGTGTCTTGGCATCCAAACGAGCCAGTCGAGCTTTAAGTGTGTCGGTGGGCAAATCTATCGGAAAGTTGAGGTCAACATCTTTGAAGCCAACGATTGTTTGTAAACTGTCATACAAACCAGTTCCGTAGAATTTTCGCAACGTCAGACTATCGTAATAAGCAGCCAGGGGTAGATCTTTGAGAATGAATTTTACTTTGTTGGTGCTGCTGTCCGTTTTTTTAATAAAAAAAGGAGAAGAAATGCTGTCTTCGGAAATCAAACCCGAAGCTAAGTTGTCTATCAGCGCAATAGAATCTGCCGGAATTGTGTTCTCGGTTGATGTTTCAGGCAGGGTTTTTTGCTGCGAATACGCAAGTGCATTGAGCATCAGAAGCAAAACGAGAAGCAAAACGATTTTCATGGGCAAGGTTCTTACTTTATAAACGACTATTGTCGTCAAAAATTATTCTAAGATGGCTGCAACACCGGGCAATGTTTTACCTTCAAGCATCTCAAGCATTGCGCCACCGCCTGTTGAGACATAACTCATTTGATTTTCTAAACCAAATTGCTTCACGGCAGCAACTGAATCTCCGCCGCCCACCAACGAGAATGCACCTTTTTTAGTTGCTTCTCCTATGGCTTCACCCAAAGAGATGGTTCCTTTGGAAAAATTTTCCATTTCAAAAACACCAACCGGCCCATTCCACAAAATGGTTCTCGATTTGGCAATTACCTCAGAGAATAGTGCCAAAGTTTTCGGGCCTGCATCGAGCCCCTGCCATCCGTCCGGTATTTTATCTACATCAAAAATTTGCATTTTGGCATCGTTGCTAAAACTATCTGCGCCCACAACATCGACCGGCAAGTGGATTTGAACCCCTTTGGCTTTGGCTTTTTTCAGGATTTCGAGAGCCAATTCTTGCTTGTCGTCTTCACAGATGGAATTTCCGATTTTGCCGCCTTGCGCTTTTACAAAAGTGTAAGTCATACCGCCACCGATAATCAGGTGGTTGACCTTGTCGAGCATGTTTTCGATGATGGTAATCTTGGAAGACACCTTTGAACCACCCAGTATGGCAGTTACAGGTTTTTCGCCGTCTTTAAATACCTTGTTGATGCTTTCAATCTCTTTGGCCAACAAAAAGCCGAAACATTTTTTGTTTGGGAAAAATTCGGCAACAATGGTCGTCGAAGCGTGTGCGCGGTGTGCTGTGCCGAACGCATCATTTACATAAATATCTCCCAAGGAGGCCAATTGTTTGGAGAAATTCTTCTCTCCTTTTTCTTCTTCGGCATAAAAACGGAGGTTTTCAAGCAACAAGATTTCTCCAGGGTGAAGGGCATGAGCCGCGTCTTCCGCAATTTTTCCGATACAATCGGTGGCAAATTTGACCCGAACACCCAATATTTCAGAAGTTTTATCAACGATATGACGCAACGAAAACTCGTCCTGCTTTCCTTTTGGCCTGCCTAAGTGGGACATCAGAATAGCACATCCGCCATCTTCCAATATTTTGATGATAGTGGGTTTTGCAGCTTCAATGCGGTTGGTGTCGGTTATTTCGAATTGATCGTTGAGCGGAACGTTGAAATCTACCCGAATCAGTGCTTTTTGGTTTTTAAAATTGAAATCTTTAACGGTTTTCATAGAAATTAAATTAATATTTTTAAGGCTAGTGTTAGATGTTGATGGTAAATTGCAACTCAAGATTCCAAAACAAAGCCAGATTCGACTAAGTTTTTTATCTCTTTCAGATTTTCCCGGATGGTTTTTTTGAAAACCCTCGTGACTGCAAATTTAAAAATTTGCCCAAAGATGGTAAAATCTGCATAAACCTCGGCTATCAAACGCGTCTTTTTTTGACCAGCTTCTTCTACTACAAAATAGATGTGCAGGTTTTTCACTAAGGGGATTTCCTTGATGCGTTCACCATAGACCAACTGTTTAGGTTCGACTTGTTTGTTGATGGTAACGGGCATTAGTTTTTTACCTCTTCCCACAATACATTGGTGTTGCGTGCCTACCCTGTTCAGCCGGCTTTCATCGTAATCGAGTTGTTTGATGTGCTTGTTCCACAATTTCCGATATTTAAAATTGCTGAGGACTTCATATAAAGAAAGGCAGTCGGTTTCAATCAATTCTTCATCATAAACCAACTTATGCTTGGGAATATCCAAGGGAATTGCCGGCACATAAGGGACTTCTTTCTTCAACTCACCAAGCGGAAGATAGAAATAATCAATTTCGCCAAAATCATAGGTTTCATTTCCCGCGATAGCGGATTTCAAAAAATCAAAAGCATCTTGGTGGTTATTTTCAAATGAAAACACACTTTTTGTAAACAAGACATATTCATCAATGGGTATTTTGTTTTTGAGCAACCGATGTGCTTTGATAACCTCGCTGCCAAAAGGTTTGACAGACTTTTTTACTTTGATGAATTCAACATTGCCATAATGTACGATGAATTTTAAGCTCAGATTTTCGGTCGATGAACAGGCTCCGCAATGGCAAACGCGTTCGTATTGATAGCGTTTCAGTTGTTTTTGAAGCCCGATAAACATCACGCGGACTTGTTTAAAAATAAGATCGAGCGTGGGGATATTATGGGTTTTATAAAGGAACAAGGCATCGCCTTCTATTTCTGCCAACTCCAGTTTGAGGATATTGTTTTCCAGCAAATCTTCCAACAATTCAGACATGATGTGTCGGCTGTGATTGATATCGGTATTGTGGACAAACTCCGAAAAACCACTAATGTCCGGAATGAAAAATAAAGCTTTCTGGCTCATAAGGCGTTGGCAAAACAATTTTAACAAAGATATTCAAATATCGTTTTTGAGTTGGATAAAAGTATGTTAATAAAAAGCATCAACCGTTGTCAATGCAATCTGAAAAATCCCTTTTCGTAAGTCGAATGAAAGGTTATTTGCTCATTCTTGCAAGTATTTCTCCACAGCGATACCAAATATTTGTAATTAGATCCGTCAGCGACGATGGTTTTGGGATGCAAAGTTTGAATCAGCCGATTGAGGTTTAGCTTAGGCGATTGAGTCAGGATCACTACATCTGGGTAAAAATCCTGAATTTTGTATATCCCGGCTTGGCCTATCAACAGAATAGATTGATTCCGAAACCTAAAAACATTGCGAAGCGAATCCATTTCAACCTTTTGGAGATTCATCCCCACTTGGTAATCAATCAAACTAAGGTTTTGTTCATAAGGTTCTTCCTTAAAAAAACGGACATTCTTTCCCATTACTTCACACAAAAGTGACTTTCTAGATTGGTGAAAAATGACAAATTCGCTTTGCCGATTTTGTTTATTCGATTTGTAAATATAAATTCCTTGTAGAAGCAAAATACTAATGCCAAAAACGAAAACAACCCGGAAGTTTCTTTTCAGGATAACGTACAACAAACTTACAATCATCGCAGCATAGCCCAATAGCAGCCAGCCGTCGAAGTGAATCCCGGCAATCAGGAAATCTTCTTGTTTGGCTACCCAAGCCACAACGCCGTTCATGGAGTTTATCAAAATCTCGTAAAAGTTTTTAATCCACAAGGGTAAATTTCCCAAAAAGGAGGCAATCAAAACGAAAATCCCCGTGCCTAATATCAATCCCAAAAACGGGATGATAAATAAGTTGGACAGAAAAAACAAGCCCGGAAACTGATGAAAATAATACAAACTCAAAGGCATCACACCCAATTGGGCAGCAGCAGAAACGGTAATCAAATCCCATGCTTTTTGGATTATCCAAATCGGCGGTTTCCACAAAGCATTCAGGAAAGGATTAAAATAGATAATCGAAATCACCGCCAGATAGCTCAATTGAAAGCCCACTTCAAAAACGAAGTTGGGTTTGAGAAGCACTAAGATAAACATTGAGATAAAAACCACGTTGATTGTCGAGGTTGTTTGCCGAAAATGCATGGCCAGCGCGATGGCGGTAAACATACAAACCGCACGAACGACGGAAGGTGAAAGCCCGGCCAAAGCGGCATAAATCCATAGTGAAACGATTGAAATCAACAGCACCAACCATTTTCCGAGACGCAGGCGTTTGAGTGGGGATAAAACACCCAATACCAAAAACAAAATTACACCCACATGCAAGCCCGAAACCGCCAGCAGATGAATGGCTCCGGCGCGGATGTAGTCGTTGTTGACTTCTTCCGAGACATCCTGCCTTTGCCCGAGCAACAAGGCATTCATCACACCGTAGGTATCCGGAGAAAAATTTTGTTGTTGCAATCTATGTTGAAGTGTTTTCCTCAACTGGACGATGGAATAGAAAATGGATTTTTTTTGAAGGCCTGTCGGCAAAAAATGGATTGAATCTGCTCGTGCCTGATAGCGTATGCCTTGATGTTTTAGGTAATTTTGATAATCAAATTGAAAAGGATTGCGAGCTGATGATGGTAGTTGAAGTTGCGTCCGCATCACAAAAAGCTGGCCTAATCTGGGTTCAATCGAATCATTTTTCGGGATAGAGACCAACAATTTTCCAAAGCTTGAAGTGTAATCTATTTTATGAACTTCCATCACATAACGGTTTTCAAAAGCATTGGGTTTCAGCTCTTCCGCTACTTCTAAAACCAAAGTAGAGAGCGAGTCTAGTTTTACATAGTTTGCGTAATGTGGTTTTTGATTTTTAGGTTGGTGCAATTGATACACCCAAGCACCCAAAAGCATAAACAAAACCAATGAAAATATACCAAATACGCGGACTAAGGTGACGTTTTCGACATAAACTTTTCGCATCAGTATATTGAGTATAACCAACAAGAAAAAACAGCCAAAAATAAACACGGACAAAACGGTCAGCGACAAATCGAACCAATCGGACAAGAAAATCCCAGCAACCAAAGCAAGTGTCAAACCCGCCAAGGCTTCATTCGGATATTTTATGTATGAATGTGGGGCAAGCATTCAGCTTAATTTTTTTTAAAATGGATACATTTTTCTGATTTTATCAACGATGGTTTGAGCTAATTTTTGATGAGATTCCTCCGTCCAGCCTGCAACGTGTGGTGTAAGCAACACATTTTTTGCCTGAATCAAATACTGAAGCGATTCCGAAAGTTCGCATTCATTAAACAGATTTTCAAAGGATGATTTTTCATATTCGAGTACATCCAGAGCCGCACCGCGAATCTTCCCATTTTGCAAAGCGGCAACCAAATCTGTCGTTACCACGCTTTTCCCGCGGGCGGTGTTGATAAACCAAAACGGGTTTTTAAATGATGAAATCCATTTTTTATTCATCATACATTGTGTTTCGGGGGTTTGCGGAATATGCAAACTCACTATGTTCGCCTTCGATTTCAATTTCGCTAAACCGACTTGATTCGCATTTTCATCGCCTACATTCGGCTGGATGTCGTGGCACAAAACCCTCACGTCAAAACCGCGGAGTTTTTTAGCAAATGCCTTGCCCGTATTGCCATAACCGATGATTCCAACGGTTTGCCCATCAAGCTCTACTCCGCGATTTTCTTCCCGTAACCATTTCCCGTCGCGGACTTCACGGTCTGCCGTATGCATTTTGTTGAGCAGCGCGAGCAACATTCCCAAGGCGTGTTCGCCCACCGCGTTCCGATTGCCTTCCGGGGCAGCGATGAGCTGAATGTTTCTTTCTTTGGCGGCTTGAATATCTATGTTTTCCAAACCGGCACCCACTCGCCCGATGAATTTGAGGTTTTTGGCTGCTTCGATAAATGTCCGGTCAATCGGGAAACGACTGCGGATGATGATGCCGTCGTAACCGGATATGATTTTTTCAATTTGTTGTTTGGTGCTATTGTAGTCTTTGTGGTTTTCGAAACCCAAAGTGGAAAGTTGTTCAATCAAAAGGGGGTGGTTGGTGTCGAGGTGAAGAATTTTCATAAAAAATGGAAAATGATAAACAAATATAATCAATCAGAAGGAGACCTCACACCGCTGAGTTTCGGAATTAAAAACAAACCTCACAGGTTTTTTTCCCGATGGCTATCCGGGCTGTGAGGCTTGAGTTTAAAAAATCTTGCGAAGCAACAAATCCACGTCAATCAGTAGAATGCTGAAAACACCCGAAACGATGATTATTTTCAACAGATTGTGTAGCAATACATAGTGTATTTTTGATTTTGATTTCCACAGAAAAACCAACAGCAAAACGAGTATCGCCACACAGCCGTAGTAATACAGATACATATATCCGATTGGGAATCGGTTGACGAGAATGAAGATTACGACAATCGTAACCAAAGATAAAATACTGAAGGCGGCTTTAGATATTTGTTCGCCGTAAACCACCGGTATTGTCCGATAATTTTTCACCAAATCGCCTTTGAGATTTTCGAGGTCTTTGGTTAGTTCGCGCATCAACAGAAATAAAAAAAGTACCGTAGCATGGGCGAAAATAACCTCTTGAAAATTTTTATAATAGACAAACACCGCGAAAAAAGGTGTGATAGTCAAAAATGCAGAAACGAGGTTTCCAATTAACGTCAATTTCTTTAATCGAACGGAATAAATCCAAATCCCAAAGATATAAGCACCAAAGAAAACAGCGGCTCGAAAGGAAACTAAAACAGCTACAAAAACGGCTAAAAAATTGAGTGAAAAATAAGTGAGCAGCCGGCTTCGTTGACTGATGAGCCTTTCCCAAGCGGTGCGGTGCGGACGGTTAATCAAATCTTTTTCGGCATCATAAAAACTGTTGATGATGTAGCCCGAAGCGATGCACAGAGAGGAGGCTACTACCAAAAGGAAAAGTTTCGGATCAAACAAGACTTGCCGGACAGATAAATCGGGTGAAAAAATATAAATTGCGGCTAAGTATTGTGCCAAAGCCAAAACCATGACATTATAGCCCCTGACGACCGCAAACAAACCGAAGATTTTCAGAAGTAACAGTTTGTTTTTTCGAGAAAGCATGAGGCATTAAAAGTTGTAAACTACTTCCAAATGATAGTTTTTGAGTGCTTGTTTTGCGCGCGCTAAGTCCTCTGTAAAACCTAAGATATAGCCACCACCTCCCGACCCACAGAGTTTGAGGTAGTAGGCATTGGTTTCGATTCCTTGTTTCCAAAGTTGGTGAAACTGATTGGGAATCATGGGTTTGAAATTGTCCAACACCACTTTTGACAGCTTTTTGATGTTACCAAACAGCGATTTGACGTCTGCTTTGAGGAAATCATCCACACAGGCATTGGTGTAATGGACAAATTCTTTTTGAAGCATCTCGTTAAACGCGTCTTCTTTGCTATTTTCCATAAAAATCTGCACCATCGGAGCGGTTTCACCCACAATGCCCGAATCCAACAAAAACACGGCTCCCTTGCCTTCTTTCTTTTGTGAAGGAATGCCAGTAGGCTCAATGTTGTCTTTGGAATTGATCAGTATAGGCAGGCTTAGGTAACTGTTGAGCGGATCGAGGCCAGAACTTTTTCCGTGAAAAAAAGATTCCATCTCTGAAAAAATTTGTTTCAGGCGGAGCAGTTTCTCACGAGTAAGGTTTTCTAACACCGTGATTTTATCAAAAGCGTAACGGTCATATATCGCGGCGACCAAAGCACCCGAACTCCCAACGCCATATCCTTGCGGAATACTAGAATCGAAATACATACCTTCGTCCAAATCTTTTCGCAGCGCATCTAAATTGAACCGAACCATATCGGGTAGTGCGGCTTGCAGACCAGCCAAATAATGATAAAACTTCAGCAAACCTTCGGATGATTTTCTGGCAGCTTCCGATTTATTTTTACTTTTTTTTAAGGCACCTTTGTAAAAATTATAGGGAATGGACAAACCTTTCGAATCTTTGATGATACCATACTCGCCAAAAAGCAAAATTTTTGAGTAAAACAAAGGGCCTTTCATAAATTATTTTTTAAGTCACAATCAAAAGTAACAAATTCATTCTTAATAAAATGCAAAATTATAACAATTTTGCCCCGCTTCCAACCTCATCATCTATAAAAGCATTGTTTCTGCAAAAAATCAACAATTCTTTTTGGATAAAATCCATGACTGATTTCTTGTTTGCCTTTGGGTAAAGCATATGTACATTGGCTCCGGCATCGAGCGTGAAGCAAAGCGGCACAGTAGATTGTTTTCTAAAAGCCCATACTTTTTCAATGACTTGAAGCGTTTCGGGTTTCATCAAAATAAAATAGGGTTGCGATGTCATCATCATAGCGTGTAAAGTCAGTGCTTCGCTTTCGGTTATTTTGATAAATTGATCTAAATCGCCGGTTTCCATGGCGATAAGCAATTTGAGTAGATTTTCATTTGCTTGAGTGAACCGTTTTTCGGCAAACGGATGCCCTTGCATCAATTGATGGCCTTGCGAACTCGAAACGGTTTTTTCACCAATGTCTATCAGTAAAATGGTGTCTTGATAATCTAAAAAAACGGGATGAATTTCTATTTCGGGTTTGACACCAAACAAGTCTGAACTCTCTTTAATATACGCGTGTTTCCCCCAAACAACCAAAGGGCCTTCGATGCTTCGACAAGCACTTCCCGAACCCAAACGTGCCAGAAAGGAGGCTTTTTGATTCAAAAAAGATTCGGATAATTGGGGGTTGAGCTTTTTCTCCAACTGCATCAAGCCAAAAGCCAAAGCACCCATGCCACTCGCAGAGGAAGCAATGCCTGAACTGTGCGGAAAGGTATTGTGGGTGTGAATCTCGAAATGGTAGTGTTTGACAAACGGCACATAGGCCTCGGCCAACTCAAAAAACTTCTGAATTTTCGGTTTAAAAGCTTCATTGGGGTTGCCTTCAAAAATCAAATCGAAAGAAACTTTGGGCGAAGGATTCTCGATAAATCTGTAATAGAGCGTGGTGACTGTTTTGGAATGTCTGAGCGTAAAACTCACAGACGGATTGGCGGGAATTTGTACATCGGTTTTTCCCCAATATTTCACCAACGCGATGTTGCTCGGAGCCTCGCAATTGATCACGCCCGAATCGGCGTTTGTTGGAGAATCGGCAGCTATAAAATCTTCAGCTTGCATCATGCGTGAAAGTTTTCGGGCAAAGATAGGGGATTGGGGCGGAAAACTCCGTTTAATTTTGATAAGCAATTCGTACCATTAATTTAGAAACAGATGCAGTTTTTGATGAATAAACCCTCTACAATACCTAAACAAGTTTAGGCCGCCGATAAAGGTGGAAAATGTAAAAAATGAATAGTTTCATAAAACGTTTGGGTTTGGTGATATATTAGATGTTTCTCATGCCCACGTGTTGAAATGGCTGTAACTTGATAATCCGTTTATAGGCTGTCAATAAACCGGCTCATTTCGAAAGTGGAACCGAACAGCTCATCGAACAAGACTACAATGGGTTTTCCTGTGCCATATACTTCATAATAGATAGCGGCATCATCCGATTTCACACAGTTCCCCTTTACCGGATTATTGACTTAGGGTATGGAATTGGGAGGTGTTGCGGATGTTTGCATGAAATGCCTCAACGCTTTTGGGCTATTCGTTTGATTATATGCATCCACAAAAAACAATGCAAAAACAAGCAAAAATAAAAGCGTCAAAATCCTATATTTTAATTCATATATCTGCTTATTAGGCATGGTTTCTTTAAAAGAACGTTTATCATGGTAGAAAAAATTTAATTCATAAATAGCCCGGCACCAAGTTCCGACCCAAGCGTTCCAGGTTTAAGGTGCAAGTAATATTTGCTGGTAGGGTCTTTCACAATTTCTACTTTCCCCTCTTTTTTAATGATGACATCTTTTCCGTATTTCAAAAGTTTTGGATTGGCAGGTGTTCCAAAGCCTGATGCGCCGCCACCTTCATTCACAAAGTGGTTGTACCCAATGACCATGGAGTTTGAAAGATTGAACGTTTTATTGGAATTCTTTTCTTTGTCTAAAACCCAAAAAATCTCGGCATCAGCCACTACATTGTTATAATATCTGAAATCCTTATCTACAGACCATGACCACACCGCCGCTCCATAGATGTTCACAATCAGGTTGTGATGCATTTCAGAATTTTCGGAAGGCGTATCCGAAAACCAAAACACCACAGCATCTTTCACCCCGTAAAACACACAATGATCTACCACCACACCTTGGCCGCTAGCCAAAATAGCCAAATGGTTGGGGGTGGCATGAATATCTCCAATAAATAAGCATTGGGTAACCCTTAGATCATCCAAGTTTAATCCTTCACGGGCTATGGGGTAATTTCGCTTCACCATGCCGTCCTTGGGGCGTTCATGTAAGGGTGAACCCAAAACTCTAAGGCCTTGAATAGTTACATGGCTGGTTTCTATCTGAATTCCATAAGAGGTGCCACCAAGGCCATCTTCATTCCCATAAGGCTTAAAATTCAGTGGCATCGTGGAAATAATTACCGGCATCTTCCCCGGATCCCAACCGGCATCATCGGGCAGAATTTCAGCACGGATGGTAAGTCGCCCTTCTCTGGTAAAGTGCCAGTTAGCCGGATGAAAAGTTACCGTAGCACCTAAGCCATATAAACCTTCGGAAAGAAAAATAGTGATGACTCCTTTACCATTGGCTTGGTTCAAACGGCGTGCTGCCTCAAACAAAGATTTCAGTGGATTTCCCTTTGTTCCGCTGTTATGGTCATTGCCCAACTCCGGGTTTAAATAAATGTTGCCGTCTTTTGGAATGGTATTTTCTTGATACTGTTGTGCAAAAGAAAAATGAGTAATCAATAGCAGCACTAAGCAAACCAATAGCAGCTTGCTTTTAAAGGTTTTGTTCTTTTTCATTTGATGTGATTAAGGTTTTTAATACCTTTCTTTTCTTAATTTTTGATACGGCAAAGTTGCATCGGAAAAGAGATGCGTTCCAATAAACTACATTAAGAAATACTGTTGATGTAGGTTAAGCGTTTGGGTTGGCTTGACGATTGCGCAAGCGGCTTAAAAATTCAGGGGTGATGCCCAAATAAGAGGCTATTTGGGTTTGTGGCAAGCGATTGGTGAGGTGTGGATAGGTTTCCATAAAGGACAAATACCTATTCTCGGCTGTAGAACTGATGTTTTGCAACAACCTAGTTTGGAGCGACACAAAACTGTTTTCAATAAGCACCCTAAAAATACGGTCGAACTTGGGAACATCCGTATAGAGTGCAATAAGATTGTCATAGCTAATTTGCAATACTGTGCTGTCTTCAAGCGCATCGATATTTAATTCGGAAGGTGTTTTTCCGTGAAAACTGCCGAGGTCTAACATCCAACCATTTTCGGCGGCAAACTGAAGGATATGAAAGTTGCCCTTTTCGTCCACTTTATACATCCTTAGGCAACCACTGACCACAAAATTAAACTGCGTACAGACATCACCATTCTGCAACACATACTGCCGTTTTAGGTAAAGCCGTGGTTTGAAAAAATTGATTGCCAACTGTTTTTCCGCAATGCTCAGAGGCATCATCTTTTGGAAGTAATCCAATAATGTTTCCACAGCGTTATGAAATGATTGGTCTTGACTCATTTTTATCACTAAATCTGACACGTTTTGATGAATTGATCGGGAACGTTTTCAATGCGTACTGAAAACATTTTTAATTGATTGGAAATACTTTGCCTTATTCTTTTAAACAAAAAGGCCGTGTAAATCTTCGATGGTCTGTGTCGGATTTTCTGAGCTGAAGACAAAATTTCCCGTTACCAACACATCTGCTCCAGCGTTTACAAGTGCCCGGGCGTTTTCCGCATTTACACCGCCATCAATTTCTATCTTCGTCGTGGCGTGATTCCTGTCGATTATTTTATGCAATTTTTCTATTTTCCGATAGGTGTTTTCGATAAATTTTTGGCCGCCAAAACCGGGATTTACGCTCATCAGGCAAACCAAATCGATGTCTTGAATCACGTCCTCCAATAACTCAACCGCAGTGTGCGGATTGATGGCGACACCCGCTTGCATACCCAATCCGTGGATACCTTGCAAAGTCCGGTGCAGGTGTGGGCAGGCTTCGTAATGAACCGACAAAACGCTTGCTCCCAAATCGGCAAACGTTTTCAAATATCTATCCGGATCGACAATCATCAGATGCACGTCGAGCGGTTTTTTGGCATGTTTGGCAATAGATTTGATGACTGGCATTCCGAAGGAAATGTTGGGCACAAAAACGCCGTCCATCACGTCGAGGTGAAACCAATCGGCTTGGCTTTGGTTGACCATTTCGATATCGCGCTGCAAGTTGGCAAAATCAGCCGCCAAGAGGGAGGGTGCCACTAAAATCTTAGACATAAACTAGAAATTTAAGCAAAGGTAACATATTGATTTAATATGATTCCTAAACCTCATAGGTGTTTTAGAAACCTGTGAGGTTTCTATCGAGTTTATCAACAAAACCGGAGATATTTTCAATATATAACAAGACCCGAAAGGTTTTTAAAACCTTTCGGGTCTAAATGGATTTATATAATTTCCAGAAATATTATCCCAAATACGTTTTCAGGATTTTGCTTCGCGAAGTGTGTTTCAATCTGCGGATGGCTTTTTCTTTGATTTGACGGACGCGTTCGCGGGTCAAATCAAAAGTTTCGCCGATTTCTTCCAAGGTCATCGGGTGTTGGTCTCCCAAACCGAAATAAAGGCGGATAACATCTGCCTCTCGCGGTGTCAAAGTTTCCAAAGCGCGTTCTATTTCTACACGCAAGGATTCATGCAACAACTGCCTATCCGGGTTTGGCGATTCGCCACTGCGGAGTACGTCGTACAGATTGGAATCTTCTCCTTCCACCAAAGGTGCATCCATCGACACGTGACGGCCGGAATTTTTCATGGATTCTTTCACGTCGTTGACGGTCATATCCAATTCTTTGGCAATCTCTTCTGCACTTGGCGGACGCTCGTGAGACTGCTCAAGGAAAGCAAACATTTTGTTGATTTTGTTGATCGAGCCAATTTTGTTGAGCGGCAAACGAACGATACGGGATTGTTCGGCTAAGGCTTGCAATATAGATTGACGAATCCACCACACCGCATATGAAATAAACTTAAAACCACGGGTTTCATCGAATCTTTGGGCTGCTTTGATAAGGCCTAAGTTTCCTTCATTGATCAAATCGGGAAGCGTCAAACCTTGATTTTGGTATTGTTTAGCCACAGACACCACAAAACGGAGGTTGGCTTTGGTTAATTTTTCGAGTGCGCGTTGGTCGCCCGCTTTAATGCGTTGGGCCAATTCTACCTCTTCGTCAGCTGTAATCAAATCTACTTTTCCGATTTCTTGAAGATACTTGTCTAAGGAAGCGGTTTCGCGATTGGTTACCTGCTTGGTGATTTTTAATTGTCTCATGGAATTAAAAAAACATTTTTTGTGTTCATTAGGTTTTACGTAAAGCGGTTTCTAAATGTTACAAAATGTTTTATAAAAAGTTGAAAATATTTTTTTTGTTATTGTCAGGTAAATTTTAAATCAATTTTTTGAATCCCCTTAATCGCTTGATTTGCATAATATATTGCCTTGACGAGAGCCACTCAATTTGGCTAAAGCCGAGATGTTCACCATTCTATTTTGGTTGGCTTTAGCCAACCGCAATTGAATCAGTACGGTATTAATTGCAATTGCTTTTAAGCAACTGATATAGGCTACAATGGAGTAGCTAGCTTTAGCCAAATATAAGCTTGCTGTTTGAAAATATAAATTAGTTGACAGTCTTTTTTGGCATCGGAAATCAAAAATTAATTGAGCTATTGAAAATGAAATTCCCAGTTAATTATTTTCACCGGACAGCGATGTAATTTTTTAGAAAAAGGCCTCATATCCCCAGCACTTTGGGGTTGAAGTCCTTTTAGGCCCGACCGTTCAAGAAAAAAATAGCATTCTTCAAATATCAACTTATCTTTGCAAAAAAAAAGAATATGCGCCATCTTTTGGCTTTGATCAGGCAAAACGGAAACTTGCTTTTGTTCGGATTCCTGCTTACCTGTTTTTCCGGTTTCGGACAGACGTTTTTTGTGTCGTTGTTCGTCCCATATATCCAAAAATATTTTCAACTTTCCGACAGCTTGTTCAGTTCTTTTTACGCGATTGCCACTTTGATGAGTGCAGCCATGCTTACGTGGGCAGGCCGGTTTATCGACACAGTCCGACTGCCAAAATTTACCATCCGCGTGATGACAGGGCTTGCCTTTTCATTAATTTTCTTGTCGCAAGCCTATTTTTTCCCGATGCTGATTGTCGGATTGTTCGGGATACGTCTTTTCGGACAGGGTTTGATGACACATACTTCACTGACATCCATGGGTAAGTTTTTTGATTTCGACCGCGGGAAAGCTATTAGTATTGCAGCTTTGGGGCATCCAGCTGGAGAAGCCGTCTTCCCGATTGTTTTTGTGTCGTTGATAGGCGCGATTGGCTGGCGGTATAGTTTGGTGGTCGCAGGATTGCTGGTTTTTATGTTGATTCCTTTGGTCTTATATTTTTTATTTAAGGAGAATCAATATGCAAAGCTTAAATTATTTTTGCCTTCACCGAAAAAAAGTCAGGCTGAAGTAAACGCTTCCAAACCCTGGAATGTTTTTAAATCAAGGGCGTTTTTGATTTTGGCTCCAAGCAATTTTGCTTCGGCGAGCATCGGGACTGCTTTCATCTTTTTTCAACTCAAAATTGGTGCGGAAAGAGGTTGGTCGCCTACTTGGATGGCGGGAAGTTTTGCCGCTTATGCTATAGCCGGCGCCACCGGGTCAATCGTTGGCGGTTTGCTGACCGACCGGTTTTCAGCCAAAAAAATGTATCCAATCATCTTATTGCCTTTTCTCACAGGTTTGACTGCTTTTTATTTCATCGACTCGCCTTGGGTTTATCCGTTGTTTTTGGCGGGTATCGGTATGACCAACGGATTTAGCAACACGGTGAAAAACTCAGCTTTGGCTGAAATGTACGGAATTGCCTTTTTGGGTTCGGTGCGGAGTGTTTTTATCACAGTGATGATATTTTCAACTGCCATCGGACCGGTTTTGTTCGGATTTTTGTTTGATCTCGGCTTCACCTTTCATCGATTGATTTTATTTTCTATGGTTGCTATGGTTTTAAGTTCGATAAATTCATTGCGTATCTTTCGCATTTAATTTCTTCTCATGGATGATTCTTTGACACGCCTCAATAAATTTTTAAGTGTATCAGGCTTTTGCTCCAGGCGGCAGGCGGATAAGCTCATAGAAGAAAAACGAATCACCGTCAATGGGAAACTACCTGAATTAGGCACGAAAGTAAGCGTGGCTGACCTTGTTGCCGTGGACGGAAAACCAATCGCCCAACAAAAGAAAGAAAACATCTATTTGGCATTCAACAAACCTGTAGGGATAGAATGTACAACCAATGAAAAAGTAAAAAATAACATCATCTCTTTTATCAATTACCCAAAAAGAATTTTTCCGATTGGCAGATTAGATAAAAACAGCGAAGGGCTTATTTTATTGACAGATGATGGTGATATCGTCAATAAAATATCACGTGCTGCAAACTTTCACGAGAAAGAATACCTTGTGACAGTCAACAAAATGGTTACGCCGGATTTCATTCAAAAAATGAGCCAAGGAGTACCGATTCTCAATACGGTAACCCGAAAATGCAAGGTTGAAAAAGTAAACGACTACAGCTTCAAAATCGTTTTGACGCAAGGATTGAATAGGCAAATTCGCCGGATGTGCGAATATTTCGATTACGAAGTCATCAAATTAAGGCGCATACGTATTATGAATATTCTTCTTGACGTGCCGTTAGGTAAATACCGCTTGCTTCGGGAAGAAGAAATCGAGCTGTTGAATCGTTGAGTGATTTTGCTTTGTTGATTAAGCAACCTATTATCCTACATTTAAGATGCGGGCTTTGAGCAAAGTTTTCAACATCAGTTTATTAGTCATTTTCCTCTAATGCCTCTCCCCCATGTTGTTCGGCTAATTTTCGTTCTAACTCAGCTTGAAACTCTTCCATCACCGGTTTGACGGTTTCTTCAGGCAAATCAGCGATTCTTAAATACATCAATCCGTCAACCGAGTTGTTAAACAAGGGATCTACATTGAAAGCAACCAATTTGGCGTTTTGTTTGACATATTTCTTCAAAAGAACGGGAAGGCGGAGTGTGCCGGGCTCGAGTTCATCAATCAAACGGTCAAATTTGTTGAGATCGGCTTCCGTTTCGTCAAACACAAAATCTTTATCTGCGTCTTCCAAATTGACTTTAAATTCTTTTTTCGGGTGGACGTATTGTGCGATATACGGATCGTAGTAATGCGATTTCATAAACTGTATCATCAACGATTTTGAAAAGTTTGAAAAACGGTTGCTGATGCTCACACCCCCCATCAAAAATTTGTGTTCGGGATTGCGAAGTGCTGTATGAATGATGCCACGCCAAAGCAAAAACAAAGGCATGGGTTTCTGTTGGTATTCGGAAATGATAAACGCGCGCCCCATCTCTATGGTTTGTCTCATCATACCGTAGAGTTCGGGTTCAAAACGAAACAAATCTTGGCAATAAAACCCGTTGATGCCATATTTGGCAAATATCTCGCTACCCAATCCCATCCGATAGGCACCAACTATTTTTTGGGTTTCATTATCCCACAAAAACAAATGATGATAGTAGGTGTCAAACGCGTCTAAATCGATGGCTTGGTTAGTTCCCTCACCAATTTCCCGGAAGGTAATTTCGCGCAGGCGGCCAATTTCCCTCAAAATTTTCGGGATTTGAATTGCCTCAGCAAGAAAAACTTCATAATTCTTACTCGCCAACAATCTTGTACCCAAAGCCCGGATCAAATCGACTTCCTGAATGATGCTTTTTTGGTCGATGGGTTTGATGATTTTTTTGGGTGGTTTGGGTATTTTGAGTTTGTTTTTCAGATTGAAACGCTCTTTTTCAAATGGTTTTGCTAACAAGTAGGTTTTTCTTCTCAAAAAGCCCGAATAAGCACCAATTGAATCGATTTCATCTTGACTGTCAACACCAATTGGTCTTCCGATGCGAACGTGAATAACCCTGTTTTTTTGTGAAAGCAATTCTGAAGGTAGTTTGGCCGTACGAAGCAGGTCGCTGATTTGTGACAAAAAGTAAAATGTCTTGCTGTTTTTGGCATGAAAATAAATTGGCACCACCGGAACTCTGGCTTTTTTTATCAGTTTGATGGCTGTTTCTTCCCAAGGTTTGTCGACCAATAATTTTCCATCGCGATAGGTTGAGACCTCGCCGGCAGGGAATATACCCAACGGTTTGCCGTCTTGCAGGTGTTGCAAAGCAGTCTTAAAGCCCATGAAACTCGATTTGGCATCTTTCCGGTCTTCAAATGGGTTGACCGGCAGTATTTTATCTTTAAGGGGTTCAATCCGTTGCAACAAAAAATTTCCGATGATTTTAAAGTCGCTTCTTTTTTCGAGCATCAAATGCAGGAGCAAAATTCCGTCGATACCGCCGAGCGGATGGTTAGAAACCGTGATAAAAGGGCCTTCTTTTGGGAGCCGTTTGAAATCTTCTTCCGGAATATCAAAATTGATTTGAAATTCATTCATCAAACTCTGCAAACACGCTTCGGCATCCAAATGCTTGTTGCGGTTGTATATTTTGTTGAGGGTCGATATTTTCAATATTTTCATCAAAACCCATCCCAAGAAAGTTCCGATAAACCTGTATTTATCTACCTTGATGGCTTTGGCAATTTCTTTGGGTGTGACTAAGGACATGGTTGGTTTGAGGTTTATACAAAAATACACAAAAATAAAGCGCGTTGATTCATCCTGCTAAAAGTTTGACGCAACCCGCAACAAAACCAATCTTCCGGAGGCCAGAAAACGCACCTTATAAATAACTCAATCACCGTTTTGCACAACCATTTGCATGGTTTCCGCCGTCAGCTGTTTGAGCAACACATTGTGTCCGTTGTCTAAACTCTTGATGCTCTTTTCATCATAGTGTCGAATGGTGTAAAGTGAAACATTGTCGTAGCAAGTGACCTTAAATTTGCCTCTCAACCGCGCCAATAATTCTTCCAAATGATTGAATTTGTTGTCCACACACACCGAAAAACTGATGGCAGAGTTTTGAATCACATCTACTTTCATTTTATAATCTGCCAGTAAGCCAAAAATTTCGCGGATGTTGTCTTCTACAATAAAAGAAAAATCGAGAGAAGAAAGGGAAATAAGCACTTGGCTTTTTTTGACGATAAAACAAGGCACGTTGGGAATCAACGTCTGGCCTTTTCTCACCGAGGTCCCTTCATTTTCGGGGTTGATAAACGATTTCACAAAAAGTGGGATTTCTTTTCGCTGAAGCGGTTGCAAAGTCTTTGGATGGATAACGGACGCGCCGTAAAAAGCCAATTCGATGGCTTCCTGATAGGAAATTTGATGCAATAGGGTTGCGTTCTCAAAATACCTTGGGTCGGCATTGAGCACACCGGGTACGTCTTTCCATATGGTCACGCCTTCGGCATTTAAGCAATAAGCGAAAATGGCCGCGGTATAATCCGAACCTTCCCTGCCCAAACTCGTGGTAAAAGAATTTGAATCGGAACCTAAGAATCCTTGAGTGATATAGAGTTTGTTTTTTTGTATTGATTTTGATACATTTTGTTGGGTCAATTCCCAGTTTACGTTGGCATCTCTGAAATTGCTGTCAGTTTTGATTAATTCCCGGACATCGACCCAATCATTTGACAACCCGGCATGATTGAGGTAATAACTGACAATGGTGGTAGAAACTAATTCCCCATAACCAATCACTTGATCGTAAACAAAGCTGTGCTCGGGAGACTTATTTCTTTCCAACAAACCTTTGAGCTCGTCGAACAACTGGTAAATCCTACCAAAAACTGGATGCCCGTCGTCCTCAAAAAGATCCAAGGCAACTTGGTTGTGATATTTTACAACATCCTGAATGCTGCTTTGAAGCTCCTCAGTTTTATGAAAATAATTATGAATAATGATTTCCAGCGCATTGGTTGTTTTTCCCATGGCAGAAATGACCAAAAGGGTGTTTTCATGCCCAGTTTTATGCAAAACCGAGTGCAGATTGCGAACGCCTGCTGCATCTTTGACAGAGGCTCCGCCAAACTTGAATATTCTCATTTTCTATTTTGAATTTTTCATAATGGTTTGGTTATCTATTTGTACCAAGTGCCAGTCTCTCAAAATAGACGCACCATATTTTTCGTAAAAATCAATCGCGTTTTGATTCCAGTCTAGAACAACCCATTCGGCACGGCGGACACCTTGTTTTTTCACTTCTTCCAAAAAAGATTCGAAAAGTAATTTGCCAATTCCCGTTCCCCTATTTGCTTGTTTGACAATCAAATCTTCGAGGTGGATGGTTTTCCCTTTCCAAGTAGAATAGCGATAGTAATAAAGAGCCATGCCCACAATGCCGTTTTTGGTTTCGGCGACAAGTGCTTCAAAAGCCGGGTTTTCACCAAAACCATCTTGAAGTAATTCTTCCTCAGTGACTTCAACGGCATGCGGTTCGCGTTCAAACACTGCCAATTCGCGAATGAGATTGAGTATCTCCGGTACATCTTTGGTGGTTGCTTTTCTTATTTTTACAAACATTTTTTTACAAATAAAACACAAAGTTAAATTACAATATACAATCGACCATAAATTTTAAATATTATAACAAATTATCCGATATTTGTAATCAAATTTACAATCTATGGCGTTTCAAAATCAAACTTTGGGTGAGTTTATCATTGAAAATCAATCTGCTTTCTCTTTTTCGACCGGAGAACTCTCGCGGCTCATTAATTCCATCCGCCTAGCTGCAAAAGTAGTTAATCATGAAGTAAATAAAGCGGGCCTTGTGGATATTATCGGGAGTTCGGGGAATATAAATGTACAAGGAGAGAGCCAGCAGAAACTCGATGTGTTTGCCAATGAAATTTTCATCAAAACGCTGACCCATCGTGAAATTGTCTGTGGGATAGCTTCTGAAGAGTGCGATGATTTCCTTCGGGTGGAAGGCAACACGGAATCTTCAAATAACCACTACGTGGTGTTGATGGATCCGTTGGATGGCTCGTCCAACATTGATGTAAATGTATCGGTGGGAACTATTTTCTCCATTTACAGACGCGTTTCTTCTGCGGGAACACCGGTTGTTTTGGAAGATTTTTTGCAACCGGGAAATCGCCAAGTTGCTGCCGGATATGTTATTTACGGGACTTCGACCATGTTGGTTTACACCACCGGCCACGGCGTGAACGGGTTTACACTCAATCCGGCCATCGGAACTTTTTATCTTTCACACCCCAACATCCGCATTCCTGAAAACGGCCAGATTTATTCAGTGAATGAAGGCAATTACATACACTTCCCTCAGGGTGTAAAAAACTACATCAAATATTGCCAAGAGGAAAAAGAAAACAGACCTTATACTTCGCGTTACATCGGTTCTTTGGTGTCGGACATTCACCGAAACATGATCAAAGGCGGTATTTATTTGTATCCGCAAACGTCTGCTTCGCCAAACGGGAAATTGCGTTTGCTCTACGAATGCAACCCGATGGCATTTGTGGTGGAACAAGCCGGTGGAGAAGCTTCTGACGGAGGGCAACGCATTTTGGACATCATCCCGGGCGAATTGCACCAACGGACTCCGTTTTATTGTGGGAGCAAAAACATGGTCGCCAAACTTTTGGAATATGTTGCGTAAGCTGGCAATCTGTTTTTCTTTTACAATTTAGTACCTTTGCCTAAACCACTTAATTTATATGAGCTTTTGGCGTGTTCTGTTAGCCATTTTTTTTCCGCCTCTCTCGGTCATCGATAAGGGCTGTGGATCGGTTTTGATTGTTTTTATATTAACAATTGCCGGGTGGATTCCGGGTGTAATCGCCGCGCTCATCATCCTGAACAATCCGAACCGATGAAAAATACGAATATACAATTTGCAGACCTCGGATTAAAATCTTATCAATCCGCTTGGGATATTCAAGAAAGTTTGTTTAAAAAAACGGTAGATATCAAAATTTCCAATCGAAGAAATCAGACCGGGCACACCACGCCTAACTATCTTCTTTTTGTGTCACATCCGCACGTTTACACCTTAGGGAAAAGCGGTGACCAAGCAAACTTATTGGTCAATATGCAGCAGCTTGAAAAAATGGAGGCTACTTTTTTCAAAACCAATCGCGGTGGCGACATCACTTACCACGGACCAGGACAAATCGTTGGTTACCCAATATTGGATTTAGACAATTTTTTTACGGACATCCATAAATATCTCCGATACCTCGAAGAGGTTATTATTTTAACATTAAACGATTACGGGCTGAAAGGTGAGCGAAGCCCCGGTGAAACAGGCGTTTGGTTGGATGTAGGCACTCCTTTTGCCAGAAAAATTTGCGCGATGGGCGTACGTGCTTCCCGTTGGGTAACCATGCATGGTTTTGCGCTGAACGTCAATACCGACCTCAGCTATTTCAGCGCCATTATCCCGTGCGGAATAAAAGGAAAGGGCGTAACTTCTTTGGTGAAAGAACTAAAAAAAGAAGTACCGGTTGAAGAAGTCAAAGAGAAACTTTTAAAGCATTTTACGAAGGTTTTTGAAGCAGAATTAACAGAGTTTTCCGAAGAAATCTTATTTTCAGAAATCGAAAACTAATTGTTCTGGCAGCAATCGAAAAGATTTTCTGTGATGTGGCGTGACGCCATATTTTCGGATAGCATCGCGGTGCGCTTGGGTCGGATAGCCTTTGTTTTGCGCCCAATGGTAAACCGGAAAATCTTTGTGTAGTTTTTCCATCAACTCATCCCGGTAGGTTTTGGCCAAGACAGAAGCTGCGGCTATGTTCAAATATTTTGCATCTCCCCTGATGAAACATTCATGTTCAATGTCTTGATAAGGCTTGAACCGGTTGCCATCCACCATGATGAATTCGGGTTGTGGGATCAATTGGGCAATACTGAGATGCATCCCCAAAATGGAGGCATTTAGTATGTTGATTTCATCTATTTTTTCGGGAGAAACTTCTGCAATTCCATAGCTGACAGCTTCCTTGAGAATGATGTCCCGCAACAGCAACCTGTTTTTCTGCGTCATTTGTTTGGAGTCATTTAGTATTTTATTGGAGAAATTATCGGGCAAAATCACCGCAGTAGAAACCACCGGCCCGGCCAAACACCCTCTTCCGGCTTCATCGGTACCGCAGGTGAGCAAATTTGTTAAGTAGTTATTTGTTAACATAATAAAAAGTTAAACTAAAAAAAATAAGTCTAAACAAAAAACCATATGTTATTTATTATCAACATAATATAAAATAACATGAACTAATACATGTTTATAAATTAACATTTAACAGTAAAATTATTGTAAAATTATTTAAGTTTGCTCGAGTTTAACTAAAAACAAATTTAAAATGATTGTAAAATTTACCAAACTGTCGTTGGTTTTGCTGTTTACTTTATCGTTGTCAGCATTTTCTCAACAAAAGACCGTTTCGGGAAAAGTTGTCGATAACATAGGAGCACCTCTACCAGGTGTAAGTGTGTTAGTTAAAGGCACTAATACCGGAACACAAACTGATTTTGACGGGAACTATTCGATCAATGTTTCTCAGGGTCAGGTTTTAATATTTAGGTACATTGGGTTTAAAACCCAAGAAATTAGTATTGGGGAATCAAACACTGTTAATCTGCGATTAGAGGAGGATACCCAAGCTCTTTCTGAAGTTGTGGTAATCGGTTTTGGTGAAAAATCGAGAAAATCCCTTACAACATCTGTTTCGTCTGCCAAGATGGAAGACATAAAAGGGATTGCAACTTCAACCGTTACCGGTGCTTTGCAGGGTTCAGTGACAGGTCTTCAAGTGAACCAAAATTCAGGAACTCCTGGCGCAGGTTTTTCAGTAAGGGTTCGCGGGTCGAGTTCTATTGCGGGTTCAAACGAGCCGCTTTACGTTGTTGACGGTATTCCAATTTTTTCAGGTGCAATTGGGGACAACGGTTTCGGTGGACAAGATAATGACGTACTTTCATCTATCAACTTTGCCGATGTTTCTTCTATTGAGGTACTAAAAGACGCATCAGCTTCTGCCATTTATGGTTCACGAGGTGCTAATGGTGTTGTATTGATTACTACCAAACGTGGTAAATCTGGTAAAGTATCGGTCGAAGTGAATTCCTATTATGGATTTCAGGAAGAAATTGATCGTTATAATATAATGACAACGGGAGAATACTTTCGTTTTGCAGATACTGCGTTAGCAGGTAGTTTTCCTACCATTCCAGCATTTGCATCTCGAGGTGCCTTTACTGGAATTAATCAATTTGCAGCTCAAGGATTTACAGATCCTACCGATCAAGCACAACTGGAAGCTTTTTATGCTCTTTCTTTTGGTGATAATTTCGTTAATGAAATACATAAACCGGGAAATATTGAAGTTAAGCAAACTGATGTTAGTGTTTCGGGTGGAAATGAGAAAGCAACGTTCTATGCAAACTTTACTGATTTTAAGCAAGAGGGTGTTATCTATGGTCAAGAATTTGACAGAAGATCTTTACGCTTGAATGTTGATTTTAAACCAACTGATAAATTTAACTTAGATGCCGGCATCAGTATCACAGAAGCTGACAACTCTCGAATCAATAGTGATAACAATATATTCGGTGCATTTGCAACCTCCGTATTGGAAACTCCGGGAGCTACGTTAAGAGACGAATTAGGAAATTTTACGCCTCCGACCGATTTTTCATTTTCAAATCCACTACAAAACGCTTTAGAGGATGATTCAGACGAACGTACATTCAGGGTTTTGACAAATATGGGTATGCGATACTTCATCAATGATCACTTTAATGTATATGGTAGATTATCACTTGACCGTTTGGATTTTAAATCAACTCGACGTTTTTCTCCAAATTCCGCGCAAGGACTAGGGGCTAATGGTGAAATATTCAAGGAAATCCTTTTGGTTAACAACTGGAATGGACTGGGAACTATTAACTATCGCCAAAAATTTGGCGAATTCGATGTCACAGCTTTAGCCGGTTTCTCATTTGAAGGTGTCAATACCGATCAAACAGAAGTAGATAGACAAAATTTCCCTTTTGGGTTTAAATCTGTTTTAAATGGCGCAACTGTTATTCAAGGGGACAATTTTATAACTGAAAACAAACTGTTTTCTTACTTTGGCCGTGCCGGTGTAAGCTATAAAGACAAATTATTCTTTGAAGGTACACTTAGAGCTGATGCGTCATCCAGATTTGGAAATGGCAATCAAACTGGATATTTCCCTGCAGTTTCAGGTGCTTACGTTCTCTCTGAAGACAGTTGGTTTAAAAATAATATTGTTACCAGCATGAAAACAAGAGTTTCGTGGGGTCAAACTGGAAACCAGTCAGGTATTGGAAACTTTGATTCATTCTTTTTGACAGGTTCAGTTGATTTCGCAGGAACACCTGGAAATGCAATAGTCCAGTTGGCTAATCCCGATTTGAAATGGGAGACGACAACTCAAACAGATTTTGGTGTCGATTTAACTTTATTTGGTAAAATCGATATAACTTATGATTACTATAGAAAAGACACCGAAGATTTGCTTCTTAATAGACCTTTGAGAAACTCATCAGGTTTCACTACCATTACTGAAAACGTAGGCGAAATGGAGAATAGAGGTCATGAGCTTAGTATCAATGCAAGAATTTTTGAAGGTCAATTCAAGTGGAATAGCCAATTTCAAATTTCGTGGAACTCTAATGAGGTCACTAAGTTAACCAGAGATGCCAATGGTGAGTTTATCCCAATTGACTCAGGATTTGCATCCAGAACTGCTGTGGGTCAAGCCTTGGGTGCATTCTTTGGACTGAAAGCGGATGGTTTATATCAAACTTTAGATGAAATTCCTGCTGCTGTTCAAGCAAGAGGTATTCGACCAGGTGATATTAAATTTATCGATATTAATGGCGACGGGAATATCACTGCAGATGACAGGACTTTTATTGGAAATCCAAATCCAGGTGCAATAGGTAACTTCAGAAATTCGTTTTCTTGGAAAGGATTTGATTTATCTGCTAATTTTCAATTCGAAATTCAAAAAGATATATTTAATGCAACAAGACAATTTGCCGGAGCGACAGGTAGTGCTGGTTTCAACAAATTCAAAAGTGAAACCAACTTCTGGACACCAACAAACACCAATACAAATGTTCCTGCGCCGCGATTTGGCTCCGCCCAATCATTTAACAATCAAGACTCTGACTTTTTTGTCGAAGAAGGAGATTACTTGAGACTTAAAGAAATTGTAATCGGGTACACACTCCCAAAAGATTGGACAGGTGACAAATATTCACTTCGTGTATACGTTGGTGGAGACAACCTTTACACCGAAACTGACTATAGTGGGTTAGATCCTGAAATAAATTCCTTTGGTTCTGATAATGTATCAAGAGGTACTGATTTCTTTACTCAAGGATTAAACAAAACTGTAAAGATTGGTTTTAACCTTAAATTTTAAAATAACACACGATGAAAAAATTTAATAAATTAAGTTTAATATTTCTTTCAGTACTTGTTTTTTCTTGTGCTGATGAATTTGTAGACACCGAACCCCAACTAAACCTTCCTGGTGAGCAGCAAATAACTAACATCAACACTGCTACCGATGCTCTAAACGGTCTTTACGGAGGTTTGCAATCAGCTTCTATATATTCTGGTGATTATATCTTTTTGACAGGTTTATTCGCCGACGAATACAGACACTCTGGCTCATTCCCTTCTTTTGCTGAGGTTGGATCAAATGACCCTAGTATAAACAACATAGATGTCCAACAAATTTGGACTGCTCACTATAGTGCAATTTTTAGGGCAAATCGAATTATAGAACTAGTACCCGGTTTAACCAATATAGATCAATCAGATAGAGATATCATAACTGGACAAGCTTTGGGTATTAGAGCTCAACTCTACTTCAATTTAGTTCGTATGTATGGTGGCGTGCCACTTGTTACTAAAGCTCCGCTTTCTTCCTCAGAAATTGTGAGTACTGATGCTCCTAGGGAGACAACTCAAGTGATTTTTACGCAAATAAATTCAGATCTCAATCAAGCAATTTCTTTAATGAATGGTTTTGATCAATCTACTTATGCATTTAATAACTCGGCAGCCAAAACGCTTAAGGCACATGTCTTATTTGAGCAAGGTCAATATCCACAAGCAAAACCTTTTATCGAAGATGTTTTAAATAGTGGAAATTTTGATTTGGCTACTTCTTACGCCAGCCTTTTTGGAGACCCTGCTAACGGAACGGTTGCAAATTCTACTGAGACCATTTTTGCAATTAAATTTACTGCAACAGATGGTAATGGAATGGGATTCTTCTTCAACAATTCTAGGGGTGGACGATTTGAGGTTGCTCCATCAAGCTTTTTATTAAGTGCCTTTGAGCCAGGTGACCAAAGAAGAGGATTAATTGTTCCAACCGGTACAAATTTTCAAATAGAAAAATACAGTCGCCCAGGAGATGGAGCAGATGATACATACGTGTACCGCTTCGCTGATGTTGTATTGCTTTACGCAGAAGTTTTGGCTCGTGAAAACAATTTTATAGATGCTAGTTTTGTCTTAAATATAGTAAGACAACGTGCACGTTTAAGTGATGTGACACTTAATGCGAGCAATTTTATTGATATAATAGCTCATGAACGATTTGTTGAGTTATATGCTGAAGGTAGTTCAGATCGATACAACACAACCAAAAGATTAGGTTTATTGGATAACATCATTCAATTAAAACCTAATGCTGTATTTAATCCTGTAAGACAAAACTTGTTTCCAATTCCTCAACAAGAAATTGAAAGAAACCCAGCAATTTCATCTGCTGATCAAAATCCAGGTTACTAAAGTTAATTACTTTTAATATAAAGGCTGTTTGATTTTTCAAGCAGCCTTTTTTTTAGCTTTCAAAGATTATATTATACATCCAAATAATGTATTTTTGCTGTTATTCTCAACTCAAGTGAAAGTCAGCTCAACCGCATGAAAGTAAATAGCCTGAAATATATTTTGACAGTTATAGTACTATGTTTAGCAACTGTTGATGTGTATTCACAACTTCCCGGTTTAGGCAACCGCCGATTTGGAGGAAACACCGGGCAACAAACCGAAACCAAGCGCGGTGAATTGAGAAAACAAAAGATGGCGCTCGAAAAACCGGATATTACACTTTACAAGATTATTTCGCACGGCTACGACACCACTTACGTCGATACAAGTTTGACAATCTTGAAAGATTACAAACTCAACTACAAACGAAAAGACAATTTTGAACTTTTGGAATTCCCAAACATCGGGCAGCCCTACAACGAATTGGCATACGACTTCAGCCACGCGGATGCTTTTCCGAGCATGGGTTTCAGAACAAAACACCAAAATTATCTGGAAGTAGAAGACATCAATTATTATGAGGTGCCCACCCCTTTTTCCGATTTGATGTACAAATCAGTATTCGAACAGGGTCAAATCTTGGACGCACTCATCACGCTCAACACCTCACGCCGGTTCAATTTTTCAATTGCCTACAAAGGTTTGCGCTCTCTGGGTAATTTTCAGCACATCGAAACCAGCAACGGGCTGTTCCGTTTCACGTTTAATTACCGGACGAAAAGCAACCGGTACAAGGCGCGGTTTCATTTGGTGGCGCACGATTTCAAATCGGATGAAAACGGTGGGCTCACACCCCAAGGACTGTTGGATTTTGAAGGTGACACACCCCAGTTTCAAGACCGTGGCAGGTTGCCGGTCAACTTTCAAGATGCCGAGAGTTTTATCGACGGGAAACGGGGATATTTGGAACAGGAGTACGCGCTTTTTAACGTCAAAAAAGATAGTTTAAAAGTCGGCGGTTTCAAAATTGGGCATGTGTTTAAGGCAGAAGGTAAGTTTTATAAGTTTGATCAAGATCAAGCCAATGCTTTTTTTGGTGATTCTTTCACGCCGGTTGTCAAAGACCGCGTCGATCAAAATGAAGTAGTTAACCAATTTTCAATTGCTTACGATCATCCCAAATACGGTTATCTAAAAGGAAAAATCAGTCATACCAATTATTTCTACGGATACAACTCCGTTGTGTTTTTTGAGGATAGGACTATCAAAAACGAACTAAAAGGCGACATCATTTCAGCCGGTGGCGAATGGAAAAAAAGATTTGGTAAAATCGACATGAAAGCCGATGCCTTGCTGAATATTACAGGCGATTACGACGGTAATTATCTGAAAGCCGAAGCAGCTTATGCAATTGACAGCCTCTCTGTTGTGAAAGTTTCCTTTTTGACAAACTCGAAAGCACCGGATTTCACAGCCCAACTTTTCCAGAGTGACTATATGTTTTATAACTGGGAAAATAATTTTTCTAATACCAAAACGCAAAATATTAGCTTAAACCTGACTTCAAAAAAATGGGCAGATGTTAGCGTGAGTGCCACACGAATTCAAGATTATATATATTACGCCAATACTACCAATGAAGAAAACGTGCAGTTGGTTCGCCCGTTTCAAGCCGGTGAAGACATCAGTTATATCAAAATCAAAGCGTTTAAAGAATTTAAATATTGGAAATTAGCCTTGGCCAACACCCTGCTCTATCAAAATGTATCGCAAGGGGAACAATTTCTTCGGGTTCCGGATTTTATTTCCAGAAATACATTTTATTATACTGACAAAGTCTTTAAAAAAGCCTTGTTTATTCAAACCGGATTTACAATCAACTATTTTTCAGACTATTTAGCCAACGAATACAATCCTGTCCTAGGCGAGTTTTTTATTCAAGATAAAAAAGAAATAGGATTCCCACGCCTCGACTTCTTCATCAACTTCAAAGTCCGCCAAGCACGCATTTTCTTCAAATACGAAAATATCAGCCCGAGTACGGACGGCTTTTCTTCTCCTACCAATCCTTATCGCGACACCAAACTCAGATTTGGCATCGTGTGGAATTTCTTCTCGTAATTTGTTGATTAATTAAAGAACTTTAAGTGATTTATCCATTTGGATAAACGAACGCTCTTTTCGAACAAAAAACAATTCATAAATAAACCAACTGTAAACCATTCCATACTCGATTGCCAACAACCAAAAATTCTCTTTAAAATCCGGATTCGAATAGGCAAAATAGCTAAACATGACGACAAGTGTCCAAACCAACGGATAGCGAAAACGTGTAAAAATTGAAAGAATCAAGAGCACTGCCACATACCATGGGTGCACAACCGTCGCAGTAAAATAATAGACAGATATGGCCAACAACATCGAAACAACAACTTGCTGAAACGTCTTGTTTTTTCTGAAAAAAGCAATCGCCAAAACAATTCCAAGCACGACAAAAGGCGCAATCATCCCAAACGTGCGGATGATGTTGTATCCCTTTGACTGATAGCCTATCCAACGGATAATATAGAAAATGCTTGCGTTGAACTCGAAGTTATTGAAATACATGGTCAGACTGGTAAAATAAAATGTCAATAATTCGCCAGACAAAAATGGAAGGTATAGCAGCCCGAAACTAAGCCCTGCCAAACTACCAAATACAAGAAACTTTTTCCAACCTAAATAATTGAATATTATTGGGATAAAAATCAATGAAATCAATTTGACCGAGGCCGAAAAACCAAACAACACGGCAGCAGCCTTCCATTTTCCGGAGAGGATCAGGTAAAACCCCCACAGCAACAGACAAATCATCATGCCTTCGAAATGTAAATTTCCGGTCATTTCGATGATGATAAACGGATTGATTAAAAACCAAAAGATGTGATGCGTAGGAAGTTGTAGGCGCTCGAGAATTTTTTTGCCAAAATACAGCGTTCCCAAATCGGCGAAAATGAGGATAAACCGCATCCACGCAACGGCTCCAAAGATACTGTTTGAAAGCAGGCTCGATAGCAGAAATACAAATTGATTGAGTGGTGGATAAACCGTATAGTGGCTACCGTTGAGTTCGCCCATTCCCCTGTACAATTCCTCTGCCTGAGCGATCGGATAAATGCCCGACCGAATGAAATTTTGGGGTGAAGTCAAATACGGATTCAAGCCTTCAGCAACCATACGCCCGTCCCATATAAAACGGAAATAGTCTTGAGACAAGTTTGGGGTTGCCAACAGGAAAATCAAGCGGAATAGCACCGCGAGCAGTGTCAAAAAGGCAAAATTGTTTTTTGCAATTTGAACGATTTTGTAGAAGAAGAAAAACAAAGCTCCGTAGAGCATGATGAGTTTTGGAAAGTCGGTGCGTTGCAAATCATAAGCAAAACTCAGGTAAAAAAATACGCTCGATAACGAGATAATGAAAAGGAAAGGTTGTTTTTTTACAAACCCAATCACGCCTTAGAGGTTATCGATTTTACAAAGACAAAACCAAAACCAACAAAAAGCATCAAGTGAAATGGAAACAAACCGAAGTCGCCATTTTTACCAACGGTAAAAGCACTCCACATACCAAATAAAAAATACAACATCAAAAGTCCTTCCAGAATTACATTTTTGGATATGTTCTTAGCGATGTATTTGTTTCCTTTCCATTTGTCTTTGAGCGAATTAATATTAAACTTGGGCGTACGGACAAATTCGCTCTTTTTGCCGATGTGGCCTTCTATCACTGCCAACGAATTGTGCAACGAGAATCCCATTGCGATTCCGTAAAAGGTAATGAATTCGCCACTGTATTTGATGAAACTCCACAAACCGCCTCCGTGGGTACTTTTGTAGGTAAACCAATAGCAAGTGAATAAAATGATGGTAGTCAGAATAAAAAAGGAGGTTACATAAAAGTAATTTGCCAAGTGCCCAAAAGTATTTTTGATGTACAACATCGGGATACTTAAAATGGCTACAATCAACACATTCAAGAACATGGTGCTGTTGAGCAAATGCAAAATCCCGTGAACTTTCGTCTTGAAATCCAAATTGGAAGCATGCACAACCTTGGAGGCCATTTTTTCAAAATTTTCGGCTCCTCCTTTGTTCCATCGGAACTGTTGTGAACGAGCGGCACTGATCACTACCGGAAGTTCTGCCGGTGTTTCCACATCCACCAAATATTTGAATTTCCAATCTTTCAACTGAGCGCGATAACTCAGATCCAAATCTTCTGTCAGGGTGTCTCCCTGCCAGTTTCCGGCATCGTAGATACAGCTTGCACGCCAAATCCCCGCCGTACCATTAAAATTGATAAAGTGCCCTTTGCTGTTTCTGCCCACCTGCTCGAGGGTGAAATGTGCATCCAAAGCGAGCGCCTGTATCTTGGTCAAGACGGAATAATCTCTGTTAATATGGCCCCAGCGCGTTTGAACGACCCCTACCTTTTCATCCTTAAAATAGGGAATGGTTTTGTAAAGAAAATCTTCGTGAGGGAGAAAATCGGCGTCAAAAATGGCAATGAACTTACCTTTAGCGGTTTTTAAACCTTCCTTGAGTGCGCCGGCTTTGAAGCCAACCCTGTTTTTACGCCTGACATGCACTATGTCTAATCCTTGGGATTGAAGTTTTTTGATTTGTTGGGCATTACTTTCGACCGACTCATCGGTAGAATCATCCAACACCTGAATCTCTAATTTTTCACGCGGATAGTTTATTTTTGAAATGCAATCTAACAGGCGTTCCACCACATACATCTCGTTGTATAATGGCAGTTGAATCGTCACATACGGGATTTCTTCCGGCTTGCTAAAATCAAATTTTGGGCTATTATCGATGATTTTTTTTGCTTTCAGGTAATTGATCAATAAATTTAATTGCGCCAAACTATAGAAAAAAATAAGCAACAACGCCAACGTATAAATGGCGATAATCACATACATAAAAATGTAGGATGTGTAGATGGGATTGTCTATCATGTGAGACTATATTTAAATATCCAACTGAGTATTTTGTAGCCTGCAAAGATAGTACCTTTTAACGTTCCTGATACTTTAGAAACCCCAATTCTTTTTCTATACCGAACCGGTATTTCTGTATAAGAAACTTTCTTTCTCAATGCTTTAAGCTGCATTTCTACTGTCCAACCGTAAGTTTTGTCCTGCATGTTCAAGTCAACCAAAGTGCGGTATCGGATGGCTCTGAAAGGGCCTAAATCTGTAAATTCAGATCCAAAGATATACTTCATCAAAATAGTTGCCAATTTGTTGCCGAATCGCTGTTGAAAAGTCATCGAGCCGGGCTCTTGCAAAGCTTTTGCGCGTGCACCCACTACAAAGTCAACTTTGTTGTCTAAAATCGGCGCAACTAACTTGGCCAATTCATCCGGATAATCGGAATAATCGCCATCCAAAAACACGACTATGTCGGGTTTTTCGGTAAGTTGAGCAATGTATTCTATTCCTTTCAAACAAGCGTTACCATAACCCATTTTGTCTTCATTCAAAACAGTGGCTCCGGCTTGCTTGGCTACCTCGAAAGTGCCGTCGGTAGAACGGTTGTTGACCACGATAATTTCATCGACAATTTTTGGGATTTCACGAATGACTTGCGCGATAGAGCCCGCTTCGTTATTGGCTGGAATGATAACTTTTATAGAGGGTTGATTCACTGTTTTTGTGCCTTTATTAAAGTCAGCAAATCTACATCATTCCCCAATAAAACCGCGTCTGAATTTATTCTTCCGATGGTCGATTTGTTTTCTAATTTAAGTACGCCCCTCGGGCAAACAGCCGAACAAACGCCACAGCCTACGCAGGAAGCCCGGACAATATTTTCGCCTTTTTGTGCATAACTTCTCACGTCGATCCCCATCTCGCAATAAGTAGAACAATTCCCACAAGAGATACACTGCCCGCCATTGGTGGTGATTCTAAACCGGGAGAACAAGCGTTGTTGCAATCCTAAAATGGCTGCCATCGGACAGCCGAAACGGCACCAAACCCGGTTTCCGAGCAATGGATAGAAACCAACGCCTACTACGCCTGAAAAAGCTGCACCGATAAAGAATGCATACCATTCCCTCAGTTTATAACTTTGGAAAAATAAAATATTTTTACTTCCTGAAAAATGATTGATCAGGATGGCGCCAACAATAATCACACCCAATGAAAAGATGGTATAACGCGTGTCTTTGTCAAATTGACTTTTCTTGTAAAAAACCAACAAGGCTATCACTACTGAGAGGAATATAGAAATCCCCCAAACAAATTGATCGCGGGTGATGATGCTCAACTTCGGGTTTTTAGACAGAAAGGTGAAAATCACCGCGATGGTCATTATCATCGAAAAAACCAATACACCATGAATCATCCAGCGTTCAAACTTCCAAGCACTAACTTTTTTATTGGATAAATGCCTGAATGAATCACCGGCAGTTTCCGCCAAGCCGCCACAACCGCAAACCCAACTGCAATACCATCTTTTCCCGTAGAAATAGGTTAGGATAGGAGAAATGATGAAAATCATTGCCAAACCAAAAATCAACATAAACAAGCCAAAACTTCCGTGATTGAGCAATTCTTTGAGGTGCCATTCATCGAAAAAATAATAGTTGAGCGGCCACATGTTTTTAAAATCGTTAAAAGGCTGGTTGAACCGCAACAACATTTCAGGCAGCAAAAAAGCAAATCCCAACTGAAAGAACATCACAGAGATCGTCCGAACAATTTGATACTTATTGTGCCGATACTTAAAAATAAATTTAAACCCAAACCCTACGATGGCCAAGGTGTATAAAACCCCATAAACAAACCATTCGCTGGCGGCTTGGTTTTTCAGAAAATAACTGAGCGGGTCAAATAAAACGATGACCCCCGTGTTGGGTTTGCCTTTTCCGAGACCCAAATATTCCGGATACCAATAAAGCACCACATAAAAAGCGGTCAATACTACACCTAAAACCCACGCCCAACTGCCTCTATTGGTAAAACCCTTAAGCCAGACACCATTGTTTTTGATGCCTTCCGGTTGATTCAAATACATCTGTCGGGCATACAGGAAAATTCCAATAAAGACAGACAAGATTGATAAAGCAAGAAAAATAGGTTTGTTGGGTAAGTCCACATTGAATAAACTCAATAGCAGAATAAACAAACCCAAAAAGCCAAGTGCCAAAGCTATTTTTTGAATCGAATCGATTGGCGGATTCGGATTGGCAATAGATAAACTCTTATGTTCGGTAGATTTCATTTCGATAACTTTAATTTGAAAATAATTTTTGGGAAGTTTAGGCGTTTGCCAAGAAAACTCGCTGAATGGCAGATTCATAACTTTTGAAAAACTCCGGATCAAAATTGGCATCCTTCAGACTTGAAATTACCCGATCGACTGTCCATTGCTCGGTGAGAGCCTTGTCAAAAAACGCGTGCCGCATGCGAATGCCAAAGATATTGATGCCCAAAAATTCTCTCGACTTTTTATCATAAACCAATCTTACACATTTTTTGCCATCGGCGTGTTCCCAATAGTACTGATCTTCATTTTCCTTGGGTTGCGCCCAGACCCAACCATAAGTTTGGTATTCTATGTCGAGAAATTTAGCCGAGTTGAACCAATGCCCGGGCTTGTATTGGGTTGGTTTTCCACAAATGGTTTGCGCCACGGTTTCGCCCATCATCCTGCCAGTGTACCAAACGGCTTCGATAGGCCGGCGGTCTCCCACAGGTTCAAGCTGTTCGGCACAATCGCCCAATGCATAAACGTCTTTGATACTGGTTTCCAAATACCGGTTGACCTTGACCCCTCTACCCAACTCGATTCCGCTATTTTTAAGGAACTCAACATTGGGTGTGACGCCTGCTGTCAATCCAACAACTTGGCAAGGAATAGTTTCATCTTTATCTGTCACTATTGCTTTTACTTGTCCGTTTTCATCTGGGAGTATTTCTTTGAGATTGGTGGCCAATCGCAGATTGATGTGATGTTCGCGGATATGCCGGTTGATCATTTCTGATTCTTCTTTGGGCAATACACCATTCCAAAAACTGTCTTCTCGTACTAAAAAAGTTACTTTTTTGCCTCGTGATAACAACATCTCAGCCAGTTCAATCCCGATTAATCCACCACCAACAATGACCGCACTTTCGCACCGATTACTGTGTTTTTCTAAGTTTTCCAAGTCTTGTTTATGGTACATTCCAGTCACACCGTCCAAATCTTGCCCGAGCCAACCGAATTTGTTGGGTTTGGAACCGGTTGCTATGATGAGTTTGTCATAATTGATCTTATGAATTTTATCAATCGTCAATTGTTTGTTTTTGACATCCACATGACTCACAAAACCTCTGACCAAATTGATGTTGTTTTTTTTCCAAAACCAATTTTCGTAGGGTTGTATGTGTTCAAACTTCATATGCCCCATATAAACATACATCAGTGCCGTTCGTGAAAAGAAAAAATCGCTCTCAGATGAAATGACGGTGATGCGTTTGTTGCTGAGTTTTCGAATGTGGCGAGCGGCTGTGATACCCGATATACCATTTCCAATGATGACTATGTGTTCCATAAACTTAATTTAGATGCGACCGATTTTGGTCGATTCATCATTTGTACAAAGGTGGGAATTATTGGATGTAAATCAAAGTTAAATCTTTGTGTAAATCAGGCTATATTCCGCGTAACCCAAACCATACGATAATTTTATCCCGAACATATATGGGAAGTTATCACTGATATCTTTGGAAAATAGTCCGATGAGGCGATAGCTTAAATAAGAATCCTATGGAATGAATAATCGGTATTAAATAAAAAAAGCCCGAAATAATCGGGCTTTTAAAAACAAGTGTAATTGGGGGCTAATTCAAATCGACAGTCCATGAACCAAAAAACTGTGCGCCAATGGCACCGGGGCCAATTACAGTCTGATATTCATCATTAAGTAAATTGGCTGCGCCAAATTTGATATTCGATTTCCAACTTGGTATTTTGTAACTCACTTGAGCATCTACCACGTTGGCGGCAGGCAAGAATCCGTCGCCAAAAGAAGCTTGCCAGAAATAGGAATCAAACCATCTCCAACTCACGTTGAAACCAAAGTTTTTGAACAGATTTTCGTTAGACACGGATGCTTTTACTCGGTGTTTTGGCGTGTTAAAACCAGGTCTGAAAATCGGGTCTGAACTTTTGTTAAAATCAAATTCGTTGTAGTCGTAATTGGCTCCCAAAACAAAATCTTTGTAAAATTTTTTGGTGATTCCGACGGTGACACCCAACGAAGTAATGTCGGCATCAGAGTTTGTATAAACTTGGAAAGCCTGTGTGTTTCCCTGCGCGACTGCTGCTGCTCCCGAGAAGGTAGTCAAATCGGTAGTTGTTCCTGTGGTAGGAGTCAACACCCTTTTGACAGCGATAAAATCATTGTAATTGTTGAAGAAAAAGTTGGCATCAATAGAAAAACCTTTTATCAAGCCTCGATACCCAATTTCATAGGCCAAGATTTCTTCCGGTTGTACCAATGGCGTGACCACTCTTTCAAGCAAAGCCGCGTTGGTAGCAATGGCAACTGGAGCCGATGTCCCTCCGTTGATGGCGGCTTGTACGGCCGCACCAAAAGCTTGTGCTGAAGGGATGGTATAGGAATCTTCATATGCTTTTCGCCCGGTGATGGTAGAAGTCCCACCGGTAGTGAGATTGAAAGTCCGAGAAAATTTATCGATGTTATCTGGTGCGGAACCTACCAAAAGAATGTTTCCTAAGTCAAGGCCTATGTATTGGTCTTGTGTGGTCGGATTCCTAAAACCGGTTTGGAATGAAGCTCTAAATGTATGTTGTTTGTTGGCACCGGCAGAATAAACTGCTGATATTCTCGGCGAATAGTTGCTGTCAAAATTTCGGCTTTCGTCCCAACGGATGGAGCCTGTCAATTTCAAACGGTCGGCCATAAATTTTTTGCTGACTTGTGTATAAGCTGCCAGTTCCCTGATATCGATGGCACCATCTGCATCATTAAAAATAGTACCGCTTGAGTTCAATAAAAACTCTCGCAATGAACCTCCTACTTGTACATCGGCAAATTTAACCAAATGCGTCAGGTTGTAATTCCCTTCTACTTGATAGAGCTTGGTCTGATCTTGAAATTTGGAACCGGTCTGAAGGTTAGGGTCGGAGACTACTTTTTGGAATGCGCTGTTAAATGCAGCTGTTCCGGGAATCAACCTTCCGGTGTCGGCTTGTTGCCTTGCTATGGCATGGGCAGCTGTTTGAGTTTGAGCAGGTAAGCCAGGAATTAAACCTAAGCGTGCACCAATAAAGGTTTGGGCGTATTGGGTAAACCAATTTGTGTCGGATTTCCACTGCCTGTTGATGTTGATTCCGGTAAAAACCATATCGTAAGAATCTCCGGCATCTTCATCTGTTACATAACCTCTCAAAAAGAAATTTTTATTTCTCACCTCCAATTTGTGTTGATGTATAAAGAAATTATCCAATCGGAAACGGTTGGTTCCTTGGTAAATAGTTTTCCCTGATCCGAATCGTCCGCTAAGTTCTATTTCGAAGTCATTTGCCCAAGGCCGATAATGCAGGCCATAGCCTACTTTAATGCTTTCTGCGTTGTTGTCCAACAAGGCAGATTCTTCGTAGCCGGTTCGGGTCACTCTTGATGCGCCAAGTGTCCCGGCAGGAAGGCCGGCCAATTGGTCAAAATTGAGTGTCGTTCCGACCAAGTCACCCAAAACGTTTACCCCGTCGTAGTCAGGATCTAATCGTGTTTTGGTGGAATTTCCAACAAAACCGTTGATGTCTCTGTGTCTGAAATCGGTGGCATGCCATTCTTCACCTCTGAGGAAAGTCACATCCATTTTCACACCAAATTTACCGTCTTCGGTATGATTGGCAACGCGAAAACCCACATCATAAAAAGCATTCTCCCCAGCTGCCTTTTGCGAGGTAATACCGCTTTTCACGTAGGCACTTACTCCGGGATAATCAAAAGGGTTTTTACTAGTCATAAACAAAATACCATTAAATGCGTTGGCTCCATACAAGGCTGATGAAGCACCCGGAAGCAACTCGATTCCTGCTACATCCAATTCGGAAAGCCCTATCAGGTTGCCCAAAACAAAATTTAAAGCAGGGGAAGAATTGTCCATTCCATCGACCAATTGGACAAAACGTTCATTGGCGATTGCAGCAAAACCACGCGTATTGACTGATTTAAAAGTAAAGCTACTCGTGTTCATCTGCACGCCTTTCAAATTTTGAATCCCATCATAAAAAGTAGGAGACGCAGTGGCTTGAATGTCTTTCAGTGTCATTCTTTCGATGGTAACCGGCGACTCTCTTACACTTTCGGGCGTTCTTGAAGCGGCGATGACCACTTCGTCTAAAAGTGTTTGGCTTTCAGACAGCACCACGTCAATTTTTTGATTTTTTTGGGTAATGTTGAATGATTGAGTTGCAAACCCGAGTAAAGAAACTTCAATCCGGAACGGGGGTGTAGAAGTTGCCTCAAGCCTGAAATTCCCATCAAAATCGGAAGTAGTTCCAATGTTCTGCCCAACCACGATGATATTCGCTCCTGGTATGGGTTGATTAGACGCGGACTCTTTGACAGTCCCCGTAACTACAGTCTGGGCGTATGAAAAACACCCCGAAATGAGTAGTAATAAAGTAAAAATAAAATTTTTCATGTTACAATTGTGTTTGATTTGTTTCGTAAATGTGAAATTAATATTATTTTTCGATTTAATTAACGATTTATTAAAATTAACATCTTTTTTTTTAAACAAAATAAAACTTTCATAATCAAATATTTGAGCCTTTAAACCCTTTGGTTTGAAAATCAATGTCTTTGATAATTTCAGAGCATAAATTATGCTACCTTTGCAAACTTAATTTGAATTAAAAAAATGAGCGCAATCGTTGCAATTGTCGGAAGACCCAATGTAGGAAAATCAACTTTATTCAACCGATTAATCAAAAGAAAGGAAGCTATCGTTGATGCGATGAGTGGAGTAACCCGCGACAGGCATTACGGTATTTCTGAATGGAATGGCGTTTCATTTTCGGTTATTGACACCGGTGGTTACGTCAAAAACAGTGAAGATGTTTTTCAAGAAGAAATAGATAAGCAAGTCATTTTAGCTATTGAAGAAGCAGACGTTATCTTGTTTATGGTCGATGTGACTGAAGGTATTACAGTTTCAGACGAGGAAGTTGCGAGTGTATTGAGAAAATCGGAAAAACCGGTTTTTTTAGTTATCAACAAGGTTGACAGTTCTTCGAGAATGGATGATACCATTGAATTTTACAACTTGGGATTTGAAAGATTTTTCACCTTGTCGAGCATCAACGGAAGTGGTACGGGCGATTTGTTGGATGAAGTAGTTAAACTCTTACCGGCAAAAGAAGAAGCGATACAATCCGATTCACCTCGATTTGCCATTGTAGGCAGACCCAATGCCGGTAAATCTTCCTTTATCAATGCCTTGTTGGGCGAGGAAAGATACATCGTAACGGATGTGGCCGGGACAACCCGCGATTCGATTGACACCAAATACAATCGTTTTGGGTTTGAATTCACACTTATCGACACAGCCGGAATCCGAAAAAAAAGCCGTGTTAAAGAAGATGTCGAATTTTACTCGGTCATGCGGTCGGTCAGAACCATCGAATTTGCAGATGTTTGTATTTTGCTGGTTGATGCAACCCGTGGTTTTGAAGGACAGGATTTGAACATTTTTTGGCTGGCGGCAAGAAACAACAAAGGCATCGTGATATTGGTAAACAAGTGGGATTTGGTAGAAAAGGAAACCAACACGACCAAAGATATCGAGGCGCAAATCAGAGAACAATTGCAACCCTTTACCGATGTCCCGATCATTTTTATTTCAGCTCTCAACAAACAACGTGTTTTCAAAGCTATCGAAACGGCAATGAAAGTTTATGAAAATCGCAATCGAAAAATAGTTACACGAAAACTCAACGAGGTTCTGTTGGAAATCATTGAAGCCACACCACCGCCTGCTATCAAAGGGAAATATGTGAAAATTAAATTTTGTACTCAACTGCCAACACCCTATCCGCAATTTGCTTTTTTCTGCAATTTACCTCAATACGTGAAGGATTCTTACAAAAGATTCTTGGAAAACAAAATCAGGGAATTGTATGACTTTTCAGGGGTGCCTATTACCATTTTTATAAGAAAAAAATAACGTTAGAGTCACTTTTTTTGTCTTAAGTTTGTAACTTGTTTTTTAATTGAATTGCATCCCATTTTTTTGACCATTGAAAATCTTTTAAATCTCCCCTAAGTATTTTCCAAAATGATGAAATGGCTTACTACCGGCTTTTGGAATAGAGTCGCTCGGATAGTTCTTAGAAATCGAATCGTCATCTTGTTGCTGATCCTCGGATTTACCATTTTCTTGATGACCCAATGGAAAACTGTTAAAATCTCTCACACAGAAGCTGAATTACTCCCATCCGACCATCCGATAAGGGTAGAATATGACCATTTCTTATCTGTTTTTGGCGAAGAAGGCAACACGGTAGTTGTTGCGATAAAAGATTCGCTATTTTTCACTCCCAAACACCTGAACGCATGGAATAATCTCAATAAAAAGTTAGCGTCTTATCCGGAAATCGAACAAGTCATATCGCTCGAAAACCTTAAAACGATTCAAAAAAATTCTGAAAAAGAACAGTTTGAAATTCATCCATTTATTTCCGGTAATGTAAATACGCAAGCGGAAGCTGACCATTACAAATCAGAACTTTTCAACAAACTTCCTTTCTACAAAGGCATTATTTACAACAAAGACAAGACGGTTGTTCAATCGTTTATTTACTTAAAAAAAGATATCGTAAACACGACCATCCGGAAAGACTTTATTTTTAAAATATTTAATCCGCTGATTCAACAATTTGAAAGAGAAAACAACCTAAACGTACATGTTTCGGGTATGCCTTATGTTCGTTCACTGAATTCCCAAAACACGTTAGATGAAATCGGAATTTTCATTTTTGCGGCACTTTTCGTTACCACGTTGATTTTCTTTTTCTTTTTCCGGTCGTATCGAGCTACTTTTATTTCGATGGTAATCGTTATAATCGGCGTTTTTTGGGCATTCGGATATTTGGGATGGTTGGGTTTCAACATAACTGCCTTAACCGGCGTTATACCACCTTTAATCATTGTAATCGGTATTCCAAACTGTATCTTTCTTATCAACAAATACCAATCTGAGGTTCAAAAACATGGCAACCAAGCCAAATCATTGCAGCGCGTCATCTCAAAAGTAGGGAACGCAACACTGATGACCAACCTGACTACGGCTGCCGGATTTGCAACCTTTATATTTACCAAAAGTGATTCATTAAAAGAGTTTGGATTGGTGGCTTCTATTAGCATTATTTCGATTTTTGTGCTGAGCCTGCTCATCATTCCGGTAGTTTACAGTTTCATGAAATTGCCTTCTGATCAACATCTGAAACATTTGAATAAAAATTGGATTGAAAAATTCGTTAACTGGATGATTCGAGCTGTCAAAGAAAGAAGAATAACCATTTATGCCACATCAGTTTTGCTTTTGATAGTCAGCATGATAGGCATCACTTTTATAAAATCATCCGGGAGTTTAATCCAAGATATGCCCGAAAAAACAGACTTTTTTAAAGATATCGAATTCTTCGAAAAAGAGTTTGGCGGCATCATGCCACTTGAAATTGTGATAGACACCAAAAGACCAAAAGGTGTTTTGAAACTCTCTACACTCAATAGGATGGATGAGCTTGAAAGCGTAATCTATGAAATCCCGGAATTGTCAAAGCCTATTTCTGTGGTAGATTTAGTAAAGTATTCAAAACAAGCTTACTACAACGGCAATCCAAACTATTTTCAACTTCCTACCAATCAGGAAAACACTTTCATATTGGGTTATGCAAAGAATTCAAAATCAGAATCGGATCTTTTGAATAATTTTGTTGATTCAACCGAACAAGTAGCGCGAATAACTACTTTCATAAAAGATCTTGACACCAAGCGCATGGAAGAAATAGTATCAGCGCTAAGGGCGAAAGCAGAGAAAGTATTGCCCAAAGGCCGATTTGATGTAATCATAACCGGAAAAGCTTTGGTTTTTCTAAATGGCACAAAATATTTAATTAACAATTTAATAATCTCGCTATCGTTGGCAATTTTGTTGATTTCTTTTTTTATGGCTTGGATGTTTCGCTCCTTCAAGATGATTGTCATTTCACTGATTCCAAACCTTTTGCCACTACTTATAACCGCCGGAATGATGGGATACTTAGGAATTCCGCTGAAACCTTCCACCATTTTGGTTTTCAGCATTGCCTTCGGAATTTCGGTAGATGACACCATCCATTTTCTGTCAAAATACCGCCAAGAACTCATTCAAAATAATTGGCGGATACGCAAATCCGTTTTTGCGGCACTTCACGAAACCGGAATCAGTATGTTTTACACCTCTATTGTCTTGTTCTTTGGATTTTCGGTTTTTATGATTTCGAGTTACGGGGGCACCATTGCATTGGGCGGGCTAGTGTCTATAACACTATTGTTTGCCATGATGGCAAATTTGCTGCTATTGCCTAGCTTATTACTTTCATTGGACAAAAGTTTAGCCAACAAAGATTCGTTCCGCGAACCAATCATTGATATACTCCCCGAAGATGGGGATGATTAAATTTATGAAAATATTAATTCATTTATCTTCTAATTATTATATTTTTGAACAAATTACTTTATTATGAGAGTGTCTATTTTTATATTCTTATTTATGGGATTCAGTACATTGTTACATTCTCAAGAAATTGTTGATGCAACGGTAAATAATATTAAGAGTGTTTTTCAAACAAAAAAAAGAGATTTTTCAGGTGAAAAATATGGTGGATCCCCTTACTTCAATGATAATTTTGAAACAGGTACCCCTTACATCAAAAACGAACAGCAACCAAAGTTTCCGATGAGATTTAATGCTTATTCAGATGAAATTGAAATGATGCCTAGTGGCAATGAAGAGGTCTATAATATGATTAAAAAGGGATATATTAAAGCAGAAATTGGAGGCAAAGTCTATTCGCTACATTTTTTCTTAGACAAAAACAATAATGAAAAAGAAGGTTATTTGATTGAATTGAGTCAACCTGGAAAAGTTCAACTCTTTTTTAAACCAATTAAAATCCTAACCAAAGCAAAAGAGCCTTCCTCGAGTTACGAAACATACTTCCCCCCGTCGTATGTTGACCAAAGTGAATTTTATATAATTACTGACAAACACCCAACAGCAAAAATCTTTAACTTAAAAAAGAAAGATATTCTCAATTTATTGAATGACAAATCAACAGAAATTGAACTTTTTGTAAAAAAGAACAAACTCAATTACAAAAATGAGGCTGATGTTACAAAAACATTTAACTACTATAATTCTTTATAAACTGAGTTCGATTAATCCAAAATGCGTCAGTTTGAGTGAAATTCCGAGAGGGATTTTGTATCGAAAACCAGCATTTTAGATAAAAAATCCTATTCTCGATGTACTTTTCTCCCAAATTCATGAATCAAAGCACACGAACTGACTGTTTTTGTATCCATTATAAAAATAATCGAACTCAGGTTTATAACACCTTGTTTTTATCTCTCCCAAGTACTACTTTTCAAATTAATCGCAGCTTTCAACACATCACTCCGACTGATTTGTCCAACTAATTTCCCGTCTTTCATAACCGGAAACCGATTTCTCTTCGCATTGCAAAAAAGGGTAGCAGCATCAAAAACAGATAAATTCCATGTAATTGTTTCAACCGTTCTATCCATGTATTTATCTACTTTTTGATCATTCATCATCATGTTGTAATAGCGGCATTCGGAAATCTGTTTCATACAATCCCCTTCCGAAATCATCCCCACAAGATTCCCGTTGTCATCTAAAACCGGGCCACCGGATATCTTGTGTTTAATCAGCAATTCCATCACCTGAACAACCGGCTGATCAGGCTTAAAAGTAATGAGACTGCTACTCATGTAATCAGACACGCAAAGGGGGGCACATTTCGGTTTTGCCAAAGGCTCGGTCGCCCCTTGAAAGCTTTTAATTCCCATAGTAGTTGGTTTTAGAGGATTTTAAAAGATTGAAATCCTATGAGTTAGTCCGCCTAAAGATACAAAAATAAATTTACAAAAAATTAAAACAGAAAAATAAAGATGGATTGGTGAATTAAACGCGACCTTTTAAACCTATCGTTTTCGGGTATTTACAATCTCTACTTTAACTTATATTTTTGTAAATTTGATAAATTTTATCTACCATCATGTTAAAAAAATACAACCAACTCCTTTCAATTATTATCTTGTTAAGTGTGACTTATTTGACTTTTCAATCGCAAATGCCGACTTATCAAAAGGATTCAGGCAAGCCCGAAACCGAATTTTCAGTTGACCGAGCTGCCAAACACATTCAAACTATCTCTCAAAAACCTCATTTCGTCAGTTCAAAAGCACATGAAGAAGTCCGTCTTTATATTATTGACGAACTAAAAAAACTCGGGTTGGAAGTCGAAACCCAAGAAGGTTTTGTTCGCAGCGAATGGATCAGCCTGACCAAAGCCAAAAACATCTTAGCCCGAAGAAAAGGTACACAATCAGGAAAAGCCCTGTTGTTGTTAACCCATTATGACAGCAACCCGCATTCTTCCTTGGGCGCATCTGATGCCGGAAGTGGTGTAGGGGTTATTTTGGAAGGATTACGTGCTCTTTTAGAGCAAAATCCGAGTCAAAAAAACGATTTATTGATACTCATCAGCGACGCGGAAGAACTTGGGCTGAATGGTGCAGAACTCTTCGTAAACAAACATCCCTGGGCTAAAAATATCGGATTGGTACTCAATTTTGAAGCACGCGGAAGCGGTGGCGCAAGCTATATGCTCATCGAAACCAATGGAGGCAATCAAAACATGATCAAGGCTTTTGCCGATGCAAAGACTCCTTTCCCTGTGAGCAATTCACTGGTTTACAGTATTTATAAAATGCTTCCAAACGACACCGACCTGACGGTCTTTAGAGAGCAAGGCAACATCGATGGTTTTAATTTCGCTTTTATCGACCACCATTATGATTACCACACTGTTTTAGATAGTTTTGAAAATCTTGACAAAAACACTTTGGCTCATCAAGGGAGTTATTTGTCAAGCCTGCTTTCGTACTTCTCCGAAGCCGATTTGTCCCATCTTAAAAGTACGCAAGACGATGTCTATTTCAACAGTCCTTTGGGGTTTTTCCACTATCCTTTTTCGTGGAATTTACCTTTGCTAATCATCACCTCTATCTTGTTTATTGCTTTGATTTTTTGGGGAATATCACACAAGAAAATTGAAATAAAATCCGTCTTAAAAGGTTTTGGAATCTATTTAGCACTCTTGCTTTCTGCCGGAATTATCGGCTTTTACGGTTGGCAAATTTTGCTTAAAATCTATCCGGATTACCAAGAAATCCTACACGGTTTTACGTACAACGGGCATTATTATATTGCCGCATTCAGTTTGTTGACCCTCAGTATTTCTCTTTGGTTTTATCGGTCAAAAAGCCAATCACAGATAGTTTCAACATCTTACGCTGTTGCCCCTTTTTTTATATGGTTTCTCATCAACACTTTGGTTGTTTTTAAATTAGCCGGCGCATCTTTTTTCATCATTCCTGTTTTGTTCGGATTGATTGGTTTTGGATGGTTAATCAAATACGAAAAACCACCTCTTTTGGCTTTGTGTTTAGTGACACTTCCGGGATTGATGATTCTTTCTCCTTTAGTTCAGATGTTTCCCGTGGGTTTGGGATTGAAAATACTGTTTGTCAGTTGTGTTTTGTTAGTTCTGATTTTCGGTTTGATGCTTCCTTTTTGGCTGCGTTTTGCTCACAATCTCAAATTGAGCCGTTTGCTCTTACTATTCAGCTTCGGATTTTTGATAACAGCACACCTCCATGCAAAATTCTCGGCCGAGCATCCAAAACCAAACAGTTTGTTGTATGTCTTAGATGCCGATTCGGGCAAAGCGCTTTGGGTTTCGTATGATCAAAAACCGGACGCATGGAACAAAGTTTTTTTGACCGAAAAGCCTGAGGAAGCCGAGCCAGTCGTCAAAAACCTAACAGTCGGAAACAAGTATAACACTTCCTTCAAATTGTCGGCTCCTGCTCCGGTAAAATCCATTGCTCTACCAACAGTTGTGATCGAGCAAGACACGGTGAATCCGAAAGGCCGGCATTTGACAATCTGCATCACGCCACGTCGTAAAGTAAACCGTTTGGAATTATTTGCAGGCAATGATTTTAAGCTTATTTCCATTCGTACAAACGGTCAAGATTACACGTTAAAAAACAATGCTGAAGGCTTTACGGATTGGTCTAATCAGCAGATTTTGAGTTACTATGTGGTTGACAAAGCTCCTTTGGAAATAGAAATGGTTGTTCCCAAAGGCCAAAGGGTTAACCTAACATTATTAGAAGCTTCGTACGACTTGTTCGACAATGAATGGTTTACCGTTCCGCTCAGGCCTGAAGGAATGATTCCCAAACCTTTTGTACTCAACGATGCGATTGTCATCAAAAAATCGGTGTCATTTTGAGAAATTCTATAATTAGCCTTTTGGGCTGTGGCTGGTTAGGAATTCCTTTGGCGAAAGAATTGTTGCATGCAGGTTTCAGCATAAAAGGCTCGACTACAAGTGAGCAAAAATTGACACTGCTTTCAGGCATTGGTTTGCATAGTTTTCAAATCTCATTAGAAGAAACTAAAATCATCGGCAACATGCATTCATTTTTACAGTCAGACTTGCTAATCGTTGATATCCCACCCAAATTGCGTGGCAATCAATCGGAAAATTTCGTGAAAAAAATACAAATGTTGATACCTTTTATTGAAAAATCAACGGTCAAAAACGTGCTGTTTGTCAGTTCGACTTCCGTGTTTGGCAGCCACCAAGGTGCTGTTGATGAAAGCTCATTCCCTGAGCCGGACTCCGAATCGGGCAGGCAATTGTTTGCCTGTGAAAACCTACTAAAACAATCAACACATTTTAAAACAACCCTTCTTAGGTTTGGCGGATTAATCGGACCAAATAGGCATCCGATTTATTTTCTAAGCGGACGAACAGTTACTTCTCCAAATGCGCCGGTCAACTTGATTCATTTGGAAGATTGCATCGGAATTGTGCGCCATATCATCGCACATCAACTGTGGGGAAAAACTTTTCATGGGGTATCACCTTTTCACCCTTCCAAAGAATCATATTACTCCCGAATTGCGCAACAATTGGGCTTGCTAATGCCCGAATTTCAACACGAAGCCATTGTTGACCAACACAAGATAGTAAATTCGATTTGCTTAAATAAAACTCCGCGCTATCATTTTAAACAAATAAATTTGGGGATTTAATCCAAAAATCGTCTACCCTCTTCTTCTCTCCAACAAAAGCATCATCAAACTGAGAACTATTTTTTCATAATCTATGTCATATGATGGGTTGTTTACCTTTGATACAACTTTAAGATTTGGGAGTTGAGACACTTGCTTTGCGATAATTATGAACCCTTAGAAGTGGCGTTTTTGAAGCTAGGTTTTCTTCGGACACATTTTCATGTGAGATTCCCAAGTTACTTTGTACTTTTTCGAAAAGAATAGGCAAGCAAGGAATAATTTACAGCCTAAGAATGCACTAAACTACCTCTATTTCTTCATCCAAATAAACCAGTAGGCTTTTTTCAACAGTAAAGCCCATTTCCGTTAAGGTTTGTGCATACTTCTCAATTTGTGCTTGGTATTCAGGTTTTTTCTGCCCGGTTTTGTAATCTATGAGAATAGCTTTGCTTCCCGGTTTGATGACAATCCGGTCGGGTCTAAGCAATACACCGTTAGCTGAAATCAGAGTCTGCTCGTTGAGTACTTTCAGGGGGATTTCAAAATAGGATTTTAGCGATGGATGATTTACCACTTTAAAGAGTTTTGCTGAAACCTCGTCTTTTAGTTTGGGATCTAGCCAACCTTCCATGATGGCTTTTTCTACTGCGGTAATTACGTCTTCAGAAAAATGGATTTCTGCCAACATCAGGTGCAACAAATTTCCTTTTTCAATGGCTTCATGTTGTGGCGAACCCCACAATCGAGAAGCTTTGGTGGCAATGGTGACCAACTGGGTTCGGGTGTTTCGATAGACCCAAAGGTCTTGACAAACTTCATTTTGAGCTTTGTCCGATTTGACTTTTTCGGCTTTCCCGAAAACATATCGGGCCTGGTTTTCTTGCCAAACACCTATATGCTTTAAATAGCTGATGTACAAATCGGAAAAAGTATTGCTCGTTTTATTTGTGTTATTCTTGGCATCAGTCAGCAGGTAGAGTTGTTCTACTGCCCGGGTTTGTGCCACATAGCAAATATTGAAATTATCGAGTGTTGCTTGGTTGATTCTTTCTGCAAACAAGGCTGAAAATTCAGGATAATCTGAAGCAAATGATTTCGAAAAATTGATGCGGGTGGTCTCAAAATCCAGCCATTCTTCTTGAGGTAATTCAATCCATTCTTTTTCCCTGTTTTCGGTATAGTTCAAATCGGCATACGGGTAGATGACTACCGGAAATTCCAACCCTTTCGACTTGTGGATGGTCATGATACGGATGCCTTTGCCCGCTTCGGAAGCAGACAAACTCAACACTTCTTTTTTTATCTCCCACCAGTCTAAAAATTCGGATAAACCCGGCCCGTTCCGAACGGAAAACAGGTGAATTTCATCCAACAGAAACCGAATATATGCATTGGGCGAGTCGCAGAGATTAAAATAGCTTACCAATTGTTCGACACCGTCGTAGAGCGACAAGGATTTCAGGTTATCAAAAATATATTCATCGGGAGAATTTGCCAATTTTTGTAAAAGTTTCGATACCGTAAAGTCTATATGAAACGCGATAAAAGCATGTTTGTCTTCGTTTGGTTTCAATCGGTGGAAAGCCCAAAATTCAAGTAAATTCAACAAAACCTCTTTGTTTCCGGGTTGATGGACCAGTTTGAGCCAATCAACCAAAAAAGCGGTCTCCGGATTGCTGGAAAGCAACAAATTTTCCTCTGAGATTACTTGAATCCCATTTTCTATCAAATGATTGGCAATAAGGGTTCCATTCTTTCTTTTTCGAACTAAAATACAGATATCCGAAGCTTGAAAACCTTGGGTAATGATTTCCCGAACGCGATTGAGAATGCAAGGCGGATAGATTTCATCCCTTTCAGCATCGTTTGTGGCTGTCAAAAAATCGATGCTGACAAATCCGCCGTTGGATTTATTAATCTTTTGATGATTGCCGTTGAGGTATAGGTTTTTGTAAGCTTCATTTTCAAGAAACGAAGCGATGTGTGTAAAAAAATGGTTGTTGAAATTGGCAATTTCAAACAAGCTGCGGTAGTTGGTGTCTAACAGTTTTTTTTCGGGAATACAGTGTGGAAAAGGGGATTTGCCGTTGCCCAAATCGATGAATTGCTCCGGATAACCGCCCCGCCACCGATAGATAGACTGCTTGGCATCACCCACAAGCAACACACTTCCATTTTGGCCTTGAGCATCGAAGTTAGACAGCGTATGATCCAGAAGCGGAATCAGGTTTTGCCATTGCCGCTGCGAAGTATCTTGAAACTCATCGATAAAAAAATGTCGGTAGCGCTGTCCCATTCTTTCGTAAATGAACGGTACGGGCTGGTTGCGAACCTGCTCCCAAATCAGGCTGTTGGCTTCGGGTAAAGTCACTAATTGCAACTCTGCTTTTAATTCTTTGTAATGCTGGCTGACTTTGTTGAGTATCGCCATCGGGCGTATATTTTTTAATATGTTATCGTACAATCGCAACGATAATATAAGCTGTTTAGTCTCCTTGAAATAGGATACCAATTGCGATCGAATGTCATCAATAATTGATTGGATATGAGCTTTCTGTGTTTTCTTGTAGAACGAAACTGTATCGATTTCTTGCTTCCATTTAGCCTCAAAATTAATTTTGGAATAATCCAAAATAATATTTTGAAAATGATTAGGAAGATAACCGCTCAAAAAATCATCGTGCACCAATCCGCATTCTTCAATCAAATTCAAAGCTTCTAGTGCTTTTGATTTCAGTTCTGTTTTCGAAGATTTGATTTTATCAGAAACTTGGCGTATCAGCTTCAAAAAATCTGGAAGTTTTTTCTCGGTAAGCTTGACAAAATGGGCCTGATCGTTTTCATTTTCCAGTTTTTTCATGACATCAAGCAACTGTTTGCTCACATCCCAATTTTTGTCATTTTCAATTTCTTTTAAGACAAAATCGATTATAAAATCGGTCAGCAATACGTCTTTCCCGATGTTGCGAAGCAATTCGTCAATGGCCAATTGATACAGTCTGTCTGTGTCTAATTCAATCTCAAAGGCTTGTGCAAGCCGAAGGTCGTTGGCAAAGGTGCGGATGATTTTTACGGTAAAGGTATCGATGGTTGAGACTTCAAAAGCAGTGTAGTTTTGCAACAAACTTCGCAGTACGCCATTGGCTTTATCTTTCACCGATAGTGGGCTTTTTTTAAGAGTTTCCGCAACTTCCACCAACAGCTGGCTTGGATTCTCAAGATTGTCTTCGGCAAAAGAAACCAAGGCTTTCACTATCCGTGTTTTCATTTCCTTGGCAGCCTTGTTGGTGAAGGTAATTGCCAATACAGATTTGAATGCATCGTCTGAAGGATGGCTCAAAATGATTTGCAGGTATGCTTTAACCAAGGTGAAAGTCTTGCCTGAACCCGCGGAAGCATCATAGACGGAAAATCCCGAAGCGGTCATGGTTTTTTATTGCAAGATAAGAAACATCGATGGTTAAATAAAGATTAAGTATTTTTAATTCCAATCCATTCTCAGTACCTTTGAATGTATAAAAACTGATTTTTTAACCTTTTAAATATTTACAAAATGGCATTTGAACTTCCAAAACTAACGTATGCATACGATGCACTCGAACCTCATATCGATGCGCGCACCATGGAAATCCACCATAACAAACACCATGCGGCTTATACGAACAATCTGAATGTAGCCGTAGAAGGCACAACGCTCGCGGTTAAAAGCGTCGAAGACATCTTAACCAATTTAGACCTCAACAACAAAGCCGTTCGCAACAATGGCGGCGGATTTTACAACCACCGTTTATTCTGGGAAATCATGGGACCTAAAGGAGGCGGATCACCCACCGGCGAATTGGCAACTGCGATTGACAAAAAATTTGGCTCTTTTGCGACATTTAAAGAAACCTTTTCCAAGGCAGCCGCTACCCAATTCGGTTCAGGATGGGCTTTTCTTTGTGTACACAAAGGCGGTGAAGTAGATGTTTGCGCTACGCCTAACCAAGACAATCCGCTAATGCCCAATGTAGGCTGTGGCGGCACACCGATACTCGGTATTGATGTTTGGGAACACGCGTATTATCTCAATTATCAAAACCGGCGCCCCGATTATATTGCTGCCTTTTACAATGTGATTGACTGGAAAGTGGTTGCCGAAAAATATGCACAATTCAAATAAGAAGTTGATAGAAAGCTCGCCGAAAGGCGGGTTTTTTGTTTATTGTATAGCGGTTTTAAACTCTTTCACCACGTCGGCATTGATGGTTAACACATCTGAAAAAATAGTAAGATTTGGGTTGTGATATTCATTTTTCCCTTTTCTGAGACCACGACAACTCGCATGAATCTCTTTTAACAATCTGGTTTCTTTTAGCGGCAATATGCATTCAGCTTGCAAACCGCCTCCGGGCATTACAATGATCCGGTTTTTGGTCAGATGCAATAATTTCTGAAGTACATCGATGGCCGAACAGGCGGAAGGTTTTCCACCGGAAGTCAGTACACGTTGGAATCCCAATTCAATTAAAGTTTCTAAAG